>ENA-UAKS01000007-UAKS01000007.1-human-gut-metagenome-genome-assembly--contig:-NODE-7-length-115549-cov-11.035396_pt1 | contig 115549 bp, 110 predicted proteins | sample MGYA00243692_ERZ654452 | MGnify/ENA primary metagenome ERZ654452 (study PRJEB26926, sample SAMN06164442) | human gut metagenome | biome: ENVO:00009003; feature: ENVO:2100002; material: ENVO:00002003...
ATACGAGATCGCTCAGTGTCTCGTGGGCTCGGAGATGTGTATAAGAGACAGTCAGTATGCTGTCGACGAGCATGTACAACCTCGCCGACACCTATTTCGTGGGCAGCATCAACACGCAGAGTGTGGCAGCGGTAGGCGTTTCCTTTGCAGCAATGGCTGTGATTCAGGCGATAGGTTTCTTCTTCGGTCACGGAGCGGGCAATTATGTTTCGCGACAGTTGGGCGCCAAGCATACGGAAGAGGCACAGAAGATGGCAACCACGGGCTTTGTGCTGAGTTTTCTTACCGGTCTTCTCATCGCCATCCTGGGTCATGTGTTCCTCACACCGCTCTGTCTTCTGATGGGTTCTACGCCCACCATTCTTCCTTATACGGAGCGTTATCTGGGCATTATCCTGCTGGGTGCTCCCTTTATGACCACATCGCTTACGCTGAATAATCTGATGCGCTTTCAGGGCAATACGATGTATGCGATGAAGGGCATCATGTCGGGTGTGCTGCTCAATCTGATTCTGGCTCCTCTGCTCATCCTCTACTTCCAGCTGGGCATTACCGGAGCCGCCGTAGCCACCCTCATCAGCCAGTGTTTCGGCTGCGCCATGCTCTTTTGGATGACGCATAAAGGCGAGAACATCCGCATCCATCTCAGCAATTTCACCCCTACCCGCGCCTTTGCCAAGGAGATTATCTTCGGCGGAACCCCTTCGCTGTCAAGACAGGGACTGGGAAGTATCGCTACGCTGATGCTCAATGTGGCAGCAGGTGCGTTTGGCGATGCAGCCATTGCGGGCATGAGCATCGTTACCCGCATCTCCTTCTTTACCTATGCGATGGTCATCGGTCTGGGTCAGGGATTCCAGCCGCTCTGCGGATTCTGCTACGGCGCCAAACTCTATGGGCGCGTAAAGGAAGCCTTCTTTTTCTGCATCAAATGCGGCACGGTTTTCCTCAGCGTCTGTGCCCTTCTCGGCTTCATCTTCTCAACTTCCATCATCAGCATCTTCCGCGATGATGCAGCGGTTGTAGCCGTAGGTTCGGTGGCTTTGCGATGGCAGGTGCTCAGTTTTCCGCTCGTAGCCAGCATCGTGCTCACCAACATGCTGATGCAGACCATCCGTAAACCGGTGAGAGCCAACATCGTAGCGGCAGCACGAAGCGGACTTTTCTTCATTCCGCTCATCTTCATCCTCCCCTATTTCTTCGGACTGCTGGGCGTGGAGATGTGTCAGATGTGGGCAGATTGCTGTTCGTTTGCCGTTGCGGTTCCGATAGCCTGGAGCGCTTTCAGGGATATGAGAAGAGAGAAGATGGAACTTGGGAAAAGCCACTAGAAGATAAGAAGATACTAGAAGATAAGAGAAAATACTTGAGATAAGAGAAATGGAGAAGACATATTACATAGGATTGGACGTTGGCTCTACGACAGCCAAAATAGCCGTTATCGACAGCGATAACCGGGTAATTTACTCAAAATACGAACGCCACAACGCTCGTGTCAACGAACTTGTGTCGCAATATTTCGATGAGATTTTAGCCCTCACGGGCGATGCAGAGGCTAGAATCTGCGTAACGGGAAGCGTAGGAATGGCTACTGCCGAACAGCTCCAGGCGGAGTTTGTACAGGAGGTGGTGGCTGCATCAGTCTATGCCCGTACTGCCCATCCTGAGGCGAAGGCGCTCATCGATATTGGTGGCGAGGACGCGAAGGTTATCTTCTTCAAGAAAAACGGAAATATGGAACTGCGCATGAACGGCAACTGTGCCGGCGGAACGGGCGCTTTCATCGACCAGATGAGTGTGCTGATGGGCGTAGAGAACCAGAAGATGAGCGAGTTGGCGATGAAGGCAGAGCACGTTTATCCGATGGCTGCCCGCTGCGGCGTGTTCGCCAAGACCGACATCCAGAACCTGATGGCACGCAATCTGCCCGAAGCAGATATTGCAGCCAGCATCTTCCATTCCATCGCCGTACAGACGGTGGTAACGCTTTCTCACGGCATCAGCTTCGAGGCTCCTATCCTGCTCTGCGGCGGTCCGCTGACCTTTCTTCCGGCTCTCCGCAAGGCTTTCTGCGATTATCTCCATCTCTCACCAAACGATTTCATCGTATCAGGAAACAGCAATCTCATCCCGGCTCTGGGCTGTGCTTACCGGGCTAAATCGGCAGATTCTGCAGCCTCAGTATCTATTCTCAGAAGCCGGATGAAAAAAGAAATACAAACGGAATGGACCAGCAGTCTGCTGCCTCTGTTCAAAAACGAGAAAGAGCACCAGGAATGGCTCAAATCAAAGGCGAAATTCGCTACCGAAACCCAACCGCTGAATAAAGGAAAACAGCAGGTTGTGATTGGTATTGACTCGGGCTCTACTACGACGAAGATTGTTGCGGTAAGGGTGAATGCAGAGACACCTGCGGGAGATATTGTCTTTACAAATTACCGCCTGAATCTGGGAAATCCGATCAAGGCTGTAGCGGATGGACTGAACGCCCTGAAGCAGGAAGCTGCATTGCGAGGCGCTGAACTGGAAATCGTAGGCTCCTGCTCTACAGGCTACGGCGAAGAACTTATCAAGGCGGCTTTCGGCCTCGACAGCGGCATTATCGAAACAATGGCGCACGAAAGAGCGGCTGCCTCACTCATGCCCGACGTGAGTTTTATCCTGGACATCGGCGGACAGGACATGAAGGCTATCTTCGTGGAGAAAGGGGCTGTGGTGCGCATGGAACTCAACGAGGCGTGCAGTTCGGGCTGCGGAACATTCATCCAGACCTTTGCCAACAATATGGGTTATTCTGTAGGCGATTTTGCCCAACTCGCCTGCCAGTCGAAGGCTCCCTGCGACCTGGGAACCCGCTGCACCGTCTTCATGAACTCGAAGGTGAAGCAGGTGCTCAGAGAGGGCGCATCTGTAGCTGATATTTCTGCCGGAATCTCTTATTCGGTCATCAAGAACTGTCTTTATAAGGTATTGAAACTCCATGGTAATGAGAACCTTGGAGGCAAAATCGTTGTGCAGGGAGGTACGATGAGAAACGATGCGGTGGTAAGAGCATTTGAGTTGCTCACCCATACCGAAGTGGCACGAAGCAACATGCCGGAACTGATGGGCGCCTACGGTTGTGCCCTTCATGCGGCGGCAGATTACAAGCATCGCACATCTGCAGAAGACGAGCACCCTGCCTCATCAAGATCCATCGATGATCTCCAGAATCTGGCTCATTATGAAACCAAACAACAGCAATGCAAAGGCTGCGAAAACCATTGTTATGTTTCCCGCTACACCTTTGCCGGCGGCAACCGATTCTACTCCGGAAACAAGTGTGAGCGTGTGTTTAACAACAAGGGAGCAAACGGGATAAAAGGCAAAAACATCTACGAATACAAATATAGTTTACTATTTGATAGAGAAGAAGTTAACCCACTTGAAGTTGCAAAACACAACGTCAAAGTAGGCATTCCTCGCATCCTCAACATGTACGAGGAATATCCGTTCTGGAATGCGCTGCTCCGGGCAGCAGGATTGGGCGTGATTCTCTCTTCCGATTCCACTTTCAGCCAGTATGAAGGAGCCTTGAATACGGTGATGAGCGACAATATCTGCTTCCCGGCTAAACTGGCTCACAGTCATCTGAAGGAACTCAACGAGAACCCGAAAGTAGACCGCATCCTCATGCCATACGTGGTTTATGAACATAATGACGACCCGAAGAATACGCTGAACAGTTTCAACTGTCCGGTCGTTTCGGGCTACAGCGATGTCATCAAGTCGGTCATCAATCTGAAGAAACCGATCGATACGCCCGTCATCAACTTTGCCCAGCCTAAGGCGCTGGAAAAGCAGATTACCGATTATCTCAAGCAACTGGGAGTAAGCAAGAAGACTGCCCGTAAAGCGCTGAGAGAGGCCCTCTATGCTCAGGCAGTATATGCAGCTGAGATTAAGAAACAGGGCTGGGAGATTCTGAAGTCAAACAAGGGACTTACGATTCTGCTGGCGGGCCGTCCTTATCATACAGACCCGCTGATTCAGCACAAGCTGAGCGAGATGATAGCCAATCTGGGAGTCAACGTCATCAGCGAAGACATCGCCCGGGGTAATCTCTTTGCAGATTTCAAAGACTTCAATTTGGAGGATCTGGCGGCAGAAAGAAATGAGGCAGCATTAGCCAGCCAGGACAACAACGAAGCATACAACTGTCAGCCAGAGACTTATCTCGTGAAGCAATGGGCGTATATGAACCGCATTCTGAAGGCAGCGCAATGGGCTGCAGAACAGGGCGATGAGGTTCATTTCGTCCAGATGACCAGCTTCGGCTGCGGTCCTGACAGTTTTATCCAGGACGAGATTCGCGACATCATGAAGCGCCACAACAAGCCTTTCACGCTGTTGAAGATAGATGATGTGAGCAATATCGGCTCACTGAAACTCCGTGTCCGCTCGCTCATAGAAAGCCTGAAGGGAGTAAAGGAAGTGAAGAGTGAAGAACGAAGAGTGAAGAAACAATGTTCGGCGGCCGAAGGGAAAGCCAATTCAACACTCAACACTCAACATTTACAACAGACCAAGGTATTCACCAAACAGGACATTCATCGCAAGATTCTCGCTCCTTTCATGACCGAATACCTCACCCCTATCATTCCGCCTATCCTGAAACTGATAGGCTATGATGTTGAGGTTCTTCCGATGAGCAATGAGGTAAGCGCCGAACTCGGCTTGAAGTTTGCCAACAACGAAGTCTGCTATCCGGCTACACTCATCGTCGGCGACATCATCAAAGCCTTGAAATCAGGCAGATACGACCTGAACAATACAGCAGTAGTGATGAGTCAGACGGGCGGCCAGTGTCGCGCAACCAACTACGCTGGTCTCATCAAGCGTGCGATGATTTCCAATGGATTCCAGGACATTCCGCTGCTCACACTCGGTGTAACAGCCTCAACAGGCGAAGCATCAGGCTCAACAGACGACAAGCAAGACTATAACGAGCAGGACGGTTTCAATGTGCCTTGGCTGAAATACAGTCAGATTATCGTTACCGCCATTTTCTATGGCGATGCAATCAACGAGATGTACAATGCCTGCATCGTAAGAGAGCGTAAACCGGGCATTGCCAGAGAGTTGCGCGATAAATACATGCAGCTGATAGACGGACCTATCGCCCAGAATTCAGCCAAAGAACTCATCCGACTCCTGGAACAGGCAGCCGAAGAATTCAACCAGATGACCCTCGACAGAGAACTGCCGAAGGTAGGAATCGTAGGCGAAATCTTCCTGAAGTTCAATCCTTTCGCCCACCAGTTCCTGGAGCAGAACATCATCTCGCGCGGCATAGAGGTGGTTCCGCCTCTGCTTGCTCCTTTCTTCCTGCAGGAATTTGTGAACGTGGAGATACAGAAACACATGCGGCTGAGTTGCACCAAAGTGCCCGATTTCATCATCAAGGGCGCTTATCAGGCGCTGATAGGCAGAAGATTGCGCCAGGTAAACAAGGCAGCCGGCAAGTTCCGCTACTTCCGTCCGTTCACCAATATCTATGATGATGCGAAGGACGTACAGGGACTGGTTTCGCTCGCAGCCCAGTTTGGCGAAGGCTGGCTTCTGCCTGCCGACATCGTAGGTTACATCCGTGATGGCGTGAACAACATCATCTCGCTCCAGCCTTTCGGTTGCATCGCTAACCACGTGATTTCCAAGGGCATCGAGAAACGTCTCCACGACCGTTTCCCAATGCTCAACCTCGTATCGCTCGACTTCGATTCCGGTGTTTCAGAGGTAAACGTCACCAACCGACTGCTCCTCTTCCTGGACAGCATCGCAAAATAAGACAAGCCAGACCCATGTACGGCAAAACACCGTATATGGGTCTTTCCGTCTTTCATCCCTCAAAAAATCACTCTAAAAAATACAAAAAACCGTAGCTATTTCTTTGTCATTCAAGAAAATAATCGTATCTTTGCACTCAAATTTTATTGAGACATTAAGAAAATGAGTAAAGATACATTAACTCATCAGCTGACAGAGACCATCGAGGAGCTTTCGAGCGCCGAATCTTTGAAAGGTCTCTTCCATCAGCATCGAGACGGGAATCCACTTCCTTCGGGCAAGGCGCTCGAAGAAATCATCAGTTTGTCCCGTTCTATCCTCTTTCCGGGATATTTCGGCAATTCTTCGGTAAATATCTCAACCATCAAATATCATATTGGAGTAAGAGTAGAGAAACTCTATGAGATGCTGTCAGAGCAGATTCTCGCCGGTCTCTGCTTCGCCAACGACTGTGAAACGGAAACCCAGGCTGAACTGCAGCACCAGCGTGCCAAGGCAGGCGTGATTGCAGCCAAGGCAATCATGGAATTCCCGAGACTGCGCAAGATTCTGGCTACTGATGTAGAGGCTGCCTACGAGGGCGACCCGGCTGCCATGAGCCACGGAGAAATCATCTCCTGCTACCCGGTCATCAAGGCGATTACCAACTACCGCATCGCTCACGTGCTGCACGAACTGGGAGTGCCGCTCATTCCAAGAATGATGACCGAACTGGCGCATTCGGAAACCGGTATTGATATTAACCCGGAGGCTACCATCGGCAAGCACTTCACCATCGACCACGGTACGGGTGTGGTGATTGGAGCTACCTGCATCATCGGCGACAATGTGAAACTCTACCAGGGTGTAACCCTCGGAGCCAAGAGTTTCCCACTCGATAAGGACGGCAATCCTATCAAGGGAATCCCTCGCCACCCTATCCTCGAAAATGATGTCATCGTCTACGCCAATGCCACCATCCTCGGTCGCATCACCATCGGAGAAGGCTGCGTAGTGGGAGCCAACGTATGGGTTACCAAGGATATGAAACCGAAAACAAAGAAATATAAAAAAGAAAAACAAAGTTTATTAGATATAGAATTCAATAATGGAACAGGAATTTGAACTCATTGCCAAGACCTTCATGGGCCTCGAGCCTGTCTTGGCTGAAGAGCTCACCCAGTTGGGTGCCAATAATGTACAGATCGGTCGCCGCATGGTGTCTTTCACAGGCGACAAGGAAATGATGTATCGTGCTAACTTCCAGTTGCACACAGCCATCCGTATCTTAAAGCCTATCAAGCACTTCAAGGCTAGAAGCGCTGAAGAGGTGTATGATCAGATTCAGAAGATCAAGTGGGATGACATCTTAGACGTGAAGAAGACTTTCTCTGTTGACTCAGTAGTCTACTCAGAGGAGTTCCGCAACTCACGCTTCGTAACCTACAAGGTAAAGGATGCGATTGTTGACTGGTTCCGCGAGAAGCAGGGTACGCGTCCAAATATCAGCGTATCTAACCCGGATATCCGCCTCAACATCCACATTGCAGAAGACAATGCCACCTTGAGTCTCGATTCGAGTGGTGAGAGTCTGCACCGCCGTGGCTACCGCCAGGAGCAGGTAGAGGCTCCTCTGAACGAGGTTCTCGCTGCAGGTATGATTCTGATGACCGGCTGGAAGGGCGAATGCGATTTCATCGACCCGATGTGTGGTTCAGGTACCATCGCCATCGAAGCTGCCCTCATCGCCCGAAACATCTCTCCAGGTGTATTCCGCAAGGAGTTTGCCTTCGAGAAGTGGAACGATTTCGACCAGGATCTCTTCGATACGATTTATAACGACGACTCTCAGGAGCGCGAGTTCGAGCACCATATCTATGGTTACGATGTTGACATGAAGGCTGTCAATACAGCTAATCTCAACGTTCGTGCTGCCGGTCTCAGCAAGGACATCACCATCTCACAGGCTGATTTCAAGGACTTCACCCAGCCAGCCGAGAAGAGCATCATCGTGATGAACCCTCCATACGGTGAGCGCATCTCTACCCCTAACCTCCTGAACACCTACAAGATGATAGGTGAGCGCTTCAAGAAGGCTTTTGCCGGCAACGAGGCTTGGGTATTGAGCTACCGCGAGGAGTGCTTCGAGCAGATTGGTCTGAAACCATCTATCAAGATTCCTGTATTCAACGGAAGCTTGGAGTGCGAATTCCGCAAGTATGTGATGTTCGACGGCAAGATGAAGGACTTCCGTTCTGAAGGCGGTATTGTGAAGACTGAGCGCGAGAAGAGCGAGATGGCTCAGAAGCACCGTTTCAAGAAGGAGCGTGAATTCAAGAAGCGTGTAAGCGAGGAGACTGAAAACGAGGAGGACGATATCCGTTCTTTCAAGTTCCATACTCACCGTCTGGAAGACTTCGAGAAGAAGCGTGCTGAGTTCCATAAGGGCGGCCGTTCACGTATCGGTGGCGGTCGACGCAATGATGACGACGATGACAAGCGTGGCAGCCGCAGCTTCAAGAGCGACCGCAAGGGTGGCCGTGACTTCGGTAGCAAGCGCGACGGAAAGCGTTTCGAGAAAGGCGACAAGCGTGGTGGCTTCAAGGGCGACAAACGTGGTGGCCGTGATTTCGGAGGCAAGCGCGGAGGCAAGAAGAACTTCAGCGTTGACTTCGACGACGAGGATTAAAGAGACATACTACCCATACGTCGTGTTTCACGACGCATGGGTGTTAAACCCGATAAAGTAAAGAAAATAATGAATCTGAAGAATTCAATTTATAAATTATCTTTTGCTGCTATGATTATGATGGCTATGAATGCAACCGACTTACAGGCTCAGGGCGTGGTTCCTGCTCAGAAAGGCGAGAAAACCTTTACATTGGAAGACCTGAACTTCGGCGGCAACAACTATCGTAACATGGTAGCTAAGAACCGCTGGTGCACCTGGTGGGGCAATGAACTCGTTCGCCAGGATGTGGATGCCTGCTATCTCGTCAACAAGACGACAGGCAAGGAGACCAAACTCTTCGGCATCAATGACATCAACCAGTGGATTGCTCCTACCAAAGACATCAAGGTAAGAGCCCTCTACAATGCTATATTCCCTTTTGCAGGCAAGAGCATCGTGATGGTAAGCAACGGCAGCAAGACTTATACCGTAGACTTCAAGAAGCATAAGCTGCTGAGCGAGATGGATTTTGCTGACGGCGAGAACCTCCTGGAGGCTAATGCCCAGCAGAACGCCTTCGCCTATCTGAAGGGCAGCAACCTCTATGTGCGTATCTTCGATGTAACCAGCAACGCCCTGACAAAAGAGAAGAAATCTCACGATTTCCAGCTCTCAAAGGACGGAAGCCGCGAAATTGTTTATGGACAGAGTGTTCACCGCGATGAGTTCGGTATCAGCAAGGGAACCTTCTGGAGTCCGAACGGCGAACTGCTCGCCTTCTATCGCATGGACCAGAGTATGGTAACCGACTATCCGCAGGTCGACATCCCAGAAATCGGTTTCAATCATCCTGAAACACAGAGTTGCATTGCTACTCCTGCACCAGACAAGTATCCGATGACAGGCGAGACATCACACAAGGTAACCGTAGGCGTGTTCGACTGCATGACCGGCAAGACCGTCTATCTGAAGGCTGGCGATCCAACCGACCGCTACTTCACCAACATCGCATGGAGTCCGGACAGCAAGACCATCTATATGTTCGAACTGAACCGCGACCAGAACGACTGCCGTCTGACTGCCTACAATGCAGAAACCGGCGAGAAGACAGGCGAACTCTATCGCGAGACCGATGAGAAATACGTGGAGCCTTGCCACCCTATCCAGTTCCTGCCTTGGGACAGCAGCAGTTTCATCATGCAGAGCCGCAAGGATGGCTACAACCACCTCTATCTCTGCACCCTGGGCAAGCACGGAAGCCGCATGGCAAGCAACACAGAATCGCTCGAAATCAAGCAGTTGACTTCCGGTAAATGGGAGGTGATGGAAGTGCTCGGTTTCAACAGCAAGCGCAAGAGTATCATCATCGCATCCAACGAGAAATCGCCTATCCAGAGAAACATCTTTGCCGTAGACACAAAAACCGGCAAGCGTACGCTGGTAGATGATTGCGGCAAGGGATGGCACAGCGCCACTTTGAGCGAGAACGGACAGTATGTCTTCGACAACTACTCTACTCCTACCGTGCCTCGCAAGATTGCCCTCGTGAATACCGAGACCGGCAAGCGCACCGCTTACTTCACTGCCGAGAACCCTTGGAAGGGCTACAATGTGCCTGAGTACAGCTGCGGTACCATCAAGGCTGCCGATGGCGAAACAGACCTCTACTGGAGAATGGTGAAACCGGTAAACTTCGATCCAAACAAGAAGTATCCTACCATTATATATGTATATGGTGGACCTCATGCCCACAACGTAGATGCCCGCTGGAACTACTCTAGCCGTGGTTGGGAAACCTACATGGCAGAAAAGGGCTATCTGCTCTTCATCCTCGACAACCGTGGAAGCGAGAACCGTGGCAAGGCTTTCGAGCAGGCTACCTTCCGCCAACTCGGACAGATTGAGATGCAAGACCAGATGAAGGGCGTGGAATATCTGAAGACGCTTCCTTACGTAGATGCTGACAAGATTGGCGTTCACGGCTGGAGCTTCGGCGGATTCATGACCATCTCACTGATGACCAACCACCCTGATGTGTTCAAGGTAGGCGTAGCAGGCGGTCCGGTAATCGACTGGCACTGGTACGAGGTGATGTATGGCGAGCGCTATATGGACACCCCACAGACCAACCCAGAGGGTTACAGGAAGACCTCTCTGCTCTATCAGGCAAAGAACCTGAAGGGCAAGCTGCAGATTATCCAGGGCTTGAACGATGTGACCGTAGTGCCACAGCACTGCCTCACCTTCCTCAAGGCTTGCATCGCAGCAGGCACCCAGCCAGACTTCTTCGTCTATCCTGGCGAGCCTCACAACATGAGAGGTCATCAGAGCACTCATCTGCATGAGCGCATCAGCAATTATTTCTTCGATTATCTCAAGTAAATATCTAGGAGTAAACATCCCCCGAAAAAGGGGAGTTTACTTCTACATCAAATAACAAACAATAACTTACAGCAAATGAAAATTTTATTGTTAGGAGGCGGTGGCCGCGAGCACGCCTTAGCATGGAAAATCGCTCAGAGCGAGAAGTGTGAGAAACTCTTCATCGCTCCTGGTAATGCCGGTACACAGAATGTCGGCGAGAACGTAGATATCAAGGCAGACGACTTTGAGGCGCTCAAGAACTTCACAGTAGAAAATGGCGTTGATATGGTGGTAGTTGGTCCGGAAGACCCATTGGTAAAGGGTGTTTACGATGACTTCAAGAACGATCCTCGCACCCAGAACATCCCTGTCATCGGTCCATCAAAGGCTGGCGCCGTATTGGAAGGCAGCAAGGACTTCGCCAAGAAGTTCATGAAGCGCCACAACATCCCTACTGCCCAGTATGAGACTTTCGACGGCGAGCACGTAGAGGAAGGCTTGAAATTCCTGGAGACTCTGAAGGCTCCATACGTACTGAAAGCTGACGGTTTGTGCGCCGGTAAGGGCGTTCTCATCCTCCCTACCCTGGAAGAGGCTAAGAAAGAGTTCAAGGAGATGCTCGGCGGTATGTTCGGCAACGCTTCTGCACGCGTAGTCATCGAGGAATTCCTCAGCGGCATTGAGTGCTCTGTATTCGTATTGACCGACGGCAAGAACTACAAGATTCTGCCTGAGGCTAAGGATTACAAGCGCATCGGCGAGCACGATACCGGTCTGAACACCGGTGGTATGGGTAGCGTTACCCCTGTACCATTCGCTACCAAGGAGTGGATGCAGAAGGTTGACGAGCGCATCATCCGTCCTACTGTAGAGGGACTTGCTGAGGAGAACATCGACTATAAGGGATTCATCTTCTTCGGTCTGATCAACGTTGAAGGCGAGCCTATGGTCATCGAGTACAACTGCCGTATGGGTGATCCAGAGACTGAGAGCGTGATGCTCCGTCTGAAGAGCGACATCGTGGATCTCTTCGAAGGTGTAGCAGCAGGCGATTTGGACAAGCGCAGCATCGAGTTTGATGAGCGTGCTGCAGTCTGCGTGATGCTCGTAAGCGGCGGTTATCCTGAGGCTTACAAGAAGGGTTATCCTATCCAGGGCATCGACGATGTAGAAGGTTCGGTAGTATTCCACTCCGGTACAGCCATGAAGGATGGTCAGGTAGTAACCAACGGTGGTCGTGTCATCTGCGTAAGCAGCTACGGCAAGGACAAGGAAGAAGCCTTGAAGAAGAGCTTTGCTGAGGCACAGAAGATCCAGTTCACCGACAAGTACTTCCGTTCTGATATCGGACAGGACCTTTAGTTTTTTAATGTTGAATTAGATGTTAAGAAAGAAAACTTTTCAAAATAAAGTAGCGGCTAGCCGCTACTCTTTACCTATTACTGCAACCCTTGCCACGCTGGTTTGGGTTGCAGTAGGTTTATTGGTATCCAATATCTGGGTAGAATTTGCTTTTACAGCCATGTCTACCCTGCTGATGGTGGAACTGAACAACCGTAATGCCCTGATGCGTACCTACAGCCGAATGGTATCCTGCAGTTTTCTGGCATTACTGACGATGACAGGACTCTCCCACCCCTCTTTAAAAAGCAGTATTGTGACGATGTGTTTCATCGCCTTTTATCTCATTATCTGGAATTGCTATCAGGATAAACGCTCAACAGGCTGGACTTTCTACGCCTTTGCCTGCATCGGTCTGGCATCGATGGTTTTCGTGCAGATAGGCTATTTCATGCCTATCCTGTGGATTATGATGATGGTGTTTACCCTCTCGTTTAGCGTAAAGACATTCTTTGCAACACTAGTAGGTCTCATCGTGCCCTATTGGTTTGCAGCCGGTTATTTCTTCTATACCGACAACATACAGGGGCTGGCTGACCATTTCTGCGAATTCATCAACTACAGCGAACTCTTTGATTATTCGCAGGTTACCGACCATCAGGTACTGGACCTGAGTTTCGTTATCCTGCTCACCATCATCGGTTCCATCCACTTCATACGCACCAGCTACGGCGATAAGATACGAACCCGCATGATCTACGAAACGTTTATCATGATATCGGTTGCCTGCATCATCTTCATCGTCCTCCAGCCTCAATATATACAGGAACTGGGCGGCATCCTGATTGTGAATACAGCACCGCTTATCGCCCATTTCATCACATTCACCAGAGGTAAGTTTACCAACATATCCTTCATCCTGCTGCTCATCATGCTGGTACTTATCATGGCTTACAACATACTCGTACCAGAGAGCATATTACTATGAGTTGGATTATAGATTTCTTAATGAGCTGGGGCTACTGGGGCATGCTGGTATCAGCCTTCCTTGCCGGCAGTTTCTTTCCCTTCAGCAGCGAGGTGGTCATGTCGGGCTTACAGGCTGCCGGACTGGAACCTATCCAGCTCGTACTGTATGGAAGCATCGGCAATGTGCTCGGTTCTATGTTCAACTATGGCGTAGGACGGATGGGCAAGCTGGAATGGATAGAGAAATATCTGCATGTAAAGAAAGAGAGTCTTGACAAGGCTCAGCATTTCATGGCCGACAGAGGAGCCTGGATGGGATTCTTTGCCTTCCTGCCCCTGTTGGGAAGTGCCATCACCATCGTTTTGGGACTGACGAGAGCCAACATCGTGATTTCTGTCATCAGCATCACCATCGGAAAGGTGTTGAGATATGTACTGCTGGTTTACGGACTCAGTTTCATCTTTTAAACAAGCTGCAAAGAAAACAAAGAATTGATTCATATAGATTGACTGCTTATGAGAAAGTATTTATACCTTATTATATTATGCGTGGCTTTCGCGGGCTGTAAAGGCAGCCAGCAGAAAGGCCACACCGCAGAAAGTAACGGAAAGGAATCTGTCGCCAACAGCGATGGCAAACCTGCTGTTACCGTAACTATCCCTCCCTACAAGTTTTTCGTTGATAAGATTGCCGGAGATAAGGTGGATGTCAACGTGATGGTATCCAACGGCAACAATCCAGAAACTTACGAGCCTTATGCCCAGCAGATGATGGAACTCTCCAGGAGTGCCCTCTATCTGAAAGTGGGAAGCATCGGTTTCGAACAGACCTGGATGAAGAAGCTGCAGGACAACGCTCCTGACATGAAGGTGATAGATACCTCCACAGGCATCACGCCTGCCAAGACACCAGGCGGCAATACCGACCCGCATGTATGGATGAGTTGCAAAAACGCCCGCATCATCTCCAGCAACATCTTCAAGGCACTCTGCAATCTGGAGCCGAAGAACAAGGCATTCTTTGAGAAGAACTATCTGTCGCTGCTGAAGATCATCGACAAGCGAGACAGCACCATCAGAGAGGGTTTCAAGAATCATCCCGAGATGGTACACAAGTTTGTGATTTATCATCCTATCCTCACCTACTTTGCCCGTGATTACCAGCTGGAGCAGCTTGCCATAGAGGAAGAAGGCAGGGAGCCTAGTGCCTCCCAGCTGAAGAGCCTCATAGAGAGAGCCAGAAAAGAAAAGATCAAGTTCTGCCTGATACAGGCAGAATTTGCCAACCGCAACACCACAACCTTCATCAACGAGAGCCACACCAAGCCAATGGATATCAATCCATTGCAGGGCGACTGGAACTGGGCGATGCAGGAAGCGGCAGCAGCGGTACAAGGCAAGAAAATCGTTGTTGGGAAGTAAAAACTACAATAATATGACTCCAATCATAAAAATCGAGTATCTTTCTGCAGGCTATGAAGGCAAGGAGGTGCTCCACGATATCAACCTCACCGTCTACAAAGACGATTATCTTGGCATCATCGGTCCCAACGGTGGTGGCAAGACAACCCTCATGCGCCTTATTCTGGGACTGATGAAACCCACAGACGGCAGCATCCGCTTTTATAAAGACGGAGAGGAAGTAAGGGAAATCAGCATGGGATATCTGCCCCAATACAATCATCTCGACAAACAGTTCCCTATCTCCGTCTATGAAGTGGTACTCTCCGGCCTCAGCAAGACCAAGAGCCTCTTTTCCAGATACACCCAGGCACAGCACCAGCAGGTACTCGACTGTCTGGAACAGATGCAGCTCACGGAGTTGAAAGACCGCCATATCGCAGCCTTGAGCGGCGGACAACTGCAGCGAGTACTCCTCGCCCGCGCCATTGTTTCGAAACCCGATGTAGTGATACTGGATGAGCCCAACACCTACATCGACCGCCGTTTCCAGAAGCAGATGTACGAGATGCTGGAACAGATCAACCGGGAGTGCGCCATTATCATCGTAAGCCATGATGTAGCCGAAGTGCTCAATAACGTAAAGCACATCGCCTGCGTAAATCATCATCTCCACTACCACGATACGGCAGATATGCCGAGAGAGAAACTGGAAGAGCATTTCTTAAATGTATAGGCTTATTATATAATAATGCCTAAAAAACAGGTGCAAAAATCCATATTATCTCATCTTTTTATTATCTTTGCAATTGGAATGTGCCTTTTTGAAAGGCACAGAGAAAGCATTCAGAAACAGAGAAAGCATTCAGAAAGAAATATAATACATTAAAGTTTAAACAATAATGAAACAGTACAGATTAGTGGACAATATCTTCGGATGGGTCGCATTCATCATTGCGGCGTTCACTTATTGTTCCACAATTGAACCGACAGCCAGCTTCTGGGACTGTCCTGAGTTTATTACGACTGCTTACAAGCAGGAGATCGGTCACCCACCTGGGGCACCATTCTTCATGCTTTTAGGCAATTTCTTCACACATTTCGCCAGCGACACTACCCAGGTAGCCAAGATGGTAAATACGATGAGCGCCCTACTGAGCGCCGTCTGTATCATGTTCCTCTTCTGGACCATCACCCACCTGGCTCGCCGACTCGTCATCAGCGACTGGAAAGAACTGACTACCAGCAAGCTGATTGCCATCGAGGCATCCGGTATGGTGGGCGCACTCATCTACACCTTCAGCGATACCTTCTGGTTCTCAGCTGTCGAGGGTGAGGTTTATGCGTTCTCTTCTGCCTTTACCGCTGTGGTATTCTGGCTCATCCTGAAGTGGGAAGACCATGCTGACGAGCCTCATAGCGATCGTTGGCTTGTGCTCATCGCCTATATGACCGGTTTGAGTATCGGTGTCCACCTGCTCAACCTGCTCTGTATCCCAGCCATCGTATTGGTTTATTACTACAAGAAGGTGCCACATGCCAACCTCAAGGGCTCGCTCCTGGCGCTGTTCCTTTCATTCCTCGTAGTGGTAGCCGTACTGTATGGTGTGGTTCCAGGTATCATCACCGTAGGCGGCTGGTTCGAACTGTTCTTTGTCAACACTCTCGGCTGTTCGTTCAATACCGGTGAAATCGTATACATCATCTGTCTCGTAGCCTCAGTTATCTGGGGTATCTACGAAACCTGCCATGCTTCTGAGAAGAACGAGAAGAAACAGAATATCGCCTTTGTTCTCGGCTTCGGCATGCTCGGCATCCCATTCTACGGATATGGCTGGACTGCTGCCATTACCGGCATCATCGTGCTGGTTATTCTCTGGTTCGTACTCGGCTACAAGCGCAAGCAGGAGGTAGTAACAGGCGTTGACGAATCTACAGGCATCGCCAAGAAGAAGATGCAGCTCCTGCCGCTCATCTCAGCACGCGTCAAGAATACAGCCTTGCTCTGCATGCTGATGCTGATGATTGGTTATTCCAGCTACGCACTCATCGTGATCCGTTCTTCTGCCAACCCTCCTATGGACCAGAACTCTCCTGAGGACATCTTTACCCTGGGAAGTTATCTGAGCCGCGACCAGTATGGCGACCGCCCTCTGTTCTATGGCCAGGCTTATACATCACAGGTAGCCCTCGAAGTAGACGGCAACATGTGCAAGCCTGTCATGAAAGAAGGCGCACCGGTTTACCAGCGCAAGGAGAAAGCTTCGGCTGATGAGAAGGACTCTTACTTCGTAGTAAGTCACAAGAATAAGTATATCTATGCCCAGAACATGCTCTTCCCTCGTATGTACAGTTCGGATCATGCCCAGGCATACGAAGACTGGATGGGCGGTGTAGAAGGCACAGAGATTCCTTACGACCGCTGCGGAGAAAGTATCATGGTGAAGATGCCGTCACAGTTTGACAACATCCGCTTCTTCCTCTCTTACCAGTGCAACTTCATGTACTGGCGCTACTTCATGTGGAACTTTGCCGGCCGTCAGAACGACATCCAGGGCAATGGTGAGCCAGAGCACGGCAACTGGATTACCGGTTTCTCATTCATTGATGATTCACTCTATGGCGACCAGAGCAAATTGCCAGACGACCTGAAGGAGAACAAGGGACACAATGTATTCTATTGCATGCCGCTGATTCTCGGTCTCATCGGACTTTTCTGGCAGGCTTGGTATACCCGCAAGAAGAAGGTAATGAAGAACGGCAAGGAAGAGGAAGTGCTCCTCCCTATCGGAATCCAGCAGTTCTGGATTGTATTCTTCCTGTTCTTCATGACAGGTCTTGCCATCGTCATCTACTTGAATCAGACACCTATGCAGCCACGTGAGCGTGACTATGCTTACGCCGGTTCATTCTATGCATACGCTATCTGGTGCGGTCTCGGCGTACTCGCCATCATCGACATCCTGAAGCGCAAGATGAAGCTCAGCGGTACTGCTGTAACAGCCATCGTAGCAGTCATCACACTTCTCGTACCTATCCAGATGGCATCACAGACCTGGGATGATCACGACCGCTCAAACCGTTACACCTGCCGTGACTTCGGTCAGAACTACCTGATGTCACTCCAGGAGAAGGGAAACCCTATCATCTTTACCAATGGTGATAACGATACCTTCCCACTCTGGTACAACCAGGAGGTAGAAGGCGTAGGAACAGATGCCCGCGTATGTAACCTGAGCTACCTACAGACCGACTGGTATATCGACCAGATGATGCGTCCTGCATACAACTCACCATCTGTGCCAATCACCTGGCCACGTCTCGACTTCTGTTCAGGTACCAACGAATATGTATCTGTTGAACCTGAGGCAAAGAAGCAGATTCTCGACTTCTACAAGCAGGATCCAGAGAATGCCAAGAAGCAGTTTGGTGACGAACCGTTCGAGCTCAAGAACATCCTGAAGAACTGGGTACGCAGCAAGAACCCTGACATGCACTTCATCCCTACGGATACCCTCTATGTCACAATCGACAAGGAGGCTGTAAAGAAGAGCGGCATGATGATGGCATCAGATTCTATTCCAGACAAGATGGTCATCTCTCTTGCCGGCAAGAGCGCACTCTACAAGAACGACCTCATGATGCTCGAAATGCTGGCACAGTGCAACTGGACCCGTCCGCTCTACGTAGCACTCACCGTAGGCGAAGAGAACTATATGAACCTCGGTGACAACTTCGTACAGGAGGGACTTGTGAACCGTATCACTCCGTTCACCACCAACAAGCCAGGTGCCAAGAACTTCGATACAGAGAAGGCTTATCACAACATCATGACCCGATTCAAGTTCGGCAACCTGAAGCAGAAGGGACTCTACATCGACGAGACAACCATGCGTATGTGTTATACCCACCGTCGCCTGCTCGCCCAGACAGCCCTCCAGCTCATCGCCGAAGGCAAGAAGCAGAAGGCTATCAACATCCTGAAGAAGGCTGATACCGAGATTCCTGCCTACAATGTTACGCTCGACTACATGAGCGGTGGCTTGGATATGGCTCGCGGCTGGCTGATGACCGGTCAGAAAGCCAAGGGCAAGGAATATATAGAAGCGGTATGGAAGAATGCTTCACAATACCTCAACTACTATCTCTCGCTGCCAAACGACCGTTTCCTCCAGGCAGAGCACGACTGCATCCGTCAGATTATGATCATGCAGAGCATCTGCGAGGCTGCCGGAATGGTGAGTCCACAGTTGGAGCAGAAGTATGAGAAGCAGCTCAACAACCTCTACCGTCTCTATCATGGCAGAGGTGGCAGAATGCCGGAAGGCAATCAGTAAAAAATAGAAAAAAGTTTGGTGTCGCGAAACACGACACCAAACTTTTCATTATTCATATAAACCTGTTTTATCCATGTTCATAGAGCAACCAGCCAAATGGCTCAGATGGTTATATCCAAAGGCCATCTGGAGAATGGACAAGAAAGACCATTCTGTCTATCTTACATTTGATGACGGTCCAATTCCAGAGTCAACTCCATTCATCTTAGAGACCCTGAGAAAGTACAATATCAAGGCTACTTTCTTTATGGTAGGCGAGAATGTATTGCGCCATCATGACCTCTACAACCAGATTGTGGCAGAGGGTCATCAGGTTGGCAACCATACATTCAATCATATCGGTGCCTTCAAGCACCGCGTCATCTCCTACGTGCTCAACACCAATAAGGCGAACGATATCATCCATGCCCATCTCTTCCGTCCACCTCACGGCTGGATGCGACCAAGTGAGTATTGGTGGCTGCACCGCACTTACAAGGTCATCATGTGGGACGTGGTGACGCGCGACTATTCCGAATGGATGACGGCAGAAGATGTGGTGAACAATGTGAAGCGATATGCCCGCAATGGCAGCATCATCACCTTCCACGACTCGCTGAAGAGCATTGAAAAGCTGAAGACAGCACTCCCTCAGGCCATAGAATGGCTCATGGAACAGGGGTATGAATTTAAGACTTTTGAATAAGAAGCTGTTATTCCCAAACAGGAACAGACCAATAAACACAGACAAGAAATGAGCAAAAGAATCAACAGTTATCAGGCAGTAGCTGCATTTGTAAGAGGTTTCTTCGAAGCTTACGCACGTGGCATCATCGATGCTACCATCGAAGGCAATGACTTCAGCAAGAAGAACGACCCGAAACAGATCAAGCAGATGATGCTGGAGCACTATGGCGAGGTAAACCAATACTTCTTCGACATCATGTTCTCTACCCTGGTACGCCTCAACTACAAGACTGCCGAGGAAGCCAACGAGCGCATGAAGAAGAACTTCGACAGCATGAAACAGGCTGACCCGACCTTTGAGCCAACCATGCTCGACTACCTGCGCATAGCCTGCAAATCGAACCAGTTGTACAAAGCGATGGAATCAGAATACAAGCGCAACTTCACCTGGCTTCTGCAAGGCAAGTTTACCACTCTTGAAGAGCATGTACGCGATTATACCCACGGCATTCTCATCAGTCTCGCCGACGAGCCGATGGCAATCCATCTCCTGGTCCGCATCATCGTGAAGGCATACGCCGCAGGCTTGAAGTGTGGCAGCAAGGAGGGCGAACAACACCAGCTCCACATGCCTACCCTTCACGGCATGTTGCTGAACAATGTCAACATCCTGCTCAACGAGACTCCACTCAAGAGCAGCACCGAAGATCCTGTTGCCCTCTTCAAGGAGGCATGCAAGAATGAAGAAGAAAACATCAACGTTCTTTTCAACACATTAAACGATGCGATGAAAGAACTGGCAGAAGAATAAGAGAAAAGCATCATTGATGACGAGCACAGCACCAGATTCGAGAACCATCCGACTCCATATAGCGTAGAATCTCATTATTCACTTCTTGGCAAATGGAGAGCATGGATTCTCGGTCGCAATCCACAGTAAAGTCAAGGTCTATATCTACCGAGAGTCTTGGCAGTTGGGAATAACAAAGTGACAATGATCAAGACTATTAAAGATTTAGATATAACGGCTTCGGGTGTTAGCGTATTTAACCGCAAGTGGCAACCTATCCATTTACAACAAGGAGAAATGGATGGGGCTTGTGCCGTATATTCCATGATGATGAACCTGCTCATACTAAAGGTTCTTACTCGTAATCAAGTTGTCAACTTGAAAACAACATTTAAGGGAAATACCGCAAAAGGGAGACTTTTCAAAGAGTTCTTTGTGACAGAAGGACTGTGCCGTGATGGATTTTATTTTTCCGAAATAAAAGAAAAGCTATCCCATTCTTTTGCTAAAGAGGTTACATCTTCGCCTCTTCAATATACAGCATCTTTATCAGACCAAACTTCTTTTGTAGAAGAACTTAGGACTGCAATAGATAGCGACACGCCTTTGATTACCGCTCTGTCTTTTAAAGGTGGCGCTCATGCTGTACTTGCTATTGGGTATGAAGAAAACAAAAAGACGGTGTCAAGAAAATATTCTGTTTAGACCCAAGCTATGCCATAAGTCCGACATCCTTTTGGAATGGTGTAATAATCCTAAATGAGGGAAAAGGAAAGTACAGCCATCAGTATATAACAGATAAAGACGAAAAATATATCAATGTCAGTGAATCATTGAATATAAAAAAGAAATAACGATATGAGCGAAGAATTACAACAAAAAATTCTTGACAAACTTTGAGAAGTTGCAAACAAACTACGTGGCAATCAAGGACCTGGAGGCCAAACGTGCTGACCTTGACAAGGAGATTGAGGGCTATCTGAAAGAGTTGGGATTGTTAGAGTAAACTTTCCACAAGTTGTGGCAGAGTTCCCAGATATGAAAGGGCTTTCATACAGAAACTTGAAGTATATCAGACAATGGTATCAGTTTTATAATGAGCAACTTACAATTTGACAACAAGCTGTTGCCAAATTAGACGAAGTAAATGTGCAATAACTTGTTGCACAATTACAAGAAAGATGTCTAAGCTCATGCCTGAAAACATACAGAGCCAGTTGCCTACAATTTGAAGATATTGAAGAAACACTTTCTGATATAAAGGAAACTAAGGATTTCAAAAAAGGTAATGATATGAAAAATAAAGATAATATACCGCAGTTCGTGAATAGCGACTCCTTCATGGCAGACAAGAACTATGTGAAGTGATTGTCTGACCTGAAGAAACATTTCCGCATGGCACAACTAAAAGCTGCTGTCAAAGTGAATACGGAAATGCTCAAATTCTACTGGAGTTTGGGCGAGGACATTTGCGAGAAGCAGAAACAATACAAGTGGGGTGCAAAGGTTGTAGATAGGCTTAGCCTTGATATGCGTTCGGAAATTCCTCAGAGTGAGGGATTTTCAAGACCTTTACCATGTAAAACGCTGATTTGCGTTCTATTCAAGTCAAATTGAAGGATGTGTCATAAGTTTATGATTCACCCTCTTCTATTTGTTGAAAGAGATAGAATATGTTGCTTGAAGAGATAGGATATGTTGTTGGAAGAGACAGAATAAGTTGTTGGAAGAGATAGGATATGTTGTTGAGACAGTCAGTATCTTCGGTCGCACAACAGCTGTTGTGCGCTTGCATAACAGCTGATATACGCATGCACAACACCTGTTGTGCATGCGGTAGTCAACTGTTATACACCAACTATTATCCAGACTTATGACACACCCTCTTACAGGAAGTGGATAATGCAACACCCCCAATGCCAATGAACGAACATTGCTTGAAATAAAACAGGAAGCCTTTTGTCGTATCTTTGCCGATAGTTACCAAATGGTGAACAGCGGGGTGAACACTTGCCCCAAGCATTCACCTTTTCGGCTCTGGGGTGAACCCTAGTAAAAAGAACTTTGTATATACAGCGCATGCTAGAAATATAAGAATCTCTATTATAATGGGTTATGGGGTGTTTTTAACACATTATTAACGCCAAAGGTTGGCATCGGGGTTCCCCCTTCACCGATTTCATCGCCAAGAGCAGAGGATGACTATTCGCAGCAGGATACCGCCCCCGACCTGCCCTTCTACGGATGGGTAGGGTAAGTAAGGGGAGAGTACTTTCTAAGAGTTTCCTTATGTAAAGGTTCGTTTACTATAGGAAAGATATAGTATATATATAGACTCCCAGAAAAAGCGATTTCCTACTCACCCTAGTTACCCCCCGGCAGTAAACAAGATAGTTACGATGCCTAAGTATCATATTTACGGATGGTATTTAAGTCGCACACGGATCTTCTTCGTTGCAAGCAACGGTACTCACTAAGCCTCACAGCCAAAACTCCGAAGGAGCCAAAATCCGTGAGATCCGTGTGCGAAAATTCAACTTTCTTCTACAATTTCCAACAAGTTTCTGCTTATCGTAAATCAATCCTCGCTGAGGAGTTTCTTGATTTCCTCATCAGTCTTGGTGAGTTTGTCTTTACAGAGTTTCACCAAAGTTTTGGCACGTTTCAACTGCTCGGAGAGCTGATCAATATCGAGTTCATCATTCTCCATTCTTTCTACGATTTCTTCAAGCTCTCTTACGGCTTGTTCGTATTTCATGTCTTCTTTTTCCATAATCCTATTTTAGTTAAGAGTTAATAGTTTATAGCGGCTTCGCCGTTTAGCCAGATAGGTATAAACTATTAACTATAAATTATAAACTATTATTCAACTTTTGCCTTCACGCTGCCCTCGGCAAACCTCGTTTCGATGATGTCGCCAGACTTCAGTTGCGAGGCAGAACGGATACTTTTGCCATCTTTCAGCGTGATGCTGTAGCCACGTTTCAGCAACAATTCGGGGTCTTGTGCCTGAATGCGCTGGGAAAGAAGCTGCAGACGATGACTCTCGTTGAGCATCTTCCTTTCCAATATCGGCTGAATATTCTGAGAAAGAATCTCGAAATGGCGCTGGGCTTCCGATAGTTTCGACTGGACATTTGTGCTTAAACGGCTCATCAAGCGGTCGAGATAGGCTCCCTGCTTCGTCTTCACCAGCGAAAACTGGACAGGAATCGTGTTGTTTAATCTATCGAGCCTCATCTTCTCCACCTGCAGACGGTGCTTCACATTCTGCACGATAGCCTCTTGCGCATTCACCACACGGGCATAAACCTCAGTAAGATGATTAACGAGGAAGGCGGCAGCGGCTGTCGGTGTCTTTACACGCTGGAAAGAAATCATATCCAGCACACTCTCGTCCCTTTCATGTCCTATTCCCGTGATGATAGGCAGCGGGAAGTTTGCCACATTCTCGGCAAGCGCCAGGGTGTCGAAACCAGAGAGATCGCTCGTAGCGCCACCGCCTCGGATGATGACTACGCAGTCAAACTGTTCCCATTCGGCATTGATACTGTCGAGAGCAGCTATCACACTCTGCTCTACCCCCTCGCCCTGCATCGTAGCCGGAAAGAGGCGGGTTTGAAACTGCAGACCATAATCGTTATCGGCAAGCTGGTTGCAGAAATCACCATAACCTGCTGCCGTAGCGCTGGAAATGACGGCGATGCGCTGGCAGAACATCGGGAGCACCAACTCCTTCTGCAGTTCGAATACGCCCTCTGCTTTCAGCGTATTGATGATTTCCAGCCGCTTGCGCGCCATATCGCCCATCGTATAGTTAGGGTCAATATCATCTACTATCCAGGAGAAGCCATAGTTCTCATGAAACTGCGCGTGTACCTTGAGCAGTACTTTCATTCCGGCATGAATGCGCTGTCCGGTGATGCGCTCGAAATTCGGTTTGATGAACATCCATCGGTTTCGCCAGCAGGAGGCATGCGCCTTGGCAATGGGCGTATTAGACCGCTCATCCTTCTCGATGAGTTCCAGATAGCAGTGCCCGCCGTAGCCCTCGCGAGCCTCGGAGAGTTCCGCTTCCACCCAATAGCTGTCGGGCAAGGACATCGAAATGACGTCGCGGACCATGGAGTTTAATTCATAGAGAGATAATCTTTTTACTTTGAACATTGAGCTTTGAACTTTGAACTTTATGAATACTATTACTTGGTACTTAGCCTCCATGGAACTTCCTCTATCATATAGCAGCAAAACTAATCATAAAGTTCAAAGTTCCAAGTTCAAAGTTCCAAGTTTACTTTATCGCTTTTCCCGTCTGATAAGCCTTCCAGAAATCAGGCACACCATATCCGAATACATTATCGGGATGATGCTGATTATTACCAGCCAATCTCACGAGTTTCATAATCTGCTTAGCCGTCTTCTGAGGCAAAGCCTGCCAGAGACACGCTACCATTCCGGCAATGAGCGGAGAAGAGAAAGACGTTCCGTTATCATTGATGATATTTCCACGGCCCGTAATCACACAGGTAGGACTTCCGTAAGCCATCACATCAGGCTTGATTCTGCCGTCAGCAGTAGGTCCCACGGCACTGAAAGCCGCATTCTCGCCCATTTCGTTTACGCTGCCCACAGTAAGGATATTGCGTGCATCGGCAGGGAAATTGATTTTCTTCCAGCTTCCCATTCCGTCGTTTCCTGCAGAATTGACACAGATGATTCCCTTGTCAGCACACATCGAAGCGGTGCGGGAGATGAGGGTAGAATTACCGTCCTGCTCATAATAATGATGGTTGGTAGACGCATCATCGAAGCCATGATAGCCTAACGAAGAGTTGATGACATCCACGCCGCAACTATCAGCATATTCAGCCGCAAAAGCCCAGTAATCCTCTTCTGCCAGACTCTCTGTGCGCTCATCTTCACAGCGCACCAGCAGATATTGAGCCTCAGGTGCCACCCCCACGAATCTTTCGGGTTCGTTGGCAGCCATCGTAGAAAGCACCATCGTTCCATGCTCCATCTCGGCGAAAATATTCTTGGATTGAGGAACCACAAAGTCCCTAATGCCCGCCAATCTGATATTATGCAGCGCCGGAATCTTATCCACATTCATGAATCCGCCGTCGAAGACAGCAATCATCATTTCTTTGCCCAAATGTCCGGTTCTATGCAGCCGCTTGCCGTTGAGCGACTGAATCTGCGCATCGGCAGCACCATATTCGCCTACTCCACCAGTCCAATCGTTCAATCCCCTACGAACGCTACTTCTGACGCGCTGACTGACAGAATCGGGAGCAGAGAAGACCTTCATCTTCCGGGTGATGAAATCGAGTTCATCCAGTTTCCGTAGTTCCTTCTCCTTATGAATGCGGACCAGCAGGGTATTGTTCCACTTGCTTTTGCCCACAATCTCGATGCCTGCCTCGCTTACAGCCTGCTCATAAGCAGGAGCCACAGGCAAATCGGTAACATCGATGGGCAGATTCTGTCTCTTTCTGCGCTCTATGGAACGGGGAGAGAGAAAATCTGCAGGGCGACTTACCGAAAAGGGAGTGTGACTAAGGTCTTTGTCTCTGAGATAAAGACGATACATCATACACTTGCCTCCCGGATACGACACCATATCGGTTTCGGCGATGCGGGGCAACCGCATCAGTTGCTCAAAATTGCTAACCCTGTCTTCGCGAGCAAACAAAGAAAGAGCGGTCATTAAAAATGCATAAAGCATCAAATATTTTTTCATCATTATATCGGTAGTCCGGTTTGTTATTGTTGTTGCTGCAATATTTTTGTATTGCATTTGTTAATGAGTTGAATTGTTTATTCTGAAGTGCAAAAGTACAGAAATTGTACGAAAACACCAAAGGAAAAGGGAAGTTTTTATCATGAAATGCAAGTTTTTCTCATATATATAATAAGGTATCAGATATTTTTTGTACTTTTGCAGACAAGTAGCCGCTGCAATTGCATTCTGAAAAAAGCAGGGCGAGCGGCTATGAGGAAAAAACAGATATAAATGGAAAATAAACAAGCGACATTAGAATTAGGTACGAAGCCGGTGGGCAAGCTGCTCGTTCAGTATGCCTTGCCAGCGATGATTGCGATGACCGCCGCCTCACTCTACAACATCGTTGACCGAGTATTCATCGGTCAGGGTGTGGGAGCCATGGCCATCTCAGGTCTCGCCATCACCTTCCCCTTCATGAACCTCACCGCCGCTTTCGGAGCCGGTGTGGGCGTAGGAGCATCTACTGCCATCAGCGTGAAGCTGGGACAAAAAGACTATGCCACAGCGCAAAACATTCTGGGTAACACAATTTCTCTGAATCTCATCATCGGTATCGGATTGAGCATCATCTGTCTGCTCTTCCTCGACCCTATCCTGAGATTCTTCGGAGCCAGCGACCAGACGCTCATCTATGCCCATGAGTATATGGTCATCATCCTGCTGGGCAATGTGGTGAGCCACATGTATTTCGGTATGAATGCTCTGCTCCGAGCAGCGAGCAAACCCAAGCAGGCGATGTACGCCACCATCTTCACGGTGGTGATGAACGTGATACTGGATGCCCTCTTCATCCTCGTCTTCAAATGGGGAATACAGGGAGCCGCCATCGCCACCATCCTTTCGCAGTTGATGGCGCTGATGTGGCAAATCAAGCTCTTCAGCAACAAGAATGAGCTGCTCCACTTCAAGAAAGGCATCTACAAACTGAAGAGGAAACTCGTGGATAATATCCTTGCCATCGGCATTTCGCCTTTTCTGATGAACGTGTGCGCCTGCATCATCGTCATCTTCATCAACAACCAGCTGGTGCGGTTCGGAGGCGACCTCTCCGTGGGAGCCTACGGAATAGCCAATGGTATTGCGATGGTGTTCGTGATGTTCGTGTTTGGCGTAAATCAGGGAATGCAGCCTATAGCCGGATACAACTATGGAGCCCAGAAACTGGACCGACTGATTCGCGTACTGAACCTGAGCATCATTGCCGCCACCGCCATCATGGTAACGGGCTGGCTGATAGCGATGTTCCTGCCTTACTACTGCGCACGACTGTTTACAACCGATAAGCAACTGATAGACTTGGGCATTAAGGCGATCAGAGTAGTGATGTTCTGCTTCCCGGTCATCGGGTTCCAGATGGTTATCACCAACTTCTTCCAGTGCATCGGAAAGGTGAAGATCAGTATCTTCCTCTCCTTGTCGAGACAGTTGCTCATCCTTCTGCCGCTCCTGGCTTTCCTGCCGATGATATGGGACATTGATGGAGTATGGTACAGTATGCCTATCTCCGACTTCGCTGCCGCAGTCATCGCCGGAGTCGTAATGATGTGGTACATGAACAAGCTGAAAAGACAACACCAAGAACAGCTAAAAGTTAAAAGTTAATAGGGCTTAGCCGTTTAGCAAGATTGCCATAGGCGGTTCATGCTATAAATTATAAACTACAAACTAAAGATTATGAATAAGATTATCATAAACGTAGGTCGCCAGATAGGTAGCGGCGGGCATATCATCGCCGAGAAGCTGGCGGAGGATTTCGGTTGCAAATGTTACGACCGTGAGCTGCTGAATCTTGCCGCCAAGGAGAGTGGATTCTCTGAGAAATTCTTCGAGCAGAACGATGAGCAGAAGGGATTCTTCAAGTCTCTCTTCCATACCCATCTGCCCTTCCTGAGCGATAACAATTTCTATCACAACGACTTCTCGCAGGAAGGTCTGTACAAGTTCCAGAGCGACGCTATCAGAAAGGCTGCCGATGAGGGCAACTGCGTGTTCGTGGGCAGAACCGCCGACTATGTGCTGCGTGATTACAAGAATGTGATTAATATCTTCATCACCGCCAATATCGACGACCGCATTAAGGCAGTGTGCAAGCGAAAGGACATCGACAGAGCCTCCGCCCGCAAGTTCATCGAAAGTCACGAGGAGCAGCGCGCCTCTTACTACGATTACTATACAGGCAAGAAGTGGGGACACAGCGAGAGCTACGACCTCTGCATCAACAGCAGCCATCTGGGAATCGAAGAAACAGAGAAGTTTATCGCAGAATTTATCAGAAAGAAGTTCGGACTTAGTGATTAATTATTAGTGATTAATTTTAGGGACATAAAATATTAAACATCATATAAATGAAGAAGATTATGCTTTTGGGCTCAGGCGAACTGGGCAAAGAATTTACCATCGCCGCAAAGCGAGCAGGACAGTACGTCATCGCTTGCGACAAGTATGACAATGCACCAGCCATGCAGGTAGCCGACGAGCGAGAAGTGTTCTCGATGCTCGATGGCGACGCATTGACCGCAGTGGTAGAGAAACATCACCCAGACATCATCGTGCCTGAGATTGAAGCTATCCGCACCGAGCGACTCTTCGACTTCGAGAAGGAGGGCATCCAGGTTGTGCCTTCTGCCCGTGCCGTAAACTACACCATGAACCGCCGTGCCATCCGCGACCTTGCCGCCAAGGAACTGGGTCTGCGCACCGCCAAGTATTTCTATGCCAAGACCTTCGAGGAGTTTAAGAACGCTGCCGATGAAATCGGTTTCCCATGCGTAGTGAAACCTCTGATGAGTTCAAGCGGCCATGGTCAGAGCTATGTTCACAACGATGATGAACTGAAGGAGGCTTACAAGGAGGCAATGGAAGAAGGTCGTGGCGACGTGAAGGAAGTAATCATCGAGGAATTTATCGACTTCGATTCTGAGTTCACCCTGCTCACCGTCACCCAGAAAGACGGTCCTACCCTCTTCTGTCCACCTATAGGCCACGTACAGAAGGGCGGCGACTACCGCGAGAGTTGGCAGCCATTCCAGATTCCTGAAGAGGCTTTGAAGAAGGCTGAGCACATTGCCGGCGAAGTAACCAAGGCATTGACAGGTGCCGGTCTCTGGGGCGTAGAGTTCTTCCTGAGCAAGCAGGGCGAGGTTATCTTCTCTGAGTTGAGTCCTCGTCCACACGATACAGGTATGGTAACCCTTGGTCACACCACCAACCTGAGCGAGTTTGAGCTCCACTTCCGTGCCGTGATGGGCTTGCCTATCGCCGGAATCCATCTGGAGCACATCGGCTGTTCTGCCGTCATCCTCTCGCCAGAGGAAAGCACCGAGCCATTAAACTACAATATGCTCGATGCGCTGAAGGAAGACCATACCCGCATCCGTATCTTCGGCAAGCCAGAGGCTCACGTAGGCCGCCGCATGGGCGTCGTACTCTGCTACGGCGAGAAGGGCGATGACCTCAACCAGCTCCGCGACAAGGCAAAGCGTCTGGCAAAGACTGTATTGGGAACCGACCCATACATGAAGAAATAAACATGAAAGAATTAGGAAGAATTATCACATTACCCAAGATATTCGACCCTAGAGGCAACCTGACAGTGGCAGAGGGAGAGACGCATATTCCCTTTGCCATTGCCCGTACCTACTGGACCTATGATGTTCCGGGCGGAGAAAGTCGCGGTGGCCATGCTCACAAGGAATGCCAGGAATTCATCATAGCAGCCAGCGGTTCCTTTTCGGTAACACTGGATAATGGAGAACAGAAGAAGACCTATCATCTTAACCACCCTTGGGAGGGACTGTTCGTAGATGTCAATATCTGGCGAACACTGGATGATTTCTCTTCCGGCTCATTGTGTCTGGTTCTGGCTTCCCACAAGTTTGAGGAAGAAGACTACATACGCGAATATGACGAATATCTTAGATTCATCAGTTCATCCCAAAGTCCTAATCTCTCAAAGACCGAGAATCAATAACGCTAAAAATCATGTTTGAGATCAGAAAATACAACGATGCAGACAAGGAAGTCTGGAATGCCTATATAGAACATGCACGCAACGCCACCTTCCTTCTCAACCGCTCCTACATGGATTATCACAGCGACCGTTTCCATGACCATTCGCTCATGATTTTCCACAACAACAAGCTCTATGCCTTACTCCCTGCCAATGAGGACGGAGATGTTTTCTATTCTCATCAGGGACTCACCTATGCCGGACTGCTCACTACCGGACACGCCTCAGCAGAAAATATCTGTCAGGTTTTCGTTGCCATCAACACATACCTGAAGCAGGCAGGTTTCCGCAAGTGCATCTACAAACCGATACCCTGGATTTACCAGCAACTGCCAGCCGAAGAAGACCTCTATGCTCTCTTCAAGGAATGCCGGGCGCAAATCTGCGCCAGAAACATTGCGGCTGTCATCGACCTGAAGCATCCGCTGAAATGGTATAATATCAGAAAATCGGGCGCAAGGAAAGCCCTGGGAAAAGGAATCTTCATTGAAGAAAGTGAGGATTACGAAACGTTTTGGAGCATTTTAACCGAAAACCTGATGAACACCTATCAGGCTCATCCTGTTCATACCTTGCAAGAGATGAGCAGACTGAAAACATCTTTCCCTGACAATATCAAACTGTATGTTGCCCGAGAAGAATCTGGCAAGATGCTAGGCGGAACCGTTCTGTACATCAGCAGAAAAGTGGTTCACACGCAGTATATTTCCGCATCAGAAGAGGGAAAAAAGGCGCATGCACTCGATGCTTTGTTTCTGAATCTCATTAATATAAGGTATAAGGATTTTGATTATTTCGATTTCGGAACATCTAATGAAGAAGGAGGAAAGGTGCTCAACACCAGCCTCATCTACCAGAAAGAAGGTTTCGGAGGAAGAGGCGTGGTTTACGACACCTATGAATGGACAGTATAAAGAGAAATCCCGAAGTTCACACGATAGTGAGTTTCGGGATTTCTGCCTTTTACAAGAGTATAACTGTCACACCACGAGCAGCTTGCGCACCCATAACCAGAGCCTGCTCGATATCGGCAGTCTTGGAAGGACCACTGATGAAAGTACCGAAATTGTACTTCGGATCCATCTCAATACGGGCATAAGCCTCATGCATATTGTTCACAATCTTCTCTTTTTCGAGGAATATCACAAGGTATTCCGAGATGAAAAGCACCGCTTTCTCCTTCATGGTCTGAGGAATCCAGACGCAGCCATTCTCGGCAACACCCACTTCACCACGAACAATACCCACATCAGTACCATTCAGGTCATTAGCCTCAGTCACCGTATCAGGATTCTTCTGGGCAATCGTGATTTCTGGCAGATGAGAGGCAAAGACCTTGGCTTCCGGATAAGCCTTCTTCACCAGCTCATCCAGACTCTCACCCTCCTTCGCTTCTATCACATGGCCACCTACCGATTCCGTCATCTCAATAAACTGTTTCAGCGTATCCTCATACTGGATACCCTTCACATCTACGGCAGGCATATCGAATTGAACATGCGTATTCTTGCGCAACTTGTTCAGGAAATCTTCTTTCTTCATTTTACTTTTCCCTCCTTCCATAATTGATGAAAACTCTTCTTGGCAAACTCAGGCATGGCGTGACCGATACCCCAGGCATTCCAATTGCTGAAGTGCGTACAGCATTCAGGAACCAGATTGACAAGCGGAGCAAACTTCAGGGCTGTGGTGTAGAGCGCAGGACGGTCGAAGAGATACTTCATACCATTCGACATCGCCTTCTTCACAGGATCTGCCTTGCCCAACTTCTCCAGACTCTGGCGCCATACGTAAATCTGCGAACCTGGTCCTACCTTGGAAGGACAGACATTGTCGCAAGACAAGCACAAGGTGCAGGCAGAAACATTGTCGCTGTACTTCTGAGGATTCTTCAGCATACCCAGGTTCACACCAATAGGACCCGGTATAAAATAGGTGTAACTGTAACCGCCTGAACGACGATAAACCGGACAGGTATTCATGCAGGCTCCGCAACGCATACATTTCAAAGTCTGCCAGTGGTCCTTATCGGCGAGAATATCGCTTCTGCCATTATCCACCAGCACCACATGCATCTCGGCACCCGGACGAGCCTGGCGGAAATGAGAAGTGAAGGCGGTGGTAGGCTGACCGGTTCCGCAGCGGCAAAGCAGACGCTGGAATACAGCCAATGACTTATAATCAGGAACCAGTTTCTCAATACCCATCGCTACGATATGGAGCTTAGGCATGGAAGTAGTCATATCCGCATTACCCTCGTTGGTGCAAACCACGCAATCGCCGGTAGCAGCCACACCGAAGTTACATCCGGTCATACCTGCTCCAGCTTCCATAAACTGGTCGCGGAGATGATGACGGGCACAGCGGGTCAGGTAAGTAGGATCGTAGTTGCCGATTTCCTTGGAGATACCCTTCTCCTCGAACATCTTACCTACCTCCTCACGCTTCAGGTGGATGGCAGGCATCACGATATGGCTAGGCTTCTGACCCAGAAGCTGGATGATGCGCTCACCCAGGTCTGTCTCTACCACGTCAATGCCGTGCTGCTCCAGATAAGGATTCATCTCGCACTCCTCGGTGAGCATCGACTTCGACTTCACCATCTTCTTCACGTTATGGTCTTTCAGAATACCGAGCACAATCTCATTGAATTCCTGCGCATCCTTTGCCCAGTGAACCTTTACCCCGCGGCTCTCCAGATTCTTGGAAAACATATCGAGATAATCGGCAAGATGGGTAATCGTGTGCATCTTGATTTCAGACGCATGCTCGCGGAGATCTTCCCACTCAGGAAGTCCCTGCGCCATTCTATCTCTTTTCTGACGAACAGACCAGAAGGTAGCATCGTGCCAGGTGGTCTTCTCTACATTCTGCGTAAACTTCGCAGCTCTCTTGGAATGTTCTGTACTCATAGTCCTGCAGCTAATATTTGAACAACATGAATAAACTTGATCGGCATCTTCTCCTTCTTGGCGATTCCCGCCATGTGCATCAGGCAGGAAGAATCCGGACCCGTTACATACTCAGCACCTGTAGCCATGTGGCGCTTGATCTTGTCCTCGCCCATACGGGTAGAAACGGCAGGTTCCTCAATAGAGAACATACCGCCGAATCCGCAGCACTCATCCTTACGCTCCGGTTCGTGGATGGTAATACCTTCCACCATATTTAATAAGTCAATGATTTTGTTGAAAGGCTTGATGTGGCGCTCAGAAGGAGATGACAATCCCAGTTCGCGCACACCGTGGCAACTGTTGTGTACACTCACCACATGCGGGAACTTGCCCGGCACATGATCCACCTTCAGCACATCGTGAAGGAACTCCACAACATCCATGATTTTCTTTGAGGAAATACACTCGTGCTTACCCTCAAGGATTTTAGGATAATACACCTTTACGTAAGCAGCACATGAGGCAGAAGGAGCTACGATATAATCGTAATCCTTGAACAGCTCATCAAATGTCTCTATGACCTTCTCCGACTTGTCCTGAAAACCGGCATTAGCCATTGGCTGGCCGCAGCAAGTCTGTTTTTCGGGATAACCCACGTCTAGTCCGTAATGCTTAAGCAACTTGTATGTAGCCACACCCGCTTCAGGGTAAAGGGCATCCACATAACAAGGGACGAATAATCCGACTTTCATTGTTGTTATATTTATCTTGTTTGCTATTTGTTTATTCTTTTTATACATGACTAAAAGCCGCTGCAAAAGTAACAAAAAAATAGTAATAATAAAAGATTTTAGGGAAGAAATTATGAGATTTGATGTTATTTAACTGTAAAGAATTGCAGAAAATTTGGAATAATCAAATAAATAGCGTAACTTTGCATCTAGAAATAGTGTGTCTACCATTTGTGAACTAACGCAAATGCAGTTTAGTTGCTAAAAACATAAATACCAAGACATATAAAGAACAAACTTATAGTTATATTTAATGATGAAGAAACAGCTTAAGAAAGTCCTCGTTCTGGGTTCCGGTGCTTTGAAGATCGGCCAGGCAGGTGAGTTTGACTATTCCGGTTCGCAGGCTCTCAAGGCTTTGCGCGAGGAGGGTATTAGTTCCGTCCTCATTAATCCAAACGTTGCTACAATTCAGACAAGTGAAGGTATTGCTGACAAGGTTTATTTCTTGCCGGTGACACCTTTTTTTGTAACTGAAATTATCAAGAAGGAGCGCCCAGACGGCATCATGCTGGCTTGGGGTGGACAGACGGGTTTGAACGTTGGTACAGAACTTTACCTCAACGGTGTGCTCAAGGAGTATGGTGTGGATGTGTTGGGTACTTCGGTAGAGGCTATCATGAACACGGAAGACCGCGACCTCTTCGTAAAGGAGCTTAACAAGGTTGACCTCAAGGTTCCAGTAAGCCACGCTTGCGAGAACATGGAGGAGGCTGTGGCTGCGGCACGCAACATCGGCTACCCTATCATGATCCGTTCTGCCTATGCGCTGGGTGGTCTCGGTTCTGGTGTCTGCAAGACCGAAGAGGAGTTTAAGGAGATTGCTGAATCTGCCTTCACTTTCGCACCTCAGGTGCTTGTTGAGGAGAGCCTGAAGGGATGGAAGGAGATTGAGTTCGAGTGCATCCGTGATGCTAACGACCGTTGCTTCACCGTTGCCTCTATGGAAAACTTCGACCCACTGGGTATTCACACAGGTGAATCTATCGTGGTGGCTCCAACCTGTTCTCTTACCGACGAGCAGGTGAAGATGTTGCAGGACATCGCCGTGAAGTGCGTCCGTCACCTCAACATCGTGGGTGAGTGCAACATCCAGTATGCTTTCAACGCTGAGACCAACGACTACCGTATCATCGAGATCAATGCTCGCTTGAGCCGTTCTTCTGCCCTCGCATCTAAGGCTACCGGTTATCCGCTCGCCTTCGTTGCTGCCAAGATTGCCCTCGGTTATACGCTCGACCAGATTGGTGAGATGGGTACTCCTAACTCAGCTTATGTGGCTCCATCACTCGACTATATGATCTGTAAGATTCCTCGTTGGGACCTTACCAAATTTGCCGGTGTAAGCCGCAAGATTGGTTCTTCCATGAAGTCTGTAGGCGAAATCATGTCTATCGGCCGTTCATTCGAGGAGATGCTCCAGAAGGGTCTCCGTATGATTGGTCAGGGAATGCACGGTTTCGTAGGCAACGACCACACCAAGTTTAATAACTTGGATGAGGAACTTTCTAACCCTACCGACCTCCGTATCTTCGCCATCGCCCAGGCTTTGGAGGAAGGTTACACCATCGAGCGCATCGAGGAGTTGACCAAGATTGATCCTTGGTTCATCGAGCGCATGAAGAATATCGTAGATTACAAGCACAAGCTTTCTGAATATAATACTCTGGAGGAGATTCCTGCCGAGGTATTGCGCGAGGCTAAGGTATTGGGCTTCTCTGACTTCCAGATTGGCCGCTTCGTATTGAAGACCAAAGATACCAACATGGAGAAGGAGGTGCTGGCTGTTCGTGCCCTGCGCAAGAAGCTGAACATTCTTCCTGCCGTAAAGCGCATCCCTACTGTGGCAAGCGAGCATCCTGACCTCACCAACTATCTCTACATGACATACGCTGTAGAGGGTTACGACATCAACTACTACAAGAACGAGAAGTCTGTCATCGTTCTCGGTTCGGGTGCTTACCGCATCGGTTCTTCCGTAGAGTTCGACTGGTGTTCAGTAAACGCCATCAATACAGCCCGCAAGTTGGGTTACAAGTCAATCATGATCAACTACAACCCGGAGACCGTATCTACCGACTACGATATGTGCGACCGTCTCTACTTCGATGAGCTTTCATTCGAGCGTGTACTCGATGTCATCGACCTGGAGTCACCACGTGGTGTGATTGTTTCTGTGGGTGGTCAGATTCCAAACAACCTGGCTATGAAGCTTCATCGCCAGTCTGTGCCAATTCTGGGTACATCTCCAGTCAACATCGACCGTGCCGAGAACCGCGGTAAGTTCTCTGCCATGCTCGATAAGTTGGGTATCGACCAGCCTAAGTGGAGCGCCCTCACATCAATGGAGGATGTCCAGAAGTTCATCGACGAGGTAGGCTATCCTGTTCTCGTTCGTCCATCTTACGTTCTTTCCGGTGCAGCCATGAACGTTTGCCACGATGATGATGAGTTGCGTCGCTTCCTGGAGGCAGCTTCTGAGGTTTCTAAGGAATACCCAGTAGTTATCTCTCAGTTTATGACAGAGACCAACGAGATTGAGTTCGATGGTGTTGCCCAGAACGGTGAGATTGTAGAGTATGGTATTTCAGAGCACGTAGAGTATGCTGGTGTTCACTCTGGTGACGCAACCATGACCTTCCCTGCCCAGCAGATTTCCTTCGCTACAGCCCGTCAGATCAAGAAGATTTCACGTGCCATCGCCAAGGAGCTCAACATCTCTGGTCCTTTCAATATCCAGTACCTGGCTAAGGGTCGTGATGTAAAGGTAATCGAGTGTAACCTCCGTGCATCCCGTTCGTTCCCATTCGTAAGCAAGGTATTGAAGCGCAACTTCATCGAAACGGCTACCCGCATCATGCTCGATGCTCCATATCAGAAACCGGATAAGTCTGCTTTCGATATCGACCGTATGGGTGTGAAGGCATCCCAGTTCTCATTCGCCCGCTTGCAGAACGCCGACCCAGTTTTGGGTGTGGATATGAGTTCTACCGGTGAGGTAGGCTGTATGGGTGATACTTTCGAAGAGGCATTGCTCAACTCATTGATTGCTACCGGCTACAAGATTCCTTCTAAGGACAAGGGCATCATGCTTTCAAGCGGTGGTGCCAAGGAGAAGGCTTCTCTGCTCGATGCTGCACAGGCGCTGGTGAAGAACGGTTACACCCTCTATGCTACAGCCGGTACAGCGAAGTTCCTCAACGAGAACAACGTGAAGGCTACAGCCGTAGGATGGCCTGATGAGGACCAAAAGGATCTTCCTAACGTGATGCAGATGATTGCCGACCACAAGTTCGACCTCATCGTCAACATCCCTAAGAATCACACCAAGCGTGAGTTGACCAATGGTTACAGAATCCGTCGTGGCGCCATCGACCACAACATTCCTCTGTTCACCAATGCCCGTCTGGCTTCCGCCTTCATCGAGGCATTCTGCACAATGAGCCAGGACCAGTTGCAGATTAAGAGCTGGCAGGAGTACGAGTAATCGCACGCGGGAATAATTTTTATCTCACGCAGATTGCGAAGATTACGCAGATATTTATAAGATACGCCCTGTAAGGCAAGGCACAAGTTCTAGATTGTGCCCAAGCCTTACAGGGCTTTTTTTATTCCCGGCAATGAGAAAAAGGAGCTGAAATGATGGCTTTCTCATTATTTTATTGTACCTTTGCAAACAGAAATAAGAATAAAACATGATAGTTTGTATAGCAGAGAAACCGAGTGTGGCTAAGGATATCGCCCGAATCATCGGGGCTACCACGGCACGCGACGGTTATATGGAAGGTAATGGTTACCAAGTAACATGGACCTTCGGCCACCTTTGTGAGCTGAAGGAACCGGATGATTATACTCCGATGTGGAAACATTGGAGCCTTTCGGCGTTGCCGATGATTCCACAGCGATTCGGTATCAAGCTCATCAACGATGAAGGCATCAAGAAGCAGTTTGCTACCATCGAGAAACTGATGCAGGCTGCCGACAGCATCATCAACTGCGGTGACGCCGGACAGGAAGGAGAGCTTATCCAGAGATGGGTGATGCAGAAAGCGCAGGCGAAATGCCCCGTCAAGAGATTGTGGATTTCTTCCATGACCGATGAAGCCATCAAGCAGGGCTTCCAGGAACTGAAAGACCAGACCGAATACCAGTCACTCTATCTTGCCGGACTTTCCCGTGCCATCGGCGACTGGATTCTCGGTATGAACGCCACCCGACTTTACACATTGAAATACGGTCAGAACCGACAGGTGCTCAGTATCGGTAGAGTGCAAACCCCTACCCTTGCCCTCATCGTAAACCGCCAGAAGGAAATCGACAACTTTGTTTCCGAACCTTACTGGGTACTCGCCACCATCTATCGCGACACCCAGTTTACGGCAACCAGCGGCAAGTTTACCAGCAAGGAGGAAGGCGAGAAGGCTTTCAGCACCATCGCCGGCAAACCCTTCACCGTTACCGATGTAAGCAAGAAGAAGGGAAACGAGGCACCCCCTCATCTCTACGACCTCACCTCGCTACAGGTGGATTGCAACAAGAAGTTTGCCTACTCTGCCGATATTACGCTGAAGCTCATCCAGAGTCTCTACGAGAAGAAGTACACCACTTATCCTCGTGTAGATACCCAGTTCCTGACCGACGATATCTATCCGAAATGTCCGCAGATTCTGAACGGTGTGAGCCAGGCAAAGATAGCCAGTCAGCAGAAATACCTCCCACTCATCCAGCAACTCGCAGCCACCGGCAAGAAGTTGCCGAAGAGCAAGAAGGTATTCGATAACAGCAAGGTAACCGATCACCACGCCATCATCCCAACCGGAGTTCCGCCAACCGGACTCACCGATATGGAGGCGAATGTCTATGATCTCATCGCCAAGCGATTCATCAGCGTGTTCTATCCGGACTGTAAATTCTCTACCACCACCGTATTGGGCGAAGTCATCAACGAAGATGGACCAAAACCGGAGAAGATAGAGTTCAAGGTGAGCGGTAAGGAGATTCTCGAACCGGGCTGGCGAGTAGTCTATGCCAAGGATGTAAAGAATGCAGATGACGATGATGCTTCAGATAACACCAACGGAAATGCAGACTCTGGAAACGGTGCCAAGAAGGAAGTGGTAGAAGAAAGAACCCTCCCATCCTTCACAAAAGGCGAATCGGGAGAACATCAGCCTACCCTGACGGAGAAATGGACCACGCCACCTAAGTATTATACCGAGGCAACCCTGCTCCGTGCGATGGAGACAGCCGGCAAATTCGTAGAAGACGAAGAACTTCGTGCTGCATTGAAGGAGAACGGAATCGGCCGACCATCCTCCCGTGCCGGCATCATCGAGACCCTCTTCAAGCGCCACTACATCCATCGCCAGCGCAAGAATCTGATGGCAACCCCGACAGGCATCGAACTCATTGACACCATCCATGAGGAACTGCTGAAGAGTTGCGAACTGACCGGTATCTGGGAGAAGAAACTCCGCGACATCGAGCACAAGACCTACGATCCTGCCGACTTCATCAACGGACTGAAAGAACAAATCAACAAGATAGTCATCGATGTGTTGTCAGACAACAGCAACCGGAGAGTGACCATCATGACAGAGGAAGACCTCAAGAAGAAACCGGCTGCCAAGAAACCGGCTGCCCGAAAGGCTCCAGCCAAGAAAGCCGATAAGGCAGCAGCACAGAATACAGATTCTCAGAATGCTCCTGCTCAGCCGGCTCCAGCTGCCGACCCAATGGTTGGCAAACCATGTCCGCTCTGCGGCAAGGGCGTCATCATCAAGGGCAAGACCGCCTATGGCTGCAGCAACTGGAAGGCAGGCTGCCAATATCGTCAGCCATTCTCGCAGATGTAAATCAATATGAAACAAATAAGATTTTATCAAATCATAACAGCAATCAGCTGCCTCTTTCTGATAAGTTGCGGCATTGAACAGAACCTGAAGAAAGCAGACAAGCATCTTTCTTTAGGCGAATACTACGATGCGGCAACCCAATATAAAAAGGTGTACACCAAGACACCTACCAAAGAGCGGGCTGCCCGGGGCAAGGTGGCTCTGAAGATGGCACGCTGCTATGATAAAATCAACAGTACGCCGAAGGCACTGGCAGCCTACAGCAATGCCATCCGATACAAGCAGGCTGACCTCAACGACCGCCTGGCTTACGCACGGCTTCTCCTGAAGAACGGAAGTTACAGACAGGCTGCCAAGGAATTCGAATTCCTGCTCGATTCCATGCCCGACAACGTGCTGGTAAAGAACGGACTCGAATCGGCACAGAAAGCCCCAGTCTGGAAGAAGGAAGGAAGCCGGTACAAGGTAAAGCGGATGGATGTTTTCAACTCCCGAAGAGACGACTATTCGCCGATGTTTCTCAGCGATGACAACAGTCAGCTCTATTTCACCTCAACCCGCAACGAAGCCCAGGGCAGCGACCTGAACGGAGTGACGGGAACGAAATCTGCCGACATTTTCTTCTCTGAAAAGAACGACAAAGGCAAATGGAGCAAGCCGGAAGCCATCGGAACCGGTCTCAACACCGACTACGAAGAGGGCGCATGCTGCTTTACCCCAGACGGCAAGCAGATGTACCTCACCCAGTGTGCCACCGATCCCACTTCGCCCCGCTTAGCCCAGATAGTAACTTCCAACCGCTCGGATGCAGCCTGGAGCAAGCCTACGAATCTGGAAATCAGCAAAGATACACTCAGCTGTTTTGCCCATCCAGCCATCTCCCCTGATGGCGAATGGCTCTATTTCGTATCAGACATGCCGGGCGGAAAGGGCGGTCTCGACATCTGGCGAGTGCGCATCACTCCTGCCGGACTGGGCGGCGTAGAGAACCTGGGCGAACCTATCAACACACCAGGCGATGAGATGTTCCCTACCTTCCGCCCTAACGGCGACTTTTACTTCAGCAGCAACGGTCATGTGGGAATGGGCGGACTCGACATCTATATCGCCAAAGTAAATTCCATCACCCGGAAATATGAACTCACCCACCCCGGCTATCCGCTGAATACAGAAGCCGATGACTTCGGAATGACTTTCGAAGGTCTCCACAATCAGGGTTTCTTCTGCTCTAACAGAAAAGACGGAAGAGGCTACGATCATATTTACTCCTTCGAGAATCCGGAGATTGTTACCACAATGAAGGGATGGGTTTACGAGAAAGACGGTTATGAACTGCCTGCCGCCGAAGTGAGAATCGTAGGCAACGACGGAACGAACAGGAAACTATCCGTCAAGGGCGACGGTTCGTTTGTCCTCCCTATCAATCCGCATGTCGACTACCTGGTGATGGCATCCTGCAAAGGCTACCTCAACCACAAGGAAGAACTTCGGGTTGATTCGGCTAAAGAGAGTAAGGAATACGTGCTCCAGTTCCCGCTGGCTTCCATCACAGCCCCTGTACTCATCGACAACATCTTCTACGATTTCGACAAGGCAACCCTTACCGAAGCCAGTACAACAGCCCTCGACCAGCTGGTAACGCTGCTGAAAGAGAACCCGCACGTTACCATCGAACTCAGCGCCCATTGCGACTACAAGGGAAACAGCGAATATAACAAGCATCTGTCTCAGCGCCGCGCCCAATCGGTAGTAGACTATCTGATAAAACACGGCATAGAGAAAGAGCGCCTCACCCCTGTGGGCTACGGCAAGGAGAAGCCGAAGAATGTGCGCAAGAAACTTACCGTGAAGTATCCTTGGCTCAAGGAAGGCGATGTGCTCAACGAAGAATTTATCCTGAAGCAGAGCAAGGAGCATCAGGAAATCTGCAACCAGCTGAACCGCCGAACCGAGTTCAAAGTGCTCCGCACTACCTATAAATTGTTTTAGAAACCGATATCATAAGCATAGGTGCTCTACTGAAAAAGTAGCAGCACCTATTTGTTTTTCTATATTCAGCAATATTAAATCTTCGTTCATCGACGCTGAATGTCCGTTCAGCGACGTTGAATATCCGTTCATCGACGTTGAATGTCCGTTCAGCGTCGATGAACGGAGATTTCAAGAGCATAAAGATGATATTTATAGTAATAAAAAACTCTTTCTATTAGCACTAAAAACTATTCTGCTAATAGAAAGAGTTGATCATTCATACAATTGATATCAGGGAAGAAGCCTACTGACGTGCATCAGCCAGTTCATTATATCCCCAAACCATGATGAGGACAACGATGCCAGCCAGCACCATCAGGAGATTCTGAGAGTGGGCGATGGAATCTGCCACATGCGTAAGAGCACGCGAACCGGAAAGGAGGAAATCTATCTTCATAGAGAAAAGCCACCCCTGAATCTGTTCCCATCCCTGACAGACTACTGCTATGATGATGCCTGCTACCACACAGGCTGCCGTCCATAAATGTTCCAGACGCTGGCGCTTAACCAGCGACATCGCTGTACCAGTTTCGGGTAAAGCCGGCAAGGCCTGCATCACCCTGTCGGAGAATCCGTCATCAGGAATCTCTGACATCTGGCAATCGGAAAAGAACATCTGTAAGAGTTCTTCATCCTGAGGGGCCAACGGTTCCCCTTTCATGCTCTCCAACTTCTTATCATTTATCTTATCGGTCATAACCATTCTTTTTTAAATAACTTGCAAGTTTCTGTTTTCCACGAGAGAGATGCGACTTAATGGTGCCTTGCGCCATTCCCGTCACCTCTGCAATCTTATCTATAGAGAGACCATCCATCAGCTGCAGCGTGATGCATGTACGTTCGTTCTCGCTCAATATCCGCAGGGCATTGAGTAAATCCATCTTCAGTCCGGTATTCACTCCCTGCGCATTCTGTCGGGCAACCGCCGGCGTATCGATATCCTGCGTTTCCTTATAACTGCGGGTATAATCATACCACACATTATAGGCGATACGATAAAGCCAAGTGGAAAAGCTGGCTGTACCCCTGAAACCCGACAGATGGGTATAAGCCTTCACAAAGGTATCCTGCGCCAAGTCGTCACTCAGCTGCGCATCCCCCAGCGTCTGCCGTAGGAAGAACCCACGAATGGGTGACTGATACTTCCTGACCAGCAAGTCGAACGACTTGCGGTCATGAAGCATCACCACCTTCGTGACGAGAGAAATATCGGATAACTTTTCCACTATATATTAACTAATAATTATTGTTTGATTTTTATACCGGAGTTCCATTATAACCTGTGCCCTGATCGCCATGGCGGTTTCTCCACCAATTCTTGATGGCTGGAAGCGAACCTATGAGGGTCTGTCCCAATCCATAGAAGAAGACCAGGGCTCCGATGCCAGCCAGGAAATCAGCATCCCACCAGGCAAACATGGCGCACAAACCGGCTCCCAGGAAGGCATTTCTCAATCCACGCTTTACCAGATACTCATCGCTCTGCTTGTCTATCGGCCGGTCGCTTTCCGGAACATTGATGCCCTTCTCCATCGCCATCTCCGCCAGTTTCATCCGGTCGTTGTGGCGGCGAATCAGATATCTGATAACCAGAAATACGATGATCAGCGGAGCAAAGACAAACAGCAGACCGAAGATGATACAGAAGATGATCATAACAGCCAGCGCTCCGCCACCAAATACCGAACCGATGAAATCGAACGGATCATCATAGTTGTCTAAACTGTATCTAGAATGAACAGACTTATTATCATTCGCATCATAATCATCATAGTTGGCCGAATCTGTACTGGTTGTATCAGAATAAGCCTCCAACGCCTCGTCGCCTTTATCCTTCGAAGCAGATGGCTGTGCGGCAGATGCAGGAGCAGCCTTTGAATCTACCTGTTGGGTAGTTGGATGATAACGATGTTTTGGAGCAGAAGACGCCAAAGACACTTGGGTGGCTCCGATGCTCATAACGAGCGCTAATGCCAATATTGCTTTCTTCATATCATTATTTTTTACTGTTTTACCTTGTTATTTGAAAAATTTCTGCTTCTTAGACGCATCTCTTCGCGATTTAGTTGCAAAGAAACGAAAAATTTCTTATTTTTGCAAACAAATTAAAGAAAAAGAAACAGAATGAAGACATTACCTGAAGATTTCAGAACATATACGCAGGCACTGATGGGCGAAAAGCTGTATCAGCGTCTGGAGCATGCTATCCTTGAAGAGGAGGCACCAATCAGTATCCGCATCAATCCTTTTAAATGCAAGGATGCTGATGGCGAACCGGTTCCCTGGTGTCCGGAAACCGGACGTTATCTCTCTACCCGTCCCGGATTCACCTTCGATCCGCTGCTGCATGCCGGCTTATATTATGTACAGGAAGCCTCATCTATGTTTGTAGATATGGCTATCCGACAGTACGTAAAAGAACCGGTGATGATGCTGGATCTCTGTGCTGCCCCTGGCGGAAAGTCGACAGCCGTAAGGGCTGCCTTGCCGGAAGGGAGTCTGCTCTTCAGCAACGAACCGATGCGCACCCGCTCACAGATTCTTGCCGAAAACGTACAGAAGTTCGGTCATCCGGATATGATTGTTACCAACAACTATCCCCGCGATTACAAGAAATCTAAGTTGCAGTTTGATGTGATTCTTACCGATGTTCCCTGCTCCGGCGAAGGAATGTTCCGCAAAGATGAAGGGGCTATCGGCGAATGGAGTACCCAGAATGTGAACAACTGCTGGCAGCTGCAGCGCGAAATCGTATCGGATATATGGAACTGTCTGAAGCCAGGCGGTATCCTGATTTACTCTACCTGCACCTTCAATGCGCACGAAGATGAGGAGAACGTGGACTGGATATGCGAAGAACTTGGCGCTGAAGTGATGGCACTGGAGGGTGTAGAAGATACATGGAACATCACCCGCAACCTCACGGGCACCGACTTCCCGGTTTACCGGTTCATTCCTGGCGTTTCGCGAGGCGAAGGTCTGTTTATGGCGATTCTGAAGAAAGAGGGCGAATGGGAAGCCGGCTCACCAGCCAAGGAGAACAGGAAGGATAAGAAGAAAGACAAGAAGGTGGCTAAAGGAAAGGGACCGGAGATTCCTGACGGCTGGCTGAAGGCTGATACGGAATGGATGCCTGCAGAAAGCAACGAGACGGTTTACGCCATTCCGGGCAGATGGAAAGACATCTACAACCAGGCTGAAAAGAACCTGAAGGTGCTGCATGCAGGTGTGAAACTGGGAACAGACAAGGGAAAGGGTCTCATTCCCGACCAGGCTCTTGCTCTCTCTACGATGCTCAACAAAGATCACTTCCCACAGGTGGAGTTATCCTACGATGATGCCATCCGCTACCTTCGCAAGGAGGCTGTGAATCTGCCTGCCGATACGCCTAAGGGTTATGTACTGGTAACCTACAGACAGGTTCCGATAGGCTGGGAAAAGAACATTGGCAACCGTGCCAACAACCTCTATCCGCAGGAGTGGAAGATCAAGAGTAGCCATGTTCCGGAAGAACAGTTTACAGTTAACAGTTTATAGTTTATGCTTAGCATCATCGCCTGTATATCAAAAGTGCATAGAGCTATCGGGTACAAGAACCGGTTGCTCTACGCCATCCCATCGGACATGACCCGATTTCGTATGCTCACAACCGGACATACGATCATCATGGGCAGGAAGACATTTGAGTCGCTGCCTAACGGAGCCTTGCCCAACCGCCGTAATATTGTTATCTCGAAGACAAGAGAGCAGATAACAGGGTGCGAAGTATACACCTCTCTGGAAGAAGCGCTGGCAGCAAGGAAAGAAGAGGTTGGAAACAAAGAAACGGTTGGAAGCAAAGAAGCTTCAGATGAATGTTTCATCATCGGAGGAGCCAGCATATATGAACAGGCTTTGCCTTTTGCAGACAAGCTTTATCTCACAATCGTAGAAAAGGAACCTGAACATGCCGATACCTTCTTTCCGGAAATCAATCCGGCAGAATGGGAAGTGACAGAAAAAGAAATGAGGAATGAAAACGGCTTACCGTTCACATTCCTCACCCTTTATAGAAAGCAGTAATCCCGCAGGGAGCTACTGCTTTTTTTCTTTTTATATCTTATTTCTCTGCTGCAGCCTCCTCATCAGTTTCCTCTTCATCATCGTTGAAACTCTTGAAATCCTGCATAGAAAGCTGGCGGTTGATAGATGCATTGAAAGAGATGATGGTCTCGCTGCGAGACAATCCCAGTGGCTGCAACTTATCATGGATGATTTCCAGGAGATGGTGGTTGTTCAGCGCGTAAATCTTGATAAACATATCAAAACCGCCTGTAGTATAGTGGCACTCCACAACCTCAGGAATCTTCTTCAACTCCTCTACAACCTGGTCAAACTTCTCAGGCTCCTTCAGATAGAGTCCCATATAAGCACAAGTTTCATAACCTATCTTTTCTGGGTCAATGATGAATTGTGAACCCTTGATGATACCAAGATTTGTAAGTTTAGCAACACGCTGATGAATGGCAGCACCGCTCACGTTGCAAGCGCGTGCCACTTCCAAAAATGGAATACGGGCATCCTGAGAAATCAGCTTCAGAATCTGCCTATCTAATGAATCTAAAATTTGTTTTGACATAATACTAATAATTTGATTGCAAAGATAATACAAAAAATTAATAAAAGCAATTTTTTAAGAGAAAAACATGATAAATTAATATTATTTTCCTTTTTCTGTGGCAGAATAACTGATTTTTAGTGCTTTTGCCTGGCGCAAAGCCTGCTTTACGTCGGTTATCACACCCATCTTTGTCTCTTGGTCTGCTTTGATTGATACGGTCATCAGCTTCTGGTCTTCCGGCGACATACGCTTCTTTTCTGCCGAAATGTAATCCATCACTTCGGGAGCCGAAGCAAACTTGTCATTCAACTGAATCTGGGTACCGGTACCATACTTTGCCTGCATCTCTTTGGTTGGCTTACCTATATAGATATGGCTCACCGCCGATTTCTTGGTCAGGCGGGTGAGTTCCTTGCCTTGTGGCAAACGGCAGTCTACCTTCAAGGTAACCTGGCGCATGTGGGTAACAATCATAAAGAAGAACAGTACGGAGAAAATGAGGTCTGGCAGAGAAGATGTATTCAACCCTGGCACTTCATGCGATTTCTTATGAAAATTCATCATTGTTTACCTCCTTTCTGCTGTTCAGTAGCTGTTTCTGCCGAATTTTCTTCCCCTTGCTTTTCTTCAGCATTGGCATCAACACGCTGGTCGGTTTGAGTCATTGCGTTGGCATACGACTCTGTGATGCGCTGCGGACAGATGTTGCGCACCTGTTCTTTCTGGTCATTGTTCAAGAGGGCATAATCCCTGTGATATTTCTTCTGGGCTGTTTCGTTGCGCAGCTGGCTATATGCTTCCATCAGCTGATTCTGCATCTGGAAATAGAGATTATAGTCGGCATCGCGGTCACTCTCGATAGAGATGAGATGTTTCTTGCCCAGGCGGTGTACAAAGCGGATGGTTTCTTCCTTGAGTTGGCTCACCTGCATCGGCTTACCGTTGACCAAAAGCGTATCGCCAGCCGTCAGGCGCAGCGCCATGAGGTTAGCCTTGTCTACCACCGACTGCTGCTGTTCCTTCTTCTGCGGTTCAGGTGAAGGGAGTTGGCGCAACAGTCCCTTATCCACATCCATTGATGTGGTGACAAGGAAGAATATCAACAGCATGAACGAGATGTCGGCTGTAGATGTGGTATTCAGTCCCGGGGTTTCGTGTTGCTTCCTTCTAATCAGCATATTTAATCCTTATTTATAGAATAGAGAGCCCAAAGCACTCACTTTAGTTTTTCTTCCGAATATAACGTGTGGCACCAAAACAGACGGCACCGATTCCTGCCACCAGCATCAGGAGCGATGTGATGACAAACATATCTGAAAGCTTGAGCCAGAGCCAGTCGGCATAATTCTCGCCATTGATGAGCATCGGAGCAGAACCGCCCAAAAAGAAGGTAAGCAGCAAAACTGCCAAAGTTCCGATCCATGTGATGCGGAAGATGCGACGCACGGGAATGCCATTCACTACAGCCTCCGACTTGCTGCTGCGATAATCTCTGATCATCGAAAAGACTGCCAGACCTGTACCTCCTATCAGGAAGAGCCACATCAGCAGGATGAGCACATCGGTAAAGAGAGGCGCATTAAAGTCGGGGTTCTCTTCGAAAGGCAAATCGTAGCCTACCAAAAAGAACAGACCGAAAACCAGCACCGCCAGTCCTATCATGATATAGAACACCTGCTGCGATATCTTTTCGGCCGACTTCGTCTTCTGCTTTGAAAATTGAAATTTAACCATTTCTCTCTTCGTTTATTTATTCTTGGCAATAATATCCATTAAAGTAACCGCCGACTCCTCCATCTGGCTTGTCAGGTGCTCCACCTTAGAAAGAATGTAGTTATAGAAAACCTGAAGGATGAGGGCTACGATGATACCGAAGATGGTAGTGATGAGCGCCACTTTCATACCCGAAGCAACGATAGTAGGACTGATATCGCCCGCCTGCTGAATCTGGTCGAACGACATGACCATACCGATCACGGTTCCGAGGAATCCGAGCGATGGCGCCATAGCGATAAAGAGTTTGATCCAGGAACAGCCCTTCTCCAGGTTAGCCGCCTGAACGGTACCATATCCGCTTACCGAGCGCTCGATGTCATCAAGACTCTCGCTGATATGCATCAAACCCTGATAGCAGATAGAAGCCACCGGTCCGCGGGTATTCCGGCAGAGCGTCTTAGCCCCTTCCACATCTCCCGCCGCCACCTTCTGGTCGATATCCTGCATCAACTTCTTGGCGTTGATTTCAGAGAGACTCAGATAGATGATGCGCTCGATACAGAAAGCCATACCCACGATGAGGGCGATGGCAACGAGAGACATAAATCCCGCATTACCCTCTATAAACTTTGTCTTAAGAGCTTGATGAAATCCCATGTTCTCTTCTTGAGCCATCATAGGCAGAGAACACATCCATGTGAAAACCAATATTGCAAAACGTGCAATAGCTGTATTTTTCTTCATATACTTTATTATATATATAAAAGCGGAAAGAGGGGGATTCGAACCCCCGAACCGGTTTTGCCGGTTACACGCTTTCCAGGCGTGAACCCTTAATCCGTAATCGTTTATTTTTCAACACTTTACAAAACAGCCCTTTCTGAACTGCACGCATTTTGCACGCAAGTCCCGTTTTTAACACTCGCAGAGACGCAATCACGCTCCAGGAAAGCACCCTCACCAAGGAGGAGCCAGCGAGCGGAAACACCATAATCACGAACCAGATAGGTGAGCCAGGACAGCTGGAACAAATCACGAGACGGATCCTTCTCGCAGCTGTTCATGTTCCACCGATTAATACCATAGCGGTCGGTGAAGGTTTTCTTCCCACGAATCACACGCTGCTCCTTCAGCAGACGAAGAGCCAGGAAGAACCGACAGGCAACCTTGACAGATTCAACACTTTGCATAACCCAAACATTTAATCATTCAAAAACATCACCCTCATCTTCATCGTCGCCATAGACATCACCAGCATAGATAGCCTTTTCTACTTTATCCCAAACCTCCTTCTTTTCGGGAAGTTCAGAACGAAGGACAGACAACGCATTATAGCGAGGGCTTACCAACGACGGATCACCATCCTGCCCTGTCGCAATAAGCGCAAGGCTATCAAGCTCCGCATCCTTATATTCACGAGCCATCTGCTTTTCAATCCACTTCTGGCGAATAGCCTCCTCGGAGTTCCTGGAGGTGCAAGACCAAAGCGAGGTAAAGACAAACAGCACAAATAAGACCTTTTTCATATTTTATTCATTTACGAAATACCAAATCCATAAATCCGATTCACGAGCTGCCCGATGATCCTCCGATGTAAACAAGCCAGAAGTTATCACCACAACAGCCATTAATTACCACATTTCTGATTTTCCATCAAGGAGAGCAAACGGTCAATTTGCTGGTCTTTTTTTTCCAAAAGACCAAGAAAACGCTCGGAGATGGTGGAAATTTGGTTTTGAGAGCCCAAAACAGCCACCGAACTATCTGAAGCGTTTGCAGCCCCACCACTTTCGTTTGGATAGAAAAAGCAAATGCTTTTGTTTGTAACACGAGCGATATCCTCCAAAAGCCCACTTTTCACATTGTCCGAGCGCAAGGCATTATGAAGCCTCTGGTCGCCCTCATAACCAAGCAAGCGAGACAATTCAGCAAGGGAGATACCCTCAGCCGCCAAAAGTTCCTTTATTTTTTGTCCTGTCATAACCTTTTGTAAATCAATTAGTTAAACATATAGCCCCGTTTAGTTAAGACTAATTAACACACGAAAATGAAAGAAACACACGGATTTGTTTGGTGATACAAACGTTTTTGTGTATCTTTGCACTCGAAAAACGTTAGCAATAACGTTACAACGCACAAAAGTAAACAAAAAAGTTGAAATAACAAAATAAAAAGGAGAAAAAATGACAGAGATTGATTTGATGACTCCAATGGAGAGGAAGAGAAAGGAGCGCAACGAGGCAATCATCGCAGAGTTCAAGGAGATCGCACCAAAGCTCACAGCGCAGGGAATGAAGCCATACCGCATACTGCGAGCATTGGCTGAGAAGCACGGAATCACCACCAGCGGTGTCCGTTTCATTCTGGTCGAGGCAGGCGTTTATGAGACTGCCGAGAAAGTAAGTAAATCACATTAACAAAAAAGACAGGAGGCAAGACATGAAAAAGATTGAAAGAGGAATCATGTGGGCAGCAGCGATATCAGCCCTGGTTCTAGGAATCACGCAGACAGCAACCGCCATCATCCGAGGCGAATGGTTCATGGCTTTTGTTTTTGCGGTGTTCATCGCAATAAGCAAAGGGATGATGGAAGCCCTGGACGCTAAGAAGAGAAAGGAGGCATCCGATGACGGAGACGCAGCCTAACATCAACCCAGCAGGACGGTACACCATCGCCAAGACCTGCGAGATTCTGCAGATCAACCGCACCACCCTGCACCGCCACACCAAGAAGGGTCACATCAAGGTTTACTACCGCAAGAGTACGAACCGACCATTCTACAAGGGGCTGGACATTTTGAAATTTTGGCAGATTGCCATATAACATAAGTTTAACGTTTAAATAGAAGAAATTATGGGATTATTTAGTAACAAAGAGGAAGAAGAGAAGAACGAGTTCGGATTCATCGGAGCTTCAGAGTGGATGAATGAACAGGCGAAGACAGCAAAAGCCTTCAACGAGGAGGACGATAAGATGGCTGGACAGAACAAGCCAAAGCAGGCTCGCCTCTTCATAGCCATCGAAGACAACGGCAAGACAGACAGCGTAGCGATGGCTATCAAGACGAACGACCCGAGACTTTTAACCAGAGCACTCTATAAGATAGGACAGAAGGACGAGACATTCGCCAAGTTCCTCAAGCTCGCAGCAGCAAAGCTCGGTTTCATGGAGAAATTGGAGCATGACAATGAGATGACAGCAAGCTCGAAAGAATTAATGAAACACTTAATAGAAATCATTTAATACAGCAACATGAGAATAGAATTCAAAGCCATCACCATTAAGAACTTCAAGGGAGTTCTTGGCGAGAGAACAATCAACTTCAACCCAACGCTCACCCAGATCATGGGAGCGAACCACGCAGGCAAGACAACCATCGTGGATGCAGTACGCTGGGTATTGTTCGACAAGAACAGCGAAGGGATGCAGGTCTTCGGCATTGACCCGAAAGACGAGAACGGACAGGTTATCCACCACCTCGACAATACCGTAGTGCTGGAATTGACAGCAGACGGAAAAGACTACAAGCTCGAAAAGGTAAGAACAGAGACCTGGACGAAGCCACGCAAGCAGGAGGAGGCAGTGATGAAGGGGCACACCACCAAGTTCTTTGTCAACGAAGACAAGTACACCGCAAAGGACTATGCGGCATTCATTGACAGCCTCTGCAAGGAGGAGCTTTTCAAGATGCTGACAATGCCTTCATACTTCCCGAACCTTCCAGCAGAGAGCCAGCGCAAGCTGCTGATTAAGATGGTCGGCAACACCAGCGACGAAGATATCGCAGGCGACAACGAGGACTTCAAGGCATTGCTTACGACCCTGGCAGGTACGGACATTCAGAAGTATCGAGAGCAGCTCCGATACAAGATTTCCGAGCTGAAGAAGGAAATCGAGCAAATACCAAGCCGCATCAACGAGAACACCGAGGAGCTGAAGAAGCTGGAGAAAGACAAGCCGAACTTCGAGCTGACAAGAAAGAGAGTCAAGGAAATCGAGAAAGGCATCGAGAACATCGACAAGGAGCTCACGGACTTAAGCCGCACCGTAGATTCCGACTTCAACGAGCGCACAAAGGAGCGCACCGAGATAAACAAGCTCAAGCAGCGCATGGAGGAAATCGTACAGAGCTACCAGGATAAAAACACGGCAGAGGAGCGCAAGCACAAGAAAGCCATCGACGATGCCAAGTACGAAATCGAGGTAACAGACAGATCCATCCGCAACGCCAAGGCTGCGGTCGAGGATGCGGAAGCGCAGCTCAACAAGATAGCCATCGCAAGCGAAGACTTCAAGAACCGCTGGAATAAGCTCGACCAGACGACATTCTCCTGGGACGACAACCAGGAGGTCTGCCCTACCTGCCACCAACGCCTCCCACAGGAAGACATCGACCGCATGAAGGCAGAGATGGAGGGTAACTTCAACGACAACAAGAGCAAGCAGTTCGATGCAATGTACGAAGAGGCAGCCCGAATTAAAAAGCGCAAAGCTGACGCAGAGGCAACCATCAAGACCGCCAAGGACAACCAGGTAAAGCTGGATCAGCAGCGCACGGAGCAGGAAGAAGCCTTGAAGAAGGCGCAGGAAGCTCAGCCGAACCTCGTCTATCACACGGACGATGAGGAATACCAGCAGCTGCAGATGGACGTGAAGACAAGAACAGCAGCCCTTGAAGCAAGAACCGCTGAAGAGACAAGCGATACCAGAGTGCAGCAGGAAGCCAACCTTAAACAACGCAAGGCTGAGCAGAACCGACTCCGAGACGAGCTCCGAGATGAGCTGGCGAAGGAACAGCGCATCACCGACAAGCAGAACCGCATCAAGGAGCTGGAGGACAGACAGAAGAACTTGAACCAGCAGCTAACAGACCTGGAGAAGCAGGACTACACAGCCGAGCAGTTCACCATCGCCAAGATTACAGACCTGCAGACAAAGGTCAACAAGCTCTTCACAAACGTTCAATTCCAGATGTTCGAGCCATTCATTACAACAGAGGGAATCAAGACGACATGCGAATGCACCATGCACGGCACGCCTTACAGAGACCTCTCGACCAGCGAGAAGATAAATGCAGGAATCGACATCATCAACGCAGCCTGCCGATTCAACGACATCTACGCACCTTTGCTCATTGACAACGCAGAGAGCATCACGGACATCTTGCCGACAAGAAGCCAGCAGATTCTCCTCATCGTTTCACGAGACAAGGAGCTAACGATAATTCAGTAACAATTTTAAAACGAAAGTGATTATGGCACAAACACTTCAACAGGGAGGACAGCAGCCGCAGACGCAGCTCACCTCACAGAACGCAACCGCATTAAAGCGCATGCAGGAAGAGACAACGCAACAGATTATGGACAGAGTAACAGGCTGGCAAGAGACAGGCGAGGTCGTCCTGCCAAAGGGCTACCACGTAGGCAACGCCATCAAACTAGCCTGGCTTTACCTTCAGACGGTAGAGAACCTGCAGCACCAGAAGGCAATCGACTACTGCACAAAGGACAGCATTTGCAACGCCCTCTTGAACATGGTCATCAACGGAGAATACCCACAGAAGCATTGCTACTTCATCATGTACGGCAACCGCCTCGAATGGCAGGAGCGATACCTGGGTAAGCTCATGCGAGCAAAGCGAGACACAGAAATCGGGAAGGTCAACGCCCAGGTCATCTACGAAGGAGACGAGTTCGTCTACACCATCGACGAGAACGGAGAGAAGCAGCTGGTCAAGCATGTACCGAACCTTGCAAACATCGACAACACCAAGATTCTCGCAGCCTACGCAGTGGTCATTAACAAGGACGGCACACGCCACATCGAGGTGATGACAAGAACGCAGATCCAGAAGGCATGGGAACAGGGAGCCATGAAGGGCAAGAGCGGAGCACATACAAACTTCACCGACCAGATGTGCATGAAGACCGTCATCCAGCGAGCCTGCAAGATTGCCCTCGACAGCACCGCTGACCCAGGCGATGACGACGACGACCCAAACCACTACGACGAAGCGACAGCAGAGCGACAGGCTGCGCAAGGCAGACAGGCTATCGATGCAGAAGCGGTGGAGGTCAAGGACGAACAGGTAGCCGCACCAGCTCCGAAGGGACTCGAAGCTAATGCAAGCTACATCGACATGAGCAATACACAGCAGCCAGCAGCAGAACCTGCTCCTGCTGCCAACGCAAACGCAGGGACAGGAGCCAGCAGAGCCTGCCCATTGCCATAAACATAGGAGGGAAGAGCAATGAAGATGACAATCCTCGGAAGCAGCAGCAAGGGAAACTGCTACGTCTTGCAGAACGACAGCGAAGCCCTGATCATCGAGGCAGGCATGAGCCTCGCAGAGGTCAAAAAGGCACTCGGATGGGACATCGCAAAGGTGAAAGTTTGCATAATCTCACACCAGCACAACGACCACGCAGGACACGCAGCCGAATACGAGAAGGCAGGAATACCGCTGCTGGCTCTCCCCTCCGTTATTGAAGCCAAGAACCTGGAAGCAACCACAACCACCGCCATCAAGGATGGGTGCGGTTACATTTACGGAGGCTTTAGAATTCTGCCATTCAAGGTGAAGCACGACGTACCATGCGTAGGATACCTCATCGAGCACCAGGAGACAGGACGCATCCTGTTCTTCACGGACACCTACGCAATGCCTTACGATTTCCCGAACATCACCCACTTCATGGCAGAAGCAAACTACAGCGACGAGATTCTCGACCACAACGTCCTCGAAGGCTACATACCAGCAGCACTCCGAAGAAGAGTTATCACCAGCCACATGAGCATCGACAACACCATCGGAATCTTGAAGCGACACGACCTCACCAAGACGAAGGACATCCTCCTAATCCACCTTTCAGATGGAAACAGCAACGAGAAGGAGTTCATCACCAAGGTGCGGAGAGCGACAGGTAAGACAACGAGAGCAGCCAGCCCAGGAATGGAGCTGGACTTCGATAAAGGATTTATTGACATTTAAATTTTACAACATGGCAGAAGAAAAAGAAGAAGAAATCAAAATCGTAGAGCCAGGACGAGAGAACGACAAGCTCACGAAAATGGCAGAAGGCGTCTACAAGACAGTCAACGAATACCACGATAAGAACGAGCTGCACTGCTTAGTTCTCATGGCAGACAAGACAGGAGGCGCATCCTTCATCATCGGAGACGAAAAGATGATAGCCAAAGAGTTCAAGGAGCTCACAGGATATCACGAAGCATTCAAAAAAGTTTTAAACTTGATAAAGAAGTAACAACATGGAAAAAGAAGTAATTCAAGTAGAGATCCCAGCAGGCAAGAAAGCCGCATGGGTGGACGGTTTCCTCAAGCTCGTAGATGCAGAAGAGGAACAGAAGAAGGACGAACGTCCTATCACGGAGAGAGTGAAGACATTCGAGGATGCCTGCAAGGAACTGGGCGAAGACCACAAGCTGGTACAGCAGTTCAAGGCAATCCAGGAAGCCATAGCAGAAGACAAGGAAGCCACGGCATACTTCAAGCTGGGCATCATTACTGCAGCACTCAACGAGGGATGGGAGCCAGACTTCACCAACGATGACGAATACAGATACTACCCTTACCTTTGCCTCTGGACGAAAGAAGAGCTGGAGGACAAGGACGAAGAATGGAAGGACGACCATAACCTCCAGCTGTGGCGTGGTGGCGGCAACTCGTACAACGGTACGAATTGCGGTCTCGCTTCTGCGTCCTCGAACTTCGCCTGGTCGATTGCGGCTGCGTGCATCTCGGCTCGGCTTGCACACAAGACAGAGGAGCTGGCAATTTACAGCGGAAAGCAATTCACGGAATTATGGACGAATTACACAACAGGAAAGGAGGCAACATCATGGAGAAATATCTAGGACTTGAATACGAAGACCTTGCAGAGCGTGAGCAATTCATCAAGGATAACGCAGACAGCATCGAGAACATGGGCTACACAAAGCCTATTCCAAGCGATCAGATAGAGAAATTGAAGGAGACCCTGGCAGATGCCAGCATCAAGAAGCTGGAGCAGGAAGAGGCGAAGAAGGCAGCCGTCCAGATGTACAACGAGGAGATCAAGGGCTACAAGCTCACCATCAAGGACGCAGCAGACAAGCTCAAGAGCAAATCGACCTACGTGAAGGAGCCATGCTACAAGCTCATCGACCAGCAAACAAGACAGGTCGGCTACTACACCAAGGAGGGTACGCTGGTTTACCAGCGAGCAGCACGCCACGATGAGCTGCAGCCTAACATTTTCAAGCTCAATCCTGCCAAGACAGGAACCGACGACAAGTAACATAAGTTTCACATAAAAAGAATTTAAAAATGACAAAAGAAGAGCAAAACGCAGCAACCAAGGCTGCAATCGAGAGAATCCAAGAATTGAACGAAAGTAATGGAGGATACTGCATCCGATTCGGAGAAGCCCTCCCACTTAAGGAGCCAAAGTACGTATCCATCCACGGTACCATCGACGCACCAGCACGCTGGGTAGAGAAGCGCAAGGACGACATCGTGTCGGCAGACGCACACGTCCTGGTGGACAGAGACCGAATGACCATCACGCTGAACACCGACGAGAACAGCGCATACATGGATCAGATTGTCGGCACGCTGACCCTCTCCACAGAGATGCAGGAGTTCGGCATCAACACAGGAGAGTACATGAGCTGCTTCGACATGGCAGACCGCATCAAGCAGCTCCGCACCTACTTCGAGACACAGCAGGAAGCCATGAAGCTGGTAACAGAGCTCCGCAGCTTCAAGGCTAAGATTGATAAGGAGCTGGAGCTGAGCGACGACAAGCGAGGCAACCAGACGATCATGCGAGCACAGACGGTAGAAAGCAACCTGCCAAAGAGCTTCAAGGTCAACATGCCAATCTTCAAGGGAACCGAGAAGCGCACATTCGAGGTCGAGGTGGAGATTAACCCGAACGACCTCTCCTGCACCTTGGTCAGCCCAGACGCACACGACATCGTAGTGCAGGAGCGAGACAGCCAGATGGACGGAGTACTTGTACGAATTGCAGAGGCTGCACCGAACATTGTGATTATCGAGCAATAACAACAACCACCGAGGGAGCCGCCACAGAGCGACTCCCAAAAGTGATTACAATAAAATCAGAAACATGAGCAGGAATACAGACAAGAGTTCTATCGTCATCAATACGAAAGACGCAGAGAACATGCTGCAGGACTTCACGAAGGAAGAGGCTGGGGAGATTTTCATGGCTTTGCTCGCCTACGCCAACAGAGGCGAAGAGTTCAAAACCGACGACAGGTCGATGCGTACCCTGTTCAGAACGCTACAAGCCAACATCGACAGGAACAACGAGAAGTACGAAGAGAAATGCGAGCGCAACCGACAGATTGCCATGGAGCGAGAAAAGAAGAGAAAGGAGGCACGAGAAAAGGACAAAAAAGAAGAGCACGAACGTACACGAACGTGCACGAACGTGAACGAACGTGAACGAACGTCACCTATAGGGATAGAGATAGGGAATGAGATAGGGATAGGGATAGAGAATGAGATAAACAATAAAGAGTTTAATAATATTAAAGAGGCTAAAGCCTCTACGTCAGAAACAAGTTCTGACGCTGCAGCAGAGCCGCAGGCACAGGCGAAGAACGAGGAAAATCAAGCCAAGAAACAAGCCAAGAAACAAGACAAGATAGACTTCGAGAAGGTGCGCCAGCAGTTCAACAGACTCATGCAAGACAAGGCAATCCCGAAGCTCAAAGGCAAAATCGCAGGACAGCGCAAGGCATTCTTTGAAGCACGAGTTCGAGAATACGGCATTACGTCTGCATACCGAGTGATGATTAAGGCAGCAGAGAGCGGATTCCTCAACGGAGGAGGAAGAAACGGATGGCTCGCCAATTTTGAATGGATATACAGACCAAACAATTTCCCGAAGGTGCTCGATGGCTACTACGACTATCCGCAGCCACAGGTACCAACGGCAACAGCAACAATAGGAGGTTACAACAATGGGACAGAAACACCAGCTGCAAGCGGTCGGACAATTAATCGCAACGAACAGAGGGCGACAGAACAGCGTGAGCGCATCCAGGGCTACGCAGGTGTCGCAAGCAAATGGAGGCAAATTGCTGACACAGACGCTGCAACGATGGGAAACGAGGGATAGCCTCCTTCAGACTTTTTGCATCGACAAGCAGATAGAGCTGACGAACATACCCGAGAGGTGCTTTTTTCAGAACGCCCCCACCCTTTGGACGGTCAACCTAGCATACGGATTCGGGACAGCGCAGGAATGGCTGGCATACCAGATAACCGACCTTTCCGAATTCAGCGGAGCCAAGGACAAAATCACGGACAGGCAGCTCGACCAGATCATACAGCTCATAACCGACGATTACGGATTTTTGAACATGGCAGAGATAATGCTTTTCTGCCGCAGATTCAAGAAAGGCAGCTACGACAAGTTCTACGGAAGCGTTGACCCCATCGCAATCATGCAAGGGCTGAACGTGTTCTGCAGGGAGCGCAACGAGGCATACGCCAAGAGAGACCGCAAGCTGCAGGAGATTAAGGATTGGGACGACAGATGGAATCCGAACAACATGACTCACGAGGAGGCAATCATCATCAACCAGATGCAAGCCGAATACGCAATGAACACAAAAGAGCAGGACATGCTCACAGAACAGAAATACAAACAGATTTAACAAGAAACAGAAATGGCAAGTTACAAGAATTTAGAGCGAATCCACGAGATCGCAGAGAGCCTCCCAAAGCTGGAGGACGCAAGAAAGTTATTAGCGGATTTTGGCAACGAGGTGGAAGTCATCGTACACAAGCCGAAAAAGGAGGAGCCAGGACGCACCGTACAGGGAACGAGCATTATCCTGCCAAAGGACGTAAAAATGAACATTTTGAATGTTCTCAATTTGGAAATTAACAAGCAGAAGGAGGAGCTGAAAGAACTATGATGAAAATTTGGAACCCAGTGGAGGCATACCGTAAGGCAAGCCAGCATAACAAGAACGAACAGATCCGCCACGAGGCGAAGAGCAAGATTTGCATCGGTGACTACACCGACAGCAAGGGTGTGACATACACGGCATTGATGATTGACGGAATCCCTATCCAACGCATTACAGCAGACAACATCGTCGAGAGCGAGCTGCTGCTGGACAGCGTCCGCAAGGAGTACTTCAACAAGCGAGCAATCGCAGGATAGGAAGGAGGCGAGCATGAACAATCAACAATTTTTCGAGAAGGTCTCCCAGATGCGCAAGCAACAGAAGACCTTCTTTCAAGCAAGACCAAGCTCGCAGGAACGTAAAGACGCTCTCATAGCGAGCAAACGATTGGAGACCGAAATAGACCAGGAGATAGCGAGAGTGCAGGCAATCCTTGCCAAGAAAGACATCTTCCTGGTTCAGTACAAGGACGTGGACGGAAGCATCGCAAGCAGCCTGGTAGAAGGCTTCGACATGGAGACCCAATACCGACAGGGCTACATTGTCGCCAACATCACCAAGAGAACCGTAACATACAACGGCAAGGATTGGGAGGCGATGACGCTAAAGCCAGGAAGCAGCATGCCAACCACCATTCAATCGAAAGGAGGTGCATCATAAACAAGGCAGAGCAATACGTCCAGAAGCTGAAGGGAAGAGCGAGAATGGACGACATCATCGGCAGCTTGAAGCAGGGAGTCTTGAAGCTGAAGGAACAGGACATGAATCCAGAGCCAAAGGAGGAAGCGAGAATCTTCTACGCCATCGCAGAGATGAACGAGGATGAGACAAGCACCATCATCGAGCAGGACATCGCCAACAAGGGAATGGCTGCCATCAAAGCCAGGAACCTCGCCAAGAAGAACCCCGACAAGATGTACGTCCTTTTCGAGCAGCGCATGCAGGTTCAAGAGACATGCCACATGACACCATTCAAGGCAGTGCAGAAGCCAGCCGACCAAGACGAGGTGGTGAACGTAAAGATAGAACCAATGAAAAAAGGCAAGAAGCCGAAGGAGTAACATGAGCTACATAGACGAATTCATAAAATGGCTGGAAAAGCCACACAAGCGAGAATGGAGACCGAAAGAGGTACACCTTCTCGCAGTCACGAACAAGAAGACAGGCAAGGTCTGCGATATTGCCGTGACACACGACGTCCCTCCATTGAAGGAGAGAAAATGGAAACTGCAATGCATGTACCCAGAGAGCGAATACAGCTACGAGCGCATGCAAACCGACATCAGAAACATAACAAAGCCAATGAGTGGAACAGGACATAGACTGCAGAGCACGCCATGCGCACATTGCGGTCACGCTTACGAGAGTATAAACACTTGGGTCTGCGGCAAGACAGGGAAGCCGATATTCAACGGCAACCCTCCATGCGATGACCTCACGGACAAAAGACAGGAGCTGAAATGGAAGAAAGAAGAGACAAAGAGTACATAATCGAGGTGACAGCTGACAAGGAACAGCAACAACAGGCTATCCTCCTTATTGCAATAGCAACAGGCATCGAAACCGAACGAATCGAAACATGCATAGCCAATCTGGAGAGCTGCCGAATCCTAACGGAAGAGCGCAGTATTTACGTGGATACCAGAGGACGCATTCAAGAAGATATCCGAGATTACTACTGCCCAGAGATCCTGGAGGAGAAGCTACAGAATAAGCTCCGTCGCTTCCATGCCAGCAGGAAGCATCTGCCAAGAACGGCTCCAAAGGCAAAGCCATGGAGCTGGAACCGAATAAGAAGCCGCCCGAACACCAAGCACGGCTACCATTAGCCGATACCTCCACCACCTCCTCCGAAATGAGGGGGAGGGTTTGGGAGGGGGTGCGTGTACCCACATACACGCAATCAGGCGCACACCCACATGCACGCACACATACCCAAGCGCACACGCATAGGGAGACGCAGGCAGCACACACAACGAACGGAACACAAACAGACAAACAGAAACAAAGGAGAAAAAGACAAATGACGAACATGGACGCATTGCTGATTTTAGGCATCGTCGCATTCCTGGCGATGTACGCAGCATGGATGTGGGACGAGGTGAAGAAAGCAATACCCAACCCATACGATAGCGAAGAGAGCCAAAATAAGGGTGCACAAGCGCACGAAATGACCTCGGACGAGGAAATACCAAGCAACGAAACAAAAACGCAACAGGAGGCAGGAAAATGAGCCACAAGGAACAAATTATCATCGGAATTGACCCAGACGTCGATAGAAACGGCATCGCAATGCTCGACATGAGCACCCACAGCCTACAGGTTCAGATGCTCACCTTCCCGAACCTCCTCGACTTCATCAAGGAGAAATACCGCCAATTCGCAGAAATTGACAAATGGGACTTCAAGGTCATCATCGAGGCTGGATGGATGAACCGAGGAAACTACCACATCCAAAGATGGCAGGGGAAGCAGGGCATCGCCAGCCTGGGCGTCGACCAAGGACGCAACGAACAGGTCAGCAGAACCATCGGGCAAATGATGGAGCATTGGGGCATCCCCTACGAGTTCAAGAGACCGCTCCCTAAGTGCTGGCACGGCAAAGACCGCAAGATCACCAAAGAGGAGCTGGAGGAAATAACTTTACAGAAGCTGGGTAGGCTCAACCAGGAGGGGCGAGATGCCGCCCTGCTCGCCTGGGACTACGCTGGGCTGCCAATGCGCATCACGAGCGCAACCCTCCGAGGGCAGCCTTCACCGAAAAACCCCATTTTTTCACGGAAATAGGCACAAATTGTGTTAATTTTCTCCCGAAAGTGATTACATTGTAACCACTTTTTCTTAAATTTGCGGCATGAGACAGAAGCTAGACAATACAAAGGACGTCCGAGAGGAGCAGGAGCACCTCTCGGATTTCATGGGTGATATCGGCAACTTTGACCTCCCAGACCTCGACCTCAACCTTGTGGACTTCCTGCCATCGGACGAGACGGAGGAGACAAGGTACACCCTGCCAAAGGTGGTACCGATGAAGGAGGACTTCGTGATGTACGACAATGCCCAGAAGATGGCGAAGGAGCTGCGCCTGGGATTCGGGGAACGCTTCGATGCATTCGTGAGCGGTTCCTTCATATTCGGGGACTTCATCGAGGCGTACCTAACGACACAGCGAGCCTGCGCCAAGAAAATGACGATAAGCACGCTTTCGCTTAGCCAGAACAACGTGGACAGCCTGCACACCCTCATGGATAAGGGCTACATCGAGGAATTGAACCTCATCATTAGCGTTTATTTTTGGGGCAACGAGCGAAGGAGCCTGGTTCCGTACATTTACAAGCAGCTGGACATTGGCGACCGATTCCAATTAGCGGTGGCAGGAGTACACACCAAGACCGTACACTTCGAGACCCTGGGAGGGCGCAAGATTATCATGCACGGATCTGCGAACCTCCGAAGCTCGGGTAACATCGAGCAGTTCACCATGGAGGAGAACCCAGAGCTGTACGATTTCTACGATGACCACTTCAGCAGGATCCTCGACAAGTACGCCACCATCCGCAAGCCGATACGCAACAGCAAGGCGTGGGATCTGTTCACACGTATGACATTCGATAAAAGTTAAATTTCAAAAACAAAGGAGAACGAGCCATGAGTAGTAGCGGTTCAGAACACAAGAGCGGAGGCAGCGTCCTCCACGGCAGCACCAAGGCATCGGGGCGAGCAAAGAGCGTCCTGCCATTCTCCGCATTCAGCGGTGGTGCCGCACCATTTTAACAACAATTCCAGACAGGAGAGGCGAGCCTTGAAGAAGGGCTCGCCTTCACTGCTTAAACCAACGAAAGACAAAAAGCATGGACACGACAACAGCAGATATTCAGAGAAGGGACATGGACATCACCCAGCTCCACCCGAACCAAGGACAGGTGGAAGGGCTGCCTAAGAACCCACGATTCATACGAGACCCGAAATTCAAGAAGCTGGTAAAGAGCATCCAGGACGACCCCGAGATGCTGGAGCTTCGAGAGCTTATCGTTTATGACACCCAGGATGAGCGAGGATTCGTCATCATTGGCGGTAACATGAGATACGAAGCCCTGCGCAAGCTGAAATACAAGACAGCCGTCTGCAAGATCCTCCCCCACGACTTCCCGATGGATAAGATGCGACGCATCGTCTTGAAGGATAACTCCAGCTTTGGAGAGACGAACTTCGACGACCTCATCAACGATTGGAAGCCAGAGGAGATAGATGCAGCTGCCATCGACGTACCAGACATTCCCGACCCAGAGGAGGAAGAGGAAGCGAAGGACGATGGCTACGATGTGGCTGGCAACACGCCAAAGAAGGCGACCAGCAGGACAGGCGACATCTACCAGCTCGGCATGCACCGCCTCATTTGTGGCGACAGCACGAAGCAGGAGTTCCTCGATGCTCTCATGGACGGAGAACAGGCAGACCTGCTGGTAACTGACCCACCATACAACGTGGACTACCAGGCAAAGGGAAAGATGAAAATCGCAAATGACCACATGGCAGACGAGAACTTCGTGGCATTTCTCACGGACACCCTGCAGAATGCCAACGACAGCATGAAGCCAGGCGCAGCCTTCTACATCTGGCATGCGGACAGCCAGGGCTTCAACTTCCGAACAGCCGTGAAGAACATCGGATGGGAGACACGCCAATGCCTCATCTGGAACAAGAACAGCCTCGTCCTCGGTCGCCAGGATTACCAATGGAAGCATGAACCCTGCCTGTACGGATGGAAGGAAGGAGCTGCCCACTACTTCACCAACAAGCGAAACCTCACCACGGTGCTCGAGCAGAAGCTGGACATCGAGAGCATGAGCAAGGCAGAAATGAAGGACTTGCTCATGCAGCTATTCGGAGGCGACATCCCGACAAGCGTAATAGACTGCGACAAGCCCAAGAAAAACCCTGATCATCCAACCATGAAGCCTGTACCGCTGATAGGCAAGCTCATCAGCAACAGCAGCAGGGTAAAGGATATCGTCCTCGACATATTCGGAGGAAGCGGAACCACCCTCATCGCAGCGGAACAGCTGGGCAGGTGCTGCCGTATGGTGGAGTTCGAGCCGATATACGTGGACGTCATCATCAAGCGATGGGAGGAGCTCACCCAGCAGAAGGCTGTCCGCATCGGCAACATTCTGGAGGATAAGCAGCGAGAGGCAAGCACCCTGCTGCCTGCCCAAGAACCTGCCGCCACCAAGACCAAAAAATCGAAGAAGAAGGAGGAATAAGCAATGCCAAGAGGAAAAGAGACAATGACGGAAAGCCAGCTCGCCAACATCGAGAGCCACAAATGGCAGAAGGGACAGAGCGGTAATCCGAAGGGCAAACCGAAGGATAGGGTCAAGGCACTCTTGAAGCAGGTGCTCCCCAAGAGCAAGCTGAAGAAGAGCGAAGGACTCACCCAGGACGAAATCAACACAATCGAGAGAAGCATCCTCGCCATGGAGCTGTCGGACTTGCAGGTATTGGCGAAGGCAGACGAAACGCCAGCCTACGCAAAGACGCTGGCAATGGCTGCCATCATCGACATGAAGAACGGCAAGACAACCACCATGGACAGGCTGATGGACAGACAATACGGAAAGCCGCAGCAGAAGGTGGACATCACCTCCAACGGCAAACAGATCCAGCAGGGGACACCGCTCACCAGGGAGGAGCAAATCGAGTATTTGAAAAAGCTGGAGGAGGAGTACTAGCATGATGCACGACACCGAACTGCAAAAGATGTGGGTACTGCAGAACCCCCTCAACTTCACTCGGTACTTCTTCAAGGAGAACGGAGGCAAGCGGTTTATTGTCGGACACCACCACAAGAGAGTATGCGATGCGCTGGATAAGGTGTTGAGGGGCGAATGCAACAAGCTCATCATCAACATTGCACCACGATACGGCAAGACCGAGCTGGCGGTTAAGAACTTCATCGCCATGGGACTCGCAATCAATCCAGCCTCCAATTTCATACACCTCTCCTACTCCAGCGACCTGGCAGTGGACAACTCCATCGCCATAAAGGACATCGTGAACAGCGAAGCATACCAGGCGATGTTTGAAACCAGGGTGAAGTATGGAAGCGACACCAAGGCGCAATGGGACACGGAGCAAGGCGGTGGAGTTTACGCAACCTCCACCCTCGGACAGATAACAGGTTTCGGAGCTGGCGAGGTGGACAGAGTGGACGAGCATGGCAACCCACTGCCCTACCGATTCGCAGGAGCCATCATCATCGATGACCCTATCAAGCCAGAGGATGCGCTGAGCGACGTGGTGCGTGAGCGAGTGAACCGACGATTCGAGACCACCATCCGAAACCGAGTCAACAGCCGAAACACGCCAATCATCATCATCATGCAGCGACTCCATGAGCATGACCTTTGCGGCTACCTCCAGGAGATAGAGCCAGACGATTGGACGGTCGTAAGCCTGCCATGCGTCACCATTGACGAAGACGGACACCGCCAGCCGCTCTGGGAATTCAAGCACACCCTGGAGGAGCTGGAGAAGATACGCCTCGCCAACTCCTTCGTTTATGAAACACAATACATGCAGAACCCGACACCAATCGAAGGTCTCATGTATTCCCATTTCAAGACCTACGACACCATGCCGATAGAGGCACACCTGCCAAGACGCAAGTGCTACATCGATACAGCGGACACGGGAGCCGACTGGCTCTGCGCCATCTGCTACGAGGAATACGAGAGCGGATGCTACGTGACGGATATCGTATTCACCAACAAGAGCATGGAATACACCGAACCAGCCGTAGCAAGAATGCTGGTGCGGAACCAGACGCAGGAGGTCGTGGTCGAGAGCAACAACGGAGGTCGAGGATTCAGAAGGAACGTGGAGAAGCTGGTGCGAACCCTTGGCAATTGGGACATGGTCTTCATTGACCTGGCACAGACCGCCAATAAGCAGACACGAATCTTCACGAACAGCTCGAAGGTTCAGAACATGGTCTTCTACCCAGAAGGATGGGAAGACCGCTGGACGCATTACGCCAACGCCATGAAGTCATACCGTAAGGAAGGAGGAAACGAGCATGACGATGCGCCCGACTGCACCACAGGCATCGTGGAGCGTTTCGGATTGTTCACCTCGGCAGAGATTACGGATGAGGAAGAAGAGGAAATCGAGGACGAAGTTTATTAATAAAAAAACATAGGAGACAAGGCAATGCCAGACATTAGAGAAATTATCGATAGAGAAAACAGACAGCCAGGAGCGATCATCGAAGACTTGCGCCAGAAGAACATCGATGTCATCCCATGGAAGGTGCTCGAAAAGGAGTACAACCCCAAGCTGCACCCTGTTTACACAGACAGGAACTACAGAGACAAGACACGCAGAGGCAAGACCGAGCGCATGACAAGAGTGACATACAACATTCAGAAGCTGGCGGTGAAGCGCATGAAGGAGCTGATGTTCACAATCCCCGTCAACCGCAAATACACCACTGCGGATGACAACGAGAAGAAGGCAGCAGCCATCATGGAGGCGATTTTTCAGAAGAACAGAATAAACGCCTTGAACCTTAAGCGTTCCCACAAACTCTTTGCAAGCTGCGAGATGGTCACGATTTGGTACGCACAGCTGCAGGACACCACATACGCAGGCTACCCGAGCAAGCTGAAACTGCGCTGCCGCACGTTCTCGCCATTGGACGGAGACATCTTGTACCCACTATTCGACGAATACGACGACATGATAGCACTCAGCGTACAATACACCAGGAAGAAGGGAACCGACACCGTAACATACTTCGATACCTACACCGATGAGTTCCACTACCGCTGGATCAACAAGAACAGCAACGGATGGGAGGAAGACATCGTACCAGAGCCTATCAATATCAAAAAGATAGCAGGCATCTACATACACCGAGACCTCCCGATCTGGGAAGACCAGAGCGACAACGGCTACGAGCTAGAATGGACGGAGAGCAGAGCTGGCAACTACCTCCGCAAGAACAGCCGACCGACATGGGTCATCTATTCGGACAGCCAGAAGGTGACAGCTCCAAAGAACAAAAAGCAGGAGCCGACCGACGACAATGCAGGACGAAACGTCCTCCGATACGGCAAGGGAGACAAGGCAGGGTACGCAACCTGGAGCCAGGCTACCGATGCACAGAAGCTATTCACGGAAGAGCTGAGACGCAATATCCACACCAGCCTCCAGCTGCCAGACATGAGCATGGAGCAGATGAAAGCCACCCCGATGAGCGGAGAGGCACGCAAGATGCTCTTCATCGATTGCCAGATGAAGGTCACGGACGAAAGCGGAGATTGGCTGGAGTTCTTCGACAGAGAGGTCAACGTGGTACGAGCTTTCTGCAAGATCATGTACCCAGAGTTGGCGCAGGCATTCGAGACATTGACCGTCACCAACGAAATTACAGCCTTCCAAATCGATGACCGCAGCCAGGAAATCAAGGACATGAGCGACGCAACAGGAGGAAAACCAATCGTATCACGAAGAACCGCCATCCGCAGGCTCAAAATGGTTCCAGAAGAGGAGGTCGAGGAGGAAGAGAAGAGAATCGAACAGGAGGAGGCAATGGCTAACGATGCCTTCACCAACGAACCAACCATGTAAAGGATTAGAATATGCCAAAGACGTTCACCATAGGCACATACGACAAGAAGCACAAGGAGAACCTCGCAAAGAGAGCCAGGAAGGTGCAGCAGCTATACGATGCAGCCATCAAGCGCATCGCACAGGCAGCTGCGCCCTCGCTCTTTGATGCCGACCCAAAGAAAGAGTTCCACTTCGAGGACTTTCCTGCCTTGAAGAAGGAGATGGAGGCACTCATGCAAGACCTCGGAAGCAGCCTCCAAGCCAACATCGAGGACGGAGACCAGGAAAGCTGGACGCTCTCCAACACCAAGAACGACGCAATGGTGGACTCCATCATCGGCAAGAAGAAGCTCCCAGCGAAGACCGTCAAGGCTTGGAAGCACCCACACCTGGACGCTCTCAACGCATTCATCGCACGCAAGGAAGCAGGAATGAATCTCAGCCGCAGGGTCTGGAACCTCACCCAGCAGTTCAAGAGCGAAATGGAGCTCGCCCTGGAATTGGGCATGGGCGAAGGAAAGAGTGCAGCCGCTCTGAGCCGTGATATCCGAAAATACCTTGTCGAGCCAAACAAGCTATTCAGAAGGGTACGAGATAAGAGCGGAGCTTTGCGCCTTTCCAAGGCAGCTGCAGCATACCACCCAGGGCAGGGAGTTTATCGCTCCAGCTACAAGAACGCCCTCCGAATGACAGCGACCGAGAACAACATCGCCTACAGGACAGCCGACCACAACAGATGGCAGGCTCTCCCTTTCGTCATCGGCATCGAGATCCATATCAGCAACAACCACCCGACGGAGGACATCTGCGACCTATTCGACGGAAAACGCTTTCCAAAGGACTTCAAGTTCACAGGATGGCATCCATGGTGCAGATGTTATGCAGTTTCCGTCCTCGCCAGCCAGGAGGAGATGGACGCATACACCACCGCAATCATGAACGGAGAGGACGTGAGCCATTGGAAGTTCACAGGGCAGGTGGAGAAAATGCCAAAGGAGTTCAACAAATGGATGAAGGACAACCAGGCAAGAATCGAGAACGCCACCTCCATGCCCTACTTCATCAAGGACAACTTCAAGGACGGAGATCCTGCCAAGGGACTGCGATGGGAAGGCAAGAAAAAGGCGAAGACTACCCTCGAAAAAGCAGAAGAAAGACACGCTGCACGAACCCAGCAACAAATAGCAGACATTCAGAAGCGAGCAGAGGAACGCCAGAAGCGACACGCTATGATGAAGCAGACTGCACTCGACGCACAGGCAGCAGGAAAGGAAATGCCAGAGATTAGCACAACAGCACTAACCAAAGCGATAAATGAAGGCAACCTCGACAAGATGTTCAACCTTGGGCAGAAAGTGCAGAAGAAGGTCGAAAAGATGAAACTCGCAGAAGCAAACCTGGAAGACCTCATCCCGAATGTTCACAAATGGCATAAGAAGCATACCATCAAGGAGCTGGAGGCAGCACACGCTGCCGTAGAAGGAAAACTTCAGCATTGGGCAGGAGTTCCAAACGAGAAGCTCAAAGATAAGCTCGATTTCGAGATTGCATGGATAAAGAATCATCCTAAGTACGCAACAGACGAAGTAGCCAAGGCTGCATACCAAAAGAAGCTGAACACCGTAGAGTTCAATATCCAAGCAACAGAGAAAGCCGACATGCTGGCAACATTGAAGGCATACAAGAGCAAATCGCAGGCTTACAAAAATATTATAGACATTGCGGAAGAAAAGCTGGCACAACTCACAGAAGAGAACCAAAATTCCCAAATGCCAATTGTTGAGGATTGGATAAAGAAGGCACAACTCAAACAGCAGCAACTCGAAGCAGCCAAGGCAAAAACAGCTGCGAAGAAAGCAGGAAAGAAAGCCACTCCAACGCCAACAGGCAAGAACATCATGCCTGGAAATACAACCAATCAAGAGAAAGAGTTCGACGCTGTAATATCCCACGAAGAAGCAATAGACCTAGTGCAGCAAACATTATCCTGCTCGAAAGCCGAGGCAGATAAATACTTCGAGGCAGTAAATGACTTCACCTTCCATTGGGATTACGATATAAGACATTACCAAATGGGAGTAAAATTCACGTCCAAGTACAAACACACGATGGCAGAAATAAAACAGAAAGCCATAGACGTAGAGGAATTTATTAAAAAATCACCGAAATGGGACGGAGGAGCGACATATCGAGGAATAGCAGTTGATGATAAGACAATGCAGGCATTCAGAGACGCAATGAAAAACAACCAGCAGATAGACATGCTAGGAACTGCAAGCTGGAGTACGAAGAGAGATATGGCTGACAATTTTGCGCAAAATAATTACGATCCAGATAAAGGACTGACAAATACGATTTTGTTCAAGACCACCAAGGCGCAATACGGAACGAGCATACGACACATGTCGCAATTTGCACATGAACACGAAATTCTTTGTTCAAAGGACAGCAGATACATCATCAAGAGCATAAAAGAAATTTCACATGGCGATTACGAAATCATTGTCGAACCGACATGGAAGCTCAAATAACAAAAAAAGGGAGACTACAACCAGCCTCCCTTTTTTATTAGATTTCCGTTCTCATCATAGAAATTCGGAACAAAAGCCTCTGGTACCTTTTCAACAAAGAGATAACCATCAGCAGGAATCATCCGAAAATACACCTTCATGACCTTGTAGAAATCCCAGCCATAAAAATGGCATTTAGAATAGAGCAAAGCACAAAGCGACAACGGCAATCGTTCACCGCCAAAAGAATCAGAGGTGAAATCAACCATCCCGTCCTTTTTCAGAAGAGCAACCTCTTTCGAGAAAGAGTCTCCCGATTCGGAACGTTTAATCCATTCAGCCTCATACTTCCAAAAAAGCAAGTACGAAGATTCATCGAATGGACAATGACCTTCGCCTTTAAAGTAAAGGCACTTACTTTGTAAAGCATTCATGCGGCAAATTTACGAAAAAAGCACGAAACACCCAAGCGGAAAAGCGGTTATTTTCCGATTTTAAGGTTAATTCACGTTAAAAAGTGATTACCACGTAACCACTTTAACGAAAAAAGCCGTAAATTTGCGCCATTACAAATTTGTATAACCAAAACGTAAAATTTATGTTTGAAAAGATTTTAGCAGGACTCAAAACCAAATTTCCTGGGGTTGATTCCAAAATTCTAGAGCGGATAGCCAAGAAAAAGGCTGAGACGACAACCACGGAGGACGAAGTGAAAACCGTCGTAGATGGGGTGACCTTCCAATCCATCATAGACAGCGAAGGCGACAGACGAGCGAATGAAGTTCAGAGTTCAGCCGTTAGCAACTATGAGAAGAAGTACAAGCTGAAGGATGGCAAGCCTATCGAGCCACCACAGCAAGACCCACCACAGCCGCCTACACCGCCAGCAGGAGGGGAAGACAGCGAGGTGTTGAAGATGCTCAAACAGATCCAGCAGGACAACCAGCAGCTGCGAGACGAAATCAATGGCATGAGAACCAAGGAACTCGGCAACCAGCGCAAGGATAAGTTCAGCGCATTATTTGAAGGAGCATCCGACAAATTGAAGGAACGCTACATGCGAAACTACGACCGACTCACCTTCAAGGACGACGAAGACTTCAACGGCTGGCTCGACCAGCAGAAGCCGTTCATCGAGAGCGACATCAAGGAGGAGAAGGCGCAGGGTGCCAAGACCACACCACCTGTCGGTGGCAAGCGCAAGCCAGGCGAAGAGGCAGACCCAGCGGTCACCGCTTACCTTAATGCAGAGGCAAGCCGAGAGGCACAGACGGCATCGCCTGTAATCATCGGACTCGCACAACCAGCGCAGCAGGCACCACAGCAGTAGCCAAGTTAAACTTTTAAAAGGGAAAAAGCCATGAACAGAATGTTCAAGCACCAGGACGCAGCTCCAGCCGACCCTATCATCTTCGAGACAATCACATCGGAGAAGCCAGGAGGTGGACTCGTCAAGAACCCAGAGTTCGATTTGAAGCCAGGTCTCGCAATGGGACAGGACGCAAGCGGACTCTACGTCCCAATCAAGGGATACCGCCTCGTAACAGAGTGCAAAAAAGCTGACACCACTATCAAGATTGCCAAGGGTAGCGGTATCAAGAAGGGAGACGTAATCGCCCACGGCAAGGTGGGTGTCGCCTGCACAGAGGTCGACACCACCACCAGTGACGATTACGATGTTGTAACCGTGACGATGGGCGTGGCAATCGCCCAGGACACCGTCCTCTACCAGGCAGCCAGCGCAGCGGACGGAACTGAAGCAGAGGCTGCACCAATCCACAAGCCAGAATACATTCTCGGCAATTTCATGGGCAACCTTGGCAAGGCTGGAGAGGGTGACTTCGAGGCTCGACTGATTAGAGCCGCAAGCCTTCGCAAGGAGACAGCACCTGTCGCTGCCGAAATCGTGGATTTGATGAAGGGCATCACGCTCGATTAATTAATTAACACAAAGGAGAAAAGAAACAATGGAAGCACCATTATTCGACATTGACATCCCTGGAATGCAGGCAACCGTAAACAAGTTCCAGCCAGGTACAGGTCTAGCATGGGCTACCCTCTTCCCATTGAAATACACCCGAAAGTTCGATATCAAGGGCTTGGAGGGTGACGAGGGAATCCCTGTAGCTGCCGATCGTGTCGCATTCAACACCAAGGCTCCAAAGAAGACACGCCAGAAGGTCGGCACATGGAGCGGTAAGCTCTCCAAGTATTCCGTGAGCCGAGACAAGGACGAAATCGAGATTAACGAATACCTCGATTCACAGACACTCGCAAACTCAGCAACCGAGAACCAGCAGGAAAAGCAGGAACTCGTTAACATGGTTTACGATGACGTTTCATTCGTCCGCAAGGCGATGGACTACAAGGTAGAGCTGGACTGCATGCGCATCGCATCAAGCGGTGTACAGACCTTCCCAGAAAAGATTGAAGGCGACATGGCATCACAGGACATCATCGACTTCAACGTACCGAAGAGCAACTTCATCGGTGTGAAGATTTCGGAGGTCAAGGCAGGAACTGTCGTTAAGAAGAAGGGCTACGAGTGGAGCGATGAGGAGAATGCAGACGGACTCCTCGACCTCGCCAACGCACAGGACATGATAGCAAAGCAGGGACTCACCAAGCCACGCTACGCATTCATGGAGAAAGCGAAGTTCCAGCAGCTGGTAGCACAGAAGAAGACCGCCAAGCGTTTGTACCCACAGGTCAACGACCTGTCCATGATTACAGCGGACATGATCACGCTGGAGAAAATCAACGCCTACAACGCAAGCCCAACCAGAGGCTATCCGCAGATTATCGTCCTCGATACCTACGTAAGCCTCGAACACAAGGACGGCAGCAAAGAGACCATCAAGCCATGGAACGTGAATGTGGTTACACTTTCACCAACCATCCAGCTCGGCTGGACTTATTACAAGAACGTCCCAATGGTACAGAACACCGCTGCCCTGCAGGTTTATGGCGGTTTCTACAAGGTGACACGCTACAGCGAGGTCAACCCACAGACCGAGACCACCATGGCAGAGGCATACGTTCAGCCAGGACTCATCAACCGCAAGTCTCTCGTCTTCTTCAACACCGCAAACCAGACGTGGGCGAACGGAGAGGCGAGCGCATAACAACGTTTTATAAACAAGCAGCATGAAGACAAGCAACGCAATTAAAGCAATGAGCAGCTACCCGATACCAGCAGCGACGATTGAGAACATCATCGATGAAGCTGGGCTGGATGCAGATGCTGACATCACCAGGGAGGTGCGAGCAAGCAACGAGTTCAAGAAGGCGAAAGCCCTCACATACGCCTTTCTTGCCGAAGCTCCGAACATCACCCAGGGAGGAATCAGCTACACATTCAACGAGGACGAACGCTCACGCTTTGCCAAGAAATCGAACAGCCTGCTAGCAGAGCTGGGAGAGGACGAAGCAGGAACAGATATCCCATGCGGCTACATCGGGGAGGACTTCTGATGATTATACAGAACGGCTTTCTTTTTACTTACGATACCACTGGAGGGGGAATGCTTCACGGCATCCCCCAAAAGGTGGAAACCAAGCTGAGTGACAAGGGCATCCCTTGCAATATCGTAAAAAACAAGAGCGACCACCAAGGCACGTACCAGGACGGCAAGTTCAAACAATTTGCAGCCAAGGTATTAATCGAACCGCAGGACTTCACCGCCAAAAGAGTGAAGCTAACCGACAACCGAGGCGTGGATCTCGGAGAGTTTGAAGTGCAGGACATCACCTACCTCGAAGCAGTAGAAGCATTGCAGATCACCGTCTAAAAGATTTCACCATGCCAATTAAACCCAACTTCACGCAAGCAGACATCCGAGCAAGGATGAACGCCATGATAGAGAACAGGAAGCAAGCCATCATCGCCCAGCTTTTCTACATTGGGGAGGAATGCCTGACCCAAGCAAGGAGCGGGCACAAGTACTTGAACCAGACAGGCAACCTATGCAGCTCTATCGGCTACTGCGTCCTCGTGGATGGCGAAATAGTACACGAGGGAGAATGGAAAGCCGTGAATGGAGGCAAGGGCGACGGAACAGAGGGAAAGAAACAAGGCGTAGCTTTTCTTCATGAACTTGCGGCAAAGCAGACAACACAAGGTATTGTTTTTCTGATGGTAGCAGGAATGCCATACGCCCAATACGTCGAAGCCATGAGCCTCGACGTTCTCGATACGAGCGAGCAGATGGCAGAACGCAAAATCAAGGCAATGCTTAACCGATTATTCAAAACGAAGTGACAATGGCAAGCAAAGGAACGACAACAATAGAAATGGACATGTACGCAGCCCTTGAAGAGCTGATGGGAAGTACGATAAGAGGAACATTCTACCCCAGCGAGCTGCGACCTATCGAAGCCAAGACCGAAGACGCAGTCCTTACATGTTCTAATGCCACAGCAGGACAGATCCAGGAAGGCAGGGCTAGGCTCAACATATACGTCCCCGACATCAATAACGGAGGAGCGAGCCTGGTACCCGACAAAGCCAGACTGATGGAGCTGGAGGCAATCGACGAACAGGTGCTGCAGACCCTTAATGATTCCTGCACCGCCTACATCTTCGACAAGTTCCAGGCAACGGCTACCATTGCGGTACCAGAGAGGAACGAGCACTTCGTTAATATCGGGATTCATTTTAGATTAGCAACATTTTCATAAACAAGGAGAATAAGCACATGGCAGATTCAAAGAAAATCATCATGGCATGGGGCAAGTGCAAGGTCGAGATTGGCGACACAGGAGAGAACGATGCATTCGCAACTACACTCTTCAATGTAGGTACCATCAAAGACAAGACAACGACCCTCACGTCCAACGATGGCGACCAGCTGCAGATGAAGGCAACAGGAGGCGAAGTCGTGGCGCAGGAAGACCTCGAAGGAACACTCGAGGTGGAGACTACCGTCATCGAGCCAACTGCGGAGCTTTACGAGAAGCTGGGCATTGCAGCCAAGGACGCTGATGGCGAACAGAAGGTCAAGACCCACATTGTGCCAGGCGACAAATCGATTAAGATTACCCCACACAACAAGGGAGCGAGAGGCATCAAGGCTCCGCTCTGCCGCATCAAGGTAGCACCAGCGATGGACGAGCAGAACGGTAACGCCATCAAGATCACCGCTTCAATCTTCAAGACAACAGGCGTACCAGAGACACCAGCATCGAGTGACACAGAAGCTGTTGATAACAACTATTGGTACTCCCGTTTCACAACCAAAGAGGCTTTGAAATAACCCATAATTTCATCCAAGAGCAGGAGGAAGCGACAGAGCCACCCTCCTGCTCTTTCACTTTAATCACAACATGAAAGAACAAAAGACATTGGAACAGCAGGTGGTCGATACCATCCTCCAGCGCAAGACAACCTCCCTGGAGATAGACGGACGCACCTACGAGATACCAGCACCGACACCAGCGACCATAATGCTGGTGAGCGAGGAAACCTCGAAGATGCCGTTAATCAACAAAGAGACGAAGAGCATCTTCCTCGAGACCCTCCGAACCGCCAGGGACTGCAAAGCCATCGGACGCATTGCCGCCATATTGGTGCTCGGAGCCAAGCGCATACGAGAAAACCACCAGGTCGTAATTTCAGAGACGAAGAAATGGAGCTGGCGACATTTCAGATTCACCAATCACCAGGAGACCATGAGCGAGCTGGACTTTGTAGCAATGCGCATCATGGAGGACATCACGCCAGCAACGCTGAACGAGACCATCACCAAGCGACTCATGGAGATGCAGCTGGGCGATTTTTTCGGGCTTACCACTTCCCTATCCGAAATAAACACGCTGGCGAGAACCAAGGAAGTGGAACAGACAGCCCCTGGTCAATAATCATCGGCTGGGCGAAGAACATAGGAGCCACACCAGAGGAGATCCTATACGATTACAGCTACGCCAACCTTTCGCTATATTCAGCAGCGACACCGCAGTTTGATGATGAGCAACCACCAAAATGGGATGCGAAACTCGACGCAAACAATCCCGATAATTTCACAGATGACGAAGACGAAGAGGAAGTCTTCGTAAAGGAGTATTAAAATGGCAGATTTCGACAACGGAAGAGAAGGATTCTCGATAGGCATAGACGATTCACAGCTCCAATCGGACGCTGAGAAGGTGGTGCAGCAATTCGACAACATCGGAAGGCGAGCCACACAAGCTGGACAGAAGATAGACTCAGCATTCAATGGGGTCAGCACAGAAGCCCTGCAGCAAGAGACGAAGGCAGCAGAAGATAAAATCCACGACCTCGGCAACGCTACCAAGAGCGAGACCGAGAAGATGGACGCAAGCCTCAAAAAGATTGCTGCAGGAATCGGTGCGTACTTTTCAATCCAGCAGCTAACCCAATTCGAGAGCAAGGTCATCAGCATACGAAGCGAGATGGAAAGCCTGCAGACCTCCTTCAAGACCCTCGCAGGAGAACAGGTCGGTGGCGAGCTTTTCGAGCAGATAAAGGAATACGAACTCCGCACCACAATGATTATGCAAGACCTCGCATCAGGAGCGCAGACCATGCTCGCCTTCAACATTCCTGCCCAGGACGTTATGCAGCACTTGAAAGCCATTGGCGACATTTCCATGGGCGACAGCGAGAAGTTCAAGAGCCTCACCCTTGCCTTCTCCCAGATGAGTGCAACAGGCAAGCTCATGGGACAGGACTTATTGCAGATGATTAATGCAGGCTTCAACCCATTGCAGGTGATTAGCGAGCAGACAGGCAAGAGCATCGGACAGCTGAAGGAGGAAATGGAGAAAGGCGCAATCTCCACCAAGATGGTGCAAGATGCGTTCCACGCAGCAGCCAGCGAGGGAGGTCAGTTCAACGGAATGCTCGAAGCACAGAGCAAGACCTTGAAGGGAGCGATATCCAACCTTGAAGGAGCCTGGCAGTACATGCTCAACGACATAGGCGAAGCCCAGGAAGGACTCATCGTAGGCAGCATCGACATGGCACAGAAGATAATCGCCAACTACCAGCAGGTAGGACAGATTATCATGGGATTGATTACCACATACGGAATCTACAAGGCAGCGGTGGTTACAGCCATTGCAGCCGAGAAGCTCCACATCGAGACGCTGACCATCGCCAAGGTGCGAATTGCCGTCGTAGAGAAGGTACAAGCCGCCCTCAACGCAACGATGCTCGCCAACCCATACGTATTAGCAGCCACCGCCCTCGGTGTATTGGTCGGTGTATTGGTAGCCTGCCACGACAGCACCACGGCAGAGGAGAAGGCGCAAGCAGACCTCAATGCAACCATGGAGACCGCAAGACAAAAGCAGCAGGAATACAGCGAAGAGACCGACCGAGCCATCGAGAGAGCGCAGCAGGACGAGGATGCAACCCACGGACGCAGGAAGGCAATGAATCTGCTTATTCAGCGATATCCAGCCATCATTAAAAAATACATAGACGAAGAAGGACACCTCCGTGACATATTAAAACTAAAGAGAGAGATTGCGGCACAGGATGGACTTAACAGAGTACGGAGCCTCCGAACGGAAAAGAACGATTCAGACAGAGCCACACGAGCCTTCAAGCTGCAACAGCAGGCAAGAAACAAGGCTATCAGTGCAGGAATGGGAGCCAGCCAATACAGGCAGTTCTTAACAGGATCGCAGCAAGCCGAGGTGGACTGGGCGAATAAATGGTACGAAAACAGACGAGGGATCAAATGGTATAGCCCACACAAAGGCACCATCGAGGAACGAATTAAATATGCACAAGATTCTGCGGTCGGAGCCAACAAGGACGTCGCCAGGGAGCTGACAACGCAGAATGCGGACAAATTCGCTGAGACATTCAAGGACATGACGAAGCACCAGCTGCAGCAGGTCATTAACACGCTCATCAAAGGCAAGAGGACAGGCAAGAACGTCCGCTTCAACTTAAAGGGTCTCGGCAATTACGCATATAGCCAAAGCGATATCCTATCCATGCTTACCAAGGCACAGGGAATCGCAGCAGCAAGAACCAGGTCAAAAAGAACATACAATAAATCAGATTGGGAGAAGCAGCAGAAGGAGGCGCAAGCCAAGCTCGACCAGATGGCAGACAGCCAGAAGGGAAGCAAGGAGTGGAACCAGCAGGTCTCGCTCGTTAAGGAAGCGCAAGACCACATCGCCAGCAGAACCGTCTCCACACACCAATCGAGAACAACGGCAGCGCATAAGCAGCAGACAGAAGCCGAGAAAGCAGCCAAGGAGCAAGCCAAGGCTAACGAAAAGACGGCAGAGGAGACCTACAAATACAGCCAGCAGCAGGAACAGCAGCAGAAAGCCAACCAGCTGCTCCAGGCGCAAGCCATCGTGGATGCCATGCAGGAGGGAGAGGCGAAGAAGCTCGCCCAGCTCGACCTCAACTACAAGAAAGAGAAAGAAGCCATCGACAAGGAGGAACAATCGCTCCTACAGGCAAAGATAGACCATGCGAAGAAACTATGGGATGCAGATCCGAAGCATGAGAAGCAGGGCTTCTACGCAACAGGACAGCAGAAGGCTATCAAGCTAACCGATGAGGAAAAGGCTGGCATCACCGCCAAGAAACAATCGCTGGACGCTACGACGACCCAGCAGAGGAGCGAGCTCATCAAGGCATTGCTCGATAAATACGATGACGAGAACGAGAAGGCAGAGAAGACACGCAAGGCTATCACGGACGACATCACCCAGCTCACAAAGCTGAGAGATGAAGCCGAGAAGCTGGGACAGAACGATATCGCCAAGAACTACGAGCATAAGAGACAGCAGGCAGCGCAAGCCCTGGAGGAGAACATACAAAGCGTTTACCTCGAGGAGCTGAAAAAATCCATTGATTGGGATGCAGTATTCAACAACCTCGACCGACAGACCACCGAACAGCTGAAGGCAACGAGAGACAAGCTCACCTCATACAAGAACAGCAAGGAATACCAGCAGGCGACACCAGAAAACAAGAAGGTAGTCTCCACGGCAATAGACCAGCTCAACGATGCCATCATCAAGGGGAGCGGAATATTCGGCAACCTGGCAGAAAACTGCAAGGCGTACGAGAAAGCCAACGAGCGATACACCACCGCCCTGCAAGAGCTGAACATCGCCCTGTCGGAGTTTGACGACATCGAGGACAGCGACGCACCAGAAGAGGCGAAGGAGGCTGCGAAAAAGAAGGTCGAGGCTGCACAGAAGAAGGCAGACGATGCGAAGAAAGACAAGGACACCAGCAAGGTGAACCGAGACAAGAGCTTCGATACCACCACGGACAACCTCATCCAGCTATCGCAGGCAATAACCCAGCTGGGCAGCACCAGCGAGATGAGCCTTTCAGAACTTGGCAACGTCGCCAGCAATGTAGCAAACGTATTCGGAAAGGCAGGCTCGAAGATAGGAGGCATCATCGGTGCCATCCTTTCATTGCTTGATGCAATACAGAAGCAGGGACTCTTCAAGTTCGTAGGTAACGTTTTTCAATCAACCTTCGGAGCGATCGGTGGAGTTTTCCGAAGCATTACAGGAAGCAAGCTATTCGGTACCGACACCAGCATCGAGGACACCATCAGCGACCTGACCCAATCCAACCAAGACCTGGAATCAGCCGTAACAAGGCTGACTGAGGTCATGAAAGACAAGGCAGGACAGGAAGCAACCGACACCTACCAGCGAGCGAAGAAGAACCTTGAAGATGCCACCGCCAACAAGCAACAGATCATGCGAGATACAGGTGGCGCATACAAGAACGGATTCATCGGCATAGGAGGAAAACACTCCTCCAACGCACACATAAACGAATCCATGAGCTCCGCTGATTGGCAGCGAATCAGCCAAATCACAGGAGAGAACGTCCGCTCAGCCTCGGACTTCTGGAACCTTACCAGCGAGCAGATGGCGAAGGTGGCAGACGAAGCGACAGACCTCTGGTCTAAGATTAAGAATGCCAGCAACGACGGCTACAAGAGCAACGCCAGCAACATGGATGAGTACATCGAGTATTACAAGAAACTCATCGACTTGCAGAACGACTACAACGAGGCAGTGACGAACCTATCCTTCGACAACACCAGGGACGGATTGAAAGATCTGCTGAGTGACACCACCAAGGGCGTGAAGGATGCAACCAAGAAGGTCAAGGAGTACATGGAAGAAGCAGTTCTTACATACATCACCAAGACCACACTCGCCAAGGATTTGCAGGATTGGTACACGCAGTTTGCAAGCGCAATGTCAGACGGCAAGCTAGACCAAGGAGAGAAAGCTGACCTCCAAAATAAATACGAGGAAGCATACCGTAAGGGAGAGCAGGCAAGAGACAACGCCTACGCTGCCGCAGGAATCGACACAAAGGAAGACTACACGCAGAGCAGCACCAGCGCAACTCTCAGCGGTGCGACGCAAGACCAGCAGGACGAGACAAACGGCAGACTTACCAGCATACAGAACAGCCTGTCCATTGTTGCAGATGCCGTCCAGCAGCAAGTAGAGAACAACGCCATCATTGCCAACAGCGCAGCCATTATCCGCAGCAACATGGACGACATGATGGAGATGCAGATCCAAGCCGTCGGGTACCTAGAGAAGATAGAGCGACATACCAGCGAGCTGCCATCGATGAACCAGAAGCTGGAGAAGATAAGAAAGAACACAGAAAAGTTATAAGGAGACAGAGGCATGAACAGGAAAGGCGAACTTTTCATCAACGACATGGACGCATTCGGCATGTGGGGCGTTTGCTTAAGCGACTCCTCCCTTTGCTCCCTGGTAGAGCCAGAGCCGCTGAAGGATGCGGTCAGCAACAAATCCTCCACAGAGGACGGAAAGCAGATACGCAAGGAGGCGAAGCCAAAGGTGGACGAACGTGATATCACACTATTCGTCCAGCTTTACGCAACCAGCAGGGACGACATGTTCAAGAAGCTCATCGCATTCAAGAAGGAATTGAAGAAGCGACGCATCAACATCAGAACCAAGTACGAGAAGGACGTGGTGTACAGGTGCGATTACAAGAGCTGCAAGCAATTCAAATCATATTTCAAGGGAATGGCGACATTCAGCCTCACGCTGAACGAACCGAACCCAGCCAACAGAGGAACCAAAGATTCAGACGATTATGAAGGTACAGCTTTATAACAGGGCGCAAGTCAAGGCATACACCATCCCTGTAGGCAGCGGAAGCACCTACACATGGAAGAAGCAGGAGGAGGAGTACATCACCGTGAACTTCTCCAGCGAATCCGTCCTGGCATTGAAGAAGGGATTCTACACCAACATAGAAAGCCTCGGACGATTTGAGGTCGTGGACTTGCCTACACCAACCAAGGCAAGCAAGGACATCGGCTACGAATACGAGCTGCGCCTAGACCGCCCATGGTATAAGTTCAAGAACCGCATCATCTTCTTCAGAAGAGGAAGCGTGAACGGAATGGAAGCCAAATGGAGCCTTACGGACACCCTACAGGCGCACGCAGGCATTCTGACGGACAACCTTGCCAACATCGGCTACACCTACGCAGGGAAGGAATACCTCGTTTATATCCACGATGACGTAGAGAAGAGGAACGAGGCGAAGCTGATAGCATACGACAGCACCACCCTGCTATCGGCACTCGACAAGATAGCCGAAGCATTCGAGACCGAATGGTGGATAACCGAGAATACAATTCATTTCGGCAGATGCGAGCAGGGACAGACAATAACGCTGGAACAGGGCAAGGAGCTGAACGGACTGAGCAGAAGCGAGGACAGCGAGGAGCATGGCACTCGCCTCTACGCATTCGGATCAAGCCGCAACCTCAACCAGAACTACAGACGTAAGCTGAAGAACCCATTCACGATAGACGGATTCCACACCCTCTACACCAGCAAGGTGAGATTCACCACCAACAAGCCGAAGACCTTCTACAGCGAGAAGATGCGAATAAAGATAACCAGCAACAGCAAGTACGAAGGGCAGACATTCACATTCAAGGTCGTAAGCGGTTCATACACCAACCCAGCAGCAGGACAGACGGTGTCCTGGAATAACCCAGTCTTCGAGATTGAGGTGGGCAGCATTGTAGATGCAATCGGCTTTCAGAACGGAACAGGCGTTCAGTTCATCATCGGAGACGAAACAGGTGGGCAGACAGAGGACAGCAAGACTACGATGGTGAAGGTGGAGCGAGACAGCTACCCTATTTTCAGTTTCAAGGACTTGCAGCTTCAGAAGAAGGCAATCACCAAAAACACCAGGGTGACGCTGGCAGACAAGACGGAGACAGGTATCGAGTTCGTCGGCATAAACTCCGACGGAACAGACAACGTGAACCAAGGCAGGGACTGCTACGCATTAACAGACAAGACCAAGCAGCTGGCAGGAAGCAGCCAGCAGGTCACCCTCTCCCATCTTGCCATGGCATACGTCAGCAAGCTCTACACGGAGCCGATAGACGGACAGAGCGAGGTAGCGATACAAGGCGTCAGCGACACCATCCTACAGCTGCCAATCGGAACCCCATACATCGACAGCGACGTGAACCTGGATCCAGACGACATCACGGACATCGTAAAGACATACGAGGACATCTACCCAAGGGCACTGCTTACCATTACGGAGGTCACGGAGATAGCAGCCAAGACCACCGACACGGACACAGGCAACGTGACATATTGGACAGCATACCGATTCAAGGCGAAGCTCCAGGACGGCTCACCATTCGTATTCGACAGCATCTACGAGACGCAGGAAGAAAACAAGCCGCTGAGCATCCATTTCGAGAGCGGTAAGCTGAACGGCATGGACTTCGAGGTACACTTCAACCCAGATGCAGACACCGACGACAAGCAGCTCTTCGAGATTACCAGGAACGACACCTACACCCTAGAGCTGCCGAACGAGACAATGAAGCCAGCCGTAGGAGACACGCTCTACATGTACAACATGGACATTACCTTCATCGATGACGAATTGGTGGAGGCAGCGGAAATGGAACTGAAGGCAGAAGCCGAGAAGGACATGAAGAAGATGAAGGTGGACAGCGGTACCTACACAGGAACCAAGAACCCCGTCCTTTTCGGACAGAAGGGAATCGAGCTGACATACGGCAGCAAGGTGAAGCTCGTAGCACCAGAGTACTTCGATGCAGAAGACCACGCAAGGGAGAGCCGCATCATCGGATGGGAGCTAGACCTTGAAGACTTGACGCAGGGCGAATACACCATAGGCGAGAGCAAGCATTCAAGCAGGAGCGATACACTTGCAAGCACCGTGGACGAAATCGTGTACTACAACAACCAGCTGCAGAACACCACCGCCCAGGGCAACCTGCCTGCATACGACAAACTCATCACGGAGCTGCAGAATAAGATGCAATTCCTGGAAAAGCGGATGGACACCAAGCTGAGCAAGGTCTTCGAGGACACCGCCCAGCAGCTCATCACCCTATACAAGGGCATGACGATCGGTGAATTCGTGAGCGGACAATTCGGCAAGGGAGGACACATCGACCAGATGGGAAGGGCAGAACTTCATAGCCTCACGCTCCGAGATTTCCTAGAGGCTCCCGAATTAAGATGCAACCGAGTGACAATCCAGATAGGCAACCGATGGAGAGCTCCAGGAGGAGGCATCATCAAGGAAGTGATACCAGACACCGACAGCGACGGCAACCAGCTGGCAACAGGAACCATCGTCCTCCACCTCCAGGACGGAGAGATAGGAAAGATTGCCGTTGATGACATATGCCAGGGCATCTGGCATGAGGGGATGAACATCGAGGACAACGAGAGCGACGACTACGACGATGGCATCGGCAACTTCAAGTTTGCAGGATTCTATACCGCATACTTCCGAATCACGGAAATCATAGACACCACCCACAACAGCATGGTGCGCTACGCATTGCGTCCGACAAGCGATACCTGGAAGACGCAGCATCACCCACACGAGGCGATGCACTTTGTGGCATACGGCAACTTCAGCGACACCACGAGACAGAAGAGCCGCTACAGCACGCTGACATACGAGCGGTACCTGACGGACGTGAACAATTGGGAATTCAGCAAGGACATGATAGCCGCCCAATTCGGAGACTTGACGAATCTGAACATTTTCGGCTTCAATATGAAGGGCTACTCCGCTTACCTTAACAACATCTACATGAGCGGTACGATAGAGCAGTTCGAGAACATGGGCAGGAAGATGTACATAGACCAGAGCCTGGACGGACACATGGCAGCGGATGAAACGGAGACCGTCACGATTCAGATCCTGGACGGATACATGCAAGACCACACGTCCGAATACAGCTTCAAGGTGGAGCGAGATACAGGAGACACGGCATCCGATGCCGTCTGGAACGCCAAGCCCGAGCACCTAAACTGCGGCTCATCGTTTAAGATTTCGTTTTCAGATTTGCACATCAACCCGAACCACAGCGGAATCAGCACCCTATTCTACGTTATAGCAGACGACGGAAAAGACACTCCGATAACGGAGCCATTAGAATATTAATTTTTAAAGCAGAGGAGAAACAGAATGGCAAACAAAAAGAGGACATTCCAATCTGAGCGCAAGCACACAAGGCTCGACTTTTCGCCATTGAATCTGACATGCGAGCTGGTCTGCATCACGCCAGACGCACCGACGGCACAGACAGCCAACACTGCGCTGGGGCAATACGAGCCAGACCGCTCGATTACCCCGACAATCATCAGACCGCAGACGACGGTCAATGACCCCGACGGAATCTTCACGTCGGGAATCAACAACAGGAACCTTGCAAGCGACCAGCACGCATGGTTTGTGAATTCCACACCAATCGCCAAGGTTTGGAAAGAGGGAACAGACTACGAGATCATCAAGGACGATACGGATGACAACGGCAGTTTGAAGGTGATGCGAAACATTACACCAGGAGAGGTGGCGGCACTTTCGTACACGGGCATGTTCTACGATTTCCGAACAGGAACGAACAATTCGGTGAGCGGAAGCGGAATGGCACTCACCACGACAGACAAGGGAGGAAACAAGCTGGCATGCTGCGTAGATTGCGAACAGCTCATCTACGACCCACTGAAGGATGAGCTCCTCCTTTACGAATACCTGGTAGCGGAAGGCATCGAGACAGCAGGGCAACGAGCCAAGTTCGTGAACGGAAAAAGCTACGAGCGAACCGTAACCATTACGCTCACCCAGGGAGACGCTACGCTGACGAAACTGCCAGCAGGAATCACGATGCGCCTCGTGGAACGAGGAAAGACGGCTGCACTTGCAGCAGGAACGCTCCAGCACCCAGAAATCAAATCGATAGCATATCCGACAATCGGATTCGATATGCGATTCACATGGGAGAAGGAGTTCGAGGTTCAGTTTGTCGATGCCAAGGGCAACGTGAAGACCAGCACAGGCATCACTCTCATTCGAGACATGAGCCTGCTGACACAACACGACGTGGCGAGAGGCAACGATGTAGTCCCAGGACAGCAACGCTACAACAACCACGGAATTTTTGCCGCAGGAAGCCAGCTCATCCAATACCCAGAGTTGTACTACAACATTCAATGGTGGACACAGGCGAGAGTTTATAACGCCACCAGCAAGGCGTATCAGTTTGCAGATAAAATCTACAGACAGACAGGCGAAAAGATGGAGTGCAGCGTTGATTCATTGGGCATCGGCTACGAGAAGAACCTTAGCTGGTTTGATGTTTCGATGGACATCGAGGAACGAGAGCCAGCAGCGATTCTGACAAGCGAGAACGCAAACATCGTCCTCACGGACGAGAAAGGTAAGGTTTTAATTTTTTAGCTTATGAGATACGCAATTGTAGAGACAAGTAAGGCAGAAGCCAAAGGGCTGAAAGCCAAGCTCCATCGAACGAACAACACTGGTTCGAAGATGGCAGTGAACGAGAACGAATTGCTGAAGGTGAACGAGAACCCCGAGACAGCAGCAGCAGAGCTCGGAGGAAAACTACAGGAACTGCAGGAATTCAAGAATGAACTTAATAAATGGGACGAATAAAAAATGGGAAACAAGATTAAAGGAGCGTTCACGGTGCGCTTCATCAGAACAGGCGACCAGATCTACGTCAGCAAATCCATCGTGAAGTTTGACAAGGCAGGAGCGGAAAGCGGAGGCTCGCTCTTCCAGGCAATCGACCCGACAAACAGAACATTGTCCGTCGATTGGAAGACTGACATCTACAACCAGCCAGCCTTGAAGGTGGGCATCAAGAGTGCAATCGGAAACCCTGTAACGATTACAGGCATCAAATGGACGTACCGAGGCACGGAGCTGACATTCAACACCAGCGCAGCCACCACAGGCAACTACACAGGCTGGAACCTGTCAACAGATGGCAAGTTTGCCAAGAAGGAGATGGACGGCTACTGCTACCTGCGACTGATTGACAACGCAGCAAGCACCACCATCATCTCGAACCAAATCATCGGATATGAAATCAGCTACATATCCAACAACGTCCGAGACTCCATCGCAGGAACGGAGGATGTGCTGATTCAGCAGGCAGGAGCAGACAGCTACAGCATCAACATCACGACAAGCCGAAGCACGCTGAATGCGACAGACAAGAGCACCACGCTGACCGCAACATACCTGTACGGAACGAAGCCAATCAGCGATGAGGAATTCGCAAAGAATTGGAAGCTGGAGTGGTATAAGGATTTCGTCCTCATGAGCGGACAGAACGGAAAGACCATCACCGTAACGAGAAGCGACGTAGATGGCAGCTCCGTATTCAGCGTCAAGCTCCTGCACAAGGAAGGCGATAACTGGGTCGCCAAAGCCGTCGATGCGCAACGAGTAACGGACGATTCAGACGAATGGATCATCGACTCAAACCCTGACGGAGCGAACCCCGACGCTATTTCGAAGACAAGCAACGCAAAGTTTGTCCTTTCGCTTAAGCAGAACGGAGTGAAATACACAGGAACCATAACATGGGGATGGGAAGTGTACAATGCGCTCAACGTAAAGACCTACACAGGCTCGGGAGCAAATGTAACGCTGACAGCGGAAATGGCGAAATGCGTACCAGACGCAAGCAACCAGGACAAAAATTATTATTCAGATGTAGCCTACGAAGTGACTGCATCAATCTCATAACATTTAAAAAGGAGAATAGATATGGCAGACGTACAATATCAGAAAGTAACAGAATTCGGTACCACAACCGCTTTGAACGGAAGCGACTACGTGTTTGTAATCGCAGGAGGAACACCGAAAAGAATCACGCTCGACAACCTGCGAGCAATGATGGAAGAGAACCAGCAGCAGTTCTTAGACGAGAACGCATTCTGGATTGAAGAGAACACAGCATCAAGCAGGGGATCCGCATACTGCGAGACAGGAGGCAACAGCCTCATGCGCCAGATTTGGCTGTCGAAGATTACGGCAATCCTCATGACACCAGACGGACACTTCACCCGTCTGAACCCGAACGACCACCGCTACACAGCAGACGGAGACCAGGTCGTGAAGGACGGAGCCGTGGTAGCAGCATACAAGAATGCCGATTGGTTCGGTATGCTCGATGGCGGTTATTGGAACTACCTCCAGGAGGTGACAATCGGAGGAGTTAAGCACATCAGACACCACATATCGCTCACACCGCTGCCAGGTGGCTGGTTTACCAAGAACGTCCCTGTCGGCATGTTCAAGTGCACCATTCAGAACGGACAGATGCGAAGCATTCCGTTTGTGGTTCCGAGCGGAGGCAGCAACATTAATCAGTTCTTCAACTACGCCCAGGCACGAAGCAAGAACCATGGACTAGCAGGCGAGCCGTTCAGAAACCTGCTCCTGCAGTACATCATGGCGAAATACGGGTACCGAGACATTCAGAACCTCACGGCATCCGATGGTACCAAGATTTTCGGCTGCGGTCTTGACGGAACTGAGAAGAGCGCAACTTCAACATTAGCGGACGGATTCGCAAGACAGAAGAACATCAAGACAGGCGCATGCCTGGCATTGGGCTACAGCGACGGAAAGGTCGCTGTCAAGGACGCAGACAACTTCACATGCCACAGCGTAAATGTTGGCGTTTGGGGTGACCCATACGGTCAATATTGGGAAATGGACGGACACCTTTGCTCGGTAGGAAGCGACGTTTATCAATGGGACGACAACTTCATGCCTACAGGCAAACCGACGACGGACACCTTCAAAGCTATCAAGTACAACAAGCTGACCCGAGCAACAACCGACGGACTCCAGAACGTAGATATCAACCTCATCACCACGAAGGGAGCGCAGCACATGAGCTACGTACCGCTCAAGGCGCATACAGGAGGCATCAGCTATGGAGATAACTATTGGTACAACGCAGAGGGACAGCTGTGGTTTGGTGGCGGCTACTCGAACTACGGTACGAATTGCGGTCTCGCTTCTGCGGACTCGCGCAACGCCTGGTCGATTGCGAGTGCGAGCATCTCGGCTCGGCTTGATTACCATGGCGACCTTAAAGAGGTCACCTCTGCCGAGCTGAAGAGACTCCTGGCATCTTAAAAAGAAGCAGGAAACTCAGCGAGAAAGACATTTAAAAAAGGGGGCGTGGGGGATTCCCCCCCACCCTTCAAATTTAGCCAAGAAAAAAATATAGACAAACCCCTCGCCCAGCTCGTGGCGAGGTAGGCAAAAGGGAAGGACAGCTGTGGATTGGTGGCGGCAACTCGAACAACGGTACGAATTGCGGTCTCGCTTATGCGAACTCGAACAACGCCTGGTCGAATGCGAATGCGAACATCTCGGCTCGAATTACTTCAACGTTTACGAAATAATAAACGACACCCATAAGGACATCGGTACTGCGTCATGGGAAAATGTCCGCCTTTCCCGAGCCTCGGCAGCTGGTGCATAAGTATAGCCAGTGTTCAGCCGAAACAAATCGAACTTGCGCAGGCAACGCCCAGCGACCTGCCCGTGGTGTTAGTAAATCCGACCAAAAGGGTCGGAAGTTGAAAGCTCTGCACAGAGTGAAGCAAGCCCAACGAGAACAAAGAACGAGCACGACTTGAAAAAAGAAAATTATGCCGAAGAGACAGGGTTACATATATGATTGCACCTGGCAATGGGACACCTTGAAGGAAGCGGACAGGGTCTCGACAAGGCGCAAGAAGAACTACGGAGTGAAGAAGCACAAGAAGCAATGGTTGAAAGACCTTGTGGAAGTTCAACAGCTCATCATCGACCGAAAGATCAAGACGGACGAATACGACCACATGAAGCTGAAGAACGGAAAGAAGGAACGAGACATCAGCAAGCTGCACTTCCACCCGAACCACGAATGGCATCAGAGCCTCGTCTTAGTAAGCCACGACAGAATAGAGCGCACGTTGATTTCACACACTTATGCGTCAAGAATCGGCTACGGACAGATAGCAGCTGCGCTTCAAGTCAAGAGATGGCTAAGAGAGAACAGAGAAGAATGCAGATGGTTCGCCCAGGGCGACATTTGCCATTATTACGCTAACATATTGCATGCATTGCTGAGACAGAACCTGGAGCACATCTTCAAGGACAAGGAGTTCATCGACGCATACATGGAGCCGTTCGAGAGATTCACCGATGACGACAGAGGAATACCGCTAGGCATTCGACCAAGCCAGGACAGCGGAAACCTCGCCCTCACGAGATTCGACAGGTTCCTAAAGGAAGTAGCCAAGGCACACCTTTACATCCGATACCTTGACGATTTCGTCATATTCGGCAAGACGAAGGGCGAGGTCAAGCGAAAGATGAAAATGGCAACAGCCTTTTTGAAGGAGCTGGGATTTGAGGCGCATGAGCCGAAGATCCGTCCGATAAGCGAAGGCTTGGACTTCCTCGGTTTCGTTTACTACGAAGGAGGCGACATGTTCTGGAGGAAGAGCGACAAGGTGCGCTGGCTCAAACGAAGAGCCAAGGTCACCAACAAGCGCAGGCTCCACGAAATCGATGCAGCAGCATGGGGAATGATAAAATGGGGAAACCGACATTGCAAAAGATTATTTAAAATGGAAACAGGAATAAATTTATCAGACTTAGGCATCAAGATGCCCGAGAAAAAAGACAAGAACGGAAAGCGAATCATCGACGCACCGAAGATTACAACAGCCGTCATCCTTAACAAGGAGATAGAGGTCGTCGATTGGGTGCGAGACGTTGAGACATCATACGGCAAGGGACGATACGCATTAGAGATTGAATTCTACGGAGGAAAGAACAAACTCATCGTAAACAGCCCGAGCATGAAGCAGCTCATCGATGCGTTCGAGCAGGCACGAGTTACAAGATTCAAGGCAGTGGTCATCGACAAAGGAGGCTCGCACTTCGAGTTCAGCCAGGTTAAGATTCTCGAGATTGACAAGAGACCTGTCGCCAAGACAGAGGATGGCAAGCTGATATACACAGACACAAACGAGGTCGTAGATCTCACCAAGTTCAACAATAAAAAAGAGGAGACAAAGCAATGAAACAGAAGTACGGAAACATCAGAAGAGTGTTCATGACAGAGCAGCCAGCGATTTATGACAAGCAGACTCGCATCGCATACATGGACTTCCAGAAGGACTCGCAGGTACAGACAACCACCAACAGCGAGACCAGCACCAGCACATCATCCAAGAGCAGCAAGGCGAAGGATGAACAGACAACCATCGAAGGCTTCAGCGGTTTTGTAATTCAGACCGATGGCATCATGGACTACGCCCACATCAAGAGCCAGCTCGTAGAGGCAGCGTTCCCACAGAAGGAGGAGCACGCCCTGGCATTCAACACCATCGATGCGCTGATGAAGAAGGTAGATGGCGAGGAGCTGACAGCAGAGGAGCAGGCAGACATTGCGAGTTACAAGGAATTCGCAGAATACCGCAGCCTTTGCGCAAACTGCGCAAAGTCAATTATTACAACATTGAGCACATTCTAAATAGAAGGAGAAAGACCCACCATGCAGAAAAAGCGAACATTCAAGGCAGCATTCACCTGTAGGTGGGCTCCTTCAGACGGCAAGGACGGAGAGAACGGAAATGACGGTGTCGGCATCAAAACTGCCGACGTCGTCTTCAAGCTGAGCACCAGCGACACGCAGCAGCCAGACAATGCAGGCTGGGTCACCCTTTTCTCCAAATTGCAGCTGAAGGAGCAGACCTACGTATGGAGCTGCACAAGGATAGAACTAACCAACGGAACCACGACCTATACAGGTAAGCAATGCCTAGGTTCAAGCAAGGACTTCGTAACAATCACCGAGCAGTACGCAATAGGAAACAGCGGTACCACCGCACCAACCAGCGGATGGGGAACATCCTACACGCCAACCAAGGAACTATGGCTGTGGACAAGGAACAGGATGAAATGGACAAATGGAACCTACACCTACACAACCGCAATCTGCATCGGATATTTTGGCAAGGACGGAGACCCTGGTAAGCCAGGTGCAGGAGGAGAGGAAGGAAACGGCATCAGCTCACAGACAACATACTTCATCGCAACAGACAAGATGAAGGTCGCCTCCTATTCCTCCGTTACAGGCTGGAGCACCACCTTTCCAACGGCAACAGAACAGAAGCCATACGTATGGAAATGCGTGAAGACGACCTACACCAAGAGCGGAACAACCTACTCCACGCCAGAACTCATCACCACATACCATAGCGGAGACAACGCCAACATCATCGACAACGCAGCCTTCACAAGCGCAGGCAACATGACGGCATGGGCACTCCAGAGCCAATACCAGGCATTAAGCGGAAAGCAGGTACCAAGCGACAAGGGAGCCATTGATCCAACCAACAAGAAGGACAACCGCAACTCCTACCATGACACCTGCAAGGCTACAGGAGCAACCATTACAATGAAGGAGGTGCTGCGGCAAGTCATCCATAAGCCAGGTACCATCAACAAGCTGGCAGCAGGGCAATGGTACACGTTCAGTTTTTGGGCGAAGGGAAGGCAAAAAGTTATCCCGATTAACGAGACAAGCAGCAGCTACGGATTTGCGGAAAGAAGCCTATACCTCGTCGCAGGAAGAACCTACAACATCACCATCGTGGGCAAATGCAGCCAGGATGCCGTAAACAATGGCAAGGAGCTACGAACATACATCTACAAAAGCGATTGGAGCGAAAGCGCATACACATCCACAGACTCCACCATCGTAACAGGCATACGGATGACCTTCACGCCTAAGAAAACAGGCGAATACAAGCTGAATAGCTACATGTACAACCAAGACTACCCTCGAACAGGCACGGTCACGGTGTACCAATACGAGATAACTGACGGACTCGACCTCACCACCTTCATCTATCCGACAGCGGTGGACACGAACACCAAGATGATTGTGGACGGAACCGAGAAAGCAGCAACGCCATCAGACCTGGGAGTTAGCTGGGCATTGACAAACGAATGGAAGAGGCATACGGTAACATTCAAGACCACCAAGGAATCCATGAACAGCGACGAACAGGCTGTCCTGTTCAGATTGCAGCCGACACCGAACGAAGAGGCGTACCGAGAGGTATGGATCTGCATGCCGAAGCTGGAGAGCGGAATGTTCGCCACAGGCTTTGTTGACGGAATCGATGACCTGCGAGGAATACCAGGACTCATCGAGAGGACGAGTGAATGGGCAGCAGGTGTCGAGTTCCACAACGACGAGAACCTGACAGGAGGCATCCGATACCTTGACTTGGTGACCGTCACCGACAACACGACAGGTAAATTCGAGCTTTACCAATGCAGGGTGACACATACGTCCACAGCAGCGAACGCACCGAGCGACAACAGCGCAGAATGGCTAAAGCTGAACCAGATGCGACCAATCTACACGCCACTCATCGTGGCGAAGAATGCCGTCCTACGCTTTTCGCAGACAAACAGAATCCTCATCACCAACAGCAAAGACAAGATTCAAGGCTGCTTCGGAGGTGTCGAGGATGAGGCAAACGGCTACCCTTTGTGGATTGGAGCGATTACTGCTGCAGACGCAAAGTTCAAGGTAAAGTACGGAGGACAGCTGGAAGCGAGCGAAGTGAACATCACGGGTACCATTAACGCAACGAGCGGAACGTTCAACAACGTTACAATCAACAGCGGTAAAATCGCAGGATTCACCATCAGAGGAAACTCGCTGACGAACACGCCATGGGAGAACGACGCATCTATCGTTTTCCGCAATGACAATAAAAATTGTTTTGCAGGAATAGGTGGAAACGTACTGCCAACATCAACAGGACTCAGAGCCGTCGCAAGATTCGAGAACGAGAACAAAACAGACCAATGGGGATTAGGTCGCAATTACGCAATGTACCTATCAGCCAAGAACGGAAGATACAACTACGCTTTTTATGGCACAGGAAGTGGAATTTTAAACGGATCAATCGTAGGATATGCATTCGAAACAATCGAAGCAAACAAGGCAAACACATGTTTTGAAATAAGCCCGACAAAGACGTTGAAGTACATCGCAATAATGTCGAACAAAAGCGCAACGATAGGTCTGCCTTCCCTAACTTCACTTTGCAGTTTTTTGGGCATCTCGAAAGGTTTAGAATTTAGCGTTGAATTAGGCTTAACTATAGAACTTTCTGGTTCAAAATACACAATGATTTATGGAAAAACGGATAAAGTAAACAACATGAATACGGACGAGTTTCCGATAGTTTCATGGAATCAGAATTTAATATATACCACGGCGCATACCAGCAATTCGTATAATTATTTTATAGGAGGATACAACATCATCGCATTGACATATAGAAACGGAAAATATACAGCTTCATTGTTAAGCAATTCATTAAAAACAAATAAATAAGGAGAACAGAACGATGAAAATTAATTTTGAAAGAGTGGAGGTTTTCACGAACCTCGCCAAGACCAAGGCAGCGGTCATCGACATCAAGGAAGGATTTGCAGACGCAATCTACACCCAGGGACAGGGCATCGCCTGCCACGCCCTAGCCATGAAGATTTACAACTCCCATGGGGAGGAGGAGTACAGCGACAAGGAAGCCGAGCTCATCAGCAGATGCTCCGAGCTTTGCACCCCAGCAGTGATGGACGGCATCCAAGCAGCCATCACAAAGGGCAGAGAGCAGAAGGAGGAGCAGGCATGAGCGCAGAAATTCTTCAAGCAATAGCGACCGCCCTCGTTACCATTTTGGGCTGCTTCATGTTCTACGACAGCAAGAAGCGAACGGAGGCAGCCAAGGCATCGCAGGAGGAAGCCAAGGCGACAGCTCAATATGCAAGCGGATGGAAAGAACTCTGCGAGCGCAAGGACAGCGAGCTGAAAGCAAAGGACGAGAAGATAGACAGCCTCTACGATGTCCTAAACCAGCACCGAGCAAGCGAGGATAAGCTGAAGGACGAGAACATGGAGCTCCGTCTGCAACTCCAGGAGGCAAGCTGGAACAGATGCATCCGCAACGGATGCGAGCGGAGAAGCCCACCACGCAAGAGAGAACAGGAAAAGGAGAACTACACAGACAGAACAGACGAAGAAGGCGTATGAGACTTACAACATATTTAATGAAGCTCATCCAAACCAACAGCGGAGCATCCAGCAAGGCATTCTTTTTGGTAAGCGTGACCATCATCGGATGCCTCCTGCTGTTGACAATAGGATTCGTCCTGCTTTACGAGGTGCTCACCACGAACACCATCCACACCGACCTCATGGGCATTGCTGCAGTAATCGGTGCGATTGGCTCACTATTCGCAACGGCAGGCATAACAAAAGCATTCGGGGAGAGGAACGAGCCAACCTCCCCAGGTAACAAACAATCCAAAACGGAGGAATAAGCAATGGCAGAAGTAGAGAAATTCGCACCTTTCGTCATTAAATGGGAAGGAGGTGCCAAGTACACGAACAACAAGCACGACAAAGGTGGAGCCACCAAGTACGGAATCACCATCGCCACCTGGCGTACCGTAGGCTACGACAAGAACGGAGACGGCAAGATAGACGAGAAAGACGTGAAGCTCCTCGACGAGGAGGACTTCAAGATGGTGCTCAAGCGCAACTTCTGGGACACCTGGAAGGCAGACAAAATCAAAGACCAGAAGGTAGCAGAGAGCCTTGTCGATTGGGTCTGGAACAGCGGAAAATGGGGAATCATCAAACCGCAGCAGCTCCTGGGAGTGAAGGCAGACGGCATCGTCGGAGCGAAGACCCTGGCAGCGGTCAACAACTACCCGAACCAACGCCAGCTCTTCGAGGCATTGAAGAACGCACGAAAGGCGTACATAAACAAGCTGATAAAGGCAGACCCGAGCCAGATAGTCTTCAAGAAAGGCTGGCTCAACCGAATCAACGATTTAAAATATGAGGATTAACACCATGACGAAAGAACGAAAGACAAGCATCCTCGCCCTGATCATCATCTGCATTTCATGCCTTTTGGCAGCAGGATGCGCAACGAAGAAAAAGGCAATGACAGAGACGGCAACAGAGCAAGAGACAACGAAGGTGGAGCAAGTGAAGGACACCGCCATCACGGAAACCCACGACACAACCAGGATCACCCAGAAGCTGGTACCCGTTGAAATTGCGATACCAGAAGCCAAGCTGGAGCGAACCACCAAGTACACCACGTCGGTGCTGGAGACAGACCTGTACAGATCCACCGCAACCTGGGCTAACGGAGTGTTGACACACACGCTGGAGGCGAAGCCAGGAGCGAAGCTGAAGGGACAGGCTACCGCCACGGACACCACCAAAATCTCCAAAAAGAGCTCGTCCACGAAAAACATGAGGAACTCCTCGTCGGATTCAAAGAACAGCCAGAAGGACACCCAGCAAACCACCAAGACAACGCAGGCGAGCTGGGACATTTGGCTGGGAGCTGGTATAATAATAGGTATAGGAGCAACCACCGCCATCATTTGGATCTGGCGCAAGCGAAAGAAGCCGAAAAAATAGAAAGAGACCTCTTCACCGACAAGGTGGAGGGGTCTTTTTTTTGATAACTTTCTTTAGCTAAGTAGTTGATTTTCTGTAACTTATAATAACTATAAAGTTATACAACTTTGCGAAAAATTGATTATCTTTGCATCAGAAAAAGAAAAGGAAACAACCCCCTAACCAAGGGTCATAATTAAGCCCTACGGCAGCACGGTAAAGCCGCATTTTATGACAAAGACAGGCGACGCTTTTATATACAAGCACATGACAGGGATCATCGACAACATCATGGAAGGATACCCTGTAGTTCTTACAACCGAGGACGGCACAACCTTAACCATCACATACGAGGGAGAGGCAGCAGACAAGCCATTTAAGGTTACACTTAAGAAGAGAGCAACCCGAGTAAAGGCTTTCCTTTCAATTGAGACAATGGAATTCTACCTCGGCAGATTCAATTACACAGACATTAAATTTTAAGGAGGAACAAACAATGAAAAAAGAATTAGCAGACAACATCATAAGCCAGATAAAGAAAGACAAGGTTCAACAAGCAACCATCACTCTCAAGAGCGGAAAGGAGATAGAGTTCAACCCAACAGACGATGACTGCAGATTGATGAAGCAACCAGACAGCATCTATTCAAGCAGCATCCTCATCATAGAAGGAGAAGGAGGTACGAGTTTTATCGAATGCGAGGAAATAGCAATGATTAATATTTAAGGAGGACAGCGACATGGAAACAGCAATTAGAATCACAATAAGCCTTGGCGACGCAAGAGAAGGAATCGACAGAATCCTGGATAACCCATACTTCGAATGCCTTCAGCGCACAGCAACCAACCAATGGGAGAGCGAAAGATTCGACGATGAGGATGAGGACGAAGCAGACGACCTCTACGAATTGAAGGAGACCCTCACCCACACCCTGGCAGGGCTTGATTACGACATAGAGGACATTACAGAGTTTGACATTGAATATTAACATTTTAAAGATAGGAGACAAGAATCATGATGAAACAAGAATTTGAGGAAAGAGCAAACTTCAAGGTTAGCCCAGAGTGCTACCACACATTCATAGAGCCAGGATACAACGCAAGCAACCTGGACAAAGACGAATGGGTGAAGGAGTGGAAGAAGAACGGAGGTGTTCAAGCTGCCTACGATTGGGAATGCGCAAAGCGAATCAAGGCAGAGAAGGCAGCCAAAGGAGCTGAAGGCGAAAAGACAAACATGGCGAAGGCACTCATCAAGAAGGCTGACCAATTCAACGACGAAGAGATGAACCGCATGGCGATCGCCATCATCGGAGAAAGAGATTACCTGGTTTATAAGCTAGAAAACCAGCTGAAGCTCACAGAGGACGATAAGAAGCGAATCCTCGCCAACTTGAAGTAAGAAGGAAACAGGGGAGCCAACCACTCCCCTACCAAAAGAAAAGGAAATGGAAAAAGGTGCAACATTCAAGAAAAAGATAGGAGAAGACACGATTATCGTGACGATTTTAGACGAGTTCCACTTCATGGGACAACGCAAGTACGCAACAATAAGAAACATCTTCGACAAGGACGGAGATCTTGTAGCAAACGACCAAAAGGTCGAGTTTGGAGCTGACAGCTTCGACGAAGGAATAAAGAAAGGAAGATACAAGGAAATCAAAAGCCACATGGCAATCATCGGATAAAGAAGGGAACGGCTGGGCTAACCACCCAGCCAAAACACAACAAGAATATGAATAAGAAAAGAAGAACGGCATTAAACGAGCTCCTCACCAAGCTCGAAGAGATAAAGAACCAGGTGGAGGAGCTCATGGATGAGGAGCAGACGGCACTAGAGAACCTGCCCGAAGCCTTCCAGGAAGGAGAAAAGGGCGACACGATGCAGGAAGCCATCGACAATTTGTCGAACGCAATGGACGCAATCGACGAAGCCACAGAATACATTAATGAAGCAACGAACTAGAAGAAAGGAGGACAACATGGCAAATTACATCCGTGAATGGAACAACATGGCAAAATGCTACAACCCATTCGGCTGCCCTTTCAAGGCAGCACACCAGAGAACGACAGAGAGACGCTGTACATTAGAGGGAGCCTGCGAAGGAAAAGACAAGAAGGCTACATACAACGACGTAAAAGAGAAAGAAGGCTACGTAGTGCTGAACGAGAAACAGAGAGCAGAACAAGCAGGCAGCATGACAGGGCATGAGCTCGACCAGAAAATCGAGGTAGCAAAGCAGCTCCTCAACCAGCTAGAAGAGCTTGGAAAGGAGTTCGATTTGAAGGAGACAATCAAGGAGGTGCACAAATGCATCGACATCTACACCAAGGAGAGAGACCAACGCAAGGAGGCTGGCACTTGGAAAGAATGGGGAGTTTAATTTTAAAAAAGGACAACAGAACATGGCAGAACCAAGAAAATACAAGTCAAGCAAGCGAGGCGACGGACGCACCCAGAAACGAATCGGGGTCGCCATTGACAGAGAGCTGGAGGATTGGCTGAACACCAAGCCAAACAAGAACCGCTACATCAACGAGCTGATACGACAAGACATGACACGTCACAAGGTGATTATAACGACGGCAGGGAAGCCAGAGATTAAAATAATCGAGCCTTAACAGACAGGAGAAAGGGAGAATCCTACACAGGATCCTCCCTTATTTCGTACCGTAGAACACCCAATCGAGGACACGACGATTCGCCTCGTCCACCTTCCGCTGGTCGAAATCGATATAGATATCGGTAACGGAAGACCCACCATGACCAAGAGCATGGGCGATAACGTCCTTTGGGATATCCAGGGAAGCAGCAATCGTCGCCCAGGAATGGCGAGCCACATAGGAAGACAGCATCGGGAAGGCAGGACGGAACACCTCCACTTCACGATACACGCCCAGATCATCGGTGCGCCATTCCTTCACGACAGAACCAACAGCCTTCAAGCCACGGCACATTTGCATGGTAAAGGAGGTATAGCGTTTTCGGTTTTCCCCCCAGGAGACAAGCCGACCACAGGAGCCGTGATACTTCTTGATGAGAGCAGCAGCCTCTGGCTCCACCTTGATATCATAGAGCCGCCCCGTTTTGGAGCGACGATAGGACAGGCGACCATCGACAAGCTGCCCATCTTTCAGAGCCAGCAGATCAACCAGGTTAATGCCGACCAAGCAGAACGAGAGCTTGAAGGCATCGACATACTGCTGCTGCCAGGTCAAACCAGGGAACGAGAACAGCGAGCGAAGAGCCTCCACCGACACAGCTCGTTTCTTGGTCGCCTCCGATTTCACCTTGAAGGAGCGGAACGGGTACCAGGAGGTGATACCATTATCGATGGCATCATTGAAGACAGCCCGAACGTTTCGCAGATGGATGGAGCGAGCATTCACAGAAGGACACCCACCCTGCTCGGTACCAAGCCACGCCTCGAACCTGGACAGCCAATCTTTCGTGATGCGCTCGAAGGAGAGAGACTCGGCATGAGAGTCAAACGCAAGCACCTTCTTAACGGTCACCAGATAGATATCACGAGTTCGAGGAGACCTGCACAGCGAGGCATAGGAGCGGAAACGAGCCAAAAACCGATTATCGACACCAGCATCAGGGCGAAGTTCAGCAGCCACCCGATTCTTCACCTCGACAGCAGACAAGCCAACGAGATCACCAGCAGAGGTCAGCTTCAGAATTATTTCAGAGACACGAGCCATCTGCTGCAGCAGGAAGAGATTTGTGGATTCGTCGTTCATGGTACCACGCACCTTTTGCGCCTTGGCATCCCACTGAGAAGGAAGCAGACGAATACCAACAGGGAGCTGGGAATGGGAACGCTGACGGCAGAAATCGAACTTCAAGGAAGCCAAACCACCGTCGGGAACACCACGAACATCCAAATAATAATGCACTCTAATCATTTAACCGAGATTTAACTGCACGCATTTTGCACGCATTTTGCAACAAAGAGAAACAAAAGGGAGACAAGCGCAACAAAGCTGGCAGACCAAAAACGTAATAAATAAAGGAGAAATAAACTGATTATAAGCGGAAAGAGGGGGATTCGAACCCCCGAACCGGTTTTGCCGGTTACACGCTTTCCAGGCGTGCCTCTTCAGCCACTCGAGCACCTTTCCATATTCCGAAGAATTCTTCTTAATCGCCGCAACATGCTGCTGCAACAATTTCGAAGTGCAAAATTATTGCTTTTCCTCCGAAATACCATAACTTTCATTGTTTTTTTATGTTTATTTAAGGAGTTTTGAACGCTTGCGTCCTATACTTGCGATACAGATAGCGGAAAAACCCGCTCTGCATTGAGGTTGGTCTGTCGGGCAAACTCCTCTTCGCTTATGCCATAAGCCTTGGCGAGCGTCTTCATCACTTCTACCACAAAAGCGCTCTCATTACGCTTGCCGCGATAAGGAACAGGCGCCATATACGGACTGTCGGTCTCCAGAACGATGCGATCCAGAGGAACTACAGCAGGGAGGTCTTCACGCAGATGACTGCTCTTGAAAGTAGATACGCCACCGACGCCCAATACAAACTTATCGAAGGAGAGCAGTTCTTCGGCTTCCTTCTGGTTGCCCGTAAAGCAATGGAAGACGCCACCCGGCAGTTCCTTCTCATACTTTCTGAGCAGATGCACCATCTCGTTCTGCGCCTTGCGGCAATGAATCATCAGCGGGAGCTGGGTTTCTACCGACCATTTTACCTGTTCCTCGAAAGCCTCGAGCTGCTCGTTTTCGAACTCACGGCTCCAGTAATAATCAAGTCCTACCTCTCCGATAGCAATCAAGTCTGAAAACTGAGGAGAACCACCCTTCTGACAGGCATTACCGGTCATGCGATGCTCCTCCAGTATCTTTCGGAGTTCAGCCAGCTGTTCCTTCCAGTCAGCCTTCACCTCTTCAGGATGCAGACCCATCATCGGATAAGCATAGCCCGGATATTCCTTAGCCAATGCCAGTACCGCGTGTGTGGTCTTCACATCGATGGCAGGCAAGAACACCTTGCCTACCCCCGCTTCCTTGGCACGGGCGAAAGCCTCCGCCCTATCCTCATCAAACTCCTCCGCATCGAAATGCGTATGTGTATCTATTACTTTGAACATTGAACTGTCAACTATAAACTATTAACTATCAACTAGTACTGGCGCTTCATCATTTTCTGAGCATACTTTGCCAATTCCTCCTTACGCTCAGCAGGCACATTCACGGCATCCAGATACTTCTTGCTCTGCTCGAAATAATAAGCTATCTTATCCTGCGCCATTTTGTCGATACCAATCTCGTTGTAGAGACGGGTAACGGCAGCCACCTTCTCCTTGCGGTCGAACTCCTCGGCATCCACCCACTTCTGCAGTTCTGCACGCTGAGCGTCGTTGGCATGGTTGAAAGCATTGATGAGCATATACGTCTTCTTGTTGGATGTGATATCGCCACCAATCTCCTTACCGAACACCTTGGTATCGCCGTAAACATCGAGGTAATCATCCTGCAACTGGAACGCCAATCCGATCTGCTCGCCAAACTTATACAGGTTCTCTGCATCCTCATCAGAAGCATCGGCAAGGATTGCACCCATCTTCAAGGCACAAGCCAGGAGTACGCTGGTCTTGAGGCGGATCATCTCGATATATTCCTCCTCCTTCACATCATTACGGTTTTCAAACTCCATATCAAACTGCTGACCTTCACCAATTTCCAGGGCAGTGGAAGTAAAGAGTTTCAACACCTTGGCAAGATGCTTTTCATCACATTGAGCCATACGCTCATAAGCCAGAACGAGCATGCTGTCGCCCGAAAGGATTGCCGTATTGGCATCCCATTTCTTATGAACCGTTTCATGACCGCGACGCAAATCAGCATTGTCCATCAGGTCATCATGCAGCAAAGTATAGTTATGATAAGTTTCCAGGGCAACGGCATTCATCAGAATCTTCTCAGGATTGTCCTTGAAAAGATTGTAGCCCAGAAGCATGAGCGTAGGACGAATACGCTTGCCACCCATAGAAAGAACGTATCTGATAGGCTCATAAAGAGACTTTGGCTTTCTTTCGTAAGGCAAATTAGCCAGAAACTCATTTACCATGCTTAAAATTTCATCTGCTGTCTTCATAATAATGTATAATTTATAATGTATAATTTACAATGAACAATTTATAATTTATAGCTGGAACACTACCGGGATGGCAATCATCGTGCGACAGACCTTGCCTTTATCGATGCCCGGTTTCCACTTCGGCATCATCTTCATCACCCTCAAAGCCTCGTTGTCGAGCAATGGATCTACCGAAGTGCTTACCTTGATATTGGCAACACTTCCATCCTTGTTTACGATAAAGGATACCACTACGGTTCCCTGAATCTTACTCTTCTGGGCAGCTACAGGGTACTTCAGATTCTTGGTAAGCCACTGCATGAAGGCAGACCAGCCACCAGGAAACTGCGGTATCTTCTGCACGACGGTCAGTTTAATAGGAGCCTCAGCTCCCGGATTCTCAATGGGAGTTTCAGGAACCGCTTCCTTCACCTCAGATCCATCCACTACACCCGAGCCGTCGCCGATAACCAGTTCGCTGGTTGTAGAACTGATTTTCTGCGGTGCCTTCTGAGTCTGTTGCTCGGCAGCCTTCACTTCCTGAGTAATAGACTTAGAAGCAGGAGCCGAAACAGCCTCTGCACTCACCATATCTTTCTGGTCGGGACGAGCTGACATTTCCAGATCCTGTGAGAGATCTTCCATCGATTCCGACAAGTCATTATCTCCCTGCTGACCTCTCTGATATTGGAGTCCTACGAAGATGAAAGTAAAAGCCAGCAGCAACCCCAGCAGAAAAAATGTAACCCGCTTATCTTCCAGTTGTGCGCTATTTGATTTCTTAATTTCCACAATAAAAACCGTTTAAAATCGTTATTTCCTACGAAAACATTGCAAAATTACTTCTTATTATTGAAAAAAGCAGTATCTTTGCCAAAGAATTAGAAAATTTAAATGAAAAAATATGTAATTTCCGCAATATTGACGCTTTTTGCGACAATTATTGATGCTCAAGAGAGCCAAACGGGGTATAATTTCCTTCGCTTGCCGGTGAGTGCCCATGCAGCTGCTCTGGGTGGCGACAACATCACCTTGATAGAAGATGATGAGGCACTCATATTCCATAATCCGGCTCTCCTGTCATCAGTAAACGACAAGACGGTCAATCTCAATTATATGAACTATATGTCGGGGGTGAACACTGCCTCGGCTAGTTTCAACCGTATTGTCAACGACAAGGCTTCGTGGGCTGTTTCGGCTCAGCTTGTTGACTACGGCAAGATGAAAGAGACGGATGAGAACAACATCCAGATGGGTGAGTTCTCGGCAAAGGACATTGCCGTTGCGGGTTACTTCTCTTATATGCTCGGTGAAAAGTTTGCGGGTGGTATTGCCGCCAAATTCATCACTTCGTATATTGGCGATTACAATTCTATCGCTGTGGGAGTGGATCTGGGCATCAACTATTACGACCCGGAAACGGAATGGTCGGTTTCATGTGCGGCAAAGAATCTGGGTGGACAGCTGAAAGCTTACGACAATGAATATGAGAAGATGCCGATCGACCTGCAGTTGGGTGTGACGAAACGCTTCGCCAACGCACCGTTCAGGGTATCAGCCACACTGGTCAACCTGAACCATTGGGACAGCAGTCTTCGTGATCATGCCGTAGTAGGTGCCGACATTCTGCTTTCGGAGAGCCTGTGGATAGGTGCCGGCTACAACTTCCGGAGAGCCAACGAGATGAAAATCAGCACCTCAGAAGATGAGGAAAGCAGTCATGGAGCCGGTTTCTCTGTGGGTGGCGGTATCAACCTGGAGCGCTTCCATCTGAACGTTGCCTACGGCAAATATCACGTCAGTAGCAACAGTCTCATGCTGAACGTAAGTTACAGATTATAAATTATACATTAAAGTTAGTTCGAAATTATGAAGAAAATAACAATAGCAATAGACGGATACTCTTCTTGCGGTAAGAGTACGATGGCAAAGGATCTTGCCAAGGAAATAGGTTATGTTTATGTAGATACGGGCGCCATGTACCGCTCGGTAACCCTCTATGCGCTGCGTCATCAGCTCTTCGAAGCAGATGGAGCCGTAAAGACTGAAGAACTGCAGAAGGAGATGAAGAACATCAGCATCTCATTCAAGTTTAATGCAACAACCGGTCGCCCAGACTGCTATCTGAACGGCGAACTGGTAGAAAAGGAAATCCGTTCGTTAGAGGTTTCCAACCACGTTAGTCCGATTGCCGCCGTTCCTTTCGTCAGAGAGGCGCTGGTAGAACTGCAGCAGAAGATGGGCGAAGACAAGGGTATCGTGATGGATGGTCGCGATATAGGTACCACCGTGTTCCCTAATGCCGAACTGAAGATTTTCGTAACAGCCAGTTCACAGGTGAGAGCACAGCGCCGTTTCGATGAACTGAAGGAGAAAGGAATGCCAGCCGACTTCGATGCGATTCTGAAGAATGTAGAGGAGCGCGACTATATCGATAGCCACCGCGAGACTTCCCCACTCAGAAAAGCAGATGATGCCATCACGCTCGACAACAGCAACATGACCATTTCTGAACAGAAGGCATGGCTGATGGAACAATATCAAAAAGCAATAGCAGAATAAGCTACAGAGAAGAGACTGCCGGGTTATTAATGCAAAAATACGTTAAATATACTACTTTTGCCGATAAATTTATTTTATTCGATGAAAAGATTTGGAAAAAAAAACTTCAATTTAGTATCTTTGCAACCATATTAACAAGGTAGTAATGATATAGATTATAAATTTTGAGTTAATTACTGTTTTTTGAAGGTGATAGGTCTTCGGGAGAAGATTTATCACCTGTTTTATTTTCAGACAGTTTATAAAAGATAAACCCACTTGACGTCGTGAAACACGACACCAAATGGGTTAACTAATTAATAACCAATATATTAAGTTTTTCAACCAACGATAAAACTATCCTCTACCCATATACGGTGAAACACCGTACCAAGTATATCAAGTAGCTGATAATCAATATTTTAACTCTTATTACAAAAGAGCAGAGTTTTCCTTGATAATCTTATCCTTGCACTCTTCCATCAGCCACTTCGGCGTACTGGTAGCACCACAGATACCTACCGTTTCCACATCCTTGAACCAGTTCATATCTATTTCGTCAGCACTTTCTATCTGGTAGCTGTTGGCATTCACGCTCTTGCATTCCTTGAAAAGCACCTTGCCGTTCGAACTCTTTCTGCCACTCACAAAGAGGATGACATCATGCTTGCTGGCAAAGGCAGCGATGTTAGGCATGCGGTTAGCCACCTGACGGCAGATGGTATCGAAACTCTTGAAGACAGCGCCCTCAACAATATGCTCCTGGCAATATTCGATGATGCGGTGGAACTCATCGAGACTCTTGGTAGTCTGGGAGTAAAGATAGATATCTTTAGAGAAATCCAGCTGACCGGTTTCCTTCAGCTGCTTCACATCCTCAAACTTCTCTACCACGATGGCATGACTCTCCGTCTGCCCCACCAGTCCGAGCACCTCAGCATGCCCGTTCTTGCCGAAAATCACGATCTGTGCCTCCGGATTGTTGACATACTGCTTCTTGATGCGGCGCTGCAACTGGAGCACCACAGGACAGGTAGCATCGATGATTTCAATGTTGTTTCGCTCAGCAAGGGCATAAGTTTCAGGCGGTTCACCATGAGCACGGAGCAAGACCTTTACGCCCTGCAGTTCCTCCATCTGCTCATGGTCTATCGTGATGAGTCCCGCTTCATGCAGGCGCTCCACTTCCATACCGTTATGCACAATATCGCCCAGGCAGTAAAGTTTACCGCCCTTAGCCAACTCCTCTTCAGCTTTCTTGATGGCAGTGGTTACGCCAAAGCAGAACCCACTGCCGTTATCTATTTCTATCTGCACGATATTCATTTTTAAATCATTGTACATAAATCTTCACCCCCACCTTAGCATGGTCAGGGTCATTCGTAATTATGAGGATACGAGGGTGTCTGACACGCGATTTCTTCAAGTCGGCAGCCACAGCCGTCACCTTCATCTTAACGGTCTCTCCTGGCTGAATCTTACTCTTCTTCAGTTTCACCTGCAAGCCCATCGTAAACATCTGCATGCTGCGGATATCCAGTTCCGACTTACCCTTATTGGTAATCAGAATCTCACCCTTCAGCTTCTTCTTTCCATTGAAACTACCCAGATTGAGATCGGTGGCAGACATCTCTATCTTCGGAGCCAGTGCCTTCTTGGCTGGAGTCATGTTTTCGAAACCAGGAAGAAGAACGGCTGATACCACGATTTCCTTCTCAGGCGCAATCTTATCGCCAGGACGCTCACCGAGATAAACCGATGTCTGGTTCAAGCCCAGGTCGCGCAGTTTCTTGGAATCCAGCACGAAACTGATTTCGGCAGAATGACGCGGAGCCACCTTGGAAGGCGATACGAAAGCATGAAGATAGGATGGCAGATGCATCACTACCGGCTCCAGCACTTCGTCGGTAGGATTGAAGATATGAATGCGCTGAACCGGACGGTCGCCACGGTTCACGTCATCAAACTCCACCTCCTGGACATCACTCTTGATGACACCCAGCATCTCATCGTAAGAACCAGCGAAATCTACTACGCTGCCCACTACCCTTCCCCTCATAGAGAGGATGAACGGCTCTTCATCCGCATTGGTATAGAGGCAAACCTGCTTGGTGAAAGTACCCATCTGCTTGGCATCGTATACCGCCTTGATGACGAAACTTTCGCCGGCAGCTATGCTCGTCTTCGGATAATCTACCTCCGTACATCCGCAGCTTTTCAATACATTGTTGATAACCAACGGCTTGTGCCCGTCATTCTTCAGCACGAATTCGGCAGTTACAGGCTTGTGGAACACCACCTGTCCGCAGTCTACCACCTCGTGCTGGGTTGTAATCTTCTGTGCTGATGCAGGCAGCGCCAACAGCGCTGAGAGCATCCATATATTCATCCGTTTCATACTATTCTATTTTAAATTATCAATCTATAAACTTTTAACTATCAATTATTAACTTTCAATTCATAGGTCTCTGTGCGGCCACTAAATTCCGGACTGTAGGTACACTCAGCGATGCAAGTTCCGCTCTGATAGTCGCCCTTTCTATCCACGTAATACTCCATTTCTACGATGTGCTTACCTTTAGATAAACGATCGAAATAGAAATTTGTTGCATGGTCTCTTGGAGAAACATAGCAGCCTATGCTCCACTGATAACCGCTCAACTGGTTAACCGGCTCCAGGCATGCCGCACGCTTATCCGTAATCTGCACAAAGTCGTAGTCGCGGTCGGCGGTGATGATGAGCGTTACCTTCACCTTCTCGCCTACCTGCGCATTGCCCTTGCTCTCAGATTCGGCTGGAACGATGACACGGCGCACCTTGATGCCCGACTCCATGGAACCGATTTCGCTGATAGGCTGCTTAAACTCTGCATAGACAGCTCCCCAGCTGGTATAATCGCTCTTTTTGTCGATGCTCAGCTTAGATGCCTTGCCCGGTCTTTCGGTCTTCACATAGCCCAAAGTAGTGGAATCCTGCGGCATCGGCAGCAGCTTGCCATCCAGTTTCAGCACGGCATTCTCAGCCTTCCTGCTCCAGTTGCTCTCATTGCCCTTCATAAAGGCGTAGACGGCATCCACGGTGTTCACTGGCGTATCCCAAACCTGGGTGCGTTTCGACATCAGGAGCCAGCGCTGCAGTTCCTCGATGGTCTGCTTGTCGTTCGGTTTCAGCATCTGCATCGCCTCTATCACGGATACCTGGGTAGGAATCTTATAGTTTCTCCAGCTGTAGAGTGCCTTGCGGGTATCGTAGTAGCGGCCCATCTCCTCGCGGTAAACGGCATATTCGTTCACGCTCTGCAGATATTCGCCTGCCTTCTCGCGGTAAGCAGCATTCTGCTGGCTGTTTCTGGCGAGTACCACGGCAGCACGCGCCTTGCCATAGATGGAGAAATCACCCGTCATCTTCGACATCTTTTCCAGGAGATAAGCCTTGTCAGCTTCCAGATTCTGCTTCATCTTTCTGCCATCCATCGAAAGGATGTAGAGATAATGAAGCGCCTGTTCGCTAGGACTCACCTTCTGCTTTTTCTCCTCCTGTTTCTTCATCTCTCTTACTTCCTGTGCTGTCTGCCAAGAGAGATAATCGATGGCGGAAGTCAGCATCTTGGCGGTTGATTTCTGCACACCTGCGATGGCATTCAATCGAACCATCATTTCGGCTACCGATGTAGTCATATACCGGCTGCCCTTCATTCCCTTCCACCAGGAGAAGGAACCGTCAGGGTTCTGCAACTTCTTCAGCTTCTCCACCTGATTCTGCAGGCGGATGCTCTCCTGAGTGAGATTTTCCAGCGAGAGATGCTTCTGTACATGGTTTGTGATAGTATTGGCATAGATGGCAGACATCAGCGAGATGGCGTCCTCCTCATCCGGATTACTGATGGCTGGCAGCGCCTTCACCATCAGCCAACTTGGGTTATTGGTGTACTCGATGGTTACCTTTGCCTCTTCAGCGCCCTTCGCCTGCTTGCCCTCCTTGTTCAGGAAGAGTTTGCTCAGGTCGAAGCTCTGCTCACCCTTCTGATGCAGGGTGATAGGCAGGGTGTTCACCACGAGTTCACGGTTGCTCAAAACCGGCAGATAGTGCTGTTCACCATCGCTGTAGCCATTACCGGCAGCCACCACCTTATTAATATATACGCCTTCTTTCAGTCCCTGGACATCAAAGGAGATGGTAGCAGAGCCCTCGGCATCAATGCTGTAGTTCTGTGTCTTCTGCCAAACCACCTTGTTGGTCTCCGGGTCAAGAATCTGCATACGGGTGTTGCCGCTCACCTTCTTGTCGGAAGTATTGAAGAGTTTCACCACGATGGTGCTCTTATCGCCCTCACGCAGGAAGCGAGGCATGTTAGGCTGCACCATCACGGTCTTCTGAGCCACAGCCTCATCCACCAGCAAACCGTTGCGCATCTCCTTGTCATGAGCCAAGCCCATGAACTTCCAGGTAGTCACGCTCTCCGGCAGGGTAAACCTGATGGCTACGTTGCCATTGTTGTCGCTCTCCAAGGCAGGATAGAAGAAGGCGGTCTCGTTCATATTCTCACGCACCTGCACCTTGTCGAGGAATTGTCTTGCATCTGAGCCAGAACCACCGGCAAACTGCGGCATCTCCTCTACTACATCAAAAACCTTGTTGGCAGATGGAGCAGCCGCTCCGACACGGGTCATTTTAGAGCTGCGAATCCAGATGCCTTTCGCTTCTTCTCGAACCACCTCGTCTTTTTGTATACGAACAGACTCAACGGTTCCGCCAGAAGAACGTTCCAACTTGCTCAGCTCCACCGCTTGCATATAGGCATAATAGCTAAAGAATTTGCCATCAAACTTATCTACATCCAGTTGTTTCTGGTCAAAATATTTAGTAGGATAAACACCCAATAAATCCATCGTATAATACCACAGATTACTCGTCCAGTAGCAACTTGGCAACCATTGGCTGAATCCGAGCGACATTTTCCAGGAATGCGGGGCTATCTGGTCGAGCGACTTGTCATAGAGTACGCTCATCAGCTGCGCCTTGGCTGGCTTGCCGTCAGGGGTGGTAATCTTCAGCGTCCACTCCTCCTTCTGTCCAGGGGTCAGACGGTTGCGGAAGGTCTTCCAGGCGATATTCAGTTTTTTCTCAGGCAAAGGACGGGCGATGCTCATCATTCGGGTATAGCACTTGCCTTGCTTCACGAAACTATAGTTCAGTACGATGCCCGACGCATATTCCTCCTTGTAGGTGAAAGGCAGAGTCACGATGCTGTCGCCCAACTCCCAGGCGCCCTTCTCCAGCAGTTTGTTGCCAGCGATGATGGAATATACGATGTGCGCTCCGTTCTCCGAAGAGCCCACCTGAATATAGACCGGCTTACCATCACGAGGGAAAGTCTTCGCCGTCTGATAATACCATTCGGTGGTTGGCTCCACCGGATGGGTATCCTTCATGCTGAAAAGGGTGAATTTCTGCTGCAGGGTATCCTGTCCGCAGATTGCCTCCAACTGATGAACGCCAGATTTCCAAACGAGGGAAGAAGAGGCAGATGATGCTGAAGAAGCATATTCCTTGATAGAAACCGGTACATTCGCCTCGGCATCCTTCCATTCGCCCTTATCAATGCGATATTTCAACCTACTAGAAATCGGCATACCACTGGCATTGCGGTAAGCGAAGGTCACCGTCTTCAGACTGTCTGTTTCGATACGCTTAGGAAGATTCACTGTGAGGATGGTTGGCTTGGTGCCCAGAGGCAGACTCATCACGCCCTCGTGGCTCTCGCCGCTGATGTCGGTAACGATGGCAGAGACCTCGAAGTTGAAGAAACGGGCGATGCGCATGAACTCGCTCATATCAGCCTCGTCTTTTCCTGACAAGGAAGCCTCCAGCGGAATTTCCACATCGAAGGTTCCGTCCTCACGAGTCACGCAACTGTCTGTCTTTACCAGCTGTCCGGCAGAGCCTGCGCCCCACCACCAAAGCTGGTTTCTGCGAGTCACCTGATACTCCACCTTGGCACCCTGCACAGGCACACCAGAGTAGGTCTTGGCTGTAGCCTTCACCACTACAGTATCGCCCCAGTTATATTTCTCATTCACCTTCGGGAAGGTAATCTCGAAGGTTGGACGCTTGTATTCCTCCACTCTTACATATTTTGTTACCGTTCCATTCACGGAGATGAAATACAGTCCCGTCTGTCCCTCCTTCGGCAATTCGAAATCTACGGAAGCCGTACCGTATTCATCGGTAGTAGCCTTCTGCTCAGCCACCTGCTTCCCGTTAGCATCTCGCAGGATAAAATTCAGTTCCATGCTCTTGCCAGGCACACTGGCATCCAAGCCCTTCTTCACGATGTAGGAAATGGCTGAGGCATGCACGGTCTGACCCGGGCGATAGATGCTGCGGTCGGTAAACAGCTGATGTTTAATCTTGTCATCCTTCTGTTCGTAATAGCGGGTGCGAGAAAGATAGATATCCTTGGCAGGCGTAAACTTGTCATTGCTGGTGGAAATCAAGACGTTTCCATCCACATTCTTGAAGTAAGCCTCGCCGTTCTCATCGGTAGTCAAGCGAGCATGAACCAGTCTCTTCCACTTGCCCGTCTTCACATCATAATCCCTGTCATAGAGCATGATTTTCGCACCCGGTACAGGCTGTCCATCGGTAGCATTCACCACTACATAGCGATGTTTGTCATCAGGCAACTGCTGGATCATCACCGCCAGATTGCTGACATAGAAGAGTTCTCGCTGCGGAGCGATGCCGGTATTATCCGAAGTCACCTCCATCAGATAGGCACCCAGTGGCAGATTGCCACCGATTTCGATGGAATCCTTCACCGTTTCATAATCCGGCCGACCGTAGTAGTCGCGGCTAAAATCCTTCTGATGCAGCTTCGTAGTCTTCTTCAGGAGCATCTTATAGGTAGCCTCATCCTGCGCATTATAATCGTTATCTGCCGTAATATTGAGGCGGGAGATGCTGATTTTCAGGTTCTGGAGATTGCGCACATCAAGCTGCACCCAAACCTTCTCCCCAGGTCGCAATACCTGCGGCATATCCTTCACCCGGAACATCGGTTCGGTAAGTCGCTTCTGCGCATTTCTCAGTTCGTTCATTCTCGACCATTCACCCCAGCGGCTCAGCGCATAGTTGATATAGTTGAGCTTATCCTGCGGTTTGGCATCGGTAGCACCTTCCATGAAGCGGAAATGCTCCACGGCAAGTTCGCCTGCCTCCGGAATATCCTGATAAATCTGGATGAGCGAGTCGATGGTCTGCAGATACTTCGATTTCTTCACCTCTCTCACGTCGTCCTGGCGGTATTTCTCGATGAGCTTATAGGCACAGAGACAAGCCGCACCCCGATTGCCCACCTTATTATAATAGGTGTACAGCTGCAGATACGCCTCCTTGCTGTCTGCCTCGAATCCGATGAGATGCAGCAGATCGTTGTTAAAGGAACTGCCATCCACGCCCTTCAGCGTCAATGGAACATACTCTGCAGATGTATGTCGGGCAAGAAGTTCAGGCTGTCCCAAGGCCTTCTTGAAGAACTCCTGGCTTTTCTTTTCGTTCATATCACGGTACACCTTGCCCAGCACGGCATATCTCACCGCCTTCAATGCGGGGTCGTTCACCTTCAGCACCTCTGCTTCCATCCGCTTCACGTTAGACGTCAGCGAGTCAGCCGAAATCTCTTTCCAGAGTGTCATCTGTCTTATCTCAGCCGCCAGCAGCTGCCCGTAATCTTTGGCAGCCGAAGCCTTGGCGATGATTTTCTTCATCACCGCGATTTCGCTCTTAGGCTGGTCCTTCTGAGCATTGATTTCAGCTTGCTTCCACAAGTTGTCGTATGTCTGAGCCGCTACCTGCATTGTAGCAAAGAGGGCTATCAGAAGTGATAAAATGTTTCTTTTCATAAGCCAACTATATAAAATGTTAATAGAATGATGATAATCATCAAACTTTTCATTGCAAAAATACAAAAAAAAACTGTTTTCTAACCCCGAAACTTAAACTTTTTACTATCTTTGCACCAAAATAGTATATTTTACCAAGAAATAACATTAAAAAAACAATGGCAGAAAAAAAGTATGGTCATTTTGATGACGCCAATCGCGAATACGTGATTACTGACCCAAAGACCCCATGGCCTTGGATCAATTATTTGGGTAACGAGGATTTCTTCTCGCTCATCTCAAACACAGCAGGTGGTTATTCCTTCTACAAGGATGCCAAGTTCCGTCGCATCACCCGTTATCGCTACAATGGTGTGCCGATGGATAACGGCGGTCGCTATTTCTATATCAAAGATGGCGATACCGTATGGAACCCGGGATGGAAACCTTGCAAGACACCACTCGACAGCTACGAGTGCCGCCACGGCATGAACTATACCCGCATCACGGGCAGCAAGAACGGCGTAGAGGCGAGTGTGCTTTTCTTCGTACCGCTCCATACATGGGCTGAGGTGCAGAAGATGACGCTGAAGAACCAGACTGAGGAGGTGAAGACCCTCAAAGTGTTCTCCTTTGCAGAGTGGTGCCTCTGGAATGCTGCTACCGACATGGAGAACTTCCAGCGCAACTTCTCTACGGGCGAAGTAGAGGTAGAAGGTTCTACCATCTATCACAAGACCGAATATCGTGAGCGCCGCAACCACTATGCTTTCTACACAGTGAATACCGAGATTCAGGGCTACGATACCGACCGCGAGAGCTTCATCGGACTCTACAACGAGTTTGCCGAGCCTGAGGCTGTGCTGGAAGGCAAGCCACGCAACAGCTTTGCCCACGGCTGGAGCCCTATCGCATCTCATTATATCGAGGTTACCCTGCAGCCAGGCGAGAGCCGCGACCTCATCTTCCTGCTGGGCTATGTGGAGAACGAGCAGGACAAGAAGTTCAGCGCCAAGAAGGTAATCAACAAGGAGAAAGCTCATCAGCTTATCGCCAAGTTTGATACCACCGAAAAGGTGGATGCTGCCTTCGCAGAACTCAACCAGTACTGGGATAACCTGCTGAACATCTTCACCGTGAAGAGCGGCAACGACAAGTTAGACCGTATGGTGAACATCTGGAACCAGTATCAGTGCATGATCACCTTCTGTATGTCGCGTTCGGCTAGTTTCTTCGAGAGCGGCATCGGTCGAGGCATGGGCTTCCGCGATTCCAACCAGGACCTCGTAGGTTTCGTTCATCAGATACCTACCCGTGCCCGCCAGCGCATCATCGATATCGCCAGCACCCAGTTCCCAGACGGTGGCTGCTACCACCAGTATCAGCCGCTCACCAAACGTGGCAACAACGATATCGGTGGCGGTTTCAACGACGACCCATGCTGGCTCATCTTCGGTACCGTAGCCTATATCAAGGAGACGGGCGACTTCTCTATCCTCGCTGAGCAGGTGCCTTTCGACAACCAGCCAGGCACAGAAGTAAGCCTCTTCGAGCACCTCAAGATTTCGATGAACCATGTTATCAACAACCTGGGTCCGCACAAGTTGCCACTCATCGGAAGAGCCGACTGGAACGACTGTCTGAACCTGAACTGCTTCTCCTGGGACCCTAACGAGAGTTTCCAGACCACCGAAAACAAGGGCGAAGGAAGCAAGGCAGAGAGTCTGATGATAGCCGGTCTGTTCGTGGTTACCGGCAAGGATTATGTGGCTCTGTGCAAGCAGCTTGCCAAGGAAGCTTTGGAAAGCAAGGAGGGCGAAATAGCCGGTCTTGCAGAGGAAGATTATTTGACAGAAGCCGAGCGCATGCAGCAGGCTGTAGATGAGATGAACGAGGCTGTGAAGCAGCATGGATGGGACGGCGAATGGTTCCTCCGCGCTTACGATTTCTTCGGCAACAAGATTGGTAGTGATGAGAACGAGGAAGGCAAAATCTTCATTGAGAGCCAGGGCTGGTGTACGATGGCTGGTATCGGTCTGGAAGAAGGACTCTGCGATAAAGCACTGGACAGCAGTAAGAAACGACTGGAATGCGAGCACGGACTGGTGCTGAATAACCCAGCCTACACTACCTATCATGTAGAAATGGGTGAGATTTCTTCTTATCCTGAAGGCTACAAGGAGAACGCCGGTATCTTCTGCCACAACAATCCTTGGGTCATCATCGGAGAGACTGTAGCCGGTCGAGGCAACGATGCCTGGAGCCATTATACCAAGATTCTGCCTAGCTATGTAGAGGAAAAATATCAGACACTTCACAAGGTAGAGCCTTACGTAAACTGCCAGATGGTAGCCGGTAAGGATGCAGCCAAACCGGGCGAAGGAAAGAACTCCTGGCTCACCGGTACAGCGGCATGGATGTGGTATACAGTATCAGAATTCATCCTCGGCATCAAGCCAGATTATGAAGGTTTGCTCATCGATCCTTGTCTCCCAAGCACCGCTAAGGAGTATGAGGTAACCCGCAAGTTCCGTGGTGGCGAATACCATATCACAGTAAAGAATCCTAGCGGAAACCAGAAGGGCGTGAAGCAGATTACAGTGGATGGCACTCCTATCTCAGGCACCATCATTCCTTGCTCTGAAGGCAAGCATGAAGTAGTGGTTGAGATGTAAATCAGCCAGATCTCATCAAGTTACGATTTGAAAGTTCAATGTAACGAAATTCTTTTCATACCCATGCCCCCTGTTTTAGGGGGTATGGGTATCACAATAAACACTTGCCCCTTTATTTCAAGGGAGCAAGTGTTTTATTTATCTGATAATCTGATACTTAACTTTTAACATAAGCACATATTTAACAGTATCAAGAGTAAGATTCAAAGTCTCTATCATTGACTCAGTTCCTCAATAACTCAGTTCCTCAGTTTTTTCCTAGGGGGGTATATAGCCCTTATAGTTCAAAGTTGTTTTAAATTGTTATATATCTGTCTCTTATACACATCTCCGAGCCCACGAGACACTGAGCGATCTC
>ENA-UAKS01000008-UAKS01000008.1-human-gut-metagenome-genome-assembly--contig:-NODE-8-length-111837-cov-10.001082_pt1 | contig 111837 bp, 105 predicted proteins | sample MGYA00243692_ERZ654452 | MGnify/ENA primary metagenome ERZ654452 (study PRJEB26926, sample SAMN06164442) | human gut metagenome | biome: ENVO:00009003; feature: ENVO:2100002; material: ENVO:00002003...
GCGCGGCGTGTACCGCATCCACCAGTTTGAAAAGCAGGAGATGATCGTCGTCTGCCGCCCGGAGGAGAGCATGGACTGGTACGAGAAGCTCTGGCGCTACTCCGTCGAGCTCTTCCGCAGCCTGGATATCCCGGTGCGCCAGCTCGAGTGCTGCTCCGGCGACCTTGCCGACCTGAAGGTCAAGTCCTGTGACATCGAGGCCTGGAGCCCGCGCCAGCAGAAGTACTTTGAGGTCTGCTCCTGCTCGAACCTCGGCGATGCGCAGGCCCGCCGCCTGCACATCCGCATCAAGGGCAAGGACGGCAAGAATTATCTCGCCCACACGCTCAACAACACCTGCGTCGCCCCGCCGCGTATGCTCATCGCGTTCCTCGAGAACAACCTGCAGCCCGACGGCAGCGTCGTCATTCCCGAGGTGCTGCGCTCGTACATGGGCGGCACGGAAGTCCTCGTACCCAAGCACTGAAAACACAAAGAAAACAGGGGAGGCAGCATCATGAAAAAGCCCGGTTGGCTCGATGAATTCAAAGTATTCATCTCGCGCGGCAACGTCATTGACCTGGCCGTCGGCGTCGTTGTCGGCGGCGCGTTCACGGCCATCGTCACCGCGCTCGTCAACGATATCATCAATCCGCTCATCTCGCTCATCATCGGCGGGCTGGACTTCTCCGGCCTGAACATCGGCGTGTTCCCGATCGGCGACCTGATCATGTCCATCATCAACTTCCTGTGCATTTCGCTCGTCGTGTTCTGGATGGTGAAGATCATCAATCGCTTCAACCGCAAGAAAGAAAAGGAGCCCGAACCGGAAGCCCCGGCCAAGCCGACCACGGACGAGCTGCTGGCGGACATTCTCGCCGAGCTCAAGTTGCAAAATGGCCGCGCCGAGGCCGCCAAGACACTGGACGCCGCAGGAGAGGAAGAATCTTCCTCTTCGGAGCGATAAAATAACACTTGACAACCCAAGGCTCATATGTTATAGTATATGAGCCTTGAGGTTCAAGTTCATATCGCGGAGTGGAGCAGTTCGGTAGCTCGTCGGGCTCATAACCCGGAGGTCGCAGGTTCAAATCCTGTCTCCGCAACCACAAAAGGTAGGTAATTTTGATAGAATTACCTACCTTTCCTTTTTGCCCGAAACAATAATTCAACGGGAAATATGCCGCGATTTCAGAACTTTTCCGTACAGTAGCAGAAAGCTAACGCCGCTGCAGGCCATGATGCGCAGCGGCGTTTTTTCATCTTCAGATGGTTTTTTACCTGTTGCCCGGAGGAATCGTTCTCACAGAGGGGTATCGTTCAAATTGAGGGGCAATTATTTGTTGTCTTCTGTAATCGCTCGCACAGCCTGCATTATCTCATCAACCGATGCGAAACGAACAGACCTATCGGTGCTCGTTCCTTTATTCCAGAATCTCTTAATGGCCCCCTCTTTCTGCTTTTCAACGTTTGTACGACCAGTCAAAATAAAATAACACAATCTGGTAATAGCATAAGTTTCGTGGCACATCTCATAATTTGCAAATCCAACATGTATCAAATCCGGATCGTTCAGTGACCCTTTCAATTCTGTATACATGCTTGTCATGGTGCTTTCCGGCAACTTTACTAAGCCAAAATCACCGATTTTTACGACAACTACATCCTCATAATGCTTTACAAACACATTTGTTAGACTGATATCTCTGTGTAGCAGACCTTTGCTATGGATGTACGATAACCCTCTACATATCTGCGCAATAGTGTTTTTCCTTTCTGAGAGGGTGAGTGTCGCATTTACACGCCGAATATAGTCATAAATACTCTCATCCATGTACTCCATGGTATATTCGTTGTTGATGTCATTATAGGCATATCTACGATCTGTTCATGAGCGGCAAGACTATGACGGCTATAGCCAAGCAGCTCACCGATGACGGTATCCCTACGCCCTGCGGGAAAGATACGTGGGGCAGCAGGACCGTGGAGAGCATCCTGACCAACGAGAAATACCGGGGCGACGCTCGCTTACAGAAGAAATTTACGGTAGATTTCATCCAGCGCCGGATGAAGGTCAATGAGGGCGAGGTCCCGCAGTATTATGTAGAGAACAGCCACGAGGCGATCATTGACCCACTCCTGTTTGACCGGGTACAGGAGGAGATCGCTCGGAGAAAGGCGCTGGGCCGGAGCTACAGCGGCAAGAGCATTTTCTCCTCCCGCCTGATCTGCGGTGACTGTGGCCATTATCTCGGCTCAAAGGTCTGGAACAGCACGAACAAGTATCGCCGGGTGATATGGCAGTGCAACAACAAGTTCAAGGGCGAGTGCAAATGCGACACTCCTCACCTGACGGAGGAGACCATCAAGGCCAAGTTCCTCGAAGCGTACGGCCAGCTCCTTCCGGACCGGGAACGGTTGATCGAGGACTGTCGTCTGATGCAAACGGAGCTGACTGATTGTTCCGATATTGACCGGGAAAAGAAGGATCTGATGCAGGAGCTGGAGATCGTGATGGAGCTGATCCAGCGCTGCGTCGATGAAAACAGCCGGGTGGCGCAGGATCAGGAGGAGTACCTTGCCCGGTACAACGGGCTGGTAGCGCGATACGAAAAGGCGCAGGCCCGGATCAAAGAGCTGGAGAAAGAACGCTCCGAGCGGATGGCGAAGGCAGACGCCATCGGTGGATTCATGTTCCGGCTGCAGGAGCTGGACCAGCCGTTGGAGCATTTTGATGAACGGCTATGGCTGGAGGTCATAGATCATGTGACGGTGCACCGGGACGGGGAGCTAACATTCAGATTTCAAAATGGTACTGAGATCCAGGTGTGACCTGTGGAAAGCATGCCCGAAGCTGGGAAACCTATTTTTGCCCAGGTTTTTCTTGAAAACCAGTCTGCTTCGTGATAAACTATTATATCACTATAAACGTGGTAATAATTCTGTGGTTACTGGGATAGACTATGGAAGATTCTTTTTCTGTTTTAGGGTATCATAAAACTCGCCGTTTGCGAGCCGCAAACATATATAGTACCAAAGTGTTTCCTCTGAGCACAGGAAGAAAAATGTGGCTTGGGGATGGCGTATACTTTTGGGATACCTTAGAAAACGCAGAATGGTGGAATCAGGATAAGTATACCGATGGTGTTATCCTTTCTGCACAACTATCATGCAAAACAGAGAATTATATTGACTTAGATAACCCTGTTCATATGCGAGCAATAGTTGAGTATGCAGAGCTAATAAAAGAGCAGGTTGCAGCAGACGGGTCAGTTGATATTGATTTTCAGGACAAAGTACAAGCACGAGCTTTTTTCTGCACTGGTTACAAAAAAGCATATGGAATCCAACTTATGAGGCATTCTTTCCCTTGGTTGGTTGACAATTCTGCTGGTTTTAGAGAACTTCATTCTCGGGCACAATACTGCGCCACAGATAACAGCATAATAAGTAACATAGAGTATATAAGCGATACTATTACAGGAAATATAGTAGGTGACAATAATGAGTACATCTAATTTCAATATGCAAGAGTTATTAGAAATTTGCAAATCCTATGGTGCCTCGGTAAAAGAGGGATCAGGTCGGATCACACTTTCTGGGAAAGAGTTTGACGTAAAGGAACTGTTTGAGAATATACTCCCCGCGTCCGTCACGTCAGTTTCACTTTCTTCGTCCAGCAAAAACTACGGCAATTGTCAACTCGATGTTTCGAGTAAGTCCTTTAATACAAAACTTTTCTCTTCGGAAACATCTTCACTCTATGCTGCTTAATTAGGAGGCAAAAATGGCAAACGAACAGTATAAATCCGTGCTGCAACTGGAGCGGCTTTCCTTTGAGGAGATCTCGTATTCACGAAAAACAGATGTGGCGATTAGCAACATCGAATATGAAATGAACTTTACCCGGCAGATTGGCACGAGTGAGGATCAAAAGCATTTCAGAGTTTCATTAACCGCAAATGTATGGTCAAAGGCTGACGATGCAATCAAGCTGAAAGTAACATTAGTTGGCTATTTCATGTGTGAGTGTGATAATGCCGATCTCAAAAACCAGCTTGTCGCATACAACACGATTTCTATTCTATTTCCTTATATCAGAAGCCAAATCAGCTTGGTCACAACTCAGCCTGATCTTCCTCCTGTAACTCTTCCGCCTATAAATATAGTTTCTTTATTCCAAGAAACAGAGCAGCAGGAATAAGTCCTTCTTCTTAAGGTGTTTTCAGAAATAACTGATTATTTCTTTACCCCAATCGTTCACTTTGCACCCCCCCTGCGGATTTGCACCCCCTTGACCGCGTTCTATCAAAACGTGGTACTACACCCAAATTCATTACCGTTGTTGATACCATATCAACAACGGTAATTTTTTATTTTCCGCCGTCCGCGGGAGGATTTTGGCGAAAAACAGAGAGAGGTATCAGAAAGTGATCATGTGCGGGGATCGTGGACACCCTTTTGCGGCGCAGGCAATAGGACTTGCAGAAGCAACGCAAGAAAATGGGGCCTGAATAAAATCGTTTGACTTTGCACATGATATGTACTATAACAGTAGTGCAAGGAGGCGAACACGATGGATACAAACATGACTTTTCGTATTGATTCCGAGGTGAAGTCACAAATGAGCGCCATCTGCAGCCAGCTCGGTATGACCACTTCCACCGCTTTTAATATCTTCGCCAACGCTTTTGTGCGGGCGAAGGGGATGCCCTTTGCGGTTACGATCACGGAGGAACCCGCAAAGATCTCCCGCGAAAAAATGCTGGCGGATACGGATCGGCTGCTTGTTGAATTTGCTTCCGATTATAAGAGGATGGCAGAATGATCTGGATATCGGCAGAGGACATTCTCCTGATCCACAGCCGTGTCATAGAAGGCAGCGGCGGCTTGGATGGTCTCCGGGATCGGAACGGACTGGAGGCCGCCGTTTTTGCGCCAATGCAAACCTTTGATGGGCAGGAACTCTATCCATCAGACACGGAAAAAATCGCCCGACTCGGCTTCGGCCTTGCATCCAATCATGCCTTTGTGGACGGCAACAAGCGAATCAGCGCCATGATGACACAGCTTCTTCTGAAATGGAATGGCTATGATCTGACCCTCCGCACCGGCGAGCTGGCCGATATGTTCATTGCGATCGCCGACGGCACAGCAAACGGAAAGGACCTTCTGGATTGGGTTTACGCACATTTGCGTTAAGGCGTTTAACCGCCCGGCGTACACAGCGAACGAGAACGGCAATCGCGGCCGGCAGAAAAGAGCGCAGCAGAGAACAAGCGCACTTTTAAACGCGCAAACTTTTTCCTTTCCGTCCGCAGTGCTCCGGCATACCACCCCCCAAACCGCAAAATAATGCACCACGCCTGCAAGCATGGTGCATGGTATCCGCGAGCGGTAGATTTGCCAAATTGAGAGGATATAACGGTTCTTCGTTACATCCTCTTTTTTATTTTGTACCGGAAACGGAGCAGGTATTTGCCTGCTCCGTTTTGTATTTTACGGTTGCGCCCGTCACGTGCCTCCGGGAAACACGCTCCCGCCTCCCGGCAGTGTCAGCCGCGCCATTTTTGCGCAGTGAGCGGTCGACAACCCGCCGCATGTGCCGCCCAGGCCGGTAAAAGCGCGGATATGGCCGAAAAATCCATGCAAAAGATCTATGGGATCATCGTTTTCCGACACGTTGATCTATCACGCGAGCTCGCTCTGCGACAGGACAAAGCGCTTGAAGTCCGCCGCAGCCGGAGACAGCGTCATCGCCGGGTCCGTCACAAGATAGATGATCCGGTTCGGGACCGGACGCGAGATCTGCAGGATCTTCACGTTCAGCCGCAGCATCTCCATATACGGAACGATCGACACGCCGAAGCCCTGCGCAACGAGCCCGGCGATCACCTGATCCTCCTGGATCTCATACGCGCCATTGGGCGTGGCGTCGATCTGCGCAAACATATCGTTGATGACGTGCCGCAGCCCCGAACCGTGCGCATACTGGATAAACAGATCGCCGAGCTCCTGCTCCAGCTGCGCGATGGCGTGGCTCGGGCTCGGCTGCGATATTCTGACCGCGGCCGATAGCAAGGAGCTCTTTCCCTAAAACAAAGCATACGTAGCACAAGGCTGCCAAGTGCCCTCGCAGAGCTTCTTTGGCGCGCTGCAATGTGCCGCTCAGGCTGCTGAACAGCACATTTTTATTTTCTGTGCGTTCTGTTAAGGGCTTGACATTCCCTGCTTCTCGCGGTACACTGTTCCTGTCAGTGTAACTGACAGGAACAGAGGAGGCGAACGCACTTGCCGCACGAGGAGCAGAGAGAAAAGAATATCCGTCTGGTCACGGAGGTCGCGTTGGACTGTTTTCTGGCCAACGGGATCGAAAAGACCAAGGTCGCAGATATCGCGCTGCGCTCCGGGCTCACCGAGCGGTCGGCCTTTCGCTACTTTGAGACCAAGGCCGATCTGGTCCTGGCCGCGTCCCTGCTCTACTGGAAGCGCATCCTCGAGCGCATCGACCGGATGTCCCACACCGTGGCCGACGGCAGCACGACCGGCCTGCAGGACGCGGAAAACGTCCTCGTCTGCTATTCTCAGCTCTACCGCCTCGACCCGAACGGCATGCGCTTCACGCTCGACGCGGAGTTGACGCTGCACGCCGCGGGCAGACTCCACGAGATCAAAAACCAGCCGCCCGAGCCGTTTGAGACCTCCGGCGGCCCGATGGCCAAGGCAATCCGCAAGGGACTTGCCGACGGCTCGATCAGCCCGGAGGTCGACGTGCGGGAGATCTACTACAACTCCTACGACGCGATCCTCGGCATCATGCAGCGCCTGTCTATCGGCGGATCGCCGAGCGCGAGCGCGCTTGATTATGACAGCCGGATGCGCCACCTGAGCCAGATGTTCGTGCGCGCACTCAGCGGCAAATAACCACATACACAGCAGATCCCGAGCGATCGGGATTTGTGTATACCCGATTATGTCAGCGAGGCTGACACAAGCGGAGAAGGAAGATAGAAATCCAAAGAAAGAAGGGCCGCAATGAAGGAACTGAAGCATTTGATGTACTTTGAGCGCCTGCTGGACGACGCGCACAACGAACTTGTCCGCCAGGCCGAGGCAGAAGGAGATCTGGCGATCGGCTATACCTGCTTTCACGCACCAGAGGTACTGCTGAATCTGGGCAGTTGCTTCTCGGTGCGTCTGCGCGCGCCGCACACCACGTCCATGGAGCTGGCCACCTACTACATGGCCAACAACAGCTGCGAGTTTTCCCGCGCGATCCTCGAGCGCGCGCTCGAGGGCAACTACGGCTTCCTGCACGCCATGGCGGGCGTCGACGTGTGCGAGGCCAACAACCGCGCCATCGAGAACATGGAGATCATGCACGCGCAGGGTGCGGACAAGGACAAATTCTTCTACTGCAACCTCGACATCCCGTATTCCGACGATGAGGACTGCGTCGAGCACATCTGTGAGCAGGTCTCGCGCAAGATCCTCAAGCCCATGCGCGAAAACTACGGCGTCGATACCTCGGACGCCGCCATCCGCGCCGCGGTCAGCGAGCACAACGAGGTCTGCCGCATCCTCACCGAGATCGGCGAGACGCGCAAGCTGGACAACCCGCCCATCACGGGCTATGAATACGCCGTGCTGGTGCTCGTGAGCTACGTCTGCCCGAAGCGGCTGATCCTGCCGCTGTTGCGCGAGACGCTCGCCGAGGTAAAGACGCGCGAGGTCGATGCGCAGAAAAACTACCGTGTGCGCGTCGCCGTCGTCGGCTCCGAGATCGACGACCCGGACCTGATCCGGCTCATCGAGAGCTGCGGCGCGCTGGTGGTCGCCGACCGCTACTGCTACGGCAGCTTCCCCGGCCGTCAGGAGATCGTGCTCACCGACGGCGAGGATGCGCTCACGCAGGTGTGCCGCTGGTATCTGCAGCACACCGAGTGCCCGCGCCAGAGTGCGCTGCACCGCGTCCAGTACCGCAACGACCACGTTGCCCAGCTTGTGCATGATTTCAAGGCCGACGGCGCGATCTACGAGCAGATGAAGTTCTGCACCTACTGGTCGTATGAGCGCGTGATCGCAAACCAGGTCATGCCGCGTGATTACGGCATACACATCCTCTCCATCGACCGCCCCTACATCGCGGGGCAGAGCGGCCAGCTGCGCACGCGCGTGCAGGCCTTTGTGGAGAGTCTGGAAATGAAGCAGCTGCGCTCAGCGCAAAAGGAGGACAACTGACATGGCCTACAACCCCAAAACCGGCAAGGGCCTCGGCCGCTTCTATTCCGCCGAGCACCGTGCCTTCCGCGCCCGCGAATGGCGCGGCTTCCGAGACACCTTTTATGATTTCTTCCGCTGGCTGTATCTCTACGGCTTCATGGCCGTAAAGCTTGGCTGCCACCCGATCCTGATGGTCAAGGCCATGCTGCGCTACCGCTGGATGGTGTCCTATCTCACCGCAGCGCACATGGTCGACCGCCACACCATGGGGCTGCGCGGCAAGGAGCTGCGCTATGCACACAACCAGTTTTTCTCCGTGCTGCATAACTCCGTCCTCGGCGTGCGTGACATCATCCTACGCGACAAGAACCTGCGCCCCAACAGCAAGCACGCGGCGAAGCTGCGCGAGAACACCGTCATGTTCGATGAGATGACCCCGCACCTGATCATGATGGGGTTCCCCACCGTGAAGTGGATCGACATCGCCATGTTCGCCATCGGTCTGCCGTCGGAGGTCGACCAGAACGCCAGCATGTTCTACATCGACGCCATGGAGCACCTCGGTTTGCCGGCGGACGTTTGCCCCGAACCCGCCGCCGAGAGCGGCTGCGCCGTGGTGGACGACTATCCGCGCGTCGGCAAGTGCTACTTCACCGGCACGATGCCGTGCGACGGCGCGATCTCGCAGACAAACATCCTCACGCGGCACTTCAAGGAGCTTCCCTCGTTCCAGATCACGCCGCCGCAGCGTGTCAACGAACCGGAAGTGCAGACCTATGCGGTCAAGAACCTGAAAAAGGGCATCGAATTTCTCGAGCAGCAGTTCGGCGTCAAATGGGACTGGGACGCCTTCTGGAAAAACGCCGAAATGTACAACGAGAGCTCGCGCTGTATGATCGAGAAGTGGGACGTCAACTGCACCGAGCACCCACAGGTCTGCGGTGCGGCGCTGGCACTGCAGCGCGAATATGAGTTCATGGCGGCAGCCTGCATGGACAAGTTCATGCTCAAGACGGACCGCCGCGTCACGAAGATGATGCTCAAGGGCTACGAGCAGGACAAGGCGGCCAACGCGCCCCAGCCGAAATACCGCTGCCTCGTCTGGGCATGCCCCGCGCACTATTACACCAACTTTACCTACTGGACGCAGCACTGCTGGGGTGTCACCTGCGTCAACGACATGGAGGCCATGCTCAGCTACCAGCCCATCACCATCGGCGACAAGGAGCAGGCGCTGGCCGATCTCGTGCGCTGCTATGAGAAGATGATGATGCGCTCGCACACCAACGGCGGCTATGTCAACCTGCTCGACGAGTGCTGGAAGATGTGCGAGAAGTTCCACACGAACATCGTCATCATGTACGACCACGTGTCGTGCAAGAACGTCGGCGGTCTGCACGGCCTGTTTGAGGATCAGGCGCGCGAGCGCGGCATCCACCTCATCTGGATCCCGCACGACGTCATGGATCCGCGCACGGTCTCGCGCCGCGAGATGCGCGAGGCATTCAGCCAGTATATGGTCACGGTGCTCAACGAGAAGCCGCTTGACCCCACTCTGTTGGATTACGAAGACACACTCAGCTGGTAAGGAGGAACGAATATGGCCTGGTATTGGATCGTGCTCATCGTGCTCGCCGCACTCTTTGGTCTGCTGTTTCTGGCATACATGACCAACGCGGACATGAAGCTCATCGAAAAGATCTACAACGCGCTCATCGCATACCACGACGACAAGGACGTCGAGGAGCAGATCTGACGCGCGCATCGGGGGGGCACCCCCAAAGCAACAACAAGTCGGGGCGGTCAATGACCGCCCCGACTTTTGCGTCTGCGCATGCTCCCGCAAAATCCGGATACAGAGCAGCATTCCGGTCGGCTTCCCTGTTGACATTGTGTTCACATCTTGTTACACTGTCTCTTGCGCCTTTTCACGCAAAACAAACAGAAAAAAGGAAGAAAAAAGAATGAAACTTGTCAAAGCGTACAACAGCGTCAGCCTTGTGCTGCGCATCGTGATCGGCATGGTCATCGGCGCGGCGCTCGCCCTGCTGATTCCCAACGCCGCCGTGACCGCGCCCGGCATCGGCATCCTTGGCACCCTGTTTGTCGGTGCCCTGAAGGCCATCGCCCCGCTGCTGGTCTTTGTCCTCATCATCAGCGCCCTTGCCCAGTCCAAGGAGAAGCTGGGCAAGCAGTTCGGCACCGTCATCGTGCTCTACCTCGTGTCCACGTTCCTCGCGGCTGTCATCGCCGTGATCGCGAGCTACCTGTTCCCCGTGACCATCACGCTGACTGAGGCCGTCTCCGACAGCGCGCCCGAGAGCTTCGCCGCTATCTTCACCGGCCTGCTCAACAACATTGTCTCCAACCCCATCGGCTCAATCGTCTCGGCCAACTATCTCGGCGTTCTGTTCTGGGCTATCGTGCTCGGCTTCGCGTTCAAGAGCGCGTCCGACACGACCAAGAAGTTCCTCGCTGACGCCTCCGAGGCCGTCACCAAGGCGGTGCGCTTCGTCATCAACCTCGCCCCGTTCGGCATCCTGGGTCTCGTGTTCTCCGCCGTTTCCACCAGCGGTCTTGCCATCTTCACCGAGTACGGCAAGCTCCTGCTCATCCTCGTCGGCTGCATGCTCTTTGCCGCCCTCGTCGTTAACCCCATCATGACGTTCATCGTCATCCGCAAGAACCCCTATCCGCTGGTGTTCAAGTGCCTGAAGGAAAGCGGCGTGACCGCGTTCTTCACCCGCTCGTCCGCCGCGAACATCCCCGTGAATATGTCCCTGTGCGAGAGCCTCGGCCTGGACAAGGAGTTCTACTCCGTGTCCATCCCCCTCGGCGCGACCATCAACATGGCGGGCGCGGCCGTCACCATCACCGTCATGACGCTCGCCGCAGTGCACACGCTCGGCATCACCGTGCAGCTGCCCGTTGCGATCATCCTGTCCGTCATGGCAGCGCTCGGCGCGTGCGGCGCGTCCGGCGTTGCGGGCGGCTCGCTGCTGCTCATCCCCATGGCCTGCTCCCTGTTCGGCATCTCCAATGACATCGCCATGCAGGTCGTCGGCGTCGGCTTCATCATCGGCGTCATTCAGGACTCCGTCGAGACCGCCATCAACTCCTCGTCCGATGCGCTGTTCACCGCCGTCGCGGAGTTCAAGCAGTGGCGCAAGGCCGGCAAGGAGATCAAGTTCTGAGCCGATCACTGAAATCGTTGCAGCGCCTCACGGCCTTTCCCGTGAGACGCTGCTTTTTTCTGCCGCGTTCGTCAAATCCACAAGAAACCCTGCCGGATTTTTGAAGGAATCCGGCAATTTTCTTGACTTTCCTGCTGCAATACTTTAAAATGAAGCCGCTGTGCATGGGCAAAGCACGGCAAAAACAAGAATCAGACCCGACATCTGCGCGGTGCGCGCCGCACAGATGTTTTTCACGTCTGGATGGGAGCGCGTATGAAAACGAAAAACACGAAGAGCTTTGCCAGCCGCTGGGGCTTTATCCTGGCGTCCGTCGGCTCGGCCGTCGGCATGGCCAACGTCTGGGGCTTTCCGAACAAGATGGGCAGCAACGGCGGCGGGGCCTTCCTGCTGATCTACCTGCTGTTTGTGGTCATCTTCAGCACCGTCGGCCTGCCGACGGAGTTCGCCATGGGCCGCCGCGCCGGCACCGGCACGCTCGGCGCCTATGAAAACGCATGGGCCACGCGCGGCAAGACCGCCGGAAAGGTCGGCGGCCTGCTCGGCTGGCTGCCACTGGCCGGGTCGCTGTGCATCGCCATCGGCTACGCCGTCATCGTGACGTACATTCTCAAGGCGCTGGCCGACTCCCTGCTCGGCACGCTCATGACGGGCGACGCCGCCGTGTGGTTCGCGTCGTTTTCCACGCAGCCGTACTCCGTCATCCCCTACCACGTCATCGTCGTGGCCGGCACACTGCTGACGCTCTTTCTCGGCGCACACAGCATCGAAAAGACCAACAAGGTCATGATGCCGCTGTTTTTCCTCATCTTTGTCGTGCTGGCCGTGCGCGTGGCGCTGCTGCCCGGCTCGGCCGAGGGCTACAAGTTCATGTTCACCCCGCGCTGGGAGGCCCTCAAAGACCCGATGATCTGGATCTGGGCTATGGGGCAGGCGTTTTTCTCCCTGTCCGTCACCGGCAGCGGCATGATCGTCTACGGCGCGTATCTGTCCAAGGACGAGGACGTCGTGGGCGTGGCGCAGCACACGGCCATTTTTGACACCATCGCCGCCGTCGTCGCCGCGCTCGTCATCATCCCCGCCTGCTTTTCCTACGGGCTGGACGTCGGCGCGGGCCCGAGCCTGCTGTTCGTGACGCTGCCGACCATCCTGCAGGACATCCCACTCGGCCGGCTCTTCGCCGTCATTTTGTACGTCGCCATGATCTTTGCCGGCGTCAGCTCGCTGCAGAACATGTTCGAGGCCGTCGCCGAATCGCTCCTGCACAAGTTCCCGAAGCTCAGCCGCGCGGCCGTGCTCGGCATCCTGTGCGTGCTGTGCCTCGGATTCGGCCTGCTCATGGAGCCCATCTCCAAATGGGGCCCGTGGATGGACCTCGTGTCAATCTACATCATCCCCATCGGCGCGACGCTCGGCGCCGTGTCGTGGTTCTACATCATGAAGAAGGACGACCTGCTCGCCGCCGTCAACACCGGCAGCCGCCGCCACCGCGGCGCGTTCTGGTACGGCGTCGGCCGCTATGTCTACGTGCCGCTGGCCGTGATCCTGTGCTGCGTGGCGCTGTTCATGAACGTGGCGTTCTGAATCAGATCAAAGCCCCGGGCGGGAACGCAATGCGTTCCCGCCCGGGGCTTTTTGCTGCCCGCGGCTCACCGCACCTCTCGCACCATGTCGCGCGTGATGTCGCTGAGGCAGCGCGCGCCGCACATATACATCGCGTCCGTCAGCTCCGCGCGCAGCTTCTCCACGTAGGTGACGATGCCCTCCATGCCGCCGCCGTAGTAGCTGATGAGAAACGGCCGGCAGATCATCACCGCGTCCGCACCGAGCGCGAGCGCGCGGAAAATGTCCGTGCCCGAGCGGATGCCGCCGTCGACGAGGATCTTCACGCGATCCCCCACCGCGTCCGCGATCTCGGGCAGGACGTCCGCCGTCGCGGCACTGCCGGGCAGCACGCGCCCACCGTGGTTCGAGACGACGATGGCCGCCGCACCGGCCTCCACAGCCTTCTCCGCGCCGCGCACCGTCATGATACCCTTGAGGATCATGGGCATCTGCGCATAGCCGCACAGTTCGCGCAGCTCCGCGACCGTCTTGCTGCCGGCGTCGGGGCTGGCCGCCTTCAGGTGCGGCAGACCGGCCGAGTCGATGACCACGCTCACGGCAAAGGGCCGCGCCGCGTTGGCAAGGTCGAGGTTTGCCCGGATGGTGTCCATCGACAGCGGATTGATGACCGGCAGGCCGATGCCGCCGTACTGCTGCGAGAGCGCGCACCCGTGCGGGAACACGCGCGCGTCCAGCCCGTCGCCAAAGCTCGCGGCGATGCCGGTCTGCGCCGCCGCGGCGACGCAGCAGGCGTTGTAGTCGCGGATGTCGTCCTCAGGATTGAACTGCGCACGCAGCGAGCCGATGGGCGCCGCGATCACGGGCAGGGAAAATGTCCGGCCGAGCAGCTCCAGCGACGTGTCCACTGGCGTGTTCGGAGCGATGGTGTCCATGTTCAGGCACCAGCGCCGCCACGCGCGCCAGTTGTCGTTCGCGCCGTTACCGGGCGCTTTTGAGCCGGGGCCGGGCATCGTGTTGCCGCAGCCGAGGCCGTTGCACTCCGGGCAGACCTTGCAGCGCGGGGCCATGCGCGCCCGCGCCCGCTGTAAAACTTCGTTGTAGTCCATGTGGGTTCCTCCGTTTCTGTTTTTGCTTCTCTCCCGCCCATCTTAACAGGAAATGCGCCCCTGCGCCAGAAAAAGTTTCCCTCGGGGCTTGACAAAGCGGAAAAATCCTGTATGATAGAAATCAAGAATCATTCTTATTTTCTATCAGGAGGTCATCCCATGAACGCAACGGTTGCCCAGCTCATCAACGAGCAGATCAATAAGGAGTTTTACTCGGCCTATCTCTATCTGGACTTTGCCAACTACTATGCGGCCGCCGGTCTCGACGGCTTTGAAAACTGGTATCGCGTGCAGGCGCAGGAGGAGCGCGACCACGCGCTGCTGTTTTTCCAGTACCTGCTCAACAACGGCGTTGCCGTCAGCTTCGGCGCCGTCGACGCGCCGGACTGGACGCGCGGCGACCACATGACCCCGCTGAAAAAGGCGCTCGAGCACGAGCAGTACGTCACCTCGCTCATCAACGGCATCTACGCCGCCGCGTATGACGACCGCGACTTCCGCACCATGCAGCTGCTCGACTGGTTTGTCAAAGAGCAGGGCGAGGAGGAGAAGAACGCCGCCGATCTCATCACGAAAATGGAGCTTTTCGGCACGGACGCCAAGGGCCTGTACATGCTCAACAGCGAGCTCAAGGCTCGCGTCTACGCGGCCCCGTCGCTCGTGCTGTAAGCGCATTGCGCAGCAAAAAGCCGCCTCGGTCCAAATTGGACCGAGGCGGCTTTCGTTTCTCTTTCAGAGCGCGGCAAAGATGCACGCGCCCTGCTTTTTCACCCAGCGGAGCAGCAGCGCGCTGCCCGCCGCCGTCACGACGGCGAAGATGGCCAGATACGCCGCCGCGCTGAGCGCATTGCCGCACAGGAAGTACAGCCCGCCAAGCGCGAGGGCATAAAACCAGTTGGCAAAGAGCGAGAGCATCACGCAGCCGCTCTGCTTGATGGGCGTGGTCTCATTGGTCCACGTCAGGTTCGGCATCTTGAGCCCGAGCGCGAGCGCGGCCAGCGCGCTCAGCAGGGTATACAGCAGCGCCACGATCACCAGCAGCGCCTTTTCCAGTGCGCTGCCCGGCAGCACAATGACCATGCACAGGGCGCAAAACAGCACCGGCACGCCGGTCAGCACGAGCTGCACGTCCAGCTTCGCGCGCAGCGCCTGCCACGGTACGACCGGCAGCGACTGCACGAGCCACAGATTCCTGCCCTCGAGCGATACGGCGGGTGCGGCCATGTCATTCATCGACGCGAGCAGGCACACCGCCGCACACATCAGCACCGGCACAACGCCCACGTTGCCGCTGAACACGTCGGCCAGCATCCGGCCGAGCGCGCCGCCCTTGATGAGCAGCACGATGCCCGCCACTGGCAGCATCAGAATGCCGAGCCCGCAGTTGAGCATATAGTTCGGGCTGGCGGTGAAGCGGCGCAGCTCCTTGCCGAACAGCGCCCGCTGCACGCTCTGCGCGCGCACGGCCCTGTGCTCGAAGCGCACCTTCTTCACGCTGCCGGTCGCCGTGGCGATCTTCAGGAAGCTGCGCGCGATGCCCCACAGCGTCAGCGCGAGGAGCGCCGCCTGCGTGACCGTCACGATCCCCATCGCCAGCCAGTCGCCCGCGCCGACGCAGCCGAACAGGTACAGCAGGTACGCAGAGCCGCGGATCTTCATGCCGTACACGGCGGCGTTTTCCACCAGCAGTGTGATGAGCGCCTGCGCCTTGTAGTACACGAAGTAATACGCCGCCAGAAACAGCAGCGACAAAAGGACGGTGATGAAGCTCTTGTTTTTCAGCTTCAGGCTGATGCGCGCGACCACCCAGCCGAGCAGGCACGAGAGCACCATCACGATCACGGACACGATCAGCACCATCAGCACACCGCCGACGATCGTCCCCGCCGTGACCGGCGCCGTGAGCCAGTACACGATCACGCCCGGCACGATGACGACCGCGGCGTACATCAGCCCCAGCAGGTACACGCCCAGCAGGCGCGAGGCCATCACGCAGCGCACCGGGATCGGCAGCGACAGCAGCAGGTCGTTGTCCTTGGACAGGTACAGACTCGAATATGTGCTGAACACGCTGCCGAACGTGCCGAGAAACACCGCGATCAGCCCCATGAGCAGGTAATACAGCCAGCCCATGCCGCCCTCGACCAGGGGGCCGCACAGGCCCACGGCCATGAGCGCGAATATCCCGCCGAGGAGGCCCACCATCAGCAGCGCGTAGAGCACGATGTAGGCGATCGTCGCGCCCCTGGAGCGCATTTTGTTCTTTTTCGGGTCGTAGAAATAGTTGCGGAAGATCTCCGCCATCTGTTTTTTCAGAAGCGTTTTCAGCATGATGCATCCTCCAGCTCCAGGAACACGTCCTCGAGACTGTCGTCGCCCTTGACCTCCTCCATCGTGCCGGAGCGGATGAGCCGCCCACCCTTGATGATGGCCACCTTGTCGCAGAGCTTTTCGGCGACCTCGAGCACGTGCGTCGAGAAGAAGATCGCGCCGCCGACGTCGCACAGCTCGCGCATCATGCCCTTGAGCAGGTGCGCCGCCTTCGGGTCGAGGCCGACGAACGGTTCGTCCATGATGATGAGCTTCGGGTCGTGGATCCACGCCGCGATGATGGCGAGCTTCTGCTTCATGCCGTGCGAGTACGCGCTGATCGGCTGACCGAGATCGCCCGTGAGCTCGAATGCGTCGGCATACGGCTCGATGCGCGCCCAGCGCTCCGCGGCCGGGATGCCGAAAACGTCGGCAATGAAGTTCAGATACTGGATGCCGCTCATGAAATCGTACAGATCCGGATTGTCCGGGATGTAGGCGAGCAGCCGCTTGCAGGCCAGCGGCTCGGTTTGGATGGAGTGCCCGCCGATCGTGATCTCGCCCGCGTCAAACTGCAGGATGCCGACGGCCGCCTTGAGCGTCGTCGTCTTGCCGGCGCCGTTGTGCCCGATGAAGCCGTAGATCTCGCCCGGCGCAATACGCAGGCTCAGATCGTCGACGGCTTTTTTCTCGCCGTAGGTCTTGGTAAAATGCTGAATGTTGAGCATGATGTCTCCTCCTGATGATCGCGCCGGTGCGCACCGGAGCTGCTTTCCCATTTTCGGGTGCATTATACCCCCCGGCGGCGTGCAGCGGCAACCGATTTCTCACTTTTTAAGAAATGTGTAAGATTTGCTTTGCACCCCGTGCGCTGCCCGCGCGCGAATGTTTTCCTCCCACGGACGATCTCGCAAAAAAGTTTCTTTGGCGCGGACATTTTGCATTGCGGCGCTTGTATTTCCGGCCTTCCCGCGGTATAGTAGGGACAGAAAGACCCAAACAGATATTTTTACGGGGGTGTTTGCTGTGGAGATCCCACTGCAGGAATTTGAACGCGCGGCACAGCGGCTCAAGGGCGTGCTGCACCACACGGAGCTGGACCTGTCGGCCACGTTCTCAGCCATGACGGGCGGCAACATTTATCTTAAGTATGAAAACAGCCAGAAGACCGGCTCGTTCAAGATCCGCGGTGCGAGCAACAAGATCGCGGCGCTCGTCGAGCGCGGCGAGACCGGTGCCGTCGTGGCCTCGTCGGCCGGCAACCATGCGCAGGGCGTGGCCTACGCCGCGCACCGCTTCGGCATCCCGGCCACGATCGTCATGCCCAAGACCGCGCCCATCGCCAAGGCGAAGGCCACGGAGGGCTACGGTGCCACCGTTGTGCTCGCGGGCGACTGCTATGACGACGCCTACGCCAAAGCCTGCGAGATCTGCGAGCAGGAGCACGCCACGTTCCTGCACCCCTACAATGACCCCGAGGTCATTGCCGGTCAGGGCACGCTCGGCCTCGAGATCCTCGGCGACCTGCCCACGGCGGACATCGTCATCGTGCCGGCCGGCGGCGGCGGCCTGCTTGCCGGCGTGGCCGCGTGCATCAAGCAGATCAACCCCCGCGTGCAGGTCATCGGCGTGCAGGCCGAGGGCGCGGACGCGATCGCGCAGTCGTTCCATTCGCACAGCTACGTCCAGACCGACTCCGTCGCCACCATCGCCGACGGCATCGCCGTCAAGGCGCCGGGCGACATCACCGTCCCGCTCATCCAGAAATATGCCGACGACGTCGTCACCGTCAGCGATCTCGAGATCTCCGAGGCGGTGCTCCTGCTCATGGAGCGCTGCAAGCAGATCGTCGAGCCCTCCGGCGCCGCGCCCGTGGCCGCCGTGCTCAAGGGCAAGGTCGATGTGAAGGGCAAAAACGTCGTGTGCCTGCTCTCCGGCGGCAACATCGACGTGAGCTTCATCCAGTGCATCATCGAGCAGAGCCTCGTGTCCCGCCACCGCCGGCTGCGCTTCACGGTCACGCTGCTCGACCGGCCCGGCAGCCTCGGCAAGCTGCTCAACGACATTGCTGCCCTCGGCGCGAACATCCTCTCCGTGGAGCATGACCGGCTCACCGCCGGGCTCAACCCCAACGAGATCGACGTGCACGTCTCGTGCGAAGTCGGCGGCAAAGAGCACGGCGACCGCGTGCTCGACCAGCTCATTCAAAACGGTTATCACGTAAAAATCGACTGATAGGAGGTCATTATCATGAAAACAGTTGCTACTACCAACGCCCCCGCTGCGCTCGGCCCCTACGCTCAGGCGCAGGTCTCCGGCGGCTTTGTGTTCACGTCCGGCCAGATCGGCATCGACCCCGCTACCGGCGCCATCGCCGAGGGCATCGAAGCGCAGGCCCATCAGGTCTTTCGCAATCTGACCGCCGTGCTGCAGGCGGCCGGCAGCGACATGTCCAAGGCCGTCAAGACGACGGTGTTCATCAAGAACATGGACGATTTCGCCACCGTCAACGCCATTTATGCCGAGTATTTCTCCGAGCCGTTCCCGGCCAGAAGCTGCGTTGAGGTCGCGCGCCTGCCCAAGGACGTGCTCGTCGAGTGCGAGGTCATCGCCGAGGCGTAAGCGCCCGCATAGTCCGTTCACCGGTTCTGGGTGGATTTTCCGCTACCTGTTGTCCGGTTTGTGCACATTGACCACAAAATGTGGGAAATTACACATTTCTCTGTATTCCTCTTTGACAATTCCACGGCTTTGTGCTAGAATGAGAGCACTGTTGATAAGAGCAATCTTGTTTTCCGGCCGCAGTCGAGCGGCCGGGAGCACCAGTATTTTAAGGGAGGAATAGGTATGTGCATTCAGGCAATTAAGAGCGTTGGCGTCAAGGAGTACGCTTCCGAGCTCTGGACCTCGATCAAGGAGATCGACGGCGGCAAGATCCTGTCGAGCGCCAGCGGGCTGCTCGAGGTGAACACCAAGGCCATCAAGAAAAAGCTCGAGTCGCTCTGTGACGAGAACACCGCTTTCGCCATCCGCGATAAGCTCTACCTGGTCAAGGACTTCTGCCAGTGGCCGGTGAACTACATTCAGGGCCTGATCGGCTAATATCAGTCTTTCTGCTTTGCATGCAAACAGGAGACCGCCCCGATCCGTTTCGGATCGCGGGCGGTCTCCTGCTTTTTGTTTTTGCCGCGCTCACTCCGGCGCGCGCTCGTCCCCGAAGAAGAACACCGCCACCGTGCCGGGGCCGGCGGGCCGTTTTTTGCTCTTTTCGGCGCTTACCAGCGCACCGTGCGCGGTGCGGCGGCGAAGGAGCTGAACGTCGCGGTCGCTTCCGTCAGCGCGAGCACCTGCGTGTTGCCGTCGTCGGCGGCGTACATGCTCTGCAGCTCGGGATAATGGTCGAGCATATCCTGCCGCGCCGCCACGCGGTCGTCCTCCACGGCCGTCGCGCTCACGCGCAGCCAGGTCTCGCCGTCAAACGCGCACAGTTCCACCTTGGGATTGGCCGCCATCTCCTTCGAGACGGCCTTGACCTTACCGGTCTGGATATAGAGCTTGCCCTCGAACAGATTCACCGTGCCGAACGGGCGCACGCGCGGCTGGTCGCCATCGACGGTGGCGAGATAATACGTGCCGCACTTTTTCAGAAATTCATAGACTTCCTGCATGATCGTTTCTCCTTTCTCCGGCTGTACCGGAATGCGTACCAGATATTTTTCGAGCAGGCGCACGGGGTGATACGATTCCTTCGAGCGCCGCATCCCCTCGTCGCCCACGTCTTCCTCGCGGTTGATGTAGCGCACGTCGGGCGTGACGAAGCACTTGGCATATTCGTTGACCAGCACCTGATAGATGCCCTCGTAGGCAATGTCCGCCTTTTCAATGTGGATGATGAGCGTGTCGCCCACGATCTCCCCGGCGGAAAAACCGGCCACGCGCCCATTCACGCGCAGCAGCCCCGCGAGCGGGGCATAGGCGGCAAAATCGCGCAGGAACTCCCGCACGCAGCCCTCTTCCGCCTGCGCACTGTCGCTGTCCTTATGGTAGCGGCGGGTGAAGTCGTCAAAAAACGCGCACACCTCCGGCAGGTTCTCCTCCGTGACGCGCTCGAACGCCCAGTCCGGGTACAGGCGCTGAAAGTGGTGGATGTGGTTGCGCTGGCCGTTGAAGCGCCGGCCGCGGAACGTCACCATGTCCTGCGCGTCGTAGAGATAGTCGAACCAGTCGCGCACCGGCGTGACCTCCACGTCGCCGAAGCGCGCGCGCAGATTTTCCACATCGGCCGCCGTGGCGGGGAAAAACTGCACCGGCTGCCCCACCGCGCGGCAATATTCCACGAGAAAATCGTAAGCGTTTCCCACATTCTCGCCGATCGGTGTGGAAAACACCGTGCCGAGGCCGGGAAACTGCTCGCGCAGCAGCAGCGTGCCGTCCACCTCGAGTGCCGCGTCCTGAAAGTACGGCTGCCAGAGCACGGCCGCGCCGGCCGAGGCATTGCACAGGCGCGTATCCTGTCGGGCAAAATAACGTGTGAGCAGCGGGATGTCCCGCACGCTCAGCGGATGAAAGGGATCTGTCATGCTTCGGGTTCACCCTCCTGTGCGGCGGCCTCCGCGGCCTGCTCGGCGAGCTTTGCCTTGAGCTCCTCGAAGCAGTGCTTGATGATGGTGTATTCCTGCTCGTTTTCGAGCGCGAACAGGGCAGGCTGGCCATCGTCGCGCGTGTTGTAACGGTTGGCGAACAGCCGCTGCTGCGCGCCTTCGCCGGTCGTGAACACAACGTACGAGCGGCCGTTGTCCTCACAGTCATAGGTGAACAGCACGTCGCACTGCACCTGTTTTCCGTCCGGGCCGAGGACCGCGAACGTTCCGTTTTCAAACATGGTCTTGTACTCCTTTTCGGGATTTGCCCCCATCATAGCATATCGCGCGCCATTTTGCCACTGCGTTTTCCGGCGCCCATCTGGTCGCCGATCCGCAGACCAGATGGGCAGCAAAAGGTGATGATGCACCACACTGTCTGCTTTTTCCGAAGATTTTCACGAAAATTTCGAAAAAAATCACAATTTTTATGCAACGAAATGTTGATTATTGTTCGTTTTGGTGGTATCATGTATGTCAAGATAACAAAAAACAGGTAGGAGGAATCGGCGAATGGAAGAAAAAGTTGTAGACCGCAGAGTGCGAAAGACGAAACGGCAGCTTCGGCTTGCGCTGATGAAGCTCATGGCGGAAAAAAGCGTCAAGGACATTTCCGTGCGCGAACTGGCAGCGATTGCAGACATCAACCGCGGCACCTTCTATATTCACTATAAGGATGTGTACGATCTGCTGTCCAGCCTCGAGGACGAGCTGGCGGACGGGCTGACGGTCGTCTGCCGCCGGCACAATGCGAAAGACTCCGAGGGCAAGACCTACCCGTACCTGATGGAGCTGTACCAGTTCATCCAGCAAAATTCGGATCTGTGTCACGTGCTGCTCGGCAAAAACGGCGACATCGCCTTTACCGACCGCATCTGCCACATCCTACGCGACGAATTCCTGTATGACTTCCTCGCGTATTACTATCCGAACGACCCCGAGATGCTCGACTACTTCTGCTCGTTCATCGTATCGGGCAATATGTCGCTCGCGCTCACATGGATCGACAACGGCATGAAACAGACGCCCGAAGAGATGGCCGTGCTTGCCGGCGAGATCATCATGCACGGCGTGAAAGTGCTCGAAACGAAAGCATAAAGCCTGCAGGGCATAAAAAATTCCGGAAACATGATGTTTCCGGAATTTTTTATCGTTTCGGGCATATCACCTCAGGCGGCGTGTGCCGCCCCGCAGCCCGCAGAAAAAGCGATCAGAGCCTGGCGCGCATGGCGGCAAAGGCCGCGTCCACGGTGCGGTAAATGTCCTGCGCCGGCTCGCCGACGAAAAACGCGCCGTTTTCATACAGCACGCGCCCGGCGACCATCGTCAGGCGCACATTCTCCTTCGAGCCGCTGTAGACGAGGTTGCGCGCCGCGTTGTGCACCGGCTGCATGTTCGGCCGCTGCAGGTCGATGACGATCAGGTCCGCCTGCTTGCCGGGGGCGAGCACGTCGCAGTCGGTCAGGCCCATGGCCTGCGCGCCGCCGACCGTCGCCATATACAGCACGTCGTCCGCCGGGAGGGCGGCCGCGTCGCCGCAGCGCAGTTTTTGCAGCACGGCGGCCAGATACATCTCGCGGAAGAAATCGAGCGCGTTGTTGCTCGACGGGCCGTCGGTGCCGATGGCCATATGGATGCCCAGAGCCCGCATCTGCTTGAGCGGGGCGATGCCGCTGGCGAGCTTGGCGTTCGAGCCGGGATTCGTGACGGCCCAGAGCCCGCGATTGCGGAAGATCTCCAGATCGTGCTCCGTCATGTGCACGCAGTGGAAGCCGCCGCCGCCGTAATCAAAGTGGCCGAGGGAATCAAACAGCTCCGTCGGCGTCTTGCCCCAGCGGCCGCGGCACTCGGCCACCTCGCGCGCGGTCTCAGCATTGTGCGCGAACACCGGCGCGTGCAGCGCGCGGGCCAACTCGCCGGCCTCGGTCATCTCGGTGAGGTTCGAGGTATACTCCGAGTGCAGGCCGAGCTGATAGGAGATCAACGGGTGCAGGGCGTTGAACTTGCGGTACTCGCTCTCGAGCTGCTGCGCACTGCCGCCGCCCCCGCACAGCACCGTGCGGAAGCCGCAGTCGATGCTCGCCTGGGCGATGGCCTCGCGGAAATAGTACATGTCAAAGCCGGCCGTGATGCCGCTCGTGAGATACTCGAGGATCGACAGCTTGGTAAACGCATACACCGCCTCGGGCGTGAGCTTGGCCTCGAGCGGGAAGATCTGCTCGAACAGCCACGGCTGCAGCGGCACATCATCGGCATACGAGCGCACAAAGCTCATGCCGGCGTGCGCGTGCGCGTTCTTAAAGCCCGGCATGACAAGGTCGCCGCCGAGGTCGATCTGCCGCTCGAACGCGGGCAGCGTCTCCGGCGTGGGGCCGATGTAGGCAATCTTGTCCCCGTCGGTCCAGACCTCGTCCGTCGTGACGGACACGCCGTCCGCCATTGTGAGCGTGCGGCCGTTGAAAAAGCGGATCATAGGCTCAGCCTCCGTTTCCTGAAATGCTCCTGCATTATACGCCGGATCGGCCCGCTTGGCAATCAATTCCGAAAAATTTCACAAACCGGTTGAAGCCCGGCCGGTTTTTCGCTATAATAGAAAGAAATCATCTCCCTCAGGAGGCAGCATCATGACCAAAGAAAACATCTATTACATGGACGACAACGCATTCGACCGCTTCTATAAGCGCGCCCGCTATCAGGCCAACAGCTTCGTGGCCGGAAAACTCGGCAGCAAGGCGGCCGATTATCTCACGACGCTGCCGGACTTTGCCTACCTGATCTGCAAGCTCATGCTCGACCCCGACGTGCCATCAAGCCGCAAGCTCGACCTCGGCTTTGCGCTGCTGTATGTGCTCTCGCCGCTGGATCTCGTGCCGGACTCCTTCCCGCTGCTCGGCAAGATCGACGATGCCTACGCCATCCTCGTGTCGGTGGCCAAGCTCCTGCGCAGCACCGACCGCAATATCATCCTGCGCCACTGGCTCGGCGATCCCGAGACGATCGACACCGTGCGCGCCTGGCTCAACTACTTTGATGAAAAGCTCGGCTCCGGCCTCATGAAAAAGATCGCCGGCATGATCAAGCGCGCCTGAACGAAAAGAAGAAAGATCCCGTCATCCGGGTCGGATGACGGGATCTTTTTATGCTGCTTTTACTTCTCGAACCAGTCGAACACGTCCAGCCGCTTCCAGAAGCTCTCCTTCGGCGTGAACACGGCCGCGTAGTCGATGCTGCTGAACTTCGGCTCCCAGCTGATGTCCGCCTCGTCGACCCAGCCCGTCAGCAGGCTGCTGAGCTGCTCCTGCGCCACGAGCATCCGCAGCGTCTGCTGGCTGCCGTCGCTGCTCATGACCAGGTCGTCACCCTGCGTCGGCATGCGTAGGATGACATGATAGCCGTGCTGGCTCTCCACCACGCCGGACACTTCGTAGGTATCGAGCGCCTTGCAGGCGTCCTCAAACTCCGTGACCATCGTGCCGGAGGTGAAGCAGTAGCCGTGCGGGTAGCTGCTCTCGCCGGTGTCCTCGTTGTACTGCTCCATGAGCTGGTCAAACAGCTCCACGCGCTTTTCGGGATCGGTCACGGCCTTGACCTGCGCCGCGACCTGCTCGGCCTGCTGCTTCTTGGCGGCCTTGTCCGCGTCCGAGAGGGCGATGCCGCTGCTGTCCGTCGTCTTGAAGAGGATGTGCTTTGCCGTCATGTAGTCGTTGGCATCAACGTATTCCTGCACGTCCTCGTCGGAGATGTTCGCGCCGTTCTCGCCGAAGAACTTGCTGGCCAGGCCGTTATAGAGATACTGCGTCTTGGTGAAATACTTGAACAGGTCCAGATCCATGTAGTACGACTGGAGCTTTTCGTTCAGCTCGGCCTCGGTGCCGTCGTCGCCCACAACGTTTTGAATGGTCTGGTCGATCGTGTCCTGCACGTACTGCTCGCCCGCCGCGTCAAACGCCACGTCGTTTTCCGCCGCCTTGACCTCAATGAGGTGGTTCCAGGCGATGTTGTTGACGACGCTCTTGGTCATGATGTCGCTGTACGTCTCGCCCGTGCTCTCGTCATAGACATCGCTCCAGTCCGTGATCTGCATGCCGTAGCGCTCCATGTTCGCCATGATGGCGCACAGGAAATAGGCGTACTCGTTCCAGTACACGGGGCTGCCGTTGATGGTCATGACCTTTTTGTTGCTCTTGTAAGCATCGAGCGCGGCGGCATACTTGTCGGTCGATGCATCGCTGCTCTCTTCCGAGTAGCTGCGCACGCGGGTCGAGGTGCAGCCGGTCAGGCAGCAGACGGCCATCACGAGCGCCAGCAGCAGGGCGGTGATTCTGGTTTTCATCAGCAAACGCTTCCTTTCGTTTCGTTGCACATGGGGGTCATGCGCGGTCTCCCTGGGCGTCTGCCCATGCGGAAACAAACGCTCTTGCCTGTTCGATGACGTGGGTGCGGGTCTTGAGGCGCAGAATGACGCCCGGCTTTGCCCCCGCATCCACCTTCAAGCGGCCCTTGAACTCCGGCCGGGCGTACAGTGCCGATACCTTCTGCATATCGAACTGCGCCAGCAGAAACTTCAAACAGCCGTTTTTCTGCGAAATGTCTGTCACGCCGACCTTGCCCGCGTCGGCACGCAGCAGCGCCACCTGCACGAGCGTGTACACGCTCGGCGGCGGGTCGCCGAAGCGGTCGATGACCTCGTCCATGAGGTCGTCGGCCTCCGCCTCCGTGCGCACGAGCGCGATGCGGCGGTAGAGATCCATGCGCTGCTCCTGGCTGGGCACATAGCTCTCCGGGATGTTGGCCGACACGGCGAGGTCGGCCGCGCACTCGGCGCGCTGCTCTGGCTTTTCGCCGCGCTCTTCGAGCACGGCCTCCTCGAGCAGCTTGAGGTACATATCATAACCGACGTCGATCATATGGCCCGACTGCTCGGCCCCGAGCAGACTGCCCGCGCCGCGGATCTCGAGATCGCGCATGGCGATGCGGAAGCCGGAGTTGAACTCCGCAAACTCGCGGATGGCGCTCAGGCGCTTTTCGGCAATCTCGCTCAGCTCGCGCCCGCGCCGGAACGTCAGGTACGCGCTCGCGCGCCGGTTCGAGCGGCCCACGCGCCCGCGCAGCTGGTGCAGCTGGGCAAGGCCCATGCGGTCGGCGTCCTCGATGATGAGGGTGTTCACGTTCGGAATGTCGATGCCGGTCTCGATGATGGTCGTGCAGACCAGGATCTGCGTCTCGCCCGTGACCATGCGCTCCATGACCGTCGAGAGCTGCTCCTCGTTCATCTGGCCGTGCGCCACGTCGACGACCGCGCCGTCGAGCATCTTCGAGATGCGCAGGGCGGTGCGCTCGATGTTTTCAATGCGGTTGTGCAGGTAGTACACCTGCCCGCCGCGCTGCAGCTCGCGGCGCATGGCGTCGCACAGCACGTTCCAGTCGTGCTCCATGACGAAGGTCTGCACGGGGATGCGGTCCTGCGGCGGCTCTTCGATGGTGGACATGTCGCGGATGCCGGACAGGGCCATATTCAGCGTGCGCGGGATGGGTGTGGCCGAGAGCGTGAGCACGTCGACCGCACGGCTCATCTCCTTGATGTGCTCCTTGTGCGCCACGCCGAAGCGCTGCTCCTCGTCGACGATGAGCAGGCCGAGGTTCTTGAATTCAATGTTTTTCTGCAGCAGCTTATGCGTGCCGATCACGAGATCGCACTTGCCGCTGCGCATGTCCGCGAGCGTCTGGCGGATCTGCCCCTGCGAGCAAAAGCGCGAGAGCATCCGGATCTCGACCGGGAAGCCGTAAAACCGCTGCACGGCCGTCTGATAGTGCTGCTGGGCGAGTACGGTCGTCGGCACGAGAATGGCCGCCTGCCGCCCGTCGAGCACGCACTTCATCACCGCGCGCAGGGCGACCTCGGTCTTGCCGTAGCCCACGTCGCCGCACAGGAGACGATCCATGGGCACGGGCTTTTCCATGTCTGCCTTGATCTCGTCGATGCACCGGAGCTGGTCGTCCGTCTCCGGATAGCCGAAGTGCTCCTCAAATTCCGTCTGCCACGGGCTGTCGGGTGCGAAGGCGTGACCCTTCGTGCGGCTGCGCGCGGCATAGAGCGCCGTGAGCTCTTTGGCCATGCTTTTTGCGGCCGCTTTGGCGCGCGTTTTCGTGCGCGCCCACTCCGTGCCGCCCATTTTGGACAGCTTCACGGGCCGGTCCTCGCCCGCGCCGATGTATTTGCTCACGAGGTCGAGCTGCGTCGCCGGGACATAGAGCGTGTCCGCCCCGGCATAGCTGATCTTGATATAGTCTTTCACCGCACCGTCGACCGGCATCTGCACGATGCCCGCAAAGCGGCCGATGCCGTGGTATTCGTGCACGACGAGGTCGCCGACGGAGAGGTCGGTGTAAGAGTTGATCTTCTCGCGGTTCGTTTGCTTTTTGTGTCTGGCGCGCCGCAGGCCGGACGCCGCGATCTGCGTGTCCGTGAGGATGGCGAGCCTTGCATACGGAAACTCGATGCCCGCCGAGAGACTGCCCGGCGTGACGAGGCACTGCCCCGGTTCCGGCAGCGCATCCGGGTGCTCATCCGCCGCGGCATGGATGCCATGACCGTCGAGAAACTCGCACAAAATGCGCGCCCGGCGCATATCGCCCGCCAGCACGACCACGCGGTAGCCGAGATTCCGATAGTGCGCAATGTCGTCCGCCGCGGTCTGGCTGCTGCCGCCGTAAGAGGGCAGCTGCTTTGCCGTCAGGCTCACGAGCGTGCGCGCCTCGATGGGGCTGCGGCCGAGCTGCAGCCCGTCGGCCAGCACGATGGGCCAGGCCTGGACTCTGCGCATCATGTCGGCAAACGGCTCGTAGAAATTTTCCGCGCGCACGGCCATCGTGCCGCTGCGCACGAGCAGGGCGATGTCCTCGCGCAGCTGCGTGGTGTATTCCTTCGCGCGCTCGGCGCAGCGCGCCGGCTGGTCGATCAGCACGGCCGCCTCCGGCGCGAGATAGTCCAGCGCCGTGGCAAACGTGTCGTACACGAAGCCCATATACCGGTCGGCCGCCGGGAGCACGCAGTCGGCGCAGAGCTTTTCCCCGTCGGCGCGCAGGGCCTCGGCGAGCTTCTGCGCCGTGTCGCTGTCCTTTTTCGCGGCGGCGCGTCCGGCGAGCTTCTGCAGCTTTTCGCCCAGTGCGGCGCTGCCGCCCGGATACAGCGGCGGCAGGGTCTCCGCCGCCGGCAGGATGCGGCAACTGTCCAGCGGCTGAGTGCGCCGCTGGCTCTCGGGGTCGAAAAAGCCCATGGAGTCCACATCGTCGCCCCAGAACTCCACGCGCACCGGCTGCGGATACGCGGGGGAGAAAAAGTCCAGAATGCCGCCGCGGCGCGAAAACTGGCCCGGCCCTTCCACCTGCGCCGTACGCAGATAGCCGCAGCGCAGCAGCGCATCCTCGGCGTCCTCGGGCGGCAGGGAACTGCCGTCGCGGATCTCAAAGGCCGCCTGCAGCAGTTTTTCCTTCGGCATGGCACGCTGCAGCAGACCCGAAACCGTGCACACCACGGCCGGTGCCGTCCCGGCAGCGAGCGCATAAAGCGCGCTCAGGCGCTTTTGCTCCATCTGGCGCGAGACGCTCTCGACCGTATAAAACGTATAGTCGCGCGCCGTCAGCAACGGCACGTCCTGCCCCAGCAGGGCAGAGAGATCTTTTTGAAACAGCTCGGCCGCCGCCTCGTCCGGGCACACGGCCAGCACCGGTGCGTCGAGCTGCGCGTGCATCGACGCCGCCAGCAGCGCGCGCGCACTCGCCGGCAGACCCGAAATGCGCGCAGGAAGCCGCCCGCTCTCCAACAAGGCCGGGAGGGCGGCTGCTTCCGTATCGCCGAACAGTTGTTCGGCCTGCGCGACCAGGAACAAAACAACACCTGCTTTATGTAAAAAATCGTGTTTTTTTATCATACCACAACCTGCACAGGAAAAGCAAATCCTCTGCACGGCAGATTCTACACCTATTTATATAATAAATCCGAACATTATTATTGAAATAATCATGAATTTTTGCTATACTGGTAGGGCTGATACCAGCGCACCCGCGCAGGGAAAAATCATCGAAGGAGCCGAACCTATGGCCACCATGAATTCGCTCACCGATATCTGGTCGGTCGTCATGGACAGCCTCTCGCAGGAGCTGACCCAGACGGCAATCAATACCTGGTTTTCCGATTGCACCCCCATTGAGATCAATAATAATACGCTCATCGTGCACACCACGTCGGATTTTAAGCGCAGCATCATTCAGTCGCGCTTTGAAAAGACGATCTGCGCCGTGCTGTACGATCTGTTTTCCTGCCCGTTCGAGCTGGTCGTGCTCGCCGGGGATGATGAGCTGCTCGAATACCGCGAGAAGCGCCCGTCGTCCGAGGAAATGCCGGAGATGGACGGCTACACGTTTGACCGCTTCATCGTCGGCCCGAGCAACAAGTTTGCCCACGCAGCGGCCATCGCCGTGTCGCAGAATCCCGGCAAGGCGTATAACCCCCTGCTGATCTACGGCAACTCCGGCCTCGGCAAGACGCACCTTCTGCTCGCCATCGGCCAGACCATCCGCCACAACAATCCGTCGGCGAAGATCGCCTACGTCAAGGGCGAGGAGTTCGTCAATCAGATGGTCAAATCCATCGGCACCGGCACGGCCGAAAACTTCCGCCAGAAATACCGCAACGCGGATCTGCTGCTCATGGACGATATCCAGTTCATCGCGGGCAAGGACAGCACGCAGGAGGAATTTTTCCACACCTTCAACTGCCTGTATGAGGCCGGCAAGCAGATCGTCGTGACCTCCGACCGGCCGCCGAAGGAGATGAAGCGCCTCGACGACCGGCTGTGCACCCGGCTCGAGGGCGGTCTGCTCGCGGACGTTCAGCCGCCGGATCTTGAGACGCGCACGGCCATCATCCGCACGAAGGCCGCGCAGTTCGGCATGATCCTCTCCGAGGACGTCGTTCAGTACATTGCGGAAAACATCACATCGAACGTCCGTCAGCTCGAGGGCGTCGTCAAGCGCCTGACCGCTTACCGCGACATTCTCGACGATACGATCACGGTCGATTCCGTCAAGCGCGCCATCCGGGACGTCATCCGCACCGGCACCTATATCCCCACGCCGGATGTCATTATTGAAGAGTCCGCGCGCTCGTTCCAGCTCACCGGCGCCGACCTGCGCGGGCAGAGCCGCAGCAAAAAGACCGCCATGGCCCGCCAGATCGCCATGTACCTCATGCGCAACCTCACGAACCTCCCGCTCAAGGAGATCGGCGAGGAATTCGGCGGCCGCAACCACGCCACCGTGCTCAGCTCCATCCGCAAGGTCGAGGAGCTGCTCAAGTCCGACCCCGAGATTGCCGCCACCGTGCGCGACATTACGAGCAACATCAACTCGAAAAACTGATTTCCACATTCGGCTGTTATTCTAACGTGGAAAGCGTGTGGAAAGCGGTGGATTCTGAAAATGTAAATTTTCGTCAGTTTTTAAGTTACCAACCTTTCCACAATCTTTTCAACACGGTTTTTCCCGCTGACACAAGGCATTCGGCGGGTTTTCCACCAAATAAACACCCCTACTACTACTACTAAATTTATGCTTTCTATCTTTCGGATAGACGCAGCGATTCTGATCAAGGAGGCCGACCATGAAATTTTCCTGTGACAAATACGTTCTGCAGCAGGCTGCCGCATCCGCAGCCCGCGCCGCAGCCGCCAAAAGCCCGATCCCCACGCTCGAAGGCCTGCTCATTGAGGCCGGCGCGAGCGTGCGCATCACCGGCTATGACCTGAAGAAAGCCATTTATACCACCATCGACGCCGACATTCCCGAGCCCGGCAGCGTGCTCATCGGTGCGCGCCTGTTCTGCGAGATGCTGCGCCGCATGCCGGACGGCATCGTCACCGTCGAGGCGGAAAACGGCACCGTGTCCGTCAAATGCGGCAAGGCGGCGTTCAATCTCGTCGGCCTGAGCGCGGACGATTATCCGGATCTGCCGACTGTCGAGGCGGAAAACGGCGTGTCGCTGCCGCAGGATCTGCTCAAAAAGATGATCAACGAGTGCTCCTTCGCCGTGAGCACGAACGAGAGCCGCCCGGTCTACATGGGCACGCTCTTCGAGATCGAAAATAACGTTCTGACCATGGTCTCCGTCGACGGCTACCGGCTGGCGCTGCGGCGCGAAGCGGTCGAGGGCTACGGCGATGACTGCAGCTTCATCGTGCCCGGCACGGCGCTGAGCGATCTGGAGCGCCTGTGCGGCGACAGCGACGAGCGCGTCATCCTGTCCGTCGGCAGCAAGCACATTTCCTTCACCGTCGGCAATACGGTCATTTTGTCCCGCCGGCTGGAAGGCGACTTCCTCAATTATAAGAAAGCGATCCCGGAGTCGTTCCGCGTCACAGTCAAGACCGCGCGCACGGATCTGCTCGAGGTCGTCGAGCGTGTGTCGCTCATCATTGACAGCAAAAATAACGCGCCCCTGCGCCTGACCTTCCGCAAGGACGCGATCGACTTCGTCTGCACGACGCCGCTCGGCAAGGCGGCCGATTCTTGCCCGTGCGAGGGCGACGGCGGTGATCTGGAGATCGGTTTCAACGATCACTATCTGTCCGACGCGCTCAAGGCCGCGCCTGCGGAAGAGATCAACGTCTGCCTGAACACCGGTTCGAGCCCGTGCATTCTCGTCCCGGCTGACGGCAGTGATAACTTTGTGTATATGGTCCTGCCGGTGCGCCTGCGCGCCGGACAGTGATCCGGGTCTGAAAAACGGGAAAAATGGAAAACATTACGATTGAAACGGAATTTATCAAGCTCGACGCGCTGCTGAAGTTTGCCGCCCTCACGGCGACCGGCGGCGAGGCCAAGCAGGTCATTACCGACGGCATGGTCGCCGTCAACGGCGAGACGTGTACCATGCGCGGCAGGAAGATCCGCCCGGGAGATGAAGTCACCTTCGCCGGGCACACGCTGCACGTGCAGAGCGCGCAATGATCGTAAGAAAAATTGCGCTCAACGGCTGGCGCAACTACGAATTTGCCGCGGCGGAGTTTTCGCCCGGAACGAACGTCATCACCGGCGAAAATGCCCAGGGCAAGACGAATCTGCTCGAGGCGGTCTACCTGCTCACGGGCGGGAAGAGCTTTCGCACGCGGTTCGATAAGGAACTCATCGGCTTCGGCTATACGAGCGCGGAGGTGCTCGCGGATGTGTTCGCCTTCGGGCGGGAGCAGACCGTGCGCATCGTGCTCCGGCAGGGGCAGCGCAAGCAGATCTGGCAAAACGGCGTGAAGAAAACCGCTGCCGAGCTCGCCGGGACGTTTGCCGCCGTGCTCTTTTGTCCGGATGATCTGAACATCATCCGCGACGGGCCGGCCGCCCGCCGCCGCATGATGGACATGGCCATCAGCCAGCTGCGGCCGAAGTACGGTGCGCTGCTCGCTGAATACAGCCGGTTATATGACCAGAAGTCTGCCATCCTGCGCGACTGGCATGAAAAACCGTCCCTGCTCGACACGCTCGACGATTTTTCCGACCAGATGTGCCGCGTCTCGGCCAAGCTCATCCGCTACCGCGCGGCTTACGCTTCGCGGCTGAACATCGCCGCCGCGCCCATCCACGCCGATTTTTCCGGCGGGCGCGATCAGCTGACGCTTGCCTACCGCACGGTCAGCACCGTGGAAGATGCGCTCGGCACGGAAAAAGAAATTTACTACGCCCTGTGCGACCATCAGGAGCAGCACCGCCGCGCAGAGCTCGACAGCGGCCAGTGCCTGACCGGCGCGCACAAGGATGACCTCATCATCAGCATCAACGGCCAGTCGGCGCGCGCGTTCGCTTCGCAGGGGCAGACGCGCACGGCGGCGCTGTCGCTCAAGCTCGCCGAGCGGGAGATCTTCCACGACGAGTTTGACGAATACCCCGTGCTCATGCTCGACGACGTGCTCTCGGAGCTGGACGCGCAGCGGCAGGCCTTCGTGCTCAACCGCATCGGCGGCGGGCAGACGCTCATCACCTGCTGCGAGGACGCGCGCATCGCCGAACGTACCGGCGGTCGCGTGCTCACGGTCGAAAACGGGGTGATTCGCTGATGTATCTGCACCTCGGCAATCAGATCATTGCGCTGCAAAAGAGCGTCATCGGCGTCTTTGACATGGACACCGCCACGTGGTCGCACCGCACGCGCGAGACACTCGAAAAGCTCGAACAGGCCGGTCAGGTGGAAAACGCCGCCGGGACCGAGCTGCCGAAGTCGTTCGTGCTCTGCTCGCTCGGCAGCGGCCAGACATGTTATCTCTCCCAGCTCAACACCGCAACATTATATAAACGCAGCAAGGCCAGCGGACTGGAAAATCTCTGACCGCGGCGCTGCACGGAAGGAAGCAAACCATGCCAGATATTACAGATAAGATCACACAGGAGTACGACGCCAGCCAGATCCAGGTCCTCGAGGGTCTGGAGGCCGTGCGCAAACGTCCGGGCATGTACATCGGCTCGACGTCGTCGTCCGGCCTGCACCACCTGGTGTATGAGATCGTCGACAACTCCATCGATGAGGCCCTCGCTGGCTACTGCAGCCACATCGAACTCACCATCGAGCCTGGCGACATCATCTGCGTCAGCGATAACGGCCGCGGCATCCCCGTGGACATCCAGCCGCAGACCGGCAAGTCCGCGCTCGAAGTGGTGTTCACCGTGCTGCACGCGGGCGGCAAGTTCGGCGGCGGGGGCTATAAGGTCTCCGGCGGCCTGCACGGCGTCGGCGCCTCGGTCGTCAATGCACTGTCCGAGTGGCTGGAAGTGAACGTTCACAAAAACGGGAAAATCTATCAGATGAAGTTCTCCCGCGGCGATATCACGCAGCCCATGACCGTTGTCGGCGAGACGGATCACACCGGCACGACCGTGCGCTTCAAGCCCGATCCCATCATGTTCGAGGACACGGTCTACGACTATGAGACGCTGCACGTGCGCATGCGCGAGCAGGCGTTTCTGAACGCCGGACTGCGCATCACCATCACCGACCGGCGCGGCGAAGAGCCCGTGAGCGAGTCGATGTGCTACGAGGGCGGCATCCGCGAGTTCGTGGACTTCATCAACAAAAACAAGACGGCCCTGCACCCCGAGGCCATCTATATGTCCGGCGAGCGCAGCGACTCCATGTGCGAGATCGCGCTGCAGTATAACGACGGCTATAACGAGGTCATCGTGTCGTTCGCCAACAACATCCACACGCCGGAGGGCGGCATGCACGAGACCGGCTTCAAGGCTGCGCTCACCCGCGCGCTCAATGCCTACGGCAAAAAGTCCGGCATCCTCAAGGAGGGCGACAGCATCTCCGGCGAGGACAGCCGCGAGGGCCTCACGGCTGTCATCTCCGTCAAGCTCACGAACCCCCAGTTCGAGGGGCAGACGAAGGCCAAGCTCGGCAACTCCGAGATGCGCACGCTCGTCGATTCCGTTGTGTTCGACCGCCTGTCGCAGTTTCTGGAGGAGAACCCCGCCGTCGGCCGCATGATCATCGAAAAAGCGCTCACGGCCTCGCGCGCCCGCGAAGCCGCGCGCCGCGCGCGCGAAAACATCCGCCGCAAAAACGGGCTCGAGGGCTTCAACATGCCCGACAAGCTGCGTGACTGCAACGACCGCGACCCGTCGCTGACGGAACTCTACATCGTCGAGGGCGACAGCGCAGGCGGCTCGGCCACGCAGGGGCGCGACTCGCGCTTCCAGGCCATTTTGCCGCTCTGGGGCAAGATGCTCAACGTCGAAAAGGCCCGCGCCGACAAGGTCTACGGCAACGACAAGCTCACGCCCGTCATCACGGCGCTCGGCGCCGGACTGGGCGATGAGTTTGACATCAATAAGCTCCGCTATCACAAGGTCATCATCATGGCCGATGCCGATGTCGACGGCAGCCACATCCGCACGCTGCTGCTGACGTTCTTCTTCCGCTTCATGCGTCCGCTCATCGACGGCGGCTATGTCTACTCCGCCATCCCGCCGCTGTATAAGCTCAACCGCGGCAAGACCACGCGCGTGGCCTTCTCCGACGAGGAGCGCGATAAAATTTCCGCCGAGATGCGCGGCGACAACCCGAACGCGAAGATCGACATCAACCGCTTCAAGGGCCTCGGCGAGATGGACCCGCACGAGCTCTGGGAGACGACCATGAACCCCGAGACCCGCACGCTCAAGCAGATCACGCTCGAGGACGCCGTGCACGCCGACGAGGTGTTCACCGTGCTCATGGGCGAAAAGGTCGAGCCGCGCAAGGCGTTCATCGAGCAAAATGCCAAGTACGCGGTCAATATTGACATTTAAGGAGGTGTGCAGTCATGGCCAAGGATTATAAACGGGAGGACATTCTCTATCCCGACCAGAAGATCATTCAGAGCGAGCTCGTCCATGAGATGCAGACCTCTTACATCGAGTACGCCATGTCCGTCATCGTCGGGCGTGCGCTGCCGGATGTGCGCGACGGTCTCAAGCCCGTGCACCGCCGCATCCTCTACGCCATGTATGAGGACAATCTGACCTCGGATAAGCCGTTCAAAAAATCCGCCACCTGCGTCGGCGACGTGCTCGGCCGGTATCATCCCCACGGTGATGCGTCCGTGTACGACGCAATGGTGCGTCTGGCGCAGGACTTTTCCATGCGCTACATGCTCGTCGACGGCCACGGCAACTTCGGCTCCGTGGACGGCGACCCCCCGGCCGCCTACCGATACACCGAGGCGCGCCTGTCGAAGATCGCCAACGAAATGCTGCGCGACATCGACAAGGACACCGTCGACTGGGACCCGAACTTTGACGAGACGCGCCGCGAGCCGCGCGTGCTCCCGTGCCGGTTCCCGAACCTGCTCGTTAACGGCAGCTCCGGCATCGCCGTCGGCATGGCGACGAATATCCCACCGCACAACCTGACCGAGGTCATCAACGCCTGCGTCTGCGTGCTTGAAAACCCGGACGCCACGCTCTCGGACCTTATGCAGCACGTCACGGGCCCGGACTTTCCGACCCGGGGCATCATCGTCGGCCGCAGCGGCATCCGCGCGGCCTACGCCACCGGCCGCGGCCGCATCGTTGTGCGCGCCCGCACCGAGACCGAGACCTGGGGTCACGACCGCATCCGCATCATCGTGACGGAGCTGCCCTATCAGGTCAACAAGCGCCAGCTCATCCAGAACATTTCCGAGCAGGTGCGCGATAAAAAGCTCGACGGCATTTCCGGCCTGCGCGACGAGTCCGACCGCAACGGCATGCGCATCGTCATCGAGCTCAAAAAGGACGCCAACACCCAGGTCGTGCTCAACCGGCTCTTCGCCCAGACGCAGATGCAGACCACGTTCGCCGTGAACATGCTCGCGCTGGTCGATAACCAGTCGCAGCCGAAGATCCTGTCCCTGCGGCACATTCTCGACGAGTACCTCACCTTCCAGGAAGAGATCATCGTGCGCCGCACGAAGTTCGACCTCAAGAAAGCGCTTGAGCGCGCCCATCTGCTCGAGGGTCTGCTCATCGCCGAGGAGAACATCGACGAGGTCATCCGCATCATCCGCGAGAGCTATGATGACGCGAAGGAAAACCTTATGCAGCGCTTCAGCCTGTCCGATGTGCAGGCGCAGGCCATTCTCGATATGCGCCTCAAGGCCCTGCAGGGGCTCGAGCGCGAGAAGCTGCAAAACGAGTATGACGAGTTGGAAAAGCGTATCGCCTACTTCCGCGAGCTGCTGGCCGACCCCGAAAAGGTCAAGGCCGTGCTGCGCGACGAGCTCATTGCCATCCGCGATAAGTACGGCGACGAGCGCAAAACGGAGATCCAGGACATCGAGGACGACATTGATATCGAAGACCTCATCGAGGAGGAGCAGTGCGTGTTTACGCTCTCGCACGGCGGCAACATCAAGCGCGTGCCCGTCGACGAGTACACCGCGCAAAAGCGCGGCGGCAAGGGCGTGCGCGCGGCGACGCTGCGCGACGAGGACTATGTGGACACCGTGTTCACCGCCTCGACGCATGACTACATCCTCTTCTTTACCAACCGCGGCCGCTGCTACCGCAAGAAGGGCTATCTCATCCCGGAGGCCGGGCGCACCGCGCGCGGCGTGAACATCGTCAACTTCATCCAGGTGGAGAAGGACGAAAAGGTCAACGCCATGCTGCACGTGCGCGAGATGGACGACGATTCGTTCCTCGTCTTTGCCACGCGCAGCGGCACCGTCAAGCGCATGCCGCTCTCGGCCCTGCGCAACATCCGCACGAGCGGCATCCGCGCGCTCACGCTCGACGAGGGCGACGAGCTCATCAACGTCATGCGCACCGACGGCAGCCGGAACATCCTCCTGGCGACCCACAACGGTCAGGCCATCTGCTTTGCCGAGACGGACGTGCGCCCCATGGGCCGCGAGGCCGTCGGCGTGCGCGGCATCCGCCTCAAGGACGGCGACTGGGTCGTCGGCGCTGAGATCGCGCAGCCGGACGCGGACGTGCTGTCCATCACCGAAAACGGTTACGGCAAGCGCACCCCGGCCGCCGACTATATCCGCGGCGGCGAGGAACCGCAGCACCGCGGCGGCTCCGGCATGAAAAACTACAACATCACCGACAAGACCGGCCCGGTCGCGGCCGTCAAGGTCGTGCAGGAGAGCGATGACGTGCTCGTCGTCTCGGACGACGGCGTCATCATCCGCATGGAGGCTGCCGGCATCTCCGAGCTTGGCCGCGCGACGCAGGGCGTGCGCATCATGCGCCTGTCCGAGGGCGCGCGCGTCATCTCTGTCGCGCTCACTGACCGCGCCGAGAGCGGCGACGCTGCCCCCGCCGAGGAGCCCGAGGCATGAAGCAGGTCACGATCTATACCGACGGGGCCTGCTCCGGCAACCCCGGCCCCGGCGGCTGGGGCGCCATCCTGAAATACGGCGCGCATGAAAAGGAGCTCTCCGGCGGCGAGCCGTCCACGACGAACAACCGCATGGAGCTGCTCGGCGCAATCACGGCGCTGCAGAGCCTGCACGAGCCGTGTCAGGTGTCGCTGTATACGGACAGCCAGTATCTCGCCAACGCCATTAACCTCGGCTGGCTGCGCGGCTGGAAGCAGAAGGGCTGGCGCCGCAAGGACGGCGAGCTGAAAAACGTCGACCTCTGGCAGACGCTCGACGGGCTGCTCCAGACGCACAAGGTGCAGTTTTTCTGGGTCAAGGGTCACGCCGACAATGTGTACAACAACCGCTGCGACGCGCTGGCCGTCGCGGAAAGGGAGAAGTTTGCATGACAGAGCCGAACGAACCGAAGATCGTCCATTTTTCACCGCGGGCACAGGCTCCGGTGCAGGACACGGCCGGCAACTGGGAGCCGAACGAGCAGCTGTTTGGTCTCGAGGAGCTGCTGCAGCAGCTGCCGCCGATCCGCAAGCTGCATCTGGAAAAGGGCAGGCTCACGGATCTCGTGCGCCTGTATCCGGACATGAAGCGCACGTTTGACGCGCCCGAGCTGCTGCCGGAAGCCGTCATCGCCAGCGCCATGGTGCGCCGGCGCATGGAGCTGCTGCTCTTCCGCGCGGACGACAGGCGCGAGGCGGGCTATGCGCTCGTGACGGTCTGCTCGCCGTATGGCTACGTGCTCGTGCACGCGCTCACGATCTATCCGTATCTGCGCGGGCAGCTGCTCGGTCGCGTGGCCATGGAACTCATCGCGCGCTGCTACGCCGGTAAGAAGGGCATTCTCTATTGCCAGAGCCGCACGTGCGTGGCGCTGCCGGAGCGCGAGCGGCTGCTCACGAAAAACGGCTACCGCGACACGGGTTTCCGCTTCCGCTGGGGCGGGCAGCCGGCGGCGCTGTATCTGCGCCCGTGCCAGAGCACGGAGGACATCACGCCCGTGGCGCAGCTGCTGCTGCGGGATCTGTACGGCGATCTGCTGCCGCCGGTCAACGCGCGGCGCATGATCCAGCCGGAGGCGTAAACAGGAGGACAATATGGGACAAAGTGTAGATCTCCGCGTGCTCACGGCGGAGGAATTCGGGCCGTTCCGGCAGCGCAACATCGCGCGCTACGCGCAGGAGCTGCTCTTCGCCCGCGCCACGGACACAGAGGAGCACGCGCTCACCGAGGCGCAGGGCGCGCTCGACGAGATGCTGCCGCAGGGCGCGGAAACGCCGCGCAACTACCTGCTCGCGGCCGAGTCCGGCGGTGAGACCGTCGGCGAGCTCTGGTGCGACACGACCGAGCCGGAGACGGTGTTCATCAACGACTTTTTCGTCTATCCGGCCTGCCGTGGCCATGGCTGGGGCAATGCGATGCTCCGCGCCGTGGAGGAGCTGGCGGCCGCGCAGTCGTTCGAGCAGGTCGTCACGCACGTGTATCACACTAACCGCATCGCGCTGGCCATGTTCGAGTCGGCCGGCTTCACGCAGATCGGCCCGCCGAAGGGCGGCAACATCTTTCTGCGCAAGCGGTATATGCGCTCGCCGTTTCTGGCGTAATGTTATAAAAAAACCTCCGCACTGTTTGCGCAGTGTGGAGGTTTTTTATTGGGCAGTATTTATTTTCTCCGAAAAAGAGTATATTCAGAACGGCAGAAATCCTTTATTTTCAAGGATTTCTGCCGTTTTCTTATACCCGCTTGTCGCTTAAAGCTACAAACTGACACTAGAAGATACTGCACATTATTCATTGTCGTTTGATTGAGATAAAAATACTTATGTATTGACTTCTCAATACTTAGTGGTATAATCTATATTGAAAGGCGGCGATTGCGATGGCATTTTCCTACAAGCCGTTGTGGAAACTCTTAATTGATAAAGAAATGACCAAAAAACAACTTATGCAGGCTACAGGTATTTCTAAGTCGACTATGGATAAGATGGGACGCGGTGAACAAGTTTCAATGGACATTATAGACCGTATCTGCGATTATTTTAATTGCAATGTTGAAGATATTATTACTCACATAGCAGAATCGGGGTGTGAAAAATGAACGAACAAAAAACGTTTTGTAACGGTTCAATACACCTGTTTTGCGGTGATTCTCTTGAATTATATGATAAGTGGGAAACGCCAACGGTAATAATATCAGACGGTCCTTATGGGGTCAACGGATTTCCCGGTGACTTAGTTACGCCAGACGGTCTTGATAAATGGTATGAACCGCATATCAAAAAGTGGAGTGAACTTGCAACGCCATTAACTACATTGTGGTTTTGGAATACAGAAGTAGGATGGGCAACTGTTCACCCAATACTAGAAAAATATGGATGGACGTATGTTTCTTGCTGCGTGTGGGATAAGGGAATGAGCCATGTTGCAGGAAACACTAACACGAAAACCATTCGGCATTTACCTGTTGTTACAGAAGTGTGCGTTCAGTATGTCAAAAAGCCTGTTTTCAAAGTCGGTGAAACAGAAATGACTATGAAAGAATGGCTACGTTACGAATGGGGACGCACAGGCATACCCTTTTCAAAAACTAATGAAGCATGCGGGGTAAAAGACGCTGCAACACGGAAGTATTTTACAAAGTGTCATTTGTGGTATATGCCCCCAGCAGACGCTTTTGAAAAGATAGCAGCCTATGCAAACGAACATGGAAAAGACGATGGAAAGCCCTATTTTTCTATTAACGGTAAAACTCCTATTACCAAAAATGAATGGTCACTTATGCGTTCAAAGTTTTACTGTCCTATAGGGGTCACTAATGTTTGGCAGGTTCCGCAATTAAGGAATGGAGAACGTGTAAAGATAAACCAAAAAGCCGTTCACTTGAATCAAAAGCCGCTCGTTCTTATCAAAAGGACCATAGAAATGACTTCCGACAAGAACGATACGGTATGGGACCCTTTTGCAGGATTATTCACAACGGCGGTTGCTTCCTTTGAATTAGAAAGAAACTGTTATTGTGCTGAATTGAGTAATGATGTCTTTAATTACGGATTGACGAGGGTGGAGGAACGGTTACAAAATGGTTTGCAATGCTCTTTCCAATAATTCGTCATTGTTGGACGTAAGTATTGTACCCCATTGCTTGATTGTCTTTCCGTGAAATACCGTGTTTAGTACCCTTGTTTTGAACACTTCAATATCTTCATGCTCTATACGGTCAATTTTTGCATAGTTTGTATCAAGTCTATAAACGAATTGTCCGTATAAAGTACGCAATAAACGCTGATACTCCGGGGCAGGGCTGTATCTTTTACCGCTTTCGCCCCATGTTTCTACTACGGCTATAGCGTCACTTAAACTGCATTTGTCATGTTGCAGTTTATACCCGTTAGTGTTGGTTTGCTGTAGATTGGCTGTCCGTTCTGATGTATCCTCTGGCTCAAACACAAGATAATCCGGCGGTTTGTGATAGTGTAAATCCCTTGCTTCCGCAACGCTCTTTCCACTAACCACAAGAACGTCAATTATTTGGGGCTTGCCCCATATTACATTTTCAGGTAGCCACGCAATCAAAGCCATATCGATATTATTGTCTTTGAATATTGTGACACTATCCTTAAAGCGTGCTGTTATTTCTGTAGCGAACGGAAACCACGCCTTGATTTCAATTCCGGGATTAGGAATAACTGTTTCGCTTTGAAATAAGGCATCAGGAAACCCTGGGTCTTGCCTAACCCACACTCCTAAATTATGCCAATCATGCTTGTTTAGCAGGTCAACCGTCGAGAACTCTATCATATTCCCTAACAGAGGGGATAGTTTTGAAATAACCTTTGCAAGATTCTTCGCATAGGCAAGCGATGGTGGACGCTTTATGTCAAGCACATCAATCAAATGGCTGTCTAATGCCATTAGCTCTTGCTTTGCAGCAGAAAGAATTACTGAATAATCCATGTAAAATCGTCCTTTCGTCATACAATACTCCAAAATAGTATGTTAGCACGAGTAGGGCGGTTTTTCAATATTTTGTAATGCTTTCGTGACTTCGTTTCTTTGCAATACGCAATACAGTATAGTACATAGTACCAAATCACTTTTGCATCCCTCGATAGACTACCGGAACGCAAATGGTCACACCGAATCTCGTGACAATAGAACACCAGGGGAGCCCGAGGGGGCAAGGCCCGCCTCGGATGGGATCGGGCAGTATTTTTATGCAGAGCATAAAAATACTGCCCCTGGCTGAGATGGGACCAGAGGCAGACCCGCTGCTGCGGGAAGGGGGGAAAACGCGGCGCACAGGGTGGAGAAGGATGGAAGGAAGTTGCCTGGATGGTGGCAATGGGATTTTGCGCCGCAGGGAAGAAAGCAGTTGGATCAGGATGCGTAGATCTTGCCGACGATCCGGGTCGCAAGCCCGGTCGGCAGGATGCGCATGAGAAACACGAACAGGGCGTACTTGTGTCCCATCGTGCAGATGAGCTTCGCGCGCTTTTGCGTGGCGCGCCGGGCCACGAATTGCCCGGCGTATTCGGCGCTCATACCGGTCTGCTCGTCGTGCTCCATCACGGCGACGGAGCGCGCGATGCGGCCGTGATAGGCATCGTCGCCGTCGCAGCTCTTGCGCCGCGCGGCGGTGAAGCCGGTGGCAATGTCACCCGGCATGATGACGCAGACCTCGATGCCGAAGGGGCGCACCTCGCTTGCGAGCGCGAGCGAATACGTGCGCACGGCGGCCTTGGAGGCCGAGTAGTACGCCTGAAACGGAATGGCGATCGGCGCGGCAACGGAGCTCATGTTCACGATGCGGCCGCCGCCCTGCTGCCGCATGATGGGCAGGACTGCACGGTTCATATTCACCATGCCGAAAAAGTTCACATCAAACTGCCGCCGGGCCTCCTGCGCCGGCGTGAACTCGATCGCGCCGGAGATGCCGAAGCCCGCATTGTTGATGAGAATGTCGATGCGCCCCTCGCGGCGCAGAATCTCCGCCACGGCGGCGTTCACCTGCGCTTCGTCCGTCACGTCTGCCTGCAGGTGCGTTACGCCCGGCTCCGCGTTTTCGGCGCGGCGGCTGAGCTCATACACGTTGAGACCGCGGCCGCGCAGGGCACGCGCGGCGTGCAGGCCGATGCCCGAACTGCCGCCGGTGATGACGGCCACGCGCGCTTCGGTGGTGGATGACATGGAGATCGCCTTCGTTTTCTTCGATTTTTTTAAGTATTTTCTAAAATACTAGCAGACCGTATAGAAAAATGCAAGGGACAAGTTGTGAACTTTTCTTGACACCGGTCACGGCCCGCCCCCGTGCCCATTGACGCATGGCCGGATTTTGGGTATACTGTGTGCAGAAAAATATAGACAGATCGGGCGGCGCGGGCTTACCCGGCGCCATGGGAGAAAGTATGCATCTGAGTAAACAAATCGAATCCATGTATGACGACGCGGTGCGCATCCGCCAGGACCTGCACCGCATTCCCGAGATCGGCTTTCAGCTGCGCGATACGCAGGCCTATGTCCTGCGCGAGCTGAAGCAGTGCGGCCCGGACCGCATCGAGACGCCGGCCGTCTGCGGTGTGAAGGCTGTGTTTTTCGCTAAGGACGCCGAGACGACCATCGCCTTCCGCGCCGATATGGACGGCATCCACAATGACGAGGCCAACGACGTGCCCTACTGCTCGCAGCACCCCGGCAACATGCACGGCTGCGGCCACGACGGGCATATGACGATCCTTTTGCTCTTTGCGCGCTGGATCGCCAAAAATCGCGCGCACATTCATTGTAATATTGTCCTGCTGTTCCAGCCCGGCGAAGAGGGCTGGGCCGGCGCGCGGCGCATGATCGACGACGGCGCGCTCGAAAACCCGAAGGTCGACCGCATCTACGGCCTGCACCTGTGGCCGACCGTGCCGAAGGGCAAGATCGGTGTGCGCTGGGACTATCTCATGGCGCAGACGAGCGATTTCGACATCACCGTCCACGGCAAGAGCGCGCACGCGTCCACGCCGCAGATGGGCATCGACGCCATCGTCGTTGCGGCGGAGCTCGTCACGATGGTGCAGACCGTCATCACGCGCGACGTCGATCCGCACCAGGACGCGCTGCTCACGCTCGGCAAGATCCAGGGCGGCACATCGCACAACGTTATCGCCGAGGAGGTCACGATCAGCGGCACGCTGCGCGTGTTCAGCAACGACCTCTACCGCACCCTCAGCCACAAGATCGCCGCGCTCATGCAGGGGCTCGAGACGGCCACCGGCGCGCAGATCGACATGGACCGCAAGGTCCGTTACCCCAGCGTGTGCAACCCGCGCGAGCTGGTGGAGCAGTTTTACACCGTGCTCGACTCCATGGACGACGCGGTCCTGGTCGAGCCCGTCATGGCGGCGGAGGATTTCGCCGAATACCAGCAGGAGATCCCGGGCCTGTTTTTCTTCCTCGGCGTGCAGGAGCCGACCGGTACCGCCCCGCTGCACAGCAGTCATTTCAATTTCGACGAGCGCGTTTTGCTGACCGGCGTCGAGACGTTCAAACGGATACTGGAGTGTGAGTCAAAATGTACGAAGAAAAAATAATCCCCACGAAAAAGTCCATGCCGCAGGCCGTGGACGGCACGCTGCGCAAATTTGCCCTGCGCGTGCCGGAGGTCATCTATCAGTGCAGCGGCATCATGGTCTTTGGTAAGCGCATCAAGTCGCTCGTGTTCTCGACCGACCTGTCCATCATCAAAAACGTGAACGCGGACGCCATCATCGCGGTCTACCCGTTCACGCCGCAGCCGATCATCACGCAGGCGCTGCTGCTCGCGGCCGATATCCCGGTGTTTGCCGGTGTCGGCGGCGGCCTCACGCAGGGCCAGCGCGTGGTCAACCTCGCCATGTTTGCCGAGATGCAGGGTGCGACCGGCGTCGTGCTCAACGCGCCGACGGCCAGCGCCGTCGTCTCGCACGTGGCCGAGACGATCGACATCCCCGTCGTGCTCACGGTCGCGCGCGCGGACACCGACTTTGACGAGCGCATCCGCGCCGGCGCGGACATCTTCAACGTTTCCGCCGCGGCGGAAACGCCTGCCGTCGTGCGCCGCATCCGCGAGCAGCACCCCGACGTGCCCATCATTGCGACCGGCGGCCCGACGGATGAGAGCATTCTCGAGACCATTCAGGCCGGCGCCAACGCCATCACGTGGACGCCGCCGTCCAACGGCGAGATCTTCCGCGACATCATGGCTGCCTACCGCGACAATAAGCCGCACCCCTGACCCGGTGCATAGAAAAACCGGCCCGGACATTCGGAAATGTCCGGGCCGGTCTGCGTTTATTGCGGCGGGGTTTCCGTGCCTTCGTCCACCGGGTCGAACTGCAGCACATCCTGCACGGTCCGGAATGCGCCCGTGTCGCCCCAGGTGGCCGTCAGGCGCTTTTCCATCGCCGTCACGACGGGGTACTGCAGCCAGTTCTGCTGGTGCACGTAATACTCCCCGCTGCTGAGGATATAGCCGTTGAGCGCCTCTGTGGTGGAGTAGGCGACATAGCCGCGCGCGTGCTCCCCGTGCCGCGGCAGGGAAAAGGCGGCAAAAAGATCGGTATTCGTCTGCTCGCCCCAGAGGACGGTGTTCGCGGTGAATGTCTGCGCGCCCAGCGAGGCGTAGGGCGCGGCGAATGTCTGCCCATCGCGGTCATACAGCACGCGGCCGGTCACGTCCCCGGCGGCGGACCATCCTTCCGGGATGCTCCGGTAGGCCGGGCGGATCTGGATCGCCTCCGTGCCGTAGAAGCCGGGGTCGGTCGTCCAGAGGAAGTGATGGTACACCCGCCACGTCTCCTGCGCGCCGGGCAGCTGCACGGCCACGCCGGTCAGGCGCAGCTCTTTGACGTCGTAGACCGTGTCCTGCACGTAATAGCGCTCATGTTTCTCGTTGTATGCTTCCCACAGCACGTTTCTGCCGTCGTTGACAGGATAGTCTTCCGTTTCGACCACGACGCGCAGCGCGCCGTCGCAGGCGGCGATGTCCTCCGGCGTGAGATCGTTGAGCACATCCTCCGGAAAGCCGAGATCCAGCAGCTGCTGCCGGATCGCCGCCGTCTGCGTCTGCTCGGATGTGTCCGCGGGCTGCCAGTCCATCCGATAGCTGCCGCCGAACAGATACCCCAGCGCGCCGCCGATGCCCAGCACTGCGGCGAGCACGAGCACGAGGCACCGGTCCGTCACCCGCACCGGCCCCGGCGCGATGGCGTATCCGGCCTCGTCCAGCGCGCCGGACAGCCGGTAAAGGCTGCGGAGGATGAATCCATAGCCGATGAGCATTGCGATCGGCACGACCCATCCGCCGTACTGAACGGCGGCGAGAACGCACACGAGCGCGTACCACACGATCAGCGCGAGCGCGCCGCCGGCCTGCGCGGGCAGGCCCGCCTTTTTCTGCACCGCCAGCAGCCCCTGCCAGAAGCAGAAGTACAGGGCGAGGAGCAGCACTGCGTTTATGACGGTGAGCGTGGTCGTGACGGCGGGCGTGAACACGGCACTTTGCAAAATCGTCGTATTCAGGATCAGCGTGGCGAAAAAGCAGGCCGCGCGGATCACGGTGACGGCAAAGCAGCCGCCGAGCCAGCGGTTTTCCCGCCGCAGCGCGCGAAAGCCGAGCAGCAGCAGCACCGTCCCGATGGCGGGGAGGATGTAGTTCAGGCACAGGAAGTTCAGGGTGATCGCGCACAGCGCCATGCCGAAGAGGATGCGGTTCATGGCGCGCCGCCACGGTGTCACATCGGCGACGATCTCCTCCGGCGGCAGCTCGTCCACGCTCTGCGCGAGCAGCGCCTCAAAGGCGTCGTCGCGCGCAGATTCTCGCTCGTGCTCACGCATCGCCGTCACCTCCCAACATCGTGCGCAGCCGTTTTTTCAGGCGGTACAGCCGCCCCTCGACCGCGCGCTCGGTCATGCCGAGCTCGGCGGCGATCTGTGCGGTGGATTGCAGGTAGTAATACTTCCGATAAAACAGCGCCCGGTCGTTCTGACCGAGCCGTGCGAGCGCATCGTGCAGCGCGGCGCGGCGCTCGGCTTGTATCAGCGCCTCCTCCGGGGATGCCTCCGGCGACGGCGCGTCCTCCGGCAGCGTCTGCGTGCCGCCGTGCCGGGCGGCGCTGCGCTGAAAGTTCAGCGCCGTGCTGCGCGTGACCGCCGTCAGCCACGCATTCCAGCTCCCGCGCGCCGGGTCGAACTGCGCGATGCGGCTCCAGACGCGCATGGACACCTCCGACAGGCACTCCTCCCGATCCTGCGGGTCCGGCAGGATCGGCGCAATGATGTAGCGCATCAGCGGCCCGTAGTGCAGCAGCAGGGCCTCCATGCCGCGCTCATCCTGCAGCAGCAGCTGTGCGATCATCTCCTGCTCCTGCACGTCCTCGCCTCCTCCCGGCTGTGTTTCTACTCCATTATACACGCCGCGACCGAAAAACCCACGCATATTTTTCCGCCTTCGCGCGGGAAGAAAAAAACAGTGCCCGGCTGTGATGCCGGGCACCGTCTGTCTTTTATCTGTATCTGTGTTCTCACACGGGCTTGTTCGAGGTCTTGAGCACGACGTCGTGCGCGCCGCCCTCGACGATGCTCACCGAGGACACGAGCGTCAGCCGCGCCTTTTCCTGCAGCTCGCGGATGGTCAGTGCGCCGCAGTTGCACATGGTCGAGCGGACCTTTGCCAGCGTCTGCTGGACGTTATCGGAGAGCTTGCCGGCGTAGGGCACGTAGGAGTCCACGCCCTCCTCGAAGGACAGCTTCTTGCTGCCGCCGAGGTCGTAGCGCTGCCAGTTGCGCGCGCGGTTGGAGCCCTCGCCCCAGTACTCCTTCATGAGCGTGCCGTTGACGTTGACCTTGTCCGACGGGCTCTCGTCGAAGCGGGCGAAGTAGCGGCCGAGCATCACGAAGTCCGCGCCCATGGCCAGCGCGAGCGTGATGTGGTGGTCGTGCACGATGCCGCCGTCGGAGCAGACGGGCACGTAGATGCCGGTCTCGCGGAAGTACTCGTCGCGTGCGCGGCAGACCTCGATGACGGCGGTCGCCTGGCCGCGGCCGATGCCCTTGGTCTCGCGCGTGATGCAGATCGAGCCGCCGCCGATGCCGACTTTCACGAAGTCCGCGCCGCAGTCGGCCAGGAAGCGGAAGCCGTCCGCGTCCACGACGTTGCCCGCGCCGACCTTGACGCTGTCGCCGTAGCGCTCGCGGATCCACGCGATGGTGCGCTTCTGCCACTCGGAGTAGCCCTCGGACGAGTCGATCACGAGCACGTCCACACCGGCCTCGACCAGCGCGGGCACGCGCTCGGCATAGTCGCGGGTGTTGATGCCGGCGCCGACGAGGTAGCGCTTCTGACTGTCGAGCAGTTCGTTCGGTTTCTGCTTGTGGAGGTCATAGTCCTTGCGGAACACGAACGCGCACAGGCGGCCCTCGTCGTTGACGATGGGCAGAGAGTTGAGCTTGTGCTCCCAGATGATGTTGTTGGCTTCCTTCAGGGACGTGCCGTCGGGCGCGGTGATCATCTTCTCGCGCGGCGTCATAAATGCGCGCACCGGCGTCTCGGGCGCCATGCGGCTCACACGGTAGTCGCGGCTCGTGACGATGCCGACCAGGCGGCCGTCGGCCGTGCCGTCCTCGGTGACGGCGACGGTGGAGTGGCCGGTCTGCTCGCGCAGGGCCAGAATGTCCGAAAGCGTTGCGTCGGGGCTGATGTTCGAGTCGCTGCGCACAAAGCCCGCCTTGTAGCTCTTGACGCGGGCGACCATTGCGGCCTCGTCCTCGATCGACTGCGAGCCGTACAGGAACGACACGCCGCCCTCCTGCGCCAGCGCGACGGCCAGCCGGTCGCCGGACACGGACTGCATCACGGCCGAGACCATCGGCACGTTCAGCGACAGGGCCGGTTCCTCGCCCGCGCGAAAGCGCGTCAGCGGCGTGCGCAGAGAAACGTTGTCCGGGATGCACTCGCTCGACGAGTAGCCGGGCACCAACAGATACTCATTGAACGTGTGCGACTGGCCGGAAAAGAAGTAAGCCATGGGAAAGACCTCCTTATAACAATATACAGTGTGGAAAGCGGAGCGGGTCGCGCCCCGGTGATGATTTTTGCTATTGTACCGCGAACGGGCGCGCTTGTCCAGCCCGCAGCACGGAAAAAAATCAGGGGTGTGACCGCCTGTTTTTGGGCATATGATAAAAACTGCGCACCGCCGCCGGCGGTGCGCAGGGAATCACAGTTTGCGGATCTTGTCTTTCTCCTCGATGAGGGGCAGGTAGTCCATGTACGGCGTGTCGTTGGCGCAGGTGAACTTCGCCTCGGAGCTGAACGCCTCGACCTCTTTGTGCGACTGCTCGATCGGGCGCAGCGTGCCCGCACCGGCGATGCAGCCGCCCGGGCAGGCCATGCCCTCGAGCAGGTAGCCGTCGTACTTTCCGGCCTTGGCCATCATCAGCAGCTTGCGGCAGTCGGCCAGACCGGTCGCCGCGGCGACCTTGACCTCCCGCTCGGGGTCCATGTCGTGGATGGCGTTGACGACCGCCTGTGCCACGCCGCCGGAGTAGGCAAAGCGGCGCGCGTCGCGGCTGGAGTTGGCGGGCATCTCCTCCTCGTCCTCGGGCGGGAACGCCTTGTCCATGCCTTTGGCCGCGAAGATGCCGAGCGCCTCTTCAAACGTGAGCACGAAGTCCACGTCGCTGCGCACGCTCTGGCGGCGCGCCTCGAGCTTTTTCGAATCGCACGGACCGATGAACACGACCTTGCAGTCCGGGTGGTCGCGCTTGATCATGCGCGCGGTGAGCACCATGGGCGTAAAGGCCACGGAAATGTTCTTTTCAAACTGGGGGAAGAGCTTTTTGACCATGTCGCTCCACGACGGGCAGCAGGACGTGACCATGAATTTGTGCTTTTCGGGCACTTCCTCGAGGAAGTCCGCCGCCTCTTCGATCACGCACAGGTCCGCGCCGATGGCGACCTCATACACGTCCGCGAAGCCGAGGCGCTGGAACGCCTTGCGCATCCGCTCGGGCACGCCCTCGGGGCCGAACTGCCCCACGAACGCCGGCGCGAGCGCCACGTAAACAGGCGTATCGCTCTTGACGGCCTGAATGGTCTGAAAGATCTGGCTCTTGTCCGAGATGGCGCCGAACGGGCAGCTGACCATGCACTGGCCGCAGGACGTGCACTTGGAATAATCAATGTCGGCGCGGCCGAGCCCGTCGGAATGGATGCAGTCCATGCCGCAGGCCTTGCGGCACGGCCGCTCGAGGCGCACGATGGCGTTGAACTTGCACTCTTTCAGGCAGCGCCCGCAGCGGATGCACTTATCCGGGTCGATGTGGGCCTGGCCGTTCTGCCGCGTGATGGCCTGCCGCGGGCAGACCGACATGCACGGATGCTCCAGACAGCCCTGGCACACGTTCGTGATCTTCACGACGTTGTCCGGGCAGCGGTTGCACGCGAACTTGATGACGTTGATGAGCGGCTTTTCGTAGTAGATCTCCGGGTCGAGCGCCTTTTCCACGCCGTCCGAGAGCAGGGAAAACTCCGAAAACTTGCGCAGCGGCAGCCCCATGGCCAGCCGCAGCCGCTCGCCGACGACGGCGCGCTCGAGAAACAGACTGTCCCGGTAGGAACCGATCTCACCGGGGATGATCTTGAACGGCAGCTCTTCGAGCCGCTTTGCGTAATCGCCGCCCTCATAGGCCATTCGGGCGATCTCCGTGAATACTTCGTGACGGATACGTACTTTTCCGGTTTCAATGCCGCGCATAGGGTTCTCCTTTGGGAATAAAAAGTGAATTCCGATTCGTGAAATTTGCGACAAAACACTTGACGTAAGGTCGCGGAAAACATTATACTAATACAGAATAAATTTCGCAATTCTTTTTTTGCAATCTGGACAAAAAAATAACGATTAGCTCCAATTTTGTCGAAAAATCAAAGAAAACGGCGCATGTGTCTGGGAATGACATCCTGTGTTGGGGCAGGTTTGTGACCTGGACACAGAAAGATCTGCCGGATCTGTGGTAGGATGGATGCAATCGAAGCCGCAGCTTCCGCAAATTTTTCAGCCGTCAGGAGGGAACGCACTATGGAAGAAAACAAAACGAAAGCCAAGATCATCGCAGTCGCCGGCAAGGGCGGCGTCGGCAAGACCTCTCTGTGCTCGGCGATCGTGCGCGAGCTGGTGGAGGCTTTCCCCGGCAAGCGCATCCTCGCCATCGACGCAGACCCGGCCGTCGGCCTGTCCACGGCGCTGGGCGTGCACGTCGAGCACACCATCGACGACATCCGCAACGAAGTGATCGAGACCTCGGAGCGCGGCGAGTACCGCCAGGCCATCGAGGTGCTCAACGAGGCGCGCTTCCGCATCTTTGACACCATGGTCGAGTGCGACGGCTTCGCCTTCCTGGCCATCGGCCGTCCGGAGGCCGCCGGGTGCTACTGCTCGGTCAACTCCTACCTCAAGGAAGTCATCAGCATGCTCGCCAATGACTTTGACTACGTGGTCATTGACGGCGAGGCCGGCATCGAGCAGATCAGCCGCCGCGTTATGGAGCAGGTCTCGCACCTGGTCCTCGTCACCGACCAGAGCGCCAAGGGCGTGAACGTCTGCCGCGAGATCAAGGAGGCGGCTGATGACCTCATCACCTACGAGCGCATCGGCATGATCGTCAACCGCGTGGTCGACCCGAGCATGAACGATCTCGTCAAGCTCGACGGGGTGGACGTGCTTGCCTACATCCCCACCGATCCGATCCACGCTGCCAACGACATCCACGGCAAGAGCGTGTTCGAGCTGCCGGAGGACTCCAACATCATGGTCGGCGTCCACCAGGCGCTGCACAACCTGGGCATTTTTTGAGGAGGGAACAACATGAAGGATATGGAACTGTACGACAGCTTTATTCGCGAAACGACTGACCTGCTCGGCGCTCCGACGCAGAAGTGGGCCTATAAAGAGCGCGATGCGTGGAAAGATAACGGCGAGAGCGAGCTCGTGCTCCTGCGCGACGCTGCGTATGAGCTCGGCGGCGGCGCGAACGACGCCGTGAACTTCACCTGCGTCACGTCCGACAGCAGTCTCGTCCCGGCGGACGAGGTGCTGCTCTACGGCCCGGATATGAAGGAAATCAAGGGCGACGTGCCATTTGCCCGCCTCGTGATACTCGGCGTCAAGGACATCGACGTCGAGAACAAAGACGCGACTTACACCGCCATCCGCAACATCGAGTTCGTGAAGTACCATGTCTTCCCGGACGGATACATGATGCGCGTCTCGCCCGAGAGCAGCCGCGAGCAGATCCGCGTGAGCAAGAAGGCCATCAAGAAGGGCATCTCGTTTTACAAGGTCGGCTGCGACTTTATCCGGCAGTATAAGAAAAACCCGAACATCACGAATGTGCGCGTGATCTTCATCACGAAGAACGTCGACTTCAAGACCCTGCACGACACGGCCAAGAAGATCGACGACGTGACCAAGACCATGAACACCATCCTCGAGGGCATGCCCGAGGATCTCGACTGCGCGAGCTGCAGCTTCAAGCCCGTGTGCGACGAGGTCGAGGGCCTCAAGGAGCTGCACTTCGGCAAGGCCGGCAAGAAAGCGCCGAAGGCGTAATTTCCGCAGAACATACACGCACGGCCCCGCAAGCAACCTGCGGGGCCGTGTTTTTTACCACTTACAACGAGAGGAGGTGCGCCATGCCGAATTTTCGCATGACGCTCAGCTATGACGGCACGCGCTACAACGGCTGGCAGCGGCAGGGCAACACGCCGGACACCATTCAGGGGCGGCTCGAGGCCGCACTCAGCGACCTGCTGGCGCAGCCGGTCGAGGTCGCGGGCTCCGGCCGCACGGACGCGGGCGTGCACGCCCGGATGCAGACGGCGTCGTTCCGCGCGAAGACCGACCTGCCCGCGCCAGAGCTGCTGAGGCAGCTGCGTGCGCGCCTGCCGGGGGACATCGGCGTGCTCACGCTCGAGGAAACCGCGCCGCGCTTTCACGCGCGATTGTCCTGCCGCGGCAAGACGTATGTCTACCGCGTCTGGAACAGCGAGACGCCGAACGTGTTCGAGCGCCGCTATGTCTACGCCCTGCCGCAGCCGCTCGACACGGCGGCCATGCAGCGCGCGGCAGCGCTGCTGTGCGGCACGCACGACTACACGTCGTTTTGCGCCAACCGGCGCATGAAAAAATCCGCCGTGCGCACGGTCGATGCCATCACCGTCGAGCGGCGGGGCGAGGAAGTGCGCCTGACGTTCTCGGGCGACGGCTTTTTGTACCACATGGTGCGCATCCTCACCGGCACGCTGCTGGAGGTCGGACTCGGGCAGCGGGACGCCGGCACGATGCCGGACATTCTCGCCGCGCGCGACCGCAGCGCCGCCGGGCCGGCAGCGCCCGCCCGCGGGCTGATCCTGTGGGAGACAAGATACTGAACGTTTGGCAGCGCACAGAATCGGGATTTGAGGGAGTATTTATGAACAGAAAAAGATGGCCAATTCTATGTGCAATCGCAATATTCGCAGTTGCCATTCTCGTTTATGCGAATTTTCAAAAGAAACATACTTTTGCACTTGTAAACGATGAGGGCATGATCAAATCCGAACAGATACAGCCGCTATTTGGAACCGTAAAAGTAAGTGGGGATTGTGATACGGATGTGGTCTTTACGGATATGGAAACGGGTGAAAAATATGTGGTAGGGTATATTACATCTGGTGTATCAGAAAAAATCAAACTGGAAAAAGGCAAATGGTACACGGTAGCCGGCGGAGGAAATCTTGTAATAAGCCCAGTGAATGTTCGCGTGGAATAAAAAACGACAGCTTCCGGTTTGCTGAACCGTGAAACCGCCCCCGGCGTGACCTGTTCGGTCACGCCGGGGGCGTTCCTGTTATCTGCTTCTGCCGTGTCATTTCAGCCGCGCGCGCTGCGCCGCGCAGTAGGCGCGCACGTCAAACGGCTCCGGCACGCTGTCGCGCCGGAGGTAGAGCGGGTGGTGCGGGTGTCCGGCCTTCGACCGGGGGCCGAACGTCAGCCACTGCGCATGAAACTCCTCGCCGATGGCGAGCATTTCCTCGAGCGCGTCGAACAGGTACGGCCGCTTTTCGATCAGCGTGCCCCACGCGGCCCACACAGCCGGCCGGTTGCCGGGTGCGTACTGCCCGAGCACGTAGCGGAAGGCCGCCATGTTCTGCTCGTGCAGCGCGCGGTTGAAGGTGGTGTCCATGGCGTTTGGATCGGTCGCGCGCTGGGGGTAGACGTTGAACATCGTGAAGCTGTCATACCCGTTGCCGAGGGCGATGCGCTCGACGCTCTTGAGTGTGTTGTCGAGATCGCCCGGCTGCGCGGTCGACGGGTTGATGCCGATGCAGATGAGCGGGTTTGCGCCCCGCGTGCCGAGGATGTAACGGTATTCGGTGTAGTACGGCGGCACGTACAGCCAGCGCGCGGCGTCATAGTCGTCGTGCTGCGGGCAGTGGAGCGCGTCGTCAAAGGTCAGCAGCGCGCACGTCTGGCTCGCGCCCTTTGGAATGTGCATGGGTCGTCCCTCCGATCGGTGCGGTCAGTCCCCGGCGGGCGGGAACGGTTTGGAATAGGCGGTCTTGGCGCTCACGCCCGGCAGGCGGCCGATGCGCCCCGCGAGCGCGGAGATCACGTCCTGCGGCGCGTCGAGCACGACGCTGATGATGCTGACGCCCTTAGCGCGGTAGGGCAGCCCCATGCGGCCGATGATGTACTGCCCCGCATCGTGCAGCAGGGCGTTGAGCTGCGCTGTGCTCTCGCTGTTTTCCACGATGATGCCGATCAGCGCCACGCGCGTTTCCATGCGCGCTCACCTCGCTTTCGTTTTGTCTATTGTACGCGAAAATGGGCGGGAACGCAATGCGTTCCCGCCCGTTTCACACGGAAAATCCTGCTTATTTGCCCTGCTTATAAAACTGCTTGGAGTTATCGAGCACCTGGCACTCGGCGTTCGGGTAGAGCACGACCTTCTTCGGCGTGCCGTCGTCGAGGATGCGCAGGGTGTCCGACCACGTCTTGACGTATTCAGCGCCGGAGTGCTCGTCGATGTACCACGGGTCGCGCATGCCCTTGACGGTGTGCTCGGCAAACACGACAGCGTGGGCCATGTTTTTGCCCTTCGTGTAGCAGCCGGACCACATCATGCCGCCGGGGGCGGAGTGGCCCCACTTGTCGTACAAAAAGTGCACACACGGGCCGAACGGGGAGTTGGCCGCGAGCACGAACGAGCCGCCGTCCTTGAGCGAGGCAATGACCTCGGGCGTGTAGGCGCAGTTGGCCTCGGCGGGCTTGAAGTAGTTGTTGGCGATGACCACGTCGCAGTCGGGCACGAACTTTGCCGCGTAGTGCTCGGCGGCGTAGGCGGCCGCGTGCTGGATCTCGGCCTCAAAGTCGCCGGCGAACAGGTTGCAGATCTGCGCGTGGCCGTTGAGGATGGCGTCGATCTTGAAGTCGAGCCCCATCATGCGCGCGGCCTGCTCGGCGTCGCTGCGCATGAGCGTGTGGGGGTTGCCCATGTTGAACTCCGTCGTCGTCGTGAAGCTGTGGTTGCGCATGATCGTGCGCAGCGAGCTCACGCCCGGCAGGATGCACTTGGCGCCGCCGCTGAAGCCGTAGTAGCTGTGGGCCATGGTCGTGCCGATGGCGATCTTGTAGTCGGCGGACATGACGTCGGCATTGATCTCGACGGGCACGTTGTTGGTTGTGTTGCCGACGAACACGTGGTTAAAGAACAGGTTGTGGTTGTGCACCTCGTAGTTTTCGACGATCTCCTCGCCGAGCTTGCGCACGAACTCCGTGCGGTACATGACACCGTGGGTGCCGAGCGCGATGATGAACCAGATGTTCTCCTTCGGCACGCCGGCGGCGCGCAGCTCCGCGATGACGGCCTTGGCGATCGGCTCGCACGGCGTCGGGCGGGTGATGTCGTCGATGATGATGACGGCGCTCTTCTTGCCGGCGGCGCCCTCGGAGATGGGCTTGGCGCCGATGGCGGCGTGGATCTTCTCCGCGATCTGCGCCTCGGTCAGAGCCGGGGTGTCATAGCCGTGGATCTTGGAGATATGCACGTCCCAGTTGTCGGGGAACGCGATCGGGATCGGCTGGTCGCCGTAGTTGCTGTTGGAAGGCAGGTCAAATGTTTTCATAGAGAATCCTCCTGGGATCGACGCGCTTTCTCATCTTCCGCATCCTGCTCGATCAGGCACTCGCGGTACGGGCCGGTCAGCGTCAGGTGGTCGTAGATGGCGGCGGCCACGGCGGCTTCGTCGCGGTCACGCAGGGCCTGACAGATGGCCTGGTGCCCGGCGCGTGTCAGGGCGTTTTCGTCCAGCCGCCAGGTCTCCTCGAGCACACGCGCGCGGTAGATGTCCATGAGCGAGGACAGCGTGGTGTAGATGTACTTGATGAGGGCGTTGTGCGACATGCGCATGAGCGCATTGTGAAACTGCGAGTCCAGCACGGACTGCCGGTCGATCGGCGTGCCGATATAGTCGTAGTCGGCCAGAGCGCACAGGCGCTCGATCTCGTCGTCGGTCGCGCTGCGGATGATGTCCCGGCACACGTCCGTCTCGAGCACGATGCGCAGATCCAGCACATTTTCCAGCGTGCTGTTGCTCAGCGCGAACAGCGCGCAGATCGGCCGGTTGATCGACAGCTCCGGCGTGTTCGTGATGTACGAGCCGCTGCCCTGGATGCTCTGTACGATGCCCATGGCCTCCAGACTCTTGATCGCCTCGCGCACGCACGTGCGGCTGACGTCAAACTTCGTCGCCAAGGACAGCTCCGTCGGCAATTTGTCGCCTTTCTGGAGCTGGCCGTGGTTGATCTGGTCGAGGACGGCGTCCACGATTTTTTTATAGTTTGTGCTGGACTTCGGTTTCATGTTGTCACCTCGCTAAGCGATATTCACAAAAATTGCGTCGATTTTTTGAACATTATGATTATTTACAAAGAAAAAAAGCGATGGTATGATTGAAATAATCAAATGTGTCAGACAAATTTGAGGGCCTACATCAGGTCCTTTCCTTATTCGCCGGAAAGTTGTCTGACAATTATCGGGAGACTTTCCATCTGTGTCTACATTAGCACATTCTTTTTTTTAAGTCAATGATTTGTCAGACAAATGATGAGAAATGGGACACGGAGTTGGAAAAGCCAATACGGACCGAGTGAGGTGAGCCATCGAGAGAAATGGAGAGCATTCCCCCTGTATCGCAAAAGCAGAGAATTTGGAATGAAAATGTAACTTAGAGGAGAAGAAGAAACATGCCAAACACGAGCAACGCATCAAAAAATGTCAAGCGCTTCCTGCTGCTGTTCGCACTCGGAGTCGCTTACGGCTTCATGTACGTCATGCCGTACATGAAGTCCAGCTTCTACGATCAGATGATCGCCGCCATGGGCTGCACGAACGCCCAGCTCGGCTCTCTGATGACCTACTACACGATCGCACTCACCATCTCCTACCTGCCCGGCGGCTGGATCGGAGATAAGTTCAACCCGAAGCCGGTCCTGCTGGCCTCCATCTTCGGCCAGGCGGCGCTGAGCTTCCTGTTCATGTTCACATATCAGAGCTACACCATGGCCGTTATTGTCTGGCTGCTCATGGCGCTGACCGGCGGCTTCGCTTTCTGGCCGGCCATCATGAAGGGCATCCGCATGACGGGCAGCGACGAAGAGCAGGGCCGTATGTACGGCATCTTCGAGGCCCTCAACGGCTTCGCTTCCCTGCTGCTGAGCTTCATCATGATCGGCATCATGGCCATCGCCGGCAAGGGCGACCTCGTCACCGGCTTCAAGAGCGCGCTGGCCTGCATGGGCGGCCTGTCCATCGTTTCCGGTCTCCTGGTCCTGTTCCTCATGCCGAAAGACGCCCAGTACGGCGCCCAGCCGGAAGAGGATGCCGAGTCCAGCAAGATCACCATCAAAGATTACCTGCACGCGTTCAAGATCCCCGGCGTGTGGATCATGGCCATCCTGGTCTGGTGCTATGTGACCATCTCCGCCGTGGCGAGCTACCTGACGCCGTACAGCACGGACGTGCTCGGCATGTCCGCCGTGGTTGCCGCGAGCATCGGCACCATCCGTACCTATGGCTGCCGCCTGGTCGGCGGCCCGCTTGGCGGCTTCCTGGCCGACAAGACGTTTAAGTCCGTTTCCAAAGAGCAGGTCCTCGGTCAGACCGCCTGCGTCGTTACTCTGGGCATCTTCCTGATCCTGCCGGTCGGCACGAACAGCACGGTGCTCGTGATCCTTCTGCTTCTGGTGGGCGTTGCGATGTTCCTGTGCAAGGGTACGTACTTCTCCGTGCAGCCCGAGCTCGGCATCCCGACGAAAGTCTCCGCGACGGCCGTCGCCATCGCGACCCTCATCGGCTATCTGCCGGACATGTTCGTGCACACCATGTTCGGTAACTGGATCGATCAGTACGGCGCCGCCGGCTACAACAAGATCCTGCTTTACGGAGTTGGGACCGCAGTCCTCGGCATCGTTGCGGCCGTGCTGGCAGTCGTCCAGTCCAAAAAGATCGCAAAGCGCAAGGCTGCCGAACAGGCTGCGTAATCCCCGCAAATAACAAGGAGGCTTATCCATGAGCAAAATCAAGATCAACACGGCCCGCTGCAAAGGCTGTGGTTACTGCGTGAACGACTGCCCGCGCAAGGCGCTGTCGTTCTCCGGCAACATCAACGACAAGGGCTATGACACCGTTCAGGTCGACGACGCGCTGTGCGTCGCCTGCGGCACGTGCTACCGCGTGTGCCCCGACAGTGTTTTTGAAATCCTGGAATAAGAGGTAAGAACATGAGCAAACAACTTATGAAGGGCAATGAGGCCCTGGCAGAAGCGGCGCTGCGCGCCGGCTGCCGTTTTTACAGCGGCTATCCCATCACCCCGCAGACCGAGATCCTGGAGTACCTGGCCAAGCGTATGGACGAAGTGGGCGGCACGTTCGTGCAGACCGAATCCGAGCTCGCGGGCATCAACATGCTCCTCGGCGCGGCAGCGGCCGGCGCGCGTGCGCTGACCAGCTCCGCCGGCCCCGGCTTCTCCCTGAATCAGGAGGGCATCTCCTATCTCGTCGCGGCGGATCTTCCGGCTGTCATCATCAACGTCATGCGTATCGGCACCGGCCTCGGCGACATCGCTCAGGGCCAGGGCGACTACTGGCAGATGACCCGCGGCGGCGGCCACGGCGACTACCGCACCATCGTGCTGGCTCCGGCCTCCGTGCAGGAAAACTGCGACATGATGACCACTGCCTTTGATCTGGCGGAGAAGTACCGCCACCCCGTGTTGGTCGCGTCCGACGCCGCCATCGGCCAGATGGTCGAGGGCGTTGAGCTCAAGGATTTCGTCGAGCATGACATTGACCAGTATGACTGGGCGATCCGCGGCTGCAAGGCCGGCCAGGCGCCCCGCAAGGTCCAGAACGTCTACTACACCAACCCGCAGTACCCCGAATTCCTGCGCAGCAAGTATCAGGCGATCGAGGACAACGAGCAGCGCTGGGAGTCCTACCAGGCGGAGGACGCCGACGTGGTGCTCGTGGCTTACGGCATCAGCTCCCGCATCTCGAAGGAAGCGGTGAACATGGCCCGCGCCGAGGGCTTCAAACTCGGCCTGATCCGCCCGATCACGCTCTGGCCGTACCCGGTCAAGGCGTTTGAGACCTGCAAGAACGCCAAGGCGTTCATGACGGTCGAGATCAACATCCTCGGCCAGATGGTCGACGATGTGAAGCTGGCTGTGGAAAACAAGTATCCGGTCGGCTTCTATGGCACGTTCTTTGGTCTGCCGGAACCGGAAGAGATCGTCGCGCAGGCCAAGGCCATGCTGGAAAAGGAGGGGAAATAAATGAAACTCAAAGCACCCGAAACTGTCTTTTCCTCCGCCGGCTTCTGCCCCGGCTGCGGCCACGGCCTGGCCACCCGACTGATCGGCGAGGTCTCCGAGGAACTCGGCATTCAGGAAAAAATGCTGGCAGTCGTGGACGTTGCCTGCTGCTCGTTCAACATTGACTACTGGCGCTACGATACCATCATGGCGGCGCACGGCCGCGACATCCCGACGGCTGTCGGCGTCAAGCACATCCGCCCCGAGAACCCGGTCTTTGCTTACCTGGGCGACGGCGCTGCCTACTCCATCGGCATGGCGGAGACCATTCACGCCGCGCTGCGTAACGACAACATCTGCGTGTTCGTCGTCAATAACAGCGTCTTCGGCATGACCGGCGGCCAGATGGCCCCGACCACCCTGCCGCACCAGAAGACCGCGACCTCCCCGAAGGGCAAGGATCCGGCCAAGTACGGCACGCTCAACGTCGTCGACGTGCTCGGCAAGATGGACATTGCCTATCTGGCACGCGGTGAACTGGTCGGACCTGCCGGCATGAACAACTGCAAGAAGCTCATCCGCAAGGCGTTCGAGCACCAGCTCAACGGCGACGGCTTCAGCCTCGTCGAGCTGCTCAGCCCCTGCCCGACCAACCTGAACATGCCGCCGGTGAAGGCCCGCGAGCATGTGCACACGGAAATGACCAAGTATTTCCCGATCGGCGAATACATTGACAAGAAGGGTGGTAATCAGGCATGATGGTAGAAATGATTTGCGCCGGATTCGGCGGCCAGGGTGTCCTGACCACCGGTCTGATCCTGGCAGAGGCCGGCATGAAGCTCGGCATGAACGTGCTGTGGTATCCGTCCTACGGCTCCGAGATGCGCGGCGGCACGGCCAACTGCACCATTAAGTTCTCCGACAAGGAGATCGCCAGCCCCTGCGCCAAGAAGATCGACATCCTCATGGCCATGAACGCGCCGGCGATCGACAAGTTCGAGAGCAGCCTGCGCCCGGGCGGCCTGCTGCTGGTCAACAGCTCGCTCGTGCACGAGCGCGAATACCGCGACGACATCAAGGTCGTCAAGGTCCCCATGACCGAGATCGCCGCGGAGCATGAAAACCCGAAGGGCGCCAACATCGTCATGATGGGCGCCATGGCGGCCAACTCCGATCTGTTCACCGAGGACGATCTGGAGCGCCTGACCAACGAGTTCTTCGAGAAGAAGGGCAAGATCAACCCGAAAAACAGCCTCTGCTTCCGCGCCGGCACGCAGATCCACTAAACCGGCGAACTCCACGGGGCTTTGCTCATGAAATCAGCACCCGGGGCGCTGCCCGGCAGCGCCCCGGGAAAATCCCGCTCTGGAGGTGTAAATTTTTTGAATGTCCTAGACGTCATCATCATCCTGGCATACTTTGTCGGCATGATCGTGCTCGGTCTGATCGCAAACAAAAAACAGACCGGCGTGGATGACTATTATCTGGGCGGCCGCTCGATGGGCGCTCTGAAGATCGGCGCGCTCTGGATGGCCGGCTGGATCGGCGGTTCGTCCGTCATCGGTACATCCTCAAACAGTTATTCCATGGGCATCACCGGCGTCTGGTATGTGGGTGAGATCGCCATCGGCTGCGTGCTCTTCGCGCTCGTCATGGCCAAGCCCATCAAGCGCGTGAGTGACGAGCTGAGGAATGTCACGTTCCCCGAGCTGATCCACGCGCGCTATGACCAGAAAAACAGCACCATGGCCAGCATCACGACCATCCTTGCGATGATCGGCTACACGGCGGCGCAGTTTGTTGCCGGCGCGTCGATCCTGAACGTGCTCACGGGCTGGAATCTCGGCGTGTGCTACATTCTCGCGGCCGTGGTCATCGTGTTCTATGTCTCGACGGGCGGCCTGCTCGCCGTGACGTATACCGACATCGTGCAGATGGCGCTGCTGCTGCTCGGCATTGTCGTTCTGGCGGTGCCGCTGGTCGGCTCGCAGCTGCACAAGATGGGCGCAAACCTCGTCACCGACCTGCCGGCGAGCTTCTTCGACCTCGGCGCGTGGGGCTGGCCGACGATCCTCGCGCTCGGCCTGTCGACCGTCATGTCGTTTTTCACGAGCATGGACAGCTACACCCGCTGCATCGCCGCCAAGGACGCCAGGACCGCCCGCACCGGCACGATCTATGCGGCCGTGCTCGTGCTCATCATCGCCGGCACCAGCACGTTCCTCGGCATGGCCGGCAAGCTCATCCTGCCCGACCTGTCGTCGTCCAACAACGTCATTGCGGCGCTCGTGGTCGAACTCTTCCCGCACGGGCTCAAGGGCCTCGTGCTCATCGGCGTGCTCAGCGCCATCATGTCCACGGCGGACATTTCCGTCCTGACCGGTTCGGCCAGCCTGACGAAGGATATCTACCAGCGCTACATCAACCCCAACGCATCGGACAAGACGCTGCTGCGTGTGGGCTTTGTCGCGTCCCTGTTCGTGGGCGTGCTCGGCGCGATCTTCGGCTGGTTCACGCAGGACATCATGAACATCCTGCTCATCACGTTCACCATCAACTCGGCTGGCCTGTTTCTGCCGACGCTCGGCGCGTTCTTCTGGAAGAAGTCGTGCTCAGCGGGTGCATTCGCGTCCATGCTCTCGGCGACGGTCATCGCCGTCGTCTGGTTCATCGGCGGCAAGGTCAGCTCGCTGCCGCTGTTTTCCATCGACGCGCTCTGGCCCAGCTTCGGCGTGTCGGCCATCCTGTACGTCGTTATCTGCCTGACGCATCATCAGACGCCGGCGGAGCAGAAAAAGGCGGAAAGATTCTACGCGGCCAAGTGAGCCGCACCCCCATCCCAAGATAGGAGTATTGTCACAATGGAGCAAACGAAGAAGATGCCCCTCGAGGGGATCCGCGTCGTGGAGCTGGCGACGGTCGTCGCCGCCCCGACCGCGTCGCGCGTGCTGTGCGCGTTCGGCGCAGAAGTCATCAAAGTGGAAACCAAGATCGGCGACGAGATGCGCCGCGCCGGTGAGTTCGAGATGGTCGTGTGCGAGGACGATAAAAACCCGCTGTTCACCATCCAGAACAGCGGCAAGCGCCTGACGAGCATTGATCTGAAAAATCCGGACGGCAAGGCCGCCTTCCTCAAGCTGCTCGAGACGGCCGACGTGTTCCTCACGAACGTCCGTCTGCCGTCGCTGGGCCGCCTCGGTCTCGATTATGAGACGCTGCACAAGGCCTACCCCGGCCTCGTGTACGCGCACTTTTCCGGCTTCGGCCCGAAGGGGCCCGACGCCGCCAAGCCCGGCTTTGACAGCACGGCGTTCTGGCTGCGCAGCGGCCCGATGGCCGACTGGCAGGTGCCCGGCTCCTTCCCGTTCACGCCCACCTACGCCTTCGGCGACATGGCCACGAGCTCGGCGTTCCTGTCCGGCATCCTCATGGCCATCATCGGCAAGAAGAGCACCGGCATGGGCACATTCGTGAGCACGTCGCTGTTTGCCAGCGGCATCTGGTGCAACGCCATCGGCGTCGTGTCGCACCAGCCGCAGTTCGGCGGCGAGCGCCCGAACGACCCCCTGCGCCCGGCCGACCCGTTCTGCCACTTCTACGAGTGCAGCGACGGCAAGTGGATCGGTGTGTTCGACAATGAGTACCGCCGCGAGCTGCCGAAGTTTGCAAACCTGTTCGGCATGCCGGAGATCGCCGACGATCCCCGCGCCGCCAGCCTCGAGGCGCTGCACGAGACCGACTTCGTCGTCGAGATCGTCACGCGGCTCAACGCCATTTTCAAGACCAAGACGGTCGCCGAGTGGGAAGCCTTCCTCTCGGAAAACAACGTCTCCTGCGAGCGCATGCGCACCATCCGCGACGTGAGCACCGATGAGCAGGCCATTGCCAACGGCTATATCCAGAAGGTCACCTTCAAGGACGATCTCGAGGTCATGATGCCGTGCCCGCCCATGCAGCTGACGGAGTATGCCACGCGCCCCTACACGTCCGCCGGCCGCCTCGGCGCCGATACGGACAGCATTTTCCACGATCTTGGGTATACCGATTCGGAAATTGCCGCCATGAAAGACAGCGGCGCGATCCAGTAACACAATATAAAAGGAGAAAGCGCATATGAAAATCGTTCTGGCAGAAGTGCCCTACACCAAAGACAGAGACATCAGCGTGGAAAAGTCCTGCGTGCCGGAAGGCGCGGAGCTGACCATGGCCGTGTTCGACGAGCACGCTGAGAATAACGATGCGTTCTACGCCGAGATCAAGGACGCCGACATCATCATCGACGGCTACGTCCACTTCGGCAAGAAGGAGATCGACGCCATGGATCACTGCAAGGTCATCTCCTTCCAGTCCACCGGCTACAACGAGGCCGATCTCGACTACGCGAAGGAAAAGGGCATCGCCGTCTGCTCCATCCTCGACTACTGCACGCAGGAGACCGCCGAGAGCGCCATGGCCCTCATGCTCAACCTCCAGCGCGGCATCCGCCAGTATGACCGCAGCGTCCAGCAGGATCACGTCTGGGATTACCAGGTCGTGCCGCACCTCAAGCGCATCGCCGGTCAGGTCATGGGCATCGCCGGTCTCGGCCGCATCGGCCAGTCCGTCGCGCGCAAGGCGCAGGCGTTCGACATGGAGGTCATTGCCTACGACCCGTTCCTGCCGCCTGCCATTGCCGAGAACCTCGGCGTCAAGCTCGTCGATTTCGACACGCTGCTGGCCGAGTCCGACGTGCTGAGCCTGCACATGAACCTCACCGAGGAGAACTACCACATGTTCAACAAGGAAGCGTTCATGAAGTGCAAAAAGCACCCCATCATCGTCAACGAAGGCCGTGGCCCGCTGATCTGTGACGAGGATCTCGTCTGGGCGCTCGACAACGGCTACATCCGCGGCGCCGCGCTCGACATGGTCGAGAGCGAGGATCCGGATCTGGACACCTGCCCGCTCGTCGGCCGCGACGACGTGCTGCTCACCCCGCACAGCGGCTACTACTCCGACACGTCCAACTATCTCGTCGCAAAGCTGTCCATGGACAACGCCCTGTACTACGTCAACGGCGAGTACGACAAGGTCAAGTCCATCCGCAACGGCGTCAACGCCTGAGCACCCTCCCGCTTGTTTCCGCTGGGCAGCCAATTTCCATTTTCTCTTTTTCTACCCTTCTTTCTGTTCTGTTTTTGCGATTTCAACGGATATATCTTCTCTCCTACCAGCCGTCCAGTGGATTCCAAATATCCGTGTCCGCATCCGGTCTCCGGCACGGACACGGGCCTGAAAACCCGTATGTACCGGGCGCCGCGTCAGGTGCCCGGTGCTTTTTTGCGGTTGACACTGCCCGGCGGGAACAGTAAAATGAAAAGGACGGGCGGGGGCCCGCCAGAGAAAGGGAACGTTTTTTTAGATCGCGGAGGTGTTTCCTATGGAACCTGCAAAAGTATATTTTTCCGATCTGCGCGCGGATGAGATCAGCACGCTCGAGAAGCTGCACCGGCTCATGAAGGCGGCCGGCTTTGAGCAGATCGATTTCAAGGACAAGTATGTCGCCATCAAGCTCCACTTCGGCGAGCCGGGCAACATGGCCTATCTGCGCCCGAACTGGGCGCGCGTCGTGTGCGACTATGTGCGCGAGCTCGGCGGCAAGCCGTTTCTCACCGACTGCAACACGCTCTATGTCGGCGGCCGCGCCAACGCGCTCGACCATCTCGACAGCGCCATGCGCAACGGCTATTCGCCCATGACCACCGGCGCGCAGTGCATCATTGCCGACGGGCTCAAGGGCGAGGACTACGACCTCGTGCCCATCCGCGGCGGCAAATATCTGCGCGCGGCGAAGATCGGCCGCGCCATCATGGATGCCGATATCTTCATCTCCCTCTCGCATGCCAAGGGCCACGTGTCCGCCGGCTTCGGCGGCGCGCTCAAGAACATTGGCATGGGCAGCGGCTCGCGCGCCGGCAAGGAGGAGATGCATAGCTCCGGCAAGCCCGTCGTCGATCAGGATAAGTGCATCGGCTGCGGCAAGTGCGTGGAAAACTGCGCGCACAACGGCCCGCACATCGAAAACGGCAAGTGCACCATCCTGAAATATAAGTGCACCGGCTGCGGCCGCTGCATCAACGTCTGCCCGATGCACGCCATCCATGCGGACTATGCGATCGCAAACGAGCTGCTCAACTGCAAGATCGCCGAGTACGCCAAAGCCGTCGTCGACGGCCGTCCGTCGTTCCACATCGCGCTCGCGCTCGACGTGTCGCCCTGCTGCGACTGCCACAATTTCAGCGACGTGCCGATCGTGCCGAATGTGGGCATGTTCGCGTCCTTCGACCCCGTGGCGCTCGACACCGCCTGCGCCGACATGATCAACGCCCAGCCGGTCAACCCGAACAGCGTCATCGCGCATGAGCATGACCATCCGCACGACCACTTCACGGCCGCGCACCCGGACACCGACTGGCGCGCCGCCGTCGAGCACGGCGAGGCCATCGGCCTCGGCACGACGCACTATGAGCTCGTGACAGTGTGATATCCGCTTTCATGCAAAAGGCTCCCCCGGACGGGGGAGCCTTTTTTGTTATATGTATTCTCTTTGGGTGATCCGTTTTATGATCGCCCGAGCCAGAAGTCCGGCGACGCCTATCTTTTTTGCAACATGCTTCTTGCCGTGCAGATAGAGTGCCTTGACTTCGATGCCCGCTATATCCTCCGCGGTGAGCGGATCATCGCCGAGAACGACGAAATCGGCAATCATACCGGGTGCAAGAGTGCCGCGTTTATTCTCCTCATGGCTCATATACGCGGGATTTGCCGTTATCATGCGCAGCGCGTCGAGACGCGATATGCGCTCGTCCGGATTGGGATGATTTACGGAGCACGCCATACCGTACAGGGGCTTTGGACGCGTGCACGGTCCGTCGGAGCCGTCGCCTACGACAAGTCCGAGGCGGTGCATCGTTCCCAGCGCGTTTAGTCTGTCAGTGCGCTCTCTGCCGAGCACAGAGCACAGATACTCGTCCGGCTCCTGCTTCCAATATATAAACGGCGACTGCGCGGCGATGCACAGCTTTATCTTTGCCGCGCGCTTTAGCTGCTCCTCGCTTGCAAGGCAGACATGGATCATCACATGGCGCGCATCGTCCCACGGCTTATCGGCATAAGCCGCCTCATATGCCGTTATGCACTGCTCCACCGCCGCATCGCCTATGGCGTGCATGGTTATCTGCCAGCCCTCGCGGTTTGCGCCGATGGCGAACTCGTTCACGCGTTCCTGCGGATAATTCAAAACGCCGTAGTTGTTCGGATCGTTCGCGTACGGCTCCTTGAGCGCCGCGTCCTCTGAGCCGAAACAGCCGTCGAGGGCAAGCTTGAAGCAGCCGCCGACGCGCTTGAAGCCGTGCTTTTTCACGGCCTTGAGGTCCATGGTCTGGAAGAATATGCGGAACGCCTGCGGCAGGCCGGGCGCGAGTATTTTTATCATGTCTATATCCAGATCGTTTGCAAAGCCCACGCCCTCAACGGTGTGCACGAGCCCGATGCCGACCGACGCAAGGTACTCCGCGCCTCCGGAGAGACCGCGTATAATATCCATCGTGGGGATATACGCCGTCGCCTCGTTCACGCCGTTATAAAACGCCGACTGGTACAGCCATCCGGTCTCGGTATTGCAGCCGGGATCGGATTTCACCTTATCCGACAGCAGCGCTAGCATTGCGCTGTTGCACACGGCAGCATGACCGTCGTACTTCATGACCATGAGCGGACGCTCCGTCCAGTCGTCAAGATCGCGCTTTTCGGGCAGCCGATGCTCGGCAACGGTGTTCGCGGTGCAGCCGTAGCCCATGAGCACCTTGTTTTTCCGGTGACTGTCGGCATAGCGCCTGACCGCCGCCTTTGCTTCGGCAAAATTTTTGACATCCATGAGATAGAATGTGTTCTCGAAAACGCACAGCGAGCCGAAATGCATATGCGTGTCGCCGAACGCGGGCGTTACCGTCGCGCCGCCGAGATCGACCCGTTTTGCCTTGCCGTAGCGCGGAGGGATGCTGCTTTCATCGCCGAGCCACACGATGTGACCGCCCTTTACCGCCATCGCGGTGTAAATGCGGTTTTCCTTTTCGCAGGAGATGAATCTGGCGTTCGTATAAAGCTCCATAACCTCATTCCTTTCACTTCTAAAATGGGCTCCATGTAGACATGGAGCACTACAGCCTGTTTCGTAAAGACAAGTGTACAGCGGGGGAGCGCGAGGGGGGTAAGCCCCCGCTCGCAATTGGATCATAGCCATCAAAAACGACTGAAAAACTGATGGATCAGTTTTATCAGGCTTTTTGACGAGCGCAGCGAGATTTTTTGTGAAAATTTATTTTTACAAAAAATGTGGCGTTTTTGAAGCGTATAAAAAAGTCTCTGACTTTTTGTACACTGAGGGGCTCCATGGTAAACATGGAGCCCAAATGTTTTCAGTCTTCGGGTATGTGTATCTCGCGGATGAGAAAATCCTTGCCCGAAAGTATGGTTTTTTCAAAGCCGCCGCAGTTGGGGCAATAGCCCTCGTGCTCAATGACATGGAACAGCTCGTTGCATTCGTCGCATTCAGCCATGCCGGGAATGACATTTATCACAAGCTTTGTGTCCTTGAGCCATGTATCCCCAACGACGACGGGATATATATCCTCAACATACTTGGGGATGACCAGCGACAGCTCGCCTATATCGAGGACGATCTCCGCGACCTCCTTAATGTCGTTTCGCTCGGCAAAATCGGTGACGGTTTTGACCATTGAGCGGACAACTCCGATCTCGTGCATAGCGGCTTCTTACGTTCTTGTGATCTTCTTGGTGACGAGCTTTGCGACTGCCGCCGGAGCATTGCCGGCTGCGCCGAGAAGCGCCTTGAAGTACGGTGCTCCGACATAGTCGGTGACCTTCTCAAGGTGGATGGCGTCGAACTTGCACTTGGTGGTGCAGATGCCGCAGCCCACGCACAGGCTCTCGTCAACGACGGCTGCGCCGCAGCCGAGGCAGCGGGAGGCCTCTATCTTCATCTGCTCCTCGGTGAAGGTACCACGCAGATCCTTGAAGGTCTTCTTTGCTACCTTGGCAAATATATTTTGCAGTTTAGGTCTATCAATAGTTTATATCATGAAACTATACACTTTGTCAATTATTTGGCGCTGGTATTAAGCGACTGTTCAGCTATTTTTTCAGAGGCACATTGACGCCCCCATTGGCTCCCTTGTGTAAAGGGAGGTGGGTTGCCGCATGGCGGCAAGCCGGAGGGATTGTGCCACTCGCCGTGGCGGGCATTGCGTTACCAACACTGGTAGTGGGTTTCGCTGCGTCATCTCGACAATAACAAACCGCGAATATGCGGGCGGCCACTGGTCGGTCACTCGCCGCTACCGGCGTTTCGCCACGAACAATGGTGTTTTAATCAACTGCTGCCGCACTATGACGGGCTGCGAAAAAAATCATTAAAATGCAATCATTGTCGGAAGTACAGGCAACACTGTAGGGGCGACCAATGGTCGCCCGTTTTTTATTGTTTCGTCGGCAATTACCGGTCGGGATGCCGCAACAACCGTACTGGCAGGCGCGTCAGTTCGTCTCCAAAAAGAAGTCCTTGCCGATTATCGCCTGGAGCGCCTGCTGCACGGCGGTGTCGAAGCCGAGCTCACGCAGCCTGCACATGCCCTCGATGGTCGTGCCGCCGGGGGAGCACACCGCGTTCATGAGTGCGATTGGGTGCTCGGAGCTGTTCATAGCAAGCGCGCCGCTGCCCATAACCGTCGCGGTGGCGATCTCCTCGGCGATCGGTCTTGCAAATCCCGCGCGGACACCCGCCTCCGCCAGAGCGTCAATGTACATCAAAACAAACGCGCCCGATGCCACGCCGAGAGCTCCGAATGCCGGAAACAGGTCTTCATCTATATGGTACACCTTGTACGCCTTGCCGACCGACGAGAATATCGCGTCGGCGGTTTTTATATGTGCGCTCGTTGCCGCCTTGCCGCCGCATATCGCCGTTACGGAGACTTTTTATACTTGAAGTCGCTTAACAACGAGTATAAATTGGATATTCAACAATAGAGAAAACGACCATACCAGGCACGAAGCCCGATATGGTCATTATTCTTTTGCAACCCGCTTGAAGAATGCCAGTTAAAAATATGTTTTTTTGCATATCCCGAATTAGCACCTTCTGATGGGGGAGCCTTTTGCTGTCTCGCGGGCTTTCAGTCCAGCAGCGCGAGCGCCTGCAAAACGGCCGCGGCCGATGCGTCGGCCGCGTGCTGCTCGAACTGCTCGAACGACGCGGCGGCCGTGCCGTCGGCCAGATCCGAGATCGCACGCACCACGGCAAAAGGCACACCGCTCATGCTCGCCGCCTGCGCGACCGCGCCGCCCTCCATCTCCGCCGCCATGGCGTCCGGGAACGCGCGGCGGATGGCGGCCTTTGCCGCCGCGCCGGAGATGAACTGGTCGCCCGTGGCGACCAGGCCGCGGTGCACCCGCTGCGCGCCGATCGCATTGCCCGCCGTCCGCGCCAGCAGGGCGGACAGCACCGCGTCGGGCGCGAACACCGTCGGCGCGCCGGGGTCGCCCATGCACACGCAGCCGCGCACGAAGCCGATGGGCGCGGCGTCAAAATCGTGCTGCACCAGCCCGTCGGCCACCACGATGTCGCCGACGGCGAGGCCGCTTGCCAGCCCGCCCGCGATGCCGGTGTTGATGACCGCGCCGGGCGCGAACCGGTCGATGAGCACCTGTGTGCAGCGCGCCGCGCTGACCTTGCCGATGCCGCACCGGACGAGCACGACCTCCCGCGCGCCCAGACGGCCCGTGTGAAAGCCCAGCCCCTGCACGGTCTCCCGTGCGGGCTGGGCGAGCGCCGCGATGAGGGCGGCGAGCTCCGAATCCATGGCGCCGATGACGCCGATCCGGTCATAAGACATGGTGATATCCCCTTCCGAAGGCGCGGCCGCGGCCGTGCCGGTTTTTGTCCACCTTAATCCATCCGCGCGCCGGTGTCAAGCCGCGCTATGAAATTTATGAGTCGCTCATAAATTTGCGGATATCTTGTTTTTCCCATGTGGTCTGCGATCCTGAAGACAAGCTCAAAAACCACAAGGAGGAACGAATCATGCTCAACGAAAACGTCAAAAAACTGCTCAAAGAAAACATGTGGGATCTGGCCACCTGCGCCGCCGGTGTGCCGAACGTAGTGCCGGTCGCGTTCAAGGACGTGACGGACGACGGCAAGCTCGTCGTCGGTGACGTGTTCCTGGACACGACGCTGCGCAACCTCGCCGCGAATGACGGCCGCATCGCCATCTCCATCTACGACGCCAAGACGCTCGAAGGCTACCAGATCCGCGGCACGGCCGAGCATGTCACCGAGGGCGCGGTCGTGACCACGTTCAAGGCCATGGTCGAGCAGATGTTCCAGGGCGCGGCCACGGCGAAGGGCGCGCTCATCATCACGCCGGAGACCGTCATCGTCACGACGCCCGGCGCGGAGAACAAAAAGGTCTTGTAACGGCAATTTTCCATCGCTTTTTGATCTTTCTCTTTTTGCCCGGGGCGGGACGCGGTGCGCGTTTCGCGCCCGCTTCTGCACACTTGCATCCCGGGCGAGACAGTGGTATGCTGTAGGCAGGAAACAGCTGAAAGGAGCCATTTTTTATGCGCATTGCAGTCCCTTATGAAAACGGAAACATTTTTCAGCACTTTGGCCGTTCGGAGGCGTTCAAGTTTTATGACGTTGACGGCGGCGCGGTCACGGCGGCGGCCGTCGTGTCCACGAACGGCAGTGGCCACGGCGCGCTGGCAGGCTTTCTTGCGGCGAACCACGCCGACGTGGTCATCTGCGGCGGCATCGGCGGCGGCGCGCAGTCGGCGCTCGCGGAGGCCGGCATCCGGTTTTACGGCGGCGTGAGCGGCAGCGCGGATGCGGCGGTGCAGGCGCTGCTCGACGGCTCGCTCGGCTATGATCCCGAGGCGCGCTGCGATCATCACGACCACGCGCACGGCGCGGGCCACACCTGCGGCGAGCACGGCTGCGGCGAGCACGGCTGCGGCGAACACAGCTGCCACAGCTGACGACAACGGCAAAAAAGCAAAGGCTCCGGGAAACCGGAGCCTTTGCTCGTTTTGCGGCGAAGAAAATTTCCAATTTCCCCTGTCAGCGCCTTGACATTCCGGGCGGAATATGCTGCTTTTTTGTTGACCAGATGGTAAATAAAAATCTGGGTACATATTGATTCGATCAAGGGGAGGAAATACCATGACTCAGTCCGCAAAAGACGAAGCAAAATTCCTGGATACCCGCCTCGACGACGAGACCGCCGCCGTACTGGAAAAGTGGAACCTGGTCATCCTCGGCGCAGCCCTGCTGCACGATGCCGACCACATCCGCCAGGCCATCCGCTGGCACTATAAGATCCCGATGCAGCTCTGGATCATCAACCTGGCCGTGTACGTTTTGCCCACCGTTGGCGAGTTTCTGCTGAAAAACAAGCGCACGTCCTCGTTCCTGACCGTTGTCGCCAACGGCATCGTTACGAGCGCGGCGTTTTTGAAGGTGCACCTGTTCAAGCCCACGACGGACATCTGGGGTGCCTGGAACTACAACTACTTCAAGCTCGCCAGGGGCGTGTGGCATGAGGGCCAGTTCATCAAGGGCATCGACTGGATCGACTGGGCGCTGCTGCTCGATTTGCCCGCCATGGCCATCCCGGCGTGCATGACGGCGATCAAAAAGCGCAAGGAATTCAAGCAGAACCTGCTGGAAGCGGGCGAAGAGGCCTGATGATTTTTGAGGGGGAGCGCCGGCTGTGCGCTCCCCTTTTGACTTGGGGGCGAAGCAAATGAAAGACATCTCGCTGAGGATTCTGGACATGGAGTGCGCCGCGTGCGTGGCGCGGCTGGACCGCGCGCTGGAAAAGCTGCCGGGCGTGCAGCGCGCGGTGTTCGGCGTTAAGGACGTCGCGGTGCAGGCGGACGGCATGCTCACGGCGTACCTCTGGCCCATCGGTGTGGACGGGCGCGACCTCGCCGCCGCCTGCGCGGACGCGGGCTGCGCCGTCACGCTCGGTGAGCGCCGCAGCTGCGACATCGGCTGCACGACCTACGCCAAATACGAGGCGGGTGAGCTCAATGTGCGCGTGAGCGTGCTGCTCGCGCTCAAACGGCTCTACGGCTGTCCGTATGACGCCTTCTTCGCGGGGCTGGATACGGCGGACGATGCCGAAGCCCGATAACAAAGCGCCGCCCCGGAAGCAGATCGCTTCCGGGGCGGTGTTTTCCGTTACAGGTAGAATTTCGGCTCCTTGCGCCCGGTGCAGTATTTTTTCACCGTGGCGGCCGCGGCCAGCCGCAGCGGCAGCGGCACGCCGCGGGCCGACTGCGGGCAGATCTGGATGCAGCGCAGACAGGAGATGCACTTATGCTTGTCCACCTTCTGCGGCGCGGCCTTCGGGATCGCGCCGGCGGGGCAGTTGTCCGCGCACAGGCCGCAGCGGATGCAGCGCAGGCCGCCGGTCGGCTTGAGCGGCAGGCCGTTGTAGGCGCGGTAGTCCGGATCGCCGGGCACGGCGATCTCGGCCGGGGCGTCGGCGGCGATGCGGGCCGCGAGCTGGGTGCAAAAATCTTTGATCTTGCTGCGGTCGGACGTGTCCGGCCGGCCGGCGGCGATGTCGGTGTTGACCGAGTGCGGCGCGATGACCTCCGCCGCCGCGATCACGCGAAAGCCCAGCGGGGTGAGCGTATCGCGCATTTCGAGCAGAGCGTCGTCCACGGCGCGGTTGCCGAACACGGCCACGAGCACGGCCGGAGTGTCCGTCCCGCGCAGGGCGCGCATGCGCGTGAGACACGGCCCGGGCACGCGCCCGCCATAGACCGGGAAGAACACGAGCAGGCAGTCGTCGGCAGAAAACGTCTTCGCCTCGGCGTGCACGGTGATGTCGGTGCAGGCGTCGGCCGCGTTCAGATTTTCCGCGAAGAGCCCGGCGACATGCTGCGTGCCGCCCGTGGGGCTGAAGAAATACAGGTGCAGGTTGCGCGGATGCATGGCATGGCCTCCCAATTTCAGATTGTCTTTATTGTAACGAAAAATGCCTGCGATTGCAATGCTTTTTGGCTACCGGTCAGTACAGCTGCAGCTCGGACAGGTAAGCGTCCAGCCGGGACAGCCGCTGCTGCGGATATACGCCGAGCGTGCGGCTGAACTCGAAGGCGATGGCCTCGATGAGAAAGTTCACGCCGATATAGGAGTTTGTGGGCGAGGGGCTGGACAGATCGGCGAGAAGCACGATGTCCGCATCGCCGGCGAAGGGCGCGGTGAGCTTGTCGGTGATGACGATCAGCCGGCAGCCGGCGTCGTGCGCCATCTCGGCCAGTACGCACGTCATGCGCGAGTAGCGCTCGGCACCGAGCAGGATCACACAGTCGTGCGGGCCGTAGTCGAGCAGCTTTTCTACGCAGCGGGTGTCTGCGTCGCAGAAATACTCCACGTGCCGGGTATACTGCGACAGCAGCGTCCCCAGGTGCCGCGCCGGCCCCGCCAGACCGCGGAAGCCGGAGACAAAGATGTGCTCACTCTCGAGCAGAATACGCACGATCTGCCCGTATTTTTCCGGGTCGTTCTTGCGGTAAGTCTCCTGCAGACAGTCTACGGCGAACTGCAGGCACTGAAACGAGCTCAGGTCCTGATACTTTTGCAATTTGTCCGGCACCTGATGCTGCGGGATGACGTATTTTTCACGCTCGATGACCTGTGAGAGCTCGCTGCGCAGGCTCTCCTGCAGCTCACGGAAGCCGCGGTAGCCCAGCGTGCGGCACAGGCGGATGACCGAGGTGTCGCTCACGCCGAGCGCAAGCGCGATGTCCTTGGCCGTTAAAAAATATAGCGAGCCGCTGTGCTCGAGAAAATAATCCGCGATGACCTTTTCCGTCCGCGTCAAATGCGCACTTTGAATGCGCTGTTCCAGTTTACCGCTCATGGGAACACCATCCTTTTTTCTGGGGATTGTGAGCAGCGCCGCAACGAATGTTGCAGTAGCAACAATATTATACTGTATAAATTGTAGAAAATGCAATAGTGCATGAAAAACATTGAAAATTCAATTGACTTTTACACATAAAAGAGCTAAAAATACCGCATACAACAATACCGGTGTTGGATTATTTGAGAGGAGGACCTCACAATGGAGAAAAACAAACGTATGCAATTTTACGGGGGCACGCTCGGCGCGTGTGCGCCGCTGCTGGTCTTCATGTGCCTCATGATCGTGATCGCCGCGATGAAGAAAGTGTCCCTGGTGTTGTTCTGCATGGCAGGTTTCGCCGGACTGTGTGTGGCGTTCCTGCTGGCAAAAAACAAAAAGGAATTTGAACAGGCGGTCGTGGACGGCCTGAAAAACGACACGCTGTGTGTCATTATCTTCGCGTTCCTGCTGGCCGGCATCCTGTCGCAGGAGCTGCGCCAGAGCGGCCTCATTCAGGGCCTGACCTGGCTTGTGATGAAGCTCGGCCTGAGCGCGGGCTTCCTGCCGCTGGTGGCGTTTCTCGTCTGCCTGCTGATCTCGACGGCCTGCGGCACGTCCAACGGTGCCATCGTCGCCGTGCTGCCGGTGCTGCTGCCCGTCGCGGCGACCGTCGGTGCGAATCCCTCCGTCGTGGTCGGCGCCATCGTCAGCGGCGCGATCTTCGGCGATAACCTCGCCCCCATTTCCGACACGACCATCGCCTCCGCGCTCACGCAGGACGCGGAAGTGCGCGACGTCGTGCGCACCCGTCTGCCGTATTCGCTGATCGCCGGCGTCATTTCCGCCGTGCTGTTCATCATCGTCGGTATCAAGACGTCCACGTCTGTCACGCTGCCGGACGTCATCGACCCCGCCTATGCCAAGACGCTCGTCATGCTCGTCATCCCGGTCATCATGATCATCCTGATGCTCCGCGGCTGGAACCTCATCAGCACGCTCATCGTCTGCGATCTGGTCGGCTTTGTGCTGTGCCTGGTGTTCGGCTTCCTCGACGTGCCGACGCTGTTTTCGGCCACCGGCCCCATCGGCGCCGGCCTGACCGGCATGCTCAATGTCATCTGCTTCAGCTTCTTCATGTTCGCGCTGCTCGAGATGCTCAAGCGCAGCGGCGTGTTTGACATGCTGCTCGAAAAGCTCAACAACGCCAGCAAGACCCCGCGTCAGGCCGAGCTCGTCACCATCCTGCTGAGCGTCATCGGCAGCGTGGCCATCGGCGCTGCGTCTATCTCGATCCTGTTCGTTGGCCCGGTCGTGCGCAAGCTCCTGCAGACGCACAACATCGAGCGCACCCGCGGCTCGAACCTCATGGACGGCATTGCGACCGGCCTTGCCGGCATCGTGCCGTACAACCCCGTCGGCCTCAACGCCGTCAGCCTCGCGATCGCGAGCGGCGTCGTCTCGGAGTCGTTCTCGTTTTTGGATTACGTGCCGTATAACTTCCACAGCTGGCTGCTGATCCTGCTGTTCCTGCTCAGTGCGATCACCGGCATCGGCCGCCACTTTGAAAAGGGCACCGCCGCCGCGCCCGAGACCCCGGCTGCGGAAGAGAAATGACGATTTCGGGTGCGGCCGCCGCGCCGCACCCGCTCAGATTGTTACATTTGGAAGGAGAAAACCATGCAAAATCTCAACGAAGGTCTGCTGTTTGATCCTGCACTGTCGGCGGAGATCAAGGATCGCTTTTACTATGTGGATGCGGATCCGGAATTCGGCCAGCGCCTGTTCTTTGAAAATTCCGGCGGTTCGCTGCGCCTGAAGGCGTCCGTCGAGGCGCAGGCAAAGTACCAGGCGTTCCCGGACTGCCCGGAGCGGCTGCACGATCGTTCCCGCGCGCTCAAAAAAGTGCAGCTGCACGGCATCGACGACATTATGCACATCGTTTTCGGCGCATCGGGCGGCGCGCTCATCTCGGAGATGACTGCCTCGCAGGCGATGTTCCAGATCGTCGGCGCCATCCTGGAAAACTGCCCCGGCAAGAGCGCGGTCACGTCCGTGCTCGAGCACCCGTCGGCATATGACGCGGTGAAATACTACTGCGACAAGACCGGCAAGGAATTTCGCGTCGCACAGGCGAACCCGAAAACCGGCGGCATCGACGTCGAGGAGATCCGCCGCGTCGTCTCGCCGGATACCTGCCTGCTGAGCATCATGTATGCCTCGAACATCACCGGCAGCATCATGGACATGGCCGGTATCGTCAAGGCTGCGCGCGAGATCAACCCCGATATCTACATCGTCACCGACGCCGTGCAGCACGCGCCGCACGCCGTGCTCGACGTGGACGCCCTCGGCGTCGACGGCGCGACGTTTGCACCCTATAAATTCTTCGGCACCCGCGGTATGGGCTACGGCTACGTGTCCGATCGCGTGGCCAAGCTGCCGCACCGCAAGGTCTTGCAGCGCCCGGCCGACGTCTGGGAGCTCGGCTCGCCCACGCCCGGCAACTTCGCGGCCATGAGCGCCGTGGTGGACTATGTCTGCTGGCTCGGCGGCCACTTCATCCAGTCGGACGACCGCCGCACGCTGTTCGTGACCGGCATGGAGCACATCCACCTGCAGGAGCGCGCGCTGCTGCACACCATGCTCGAGGGCACGCAGAACGTGCCCGGTCTGCGCCACATCCCCGGCGTGCACGTGTATGTTGACACCGAGGATCTCACGCACCGCGACCTGATCGTTGCCATGGGCATCGACGGTCTGGACATGACCCGCTGCGTCGAGGAGTACCAGAAGCGCGGCGTCACGACCTTTGAGCGCGTCAACACCAGCGTGTATTCCAAGCGCATCGTCGAGGCCGTCGGCCTCACGGGTGCGATCCGCGTCTCGCCGCTGCACTGCCACACCGTCGCGGACATCGAGACGTATCTGCGCGTCACTCAGGAGCTCGCGCAGGCATTTGCAAAGTGATCATTCTTTCCCCTCCCTTCTTTTTTCCTTATGCACAGACCCTGCCACATCCGCGGCAGGGTCTGTTGCAGTTTCGCTGCGTGTGCGCTATACTGGCGGCAGGAATACCGGAAGGGGGCGGCCGCCATGCGCGAATCCGCAACGAAAAAAGTGCTCGCCGAGAGTCTCAAGGAGCTCATGCTCCGGCGCGACTTCGCGGACATCACCGTGACCGATCTGTGCACGGCCGCAGAGATCAACCGCCGCACGTTCTACCGGCACTTTACGGACAAGTACCAGCTCGTGACGTGGATCTACGACAAGGGCTTTCAGAAGGCCATCGGCGACGATGAGCCGGGCCTGTACGACCTCTTCGGGCGCGTGTGCACGTATCTGTATGCCGACCGTGCGTTTTATGCCCGCGCGCTCACGTTCACGGGGCAGAATTCGTTCCACGACTTTCTCTGCGCCCGGCTGCGGCCGTACCTGCAGGCGGACTTTTCCGACCTCTTTTCCGATCCGCAGAACGAGGCGTTCATGTCCGGGAAGATGTCGGATGTGGTCATGGATATTATTCAAAACTGGCTCAGCCGGCCGGATTGCCCGCCGCCGGAGGTGTTTGCGCCCTGGGCGCTGCACCTGTGGAAGGATATCATGGGCCGGTGGAAGGAGCTCGGCGATGCGTGGGAGCACACATTAGACCACAAAAACGCATAAGTGAGGCAAAAAGCCACGAAACTGCGGTTCCGTGGCTTTCTTTGTGGCGCAATTTGTTCTATGCTGAACATACCCCCTCATTTGGAAGCGTGCAGGCCCAGAGGTCTCTTTTCGATCTTTCATGGTACCTCTTCTCCCGTTGCGCGACGGTGTCCGCGCGCTTCCGATCTCGTCCTTTCGGCAGAGCATGCCTTCCTTTTATATGAACGCCCCGGACTGCATTTGCAGTCCGGGGCGTCTGCGGTTTTGGGTGGTGTGGGCGAGCTGCCCGGGAGCCGCTGCACCGATTTCAATCCACGCGCCCCGTGTGGGGCGCGCCGCCCGGGAGCCACCGCACCGATTTCAATCCACGCATTCCGTGCGCGTTGCCGCCGACACCGGCACGCTCTCTCCGCCGAGGCGCATCTGGATAAACCACGTCCCGCTTGTCAGCTTTCGCGGCTCAGGTACTTTCATCTCGCAGCCTCCTCAGTCCGGGCGATCCACGTCTACGCGGCCGTCTTCGATGTCACCGTACAATTCCAGCAGCTCGTCATAGCAGCGATACAGGCTTTCTATCGCGTCTTTCGCGTCGTCGTAGGTGTAGACGCCCTCGCCCGCCAGATAGCTGTCCAGTATTTCCGCATTCACGCCGATGCCAGCGCCCGGCCCGTCCAAAAGATAGGCTGCGTCCGCTCTATTTGCCGCGTCTACCCCAGCATAAAACCCGTCCTCATAATTTCGCTCGTAATCGTCCTCGCTGTACCATTTGTCCTGCCAGCACCCGCACAAAGTAAGCGAGAGCAGCACAGCGGCCAGCGCCGCAGCAATCCCGCGTTTCCGCATTTGCATATCCCCCTTTTTGTATATTCATTCCCGCTCGTTCCACCCGCGTTATTTTTCAATGGGTATGGCTTTGTTCCACGGGTACGGATTCGGCTCCGGAACTTTGTGATCGTGCTGGTAGCTTTCAAATGTTCTGCTGAAATTATACCGCTCTGCGTAACGCGCATACGTCGGGTACTGGATGTAAGTCTCGATGCGGTCGGCGTAGTCATCGACTACGGAATCTGCATAGCGGAGATAGGACGCGGCCTCTATGACCTGGCGCTGCGAGACGGAAAGGCTCTTTTGCGTGCACTGCAGATGATAGCCCATCAGGCAGCAGGAGACGGCCAGCGCGGCAGACAGCACGGAGAGCGCAACGACGGCCGCCTTCCTTGGCACCCGCTTGCGCTGTATTTCTGGCGTGGCATTCTGATAATTCACAACGCTTCCCCCTTTTTGCATATTGTTTTCCGCCTGTGACACAATACCGCAAGCGGCTTGCACCATCAAGATAGCACAGCTTTCCGCTTTCTGCAACAAAATCCCCGAAAACGGAAATTTTCCGGCCGGAATACCGGCCAAAAACGACACGCAGCCGCAAAAATGTGGTAAGGTAGTGCCAATATGCGGAACAACGTACGTTACTATAGATTATACAAGGGCGTAAGTCAGCGCTGGCTTGCGCAGAAAGTGGGGTGCAGCCATAGCACACTAGGGGCAATCGAACGCGGAGAAAGCGCGCCCAACGTATACCTTGCGATGCGGATCGCGCTGGCGCTGGACGCGACAGTAGAAGAACTATGGAGGGAGAACCATGACAGATGAGCAATGGGCGGCGTACTTACGGGCGGAAATCGAGCGGCTGCTGATCCTCGCGGACACGCGGACGATGGTGCTAACGTTGGAATTTCTACGTGCAGCAACGTAACAAAAGTGAACAGGCAAAGAAAGAGGAGCAGGAACTCAATCCTGCTCCTCTTTCTTGTTTTCCGCGGTGATCTGCCGGGCGAAGTCTTCAATATCTTTCCACCGTTCCTCCGGCAGCCGTCCGGTGGGGGCGCGACAGGATCTGCCGGCAGTACTTAAGCCTGTGGACGCAATTTCAATCCACGCGCCGCATGGGCGCGGCGGGGTCAGCGCAGGGCGTCCGGCAGGACGGCGTTTTCTCCGACCTGGACCCAGTTGTGCTTATCGCGCGCGTTTTGATTGTCGATCCGGTACCATGTGCCGGGGAAGAACTGGTTGCCGTTGTTCTTGGACGTATCCCACGCATCCCATTGAGAGGAATAGAACGCATAGAACGGCCGGTCATACTTGGCGTTCGTGTTGATGGCGTTGCCGGTGAAGGGGTTTGTCGGGTTTGCGATTACGCCGCTCGTTGCCAGTGTCGGCACGTCGGCCGTGGTCATAAATTCGTCCGAGAACGAGAACCCTTCGGCATTGAAGTCCTTGACCATCAGCAGAGGGAAGAAGTACTCCGTGTCGGTGCCGTCGTCGAGGATGTAATCATCGCTGTTGTGGAGGTCGCGCCCGTGATCCGCGACGAGGATGATGCGCGTGTTGTCGTACACGCCGTTTTTGCGCATATAGTCAAACCACTTGCCGAGCTGCATCAGCGAGGCCACGTTGGAGTCATAGTGCGCAAACTGGACATCCTCCTCCATGGTGATCGACTTGCCGTCAACGGTGAAACGGTCCGCGTGCGTTTTGTCATACTCCGTGTTGTCCACGGTGTCGGAGACGGAATAGTCCGGCTCCTGCAGCAGCACGGGGGAGTGCGTGGTGTCGTTGGTCATGAACAGGAACGTGTTGTCCCCGTCCTTGGTGGTCTGCGTGATCGTCGGGAGGTTGGTCAGCACATGATAGCCCATGAGAAACCCTGTGCCTATACCGGTGGCGGTATGGGGGCTGGTGATCGTCTGCTCGACGTAATGCCCCTCCCCCGTCTGTGCGGTGCTGCGGTTATAATTTCCGTTGTCGTAGAGGATAGACTGCATGGGGACTGGGCACGCCTTCATGAGGCTGTAGCCGAAGAAATTGCGCATATTCGCGCTGATCCAGCTCTTTGGGCTCGTGTCCGATTCAAAAGCGCCGAAGGTGATGTAGCGATGAATGTCCGGATAATCGGAAAAGACGGACAGGTCGGGCACCCACTGATAGTTGGCGTAGATGGGGTCAAAGACCGTGACGTCAAAGCCGTTCTGATCGAAGAGAACAGGCATCACTTTGAGCGCTTCGTTGTGTTTGTCGACCAGCTTCTCGTTCTTGCGCAGGTTGATCTGGTCGACCGTGTATTCGTATCCGCCCATAAGCGCCGGTGTGCCGAAGTTGGTGTGGGTGCCGGTGGAGATAACGTTCGTATAGGCGGTGAAGCCGTCAAACTGCGCCTGCAGCTCCGGCTTTTCGTTGAAGATATACGGCAGGAATGCGCCCACGGCGCGGTCGAGCATGAGCACGATGACGTTTTTGCCGGTCTTGCTCATGGTGTATTCCGGCACGCTGTCGCTCGCCTCCGTGGACTGGCGGATGTTTGTGATCTGCGAGTGGATGTTGCCGATGTTGATCGGCAGCATGATGGCGATGGCCAGAACGAACGCGAGCGCCGCATCACTGATGAGGAGAGCATCCGCAAGCAAATTTACGAAATGCTCCGCCCGCATTTCAGCTGCGGTCTTGCAAAACGTGCCTCCGGCCTTCTGGAAATGCTGAAGCTGGAAGCCTATGCGCCAGACCTGCCCCTGCACGAGGATCGGATTCACGTGGCCAACGGCACGCTGTTTCTCAGCGGAGAGTTCCGACCCGAAAAGGAATTCTGCCGCAACCGCCTGCCGGTTAAATTTGATCCCAACGCGCCGCAGCCGGTTCACTGGCTGCGTTTTTTGTCGGAGCTGTTGGAGGAGACGGACATTCTGACCCTGCAGGAATATCTCGGCTACTGCCTGATTCCAACGAATCGCGGGCAAGTCATGATGCTGCTCAAGGGCAACGGCGGCGAGGGCAAAAGCCGCATCGGCGTGGTGATGCAGAAGCTGCTGGGCAGCAATCTGAAGAACGGCAGCATTGCCAAGGTGGAGCGCAGCCCCTTCGCCCGGGCCGATCTGGAGCACGAGCTTCTGATGGTGGACGATGACATGAAGATGGAAGCCCTGAAATCCACCCACTACCTCAAATCCCTCATCACCGCCGAAATGCCCATGGACTTGGAGCGCAAGGGGGAGCAGAGCTATCAGGGGCAGATGTACGTCCGGTTTCTGGCGTTTTCCAACGGCGATCTGGAATCTCTCTACGACCACTCGGACGGCTTTTACCGGCGTCAGCTCATCCTGTCGGTGAAGAAAAAGCCGCCCAATCGGGAGGATGATCCGTTTCTGGCGGACAAGCTCTGCGGGGAAATCGAGGGGATCTTCCTCTGGTGCTTAGAGGGGCTGCGCCGCCTGCAAGCCAACAGCTTCCGCTTTACCGAAAGCACGCAGACGAAGGCTAACCGCGAGGACGCCCGGCAGGAAGCAGACAACGTGCTGCTGTTCCTGCGCTCGGAGGGATACATCCGTCTGAAAGCCGACAGTACCATTACGTCGGCCAATCTGTACGCCATTTATACCATGTGGTGCAGCGACAACGCCTACAAGCCTCTGGCGGCGCGGACGGTGAGCATGACGCTGAAAAAGCACGCCGACGAGTTCGGCTTGGAGCACGACAACCACATTCAGAACGCCCTCGGCAAGCGGGTCAACGGCTTCTGGGGCATCGAGGCGCTGGTCGCGCCGCCGGTTGTATGAGCTCAGACACGAAATTCTCCATCCCATCCATCCCAAACATCCGGGATGGATGGGCGGATGGGATAGATGTTTTCAAGTTCATCCGTGAAGCAAATCGCAAGCGCTGCTCTGGCAGCGCTGAAACGGAAGGGGTATCTGCAAGACAGGTGAGAATCGGAAAGAAATTCGCGCGGCGGCGAAAGGATTTTGCGAAACCGCGCTGCTCGGAACCGCGCACCGGCTTCACGGATGCGCGTGGTGCTGCACGGTTTAGAGCGAAGTCACACGGATTCGGAAAGTCGATACCCCTCGCTTACGAAGAAGGCATCGACCGCCGCGTTTCCAGCGGATTTGAGGGAAACAGGATATTACGCCAAACAGCGAAGCAGGTCTTCGGAAACGCAAACCCGCTTCGCTGTTTTCATCACAAGAATTTGGGAGGTTTTTATGAGCATCAGAAATGAGATCAAGGCGCAGATCATCCGCGCCGGTTTTACGATGCAGGAGGTCGTTGATCGGCTGGCTGACGAATACGATTGGAGTGACAGCGTTTCCAATCTGTCCGCAAAATTGCAGCGGGAGAGCATCCGCTATAAGGAGGTTATGAAGCTGGCCGACGTGCTGGACTGCGACATCGTGTGGGTAAAGCGAGGGGATCGCCGATGAAAGCGCAGTACGCCATTCTCCGCTTTGCCAAATATAAGGGGCCGGAAATCGGGCATATTGAGTCCCACAACGAGCGCACCAAGGAGAAGTACGCCAGAATCCAGACGTGGACACGTCCCGCAGTCACCTCAATTTCCATCTGGTGACGCCCCAGCGCAAGTACCGCGCCGAGGCGGAAAAGCAGATCGCGGAGGCGGGCTGCCGCACGCGGTCGGACAGCGTGCGCGTGGCGGAGGCGCTGGTGACAGCCAGCCCGGAGTTCTTCAAGGGAAAGAAGAAAATCGAAGTCAAAGCCTATTTTCAGGAGGCTCTGGACTTCATCCGGGAACACCAAGACCCGAAAACCATTATATCTGCCGTGGTGCATATGGACGAGAAAACGCCCCATATGCACCTTTCTTTTGTCCCGCTGACGAAGGATGGGCGGCTCAGCGCCAAGGAAATCGTCGGCAACAAGAAGAAGCTGACAAGGTGGCAGGACGAGTTCTGGAAGCACATGGTCAAAAAATATCCCGATCTGGAGCGCGGCGAAAGCGCCAGCCAGACCGGGCGCGACCACATCCCGCTGCGGCTGTTCAAGGAGGCCGTCCATCTGAACCGGATGAAGGAGCAGATCATGGCGATTCTGAACGACACCAATCCGTTCAACAAGAAGGCAAAGCTGGATGAGCTGGAAGCGCAGCTGGACAAGTACATCCCCGGCGCAGAAGCCCTGCGGACGAAGCTCAGGAAATACGACGCCGCTTATAAGGCGCTGACCGCCGAGAACGCGGCGCTCGAAAAACAACTGGGCGCTGCCTCCAAGGAAAGTGTTCTGAAAAAATTGGAGATCAACGAAAAGCTCCGGGAACTGGACGAGCTGCACCGCATGGTGGATGGCATCCCGCCGGAGATTTTGCAGGCAGCGAAGCAGGTGGCCGCGCATAAGCCGCAGGAAAGATGAGGAAACTAAGGATGTTAAAGGAGGCTGGTTTTATTTGGAGATGAACGTCAGAGACGATCACAAGCTTGTTGAAATCTGGCTGACGAATGCAGAAAAAATTGACCCCGTCCTGCGGGAGGGGCTGAAGGAGATTTACGCCAAGTATAAGACGAAGAAATACATGGTCGCCGTGTTCGAGTCCGGCAAGGGCGATCTTTATGAGAACACGCGGGATCTGCTGCTCTTCAACCGCCGCCGCAGCGCCGAAAAGGCGGTGCAGCAGGCGAAAAAGCAGCGAGCCGTGGGCATGGAGCGCTGAATGATGGGCGGAGGAAAAAAATCCCTTCCGCCCTTTTCTTTTTTGCCCTTGCAAAGCTTGAAAATATCCTGTACAATATTATCTAAAATAGTATGTTTATCAGAAGATGTGTGTGGTTCATGCTTGCCGCCAGAGAAACGGAGGGAAACGCAAATGGAACATGAAATGATGGAGCACAGTGAAATTCTCCTGTACAGCGATGAAAACGGAAAAGAATTTGTAAACGTTGTATTTATGGATGAGACATTCTGGATGACTCAGGTTGGCATGGCAGAATTGTTCGACTCCAGTAAGTCCAATGTCAGCGAGCATTTGTCACACATCTTCGATGAGGAAGAACTGGACAAAGCATCCTGCATAAGAAAATTCGGAATTTCCGAATTTTCTACGAAGCCCACCAATTTTTATAACCTCGATGCCATCATCGCCGTCGGCTACCGTGTGAATTCCAAAAAGGCCACCCGATTCCGCCAGTGGGCGACAAAGACGCTGAAGGAGTACATCCAGAAGGGCTTTGTGCTCAACGATGATCTAATGAAAAATGGCCGTCCGTTTGGCAAGGATTACTTCGACGAACTGCTCGAACGCATCCGGGAGATCCGTGCCAGCGAGCGCCGCGCCTATCAAAAAATAGCCGATGTCTTCGAGCAATGCAGCTATGATTACGACAAAAACAGCGACACGACGAAAGCGTTCTACGCATTTGTCCAGAACAAGCTGCACTACGCCGTTACCGGAAAGACAGCCGCAGAGCTGATTTCCGAGCGGGCAACGCTGGACAGCCCCACCATGGGCCTGACCACATGGAAGGGCGCGCCGGATGGAAAGATCCTCAAAAGCGACACGCTGGTGGCGAAAAACTATCTGAACGAAAAGGAGCTGTCCCGTCTGAACCGGCTGGTGACCATGTTCATCGACTACGCCGAGCTGATGGCGGAGGATGAGCAGCTGATGAGTATGCAGGACTGGCTGAACGAAACCGACCGCTTCTTGACCAACAACCGCCGCAAGGTGCTGGACGGCAAGGGCCACATCTCGCGGGAAGCGGCAGCGAAAAAGGTCGGCGCAATTTACGATCAATTCCGCAAGAAGCAAGACGCTGAATACATCTCCGAGTTTGACCGGCAGACGGAAAAATATCTCAAGGGTGAATGACCATGACCGAAACCTTTGACATCGCGGGCTATGCCCGTATTTCTGTGGATGATGAGCAGGATCAAAAGAACATCTCGATTGAGAACCAGAAGGCCATCATCGAGGACTATGTAAGAACCCACTTCCCCGGCAGCACGCTGACGTTTTTTGAAGACCGCGACCGCTCCGGCTACACGTTTGAGCAGCGCGAGGGCTATCAGGAGATGCGCCGGGGACTTATGTCCCACAAGTACGATATTCTCATCATCAAGGATTTTTCCCGTTTCTCCCGCCGCAACTCGCGCGGACTGGTAGAGCTGGAAGACCTGCGCGACGCGGGCGTCCGGATCGTCTCCATCGGGGACGGCGTGGACTTCCCCAATGACGACGATTGGCTGAAAATCCAGTTCCAGTTTCTCGTGAACGAAATGCCCGTCACGGACACTTCCCGCAAGGTGCGCAATGTCATCAAGCGGCGGCAGAACGACGGCGAGTGGATCTGCGCCGCACCCTACGGCTATCTCGTGACCGAGGACAAGCAGTTTGAGATCATCCCCACGGAAGCCGAGACAGTCCGCAAGATTTTTGACCTCTACAATAACGCTGGTTGGGGCTACAAGAAAATCGCCAACTATCTCACCGATCAGGGCGTTCCCACGCCGCGCATGTCCGAGCGGATGCGCAAGGAAGCGGCGGGCAAGAAAACGAAACGGGAAGCCAAAAACGCCTGGGCCATTGCTACCGTGCAGGGCATTCTGGACAATGATTTCTACATCGGCACGCTCCGGCAGGGCAAGTACACCCGCGCCAAGATCAACGGCAAGGAGATCAAGCGCAACGACGACGAGCACATTGTCATCGAGAACCACCATCAGGCCATCATCGACTACCGCACCTTCGCCATCACCATCGCTTTGCGGGAAAAGCGCAGCCGCAATAACTATCGCGGCGTCAAGATCAATGACAACGTGTATTCCGGCTTTTTGCAGTGCGGCGACTGCGGCAGCCCGCTGTTCGCCATGAGCCGCAGCGATTTAGCCCCCGCCTACACCTGCGGCACGTACCACCGGCGCGGCCTCAAGGGCTGCACCAGCCACCATATCCGCGTTGACCGGCTGGACGAGCTGCTGAAGAGCTATGTGCGCAAGCTGGCGGACAGTTCTGCCGCCATGCTGGAACAGCTCAACGAGGAGCTGAAGCGCGAGAACGATCAGGTGGCGGAAACGGAGCAGTCCGCCGACAATCTGGCGGCGGTGCTGGCCGATCTCACCGAGGAGCTGAAGGTCACAAAGCGCCAGCGCATCCGGGAGATCATGAAAAAGCCGGAGCAGGAAGCCTCCATCGAGGCACTGTATGACGAGATGGAAGCAGACCTGCAAAAAAAGATCGACGGCATCAACCACCAGATCGACCTGCTGTCCGATAAGCGCAACACCATCATTCAGGTCAACCGCGTGGCAAAGACCGCCATCGACGTGTTCCGCGACATTCTGGAAAAGGATAAGCTGGAACGAAATGATCTGGAGCTGCTGATCGACAAGATTCTCGTCTTTGAAGATCACTTGGAAATCAGACTTCAATCCGACATCGACACGCTGCTGCGCTGCGGGACTCTCCCTGCGGAAACGGAGGACGCCGCAAATTTTAAGTCGGGCACGGAAAATATCGAAAACACGCTGATCCAGTCCTCCAAAAACCACGAGGACAAGGTTTTCCGTGTCAGTGTTATCAGTAACGGCGACCCGCTGGAGATCTACACCGACACCGACGGGCAGGTCATTTTCAAAAAGTATTCCCCCATGGGCGAGCTGTCCGAGTTCGCCGCGCAGATCTGCGACGCGCTGCACAAGACCACCGGCGGCATCGCCGCCGTGTGCGACCGCGACGCGGTCATCGCCGTGGCCGGCGGCGGCAAGCGCGAGCTGCTCGACCGGCGCATCAGCCGCGAGCTTGAAGAGCTCATGAGCACGCGCGGGCAGTATGCGGCCGACAGCTGCACGCTGCCGGTCGTCGACACCGACGAGCGCTACGCCGTCGCCGTCGCCGCGCCCATCCTCTCCGAGGGCGACGTGCTCGGCTGCGTGCTGTTCGTGGCCGCGCACGGCGACGGCCCCGCCGGCGAGACGGAGCGCAAGCTCGCGCAGGCTGTGTCGGGCTTCCTCGGCAAGCAGATGGAGAGCTGAGCGCGCGGAGCAGAAAAAAGCGTCAGAGCGTATGTACGCCCTGACGCTTTTTTGATATGGAATGAAAAAGGCCCCCGGGCGCCCCCGGAGGCCTTTCGCTGCACGCGCAGCTGATATGGACACGTGCCCCGTACGCTGCAGGCCCGCGTCGCGATCACTGTGACGGGATGAGATATGCCATGCGGCGGAGAACAAAAAGGGTAGATAATCCGTAAAGAGAGATCAGATAAAAAGAGAAAAGAATGGATAAAAGAGATGGGGTGGGGTGCGAAATGGGTAAAAAACCGTGCGTACGCAGACATCCCGACATCACCAATGATACAAACAGTTTAGCCCAGCAGTACCCGAAAGTCAAGCAAAATCACCGAATTTTTGAAAATTCAGGGATTGTCAGGAAATTCACGCGCCCGGTAAATTTCTGGCAATGGGAAAAACCGTTGAACTCCGTCGGAATGTGATGTACAATAAAAACAAAACATCAGCAGGCCAAAGGGGGTACGGTGCATGACCGTATTGGTGACCGGCGGCATGGGCTACATCGGCAGCCACACGTGCGTGGAGCTGCTCGAGCAGGGCATGAATGTCGTCGTCGTGGACAATCTCGTCAACAGCAGCGCGGAGGCGGGCAGACGGGTCGAACAGATCACGGGCCGGCCGCTGAAATTCTATCAGATGGACGTGCGCGACCGCGCCGGACTCGACCGCATTTTCACCGAGCAGAAGATCGACTGCGTCATTCACTTCGCTGGGCTCAAGGCCGTGGGCGAGTCGGTGCAGATGCCGCTGGAATACTACGACAACAACCTCGGCTCGACGATCACGCTCTGCGAGGCGATGCGTGACCACGGCGTCCGGCAGATCATTTTCTCCTCGTCGGCGACGGTGTACTCCGGCGACAACGAGATGCCGCTCTACGAGACGTCCCGCACCGGCAACTGCACGAATCCCTATGGCTGGACAAAGTACGTCTGCGAGCAGATCCTGCGCGACTATGTCGTGGCCGACCCGAGCTGGTCGGTCGTGCTGCTGCGCTACTTCAACCCCATCGGCGCGCACCCGAGCGGCCTCATCGGCGAGGACCCGCGCGGCGTGCCGAACAACCTCATGCCCTATATCTCGCAGACGGCCATCGGCCGCCGTGAGTGCCTGAGCGTCTTTGGCGACGACTATGACACGCCGGACGGCACGGGCGTGCGCGATTATATCCACGTCATGGATCTCGCGCGCGGCCACGTCGCGGCGATCGCCTACATGGCGGAGCATCCGGGCGAGAGCGTCTTCAACCTCGGCACCGGCAAGGGCTACAGCGTGCTCGAGATGGTGCACGCCTTCGAGACGGCCAACCACGTGCGCGTGCCGTATCGGATTGCGCCGCGCCGCGCGGGCGACCTGCCGACCTTGTATGCCTGCCCGGACAAGAGCGCACGCATCCTTGGCTGGCACGCCGAGTATTCGCTCGAGGACATGTGCCGCGACAGCTGGCATTGGCAGACGCAAAACCCCAACGGCTACGAAACTGCCTGACGGACTGACCGTGCCCGGGCCGGAGTTTCCTCCGGCCCGGGCAGCGCCGCGCCGCCTGCGGGCGGTGCTTTTTTGCGGCCTGAAGGGGCCGCGCTGTTCACATAATGTGCAACAAAAATCGAATTGCTTATTGACAGCCTGTACTAGATGTTGTACGATATATCCGCTTGTGATACAAAATAAAGCGGTTTTTCACACAAAATGTTGTGTTTTTCATTCAGAGGGGGAGAAAGAGAAAAATGAAGATCATTAAGCGCAACGGCGCCGAGGCGACGTTCGATATCTCCAAGATCATCATGGCCATCACGAAGGCCAATGCCGCCGTCGAAGAGTGCGACCGCATGACGCCGCGGCAGATCCAGCGCATCGCCGAGAGCGTGGAGCTCGCCTGCCAGGAGCTGGGCCGCAGCGCCGCCGTGGAAGAAATCCAGGACATGGTCGAAAAGCAGATCATGGCCCACGGTGCGTTCGAGGTCGCCAAGGCCTATATTACTTACCGCTACACCCGCAGCCTGGTGCGCCGCGCCAACACGACCGACGACCGCATCCTGAGCCTCATCGAGTGCAACAACGAGGAGGCCAAGCAGGAAAACTCCAACAAGAACCCGATCGTCAACAGCACGCAGCGCGACTACATGGCCGGCGAGGTCAGCCGTGACATCACGAGCCGCCTCCTGCTGCCGAAGGACATTGTCGAGGCGCACGAGGAGGGTATCATCCACTTCCACGACGCGGACTATTACGCGCAGCACATGCACAACTGCGACCTCGTGAACCTGGAAGATATGCTCGAAAACGGCACGGTCATCACCGGCACGCTCATCGAGCGGCCGCACAGCTTCTCGACCGCGTGCAACATTGCGACCCAGATCATCGCGCAGGTCGCCTCCAACCAGTACGGCGGGCAGTCGATCTCGCTGACGCACCTGGCCCCGTTCGTGCAGGTCAGCCGCGAGCGCATCCGCCGCGAGGTCGAGGCCGAAATGCAGGCCATCGACGCGCATCCGGGTGAGGAAAAGCTGGCAGAGCTCGTCGAAAACCGCGTGCGCGAGGAGATCCGCCGCGGCGTGCAGACGATCCAGTATCAGGTCGTCACGCTGCTGACCACGAACGGCCAGGCCCCGTTCGTGACGGTGTTCATGTATCTCGGAGAGGCGAAAAACGAGCAGGAGCGCCATGACCTTGCCATGATCATCGAGGAGACGCTGCGCCAGCGCTATCAGGGCGTGAAAAACGAAAAGGGCGTGTGGGTCACGCCGGCGTTCCCGAAGCTCATTTACGTGCTCGAGGAGGACAACATCCACGAGGATTCCCCCTACTGGTACCTCACGGAGCTGGCCGCCCGCTGCACCGCCAAGCGCATGGTGCCGGACTACATCTCCGAGAAGAAGATGCTCGAGCTCAAGGTCGACAAAAACGGCGAGGGCCACTGCTACACCTGCATGGGCTGCCGCAGCTTCCTGACGCCGTATGTCGACGAAAACGGAAAGCCGAAGTACTACGGCCGCTTCAATCAGGGCGTCGTGACCATCAACCTGCCAGATGTGGCGCTGTCCTCCGGCGGCAACATGGAGAAGTTCTGGAAGATCTTTGACGAGCGGCTCGAGCTCTGCCACCGCGCGCTCATGTGCCGCCACGAGCGGCTCAAGGGCACGCTCTCGGACGCCGCGCCCATCCTGTGGCAGTACGGCGCGCTGGCCCGCCTGAAGAAGGGCGAGCCGATCGACAAGCTCCTCTACGGCGGCTACTCGACCATCTCCCTCGGCTACGCGGGACTGTATGAGTGCGTCAAGTACATGACCGGCAAGTCTCACACCGACCCCTCGGCCACGCCGTTCGCGCTCGAGATCATGCAGCACATGAACGACGCCTGCGCCAAGTGGAAGCAGATGCACAACATCGACTTCAGCCTCTACGGCACGCCGCTGGAATCCACGACGTACAAGTTCGCCAAGTGCCTGCAAAAGCGCTTCGGCATCATCCCCGGCGTTACGGACAAGGGCTACATCACCAACAGCTACCACATCCATGTGACCGAGCATATCGACGCATTCAGCAAGCTGGCCTTCGAGTCGAAGTTCCAGGCGCTCTCGCCCGGCGGCGCGATCAGCTACGTCGAGGTGCCGAATATGCAAAACAACATCCCGGCCGTGCTCGAGGTCATGAAGTTCATCTATGACAACATCATGTACGCCGAGCTCAACACCAAGAGCGACTACTGCCAGGTCTGCGGCTACGACGGCGAGATCGAGATCGTCGAGCACGACGGCAAGCTCATCTGGCGTTGCCCGAACTGCGGCAACACGGATCAGGACAAGATGAACGTGGCCCGCCGCACCTGCGGCTATATCGGCACCCAGTTCTGGAATCAGGGCCGCACGCAGGAGATCAAGGAGCGCGTGCTGCATCTGTAACGTGCAAAAATGAAAACCGGCGGGCGTGTCCATGCGATACGTCCGCCGTTTGTGAGGAAACTGCTATGTATTATGGAGAGATCAAGACCTGCGACATCGCCAACGGCGTCGGCGTGCGCGTGACGCTGTTCGTTTCCGGCTGCACGAACCACTGCTACAACTGCTTTCAGCCGCAGACGTGGGATTTTCACTACGGCAAGCCGTTTGACGCGGCGGCCGAGCAGATCATCTTCAACGAGCTGGAAAAGCCCTTTATCCGCGGCCTGACGCTGCTCGGCGGCGACCCGTTCGAGCCGGAAAACCAGCGCGCGCTCGTGCCGTTTCTGCGCCGGGTGCGCGCGCAGTATCCGGACAAGGACATCTGGGCGTATTCGGGCTTCACGCTCGACAAGGAGCTCACGGTCGACGGCACGCACCCGCGCTGCGAGGTCACGGACGAGATGCTCTCGCTCATCGACATCCTCGTCGACGGGCGCTACGTGGACGCGCAGCGCAACATCAGCCTGCGTTTCCGCGGCTCGGAAAACCAGCGCATCATCGACATGGACCGGACCCGTGCGGCGGGCCGCATCGTACTCTGGGAGGGCATGAACGGATGGAAGTGAAGATCCAAAAACTCCGGCCCGGCGCCGTGACGCCGCGCCGCGGCAGCGCGGATGCTGCCGGCTATGATCTCTATGCCTGCCCGGCGGACGGGCAGTGCGTCACGATCGCGCCGCACGCGACGGCCATGATCGGCACGGGGCTCGCCCTTGCCATCCCGGCGGGGTATTTCGGCGGCGTGTTCGCGCGCAGCGGGCTGGCCTCTAAGCAGGGGCTGCGCCCGGCCAACTGCGTTGGCGTGATCGACGCCGATTACCGCGGCGAGTGCACCGTCGCGCTGCACAACGACACGGACGCACCGCGCACCGTTGCCCCCGGCGACCGCATCGCCCAGCTCGTGATCCTGCCGTTTCTCGCGGCGGAGTTTGCAGAGGCGGATGCGCTCGACGAGACCGACCGCGGCGCGGGCGGCTTCGGCAGCACCGGCCGTTAAAGCAACAAAAGACGCAGCCCCCTTCGAGCGAAGGGGGCTGCGTTTTGCTTTATTCAGCGGCAAACTTGCTTTATTCAGCGGCAGTCTGCGAATACGGGCGAGAATTCGTCGAGCTTCTTGCACGTGTAGCGCCGGGTGTTGTCCTCGCACACGGGCAGCATCTGCTGCGTGAATGCGGCGCAGCGCGTCCATTCGTCGGTGACGGCCTGACTGTGCGCGGTGTTCAGGTCATAGTGCTGCGCGAGATAGTCGGCGAGGTAGGGCGTGAATTTCTCCGCGCCGAAAATGTTCAGATGTTCGGCGTTGGCGAAATCATTGAGCGGGTCGAGGCCGATGGCGTCCATCTGCGTGTCGAAGTTCGCAAAATCATACCCGTACTCGTGCACGACCGCCTCCAGCTCGGCAAACACGGCGTCATAGTTTTCAATGACGGTGCGGTGCGGGAAGCGGGCAAAGAGCACGTTTTTGATTCCCTGTGCCTTGGCTGTCTCGCAGAAGGTGCGCAGGCTCTGTTCGTTGAAATCGTCGAGCGATTGCTGGCGCACGGGGATCTCATCCGTCTCCGTGAGGAACATGGAGATGGACAGAAACGGCTTGGTGTAGGAATAGCCCGCGTCGCGCGCCTGCTGCTGCAGTGACAGCAAATTGCGGATGAGGTCCAGCTTTCTCCAGTTGTCGTGGTATTTGAGCAGCGGTACATAGTATGACAGCCGGTCGCCCTGCACGCACTCGTTAATGGCCTGCACCTTGTTGCGCGAGAGCGGCAGCGTGTCGAGCCATTCGCGCGTTGCGGCCGTGCCGAGCTCATCCCGCTCTGCCTCCGTGTAGAGAAAGCCGTTGACCTCGACCACGTAGACAGACGGATTTTGCCGCTTGGCGCTCTCGCGCAGCATGGATGCATAGAGCGTGCCCTGCGCGGCCGACACGGCCAGCGGGTAACTTGTAAACCCGGCGTGCTGCCATGCCAAAGGTGCGCAATAGTCGGTAAACGTCTCACTTGCACCGAGGATCATAACGTCGAGCGAGTTTTTCGGCTCCAGATAGAAGCTGCGTATGTATTGCTGTTCGGTGATGCTGTTGATGGTCAGCAGCCGCGTGAGCGCGCCGTAGACCAGCGCGACAATGAGCAGAAATGCGATCACGCGCACGACGGTTTTTGTTTTGGAATGGTTAGATTTCATAGGCGCCTTTCTGACTTAAAACTGCATGTACACAAATTCGGCCGCCTGCACGCCCGGACCGTAAACGCCCATGAGCACGACGGCGAAGATGCCGGCAAGCAGCACGGCCCAGCGCAGGGCGAGACACTTCTCGTCGAGGATCTCGCGGATGGTGCGCTGCGAGCGCTCCTGAATGACGGAGGCGGTGAAAATCACGACCGTGCCGAACAGCAGCACGGCCCAGTCATACCGCGTCAGCGGCAGCGCCTCGAGCACGGCGCCCGGCCGCAGCTGCGACAGGTGCAGGTCGGTCACGGATTTTAACATCATGCCCATCGCGGCGCGAAAACCGTCGGCAATGTCAAAGTAATAGCCGATGAGCACGACCACGAACGTGCGCAGCATGGAAAACACCTGATACCACGCGCTCTTGCGCTCAATGTGCAGCGCGGCGACGACCTTGTCCGACACCGGCTGCAGCAGCGTGGACACGAGGATGACCATGCCGTTCCAGAAGCCGAAGGCGACGTATTTCCAGCTCGCCCCGTGCCAGAGGCCGATGATGAGAAACGTGATCAGCGAGGCCACGGCCGTCGGCAGGACCTTGCCGATATGATTGCCGAGGTGCTGTCTGGCGTGGCGGCCCCAGTTGAGGAACGCCTTCGAGATCGACAGCGGATAAAACAGGTAGTTGCGCAGCCAGTCGCCGAGGGAAATGTGCCAGCGGTGCCAGTACTCGGTGAGCGTGCGCGAGAAGTACGGGCGGCGGAAGTTTTCGCCCATGGTGATGCCGAACATCTGCGCCACGCCGCGCGAGATGTCGATGCCGCCGGAGAAGTCGGCATAGAGCTGCAGCGCGTAGACGATCGCCGCCAGCAGCACGTACGTGCCGGCGTAGTCGGTGTACGCCCCGGCGACGGTGTGGATCATGCCCACGGCGCGGTCGGCGATGACGAGCTTTTTAAAAAAGCCCCAGAGGATCAGCTGTGCGCCGAAGCGGATGTTGTCAAAGCTGTATCTGTGCTCGGCATAGAGCTGGTGCGCCAGCTGGTCGTACACGCCGATCGGGCCCTGAATGATCTGCGGGAAGAAGGACACGAACAGCGCGAGCTTGCCGACGTTGCGCTCAGCGGGCACTTTTTCGCGGTAGACGTCGAGCACGTAGCCCATGGACTGGAACGTGTAAAACGAGATGCCCAGCGGCAGCAGCAGCCCGATGTGGCCGAGCGAGACCGTCAGCCCCACGGACGCAAAGAGCGTCTCCATGGACTCGGCAAAGAAGTTATAGTATTTGAGCACGGCGAGGATGCCGAAGTTCAGCAGCAGGATGGCGATCATGAGCGCCTTGCGGCGGGACTTGCAGCGCTTTTTGTACGCCTTACGCTCCTCGCGCTCCCAGTCCTGCTTGTGCGCGGCGACGGTCTGCTCCATGTGCGCGGTCATGGCGTCCATGCCGCGTGCGCCGAAGTAGGTCGTGAGCGTTGTGATGACGATAAAGCCCATGTAGCGCAGGCACACGAACGCGTAAAACGCGTAGCTGCCGATCAGCAGCACCACCCACTGGAACCGCTTCGGCACGAGGTAGTACAGCACCAGCAGCGCGAGCACCAGCAGGTAAAACGACAGCGATGTCAGCGTCATGCTTCGTCCTCCGGCGTCCGGCAGGTGTTGAGCGCGTCGGTCGCAAACCGGTCGCGCACGAGCGTGAAGTTCCCGTCGCGGTACAGCGCGACGCGCGGCATGTCGCGCGACAGAAACACGGCCACGCCCTCCGTCACGGAGTACGCGCCGCAGCGGCCGAGGGCGATCACGTCGCCCACGCGCAGCGGCGGCAGCTGCGCCTCGCGCACGAGCACGTCCGCCGTCGTGCACAGGCTGCCGCAGAGCATCCACGGCTCGGGCGCGTCCGCGCTCTCGCGCAGGAGCGTCAGCGGCGGGGCCTGCATGCCCATGAGCTGGCCGTCATACTTGACCTGGTGCATGCCGCCGTCGCATATGGCGTAGTTCACGCCGAGGTTGCACTTGGCGTCGGCCACGCCGGTGAGAAACGTGCCGCAGGGCGCGGCGAAAAAGCGGCCCATCTCGATCGTGAGCGGGTACTTTTCCCCAAAGGCGCGGATGTGCTCCGCCGCCGCGTCGAGCAGCGCGCAGTCGCGCGCCTCGGCGTCGTCGCGGAAGCACTCGGCATTCAGCCCCGGGCCGTATTCCACGTGCTGCGCCGTGAAGCCGTAGCGTTCGTGCAGCATCGTGAGGTATTCGTCCAGATGCGCAAGCTCCTTGGCGATCACGGCGTCCTTGCGCTTTTGCGTGCCGGAAAAGTAGTGGATGCCGACGATCGTCACGTTCGGGAATTCCGCGCGCCGGGCGACGAGATCGGCCAGCGCGTCGGGATCCATGCCGAACTGGCTGCCGGCGGTCAGGCGCGGCAGCACGCGGACGTGCTTTCCCTGCGCGGCCGCGGCCGCGCAGATAAGGTCAAAGTGTAGCGTGCTCTCGGCCGTGAGCAGATCTGCGCCCAGCGCGACGGCGCGCGCGACATCGTCCGCGCCCTTGTTCACGCCGGAGTACAGGATGCGCTCCGGCGGGATGCCAAGCTTCTCGCAGATCGTCAGCTCGCCGGGGGAGCACATCTCCACCCAGCGGAACACGTCCGGCAGACCGCGCAGCACGAAGGGGTTGGCCTTCATGGAGTAGCACAGATTTACGTCCGAGCCAAACGCGGCGCGCACTCTTTGAGCGCGCGCCGTGAAGGCCTCCAGATCAAACAGATACAGCGGCGTGCCGTATTTCGCGGCCGCCGTCCGGAGTGCAGTCTTGTCCATCAGTCCTCGTCCTGCAGGCGCTGCACCATGGCCAGCAGACGCTTGGCGGAGTTGAAGTTCTCCGGCACGAGGTCCTTGGCGCCGATCTCAATGTCGAATGCGTCGTTGAGCGCCGCGACGAGCGACACGATGTCGAACGACTCGAGAATGTGGTCGTCGATGAGGGCGGTCTCGGTCTCAAAATCCACGTCGGGGCGCAGATCGGTCAGAATGTCCATCAGTTCCTGTTCCATGATAAATATACCTCCTGAAGTGAGTAAAGTAAGCAAAATCAGTGCTTGGCCGCAGCGGTGATGCGCTCGGCCAGCGCGCGCATGTTCGTCTTGCCATTGTCGAGCCGGGGCATGGCCGCGAGCTGCTCGATCTTGCGCGGCACCATGAAGCCCGGCAGGTCGGCGCGCAGGGCGACGGCGATGTCGCGCTTGGTCACGCCCTCGCCGGTGTAAAACAGCCAGATCTGCTCGTGCGTCTGGTCGTAGAGCGCGCAGGCGTCCTCCACGCCGGCCACCTTCGCCGCGGCGAGGTCGATCTCCCCGAGCTCCACGCGGTGGCCGAGGTGCTTGACCTGCCGGTCCTTGCGGCCGTGGAACATGAGGTTGCCGTCGGGCGCGAAGTGCCCGAGGTCGCCGGTCTTATAGATGCGCTCATCGTATGCGTGGTTGAGCGGGTTTTGCAGGAAGCTCTCGGCCGTTTTCTCGCGGCTGTTGTAGTAGCCCAGCGCGAGGATGGGGCCCTTGACGCAGATCTCGCCGATCTCGCCGTCGGGCACGGCCTCGTTGCGCTCCGAGAGCAGAAACACCTCGTAGTGCGGGTACGGCCTGCCGATCGGCAGCACGTCGGTGTCCTCGACCAGACCGGGCACGACGTAATACGTGCACGAGGCGGTCGCCTCCGTCGGGCCGTACTGGTTGACGAACTTCGCCTCCGGCAGCGCGAGCTGCCACTGGCGCAGGCAGCTGCACGGCATCACCGAGCCGGAGAAGCACACCTTGCGCAGGTGCTGCGGCACGCTGCACTCGAACGCGCCGAGCGCGGCCGGCACGGTCAGCGCCGAGACGCTCCAGCCCACGGCCGTGACGCCTTTGTCGTTCATGTACTCGAACAGACGCTCCGGCGACATAAAAAGTTCCTTCGGGATGATGGCCGTCGTCGCGCCGAAGCGCAGCGGCAGATAAATGTCGCGCACGGCGGCGATGTAGTCCAGCGGCGACTGGTTGCCGAGGATGTCCTCGCGCGCGATGCCCATCACGCCGGCGTAGTCCTCGATGTAGCACATGAGCGAGTGCTGCGCCGTGATGACGCCCTTGGGCGTGCCGGTCGAGCCGGAGGTGAAGATGATGTACAGCGGGTCGAGCTCTCGGGCGCGCGCGCGGCAGTCCGCGAGCAGCGCCGCGTCCTCGCTGCCCGCGAGCAGCTCCTCCGCGATCAGGATCGTGCCGGAAAAGTCCAGCGTCTTCGCCTTGTCGTAAAACGCGCGCTGCACGATCATCAGATCGGTGTCCAGCGTGTTTAAAATAGAGTTGAGCCGGTGCACGGGCATCGTCCCGTCCATCGGGGCATAGCAGCAGCCGGCATACACCGCGCCGAGAAACACGGCCGGTGTGTGCGCGTTGCGCCCGCTCATGACGGCGATGGGCCGCTTTTGCCCGGCGCGGAACTTTGCCGCCGCCGTGCCGATGATGCGCGCCTCGCGCCGCACGTCGGCAAACGTCACCGCACTGTCCTCATCGAGAAAAGCGGGTTTGTCCGGACAGGCTGCGGCGGTGACTTCCAGCCAGTCGAGCACGTTGGTTTCCATGCTTGCCAGCTCCTTTCCGATAAATGTCCATAATCGCCTTATCCTATCATGTTTTTCGCGCAAAAACAAGACGGAACGTGTCATATTTAAGAAAAAGGTAAGAATGTGGCGCGCCGTTTTTCCGTGCGCTGACACCCGGCTCTGCCCGGGCGGTTTGCCCTTGACGCATCCGGGCCGGCAAAGTACAATGGAAACCATCATCAATCGGCGCTTCGCAGCACGACGCAATGGGCGCGCCCGCGGCATATTCGCAGCCGGATTTGTCTGCTATTGCCAAAAACGTGCCTGGAAAATTGTGAACATTTTTCCCTTCGCATTTATGGCGCATATGGTATACTTTAGGAAACCGCGCGAAAAATTCCGTATGTGGTTCCGACGTATTTTGCGTCTGTCGTGTGTTATGATCGTTCCTGTTTCCGGTTTCCGGACACGGGCCGGTGTCTCCGCGGAAAGGAGGGGGAGTGCAGCGAGGCGGAAAGGAAGGTCACAGATGTCAAAGAGAGTTCAAAAGGTGTGGAACGCCGTCACCACCGTGCTGGTGATCCTGGTTGTCATTCTGGCGCTGCTTCTGGTGGGCGTGCGGCTGGTCGGTCTGCGGCCGATGTGCGTCCTGTCCGGCAGCATGGAGCCGACGTATCACACCGGCTCGCTGATCTATGTCAAGCCCTGTGCGCCCGAGGACGTGCAGGTCGGCGACGCGATCACCTTTGTGCTCAATGAGGACTTGGATGTCGTCACACACCGCGTGATCTCCATCGATGCGGAAAACGAGCATTTCTACACGCAGGGAGACGCGAACGACGCGCCCGACGGCGCACCTGTCTATTTCAAGAACCTCATCGGCCGCCCGGTGTTCACCATCCCGTACCTGGGTTATGTCTCGCACTGGGTGTCGAACCCGCCCGGCATGTATCTGGCCATCGCGCTCGCGCTCGTGCTCATCATCCTGACGTTCCTGCCGGATGTGCTGCGCAAGGCGTCGGAGGCGGACGCGCGCGACGCGGCCCGCCGCGCCGCGGACAAGCCCGGCGATGCCCCGGATGCCAAAAATTCCGGCGGAAATATGGGAAAATAAAGCTTCCATGCGATATTTTTGCCTGTTCGTGCATTAACTTAGTGATTGCTGGCAGCGCCCGGCACGGCGCTGTTGGACATAGGGAGCTTTGAACAAAATTTAAGGGAGGAAAACATTACATGAAGAAGAAAACTCTGACAATCGCCATCGCGCTCGTGCTCGTCGTGGCGCTGGCGGTTGGCGCGACGTATGCCCTGCTGACGGATACGACGAATGTGGTTACCAACACGTTTACGGCAGGCAAGATTACTGACAACGACACGGTGTTTACTCTTAAGGAGCATAAGGTTACGCAGGCGGCTAATGGCACTTACGCCCTGACGGGTGAAGAGGCCGTTGGCGGCGTTCAGTACGATGCGGTTGTTCCGGGTACGGAAATCGCTAAGGACCCGACTGTGAAGGTTGAGGAGCTGGAAGGCGATGCGTATCTGTATATCGTGGTTGACGATACGCTGAATGCGAAACTCACTCATTCCATCGATACTGCTTGGACTGCTATTGGTACCAACGGCACAAAGACGCTGTACAAGTTCGCGGCCAATGATGGCCTGCTCACGGCAAACAGCACAGTGGATCAGGGAATTCTGACTGGCAACAAACTTGCGGCCGCAGCCGACCTTGCTTCTGGCGATCTTGGAACCATCACGTTCCAGGCTTATCTGATTCAGGCTGTTGGTACGACGAGTGCTGTTAATGCTTGGAACGCTAACGGCGGCTTCGGCACTGGTATCACTGCTGCCTAATCACCCCCTCGCTTTTCCCATGTAATATACGCACAGAAGGCTGTGCGGGAAAATAGAAAAGGAGAAGACTACATATGAAGAAGAAAACCATTCTTGTGGCTGCCATCGCAGTCATGCTCGTCGCGGCGCTTGTCGTCGGCGGCACCCTCGCGTACTTCACCGATAAAGACAATGCGACCAACACCTTCACCGTCGGCAATGTGGACATCGAGCTGCTTGAGTCCCAGTACCATCGTGTCAATGCCGGAATGGGCAATGCCACCGGTAAGACCGAGCCCCTGAGCGGCGGTTACCTGTGGGCTGCAAATGTGGACATGCAGGGTACTACTGAGAACACCCCCAACTATGCGACCTCCGGCGAGACTTGGAAAGATAAGTATTTCTCGGATAAGCAGATCGAAGATGACGCTGCGGCCTATAAAAACGGATACTTTGCCCAGCACAGCCAGAACATGGTTCCCGGCTCTAATGTCCGCAAGTGCCCCTATGTCAAGAACACTGGCGCAAGCGACGCGTATGTTCGTGTTCGCGTCCTGATTCCGGTCTCCCTGTTTACTGTCATCGATAACGGCCCGTCTTACTGGACGTCGACTGCGCTGAACGAGGGTCAGGTTACGTCCGTGGCGGTCGATACGCACAACCACAAGGGAGCAAATGCAGTTGATCAGGTTGCGCGTGACGGCATCGAGTACTACGTGTATGACTTCACCTACACCAAGGCTCTGAAGCCGGGTGAGCTGACCTTCTGGAACGCGTGGGGCAACATCGCGATTGATGATAAGGCTACTTCTGAGGATCTTGCCAATGTTAAGTCCTTCGATGTCCTCGTTGAGGCGGACGCCATTCAGGCTGACGGCTTTGCGAATGCAACTGATGCCTTCGCTGCATTTGATGCATCTAACAAGTAATTCCCCAACATTTTGACCCCAAAGGGGCGGCGAAATCGCCGCCCCCATCGGGGACTCTGGCTCGGCTTCAATCCGGGCGCGGGCGGCGGCGCTGCCGCCGTCCGCGCGCAGATTGAAATAATGATCCCACAAAAATTTCCTGCGTGCGCCCTCGGGCGCAGAGAGAGTGAGAACTCGGTACTCAGAAACATCCTATCAGGGAGAAAGGTGGTTTGTGCATGAAGAAGAAATGGACCATCGCAACGGTGCTCGTCCTGGTGGTGGCGCTGCTTGCGGTTGGCACGTGGGCGTATTTCTCGGCGGTCGGCCGGGCGGATAACGTCATCACGATGGGCTCCGTCAAGCTTGCACTGCACGACGAGGACGGCGCTGGCCAACCGTTTACGACGGTGAGCGCCATGCCCGGCAGCGTCGTGAACAAAGTGGTGTATGTGGAGAATGTCGGCTCCGGCGCTTTCTACACCCGCGTGAAGATCACGCCCGAGATGGTCGGCGCCGATGGCGAGATCATCCCGCTCGATGCGAGCGAGCGGCTGCTCACGCTGGATCTGAACGACACGGACTGGATCGCCGGCGAGGGCGGATACTATTACTATCGTGGTTCGGTCGACCCGAAGACCGCCACGTCGAAGCTCTTCAACCACGTCACGTTCAGTAAGGACATGGGCAACGAATATCAGAATGCCACGGTGCACATCTACGTTACGGCCGAGGCCGTGCAGACGGCGAACCTCGAAAAGTACGCCGCCAATGATGTCAGAGATGTGTGGAAGCACGTCGGTACGGTCGAAGCGAGCACCTCGAGCACGCAGATCGACCAGATCCCGACGCCCTGAGAAAGGAGGACGACAATATGAAAAAACGCATTCTCTCGCTCGTCCTCTGCGCAGTCATGCTCCTGAGTATGTGCCTGTTTATGGGCGCGGGCGTCACGGCGGACACTGCGGACACGGTTGACACGACCGAAACTGCGGACGCGGCCGAAACCGCGAACATCGTCAGCTTCACAAATGCCGGCCCGCTGGTCACACCGGAGCAGACTGCCGGCCCGGCCAGAGTGCGTGCGCTCGCGGCGAACGACACGGGCAGTGGCGTGCAGCTTGACAAGACGGTGTCGGATAATCAAGACGGAACTTACACCGTCCGGCTCGAAGCCTATGCGACCGGTGCGCAGACCACCGTCGTCAGCACGAAGCCGTGCGACATCGTGCTGGTGCTTGACGTCTCCGGCTCGATGGACGATCCCATTAGCCGGAATGACCGGACAAAAAAGCTGACAGCGCTGAAGAACGCCGTCAACAACTTCATCGACCAGGTCGCCGCCAAAGAGACGACGGACGGAGTGAAGCACCAGATTTCGATTGTCAAGTTTGCTGGGGAAACTACGGATAAAGTCGGGAATGACACGTATGATGTAACGACCGGTATTTGGCCGTTTGAAGAAACAAATACGTATAACTATTCCCAGATCGTCAAGGGCCTGACGGATGCCAAGAGCGGACAGACCAAACTGAAAGAAGCTGTCAATGCCCTGAAAGCCGCCGGCGCAACTTCTGCGGACTATGGCATGGAGCATGCGCAGACGGTGCTGGCGGGCGCACGCAGTGATGCGACGAAGGTCGTCGTCATGTTTACGGACGGCGAACCGAACCATTATAGCGGTTTTGACCAGGATGTGGCGGATGCCGCCATCTCCGCCGCAAAGTCGCTGAAGGATGGCGGCGCGACTGTCTACACCGTTGGCTGCATGAGCGGTGCAGACGCAAGCCGCGTGCCTAACATCAACAGGCTCGGCAATACTGATGTCAATAAGTACATGCACCTCGTGTCCTCCAACTATAAAAATGCGACGAAAATGGATAACCCCGGTGCTGCCACCTATCCTAAGAACGAGAATGAATCGTACTATCTGACTGCAAAAACAGCGGCTGAACTCGAAAATGCTTTTGAGAGCATCAACAAGCAGACCGGCGGCTCGAGCACCGAGCTGACGAGCACTGCCGTGCTCCAGGACGCGGTGACGCCGTACTTTGAGATCCCGGACGGCGCAGCCGCAATCACGCTGAAAACGGCGAACTGCACCGGCGCGGACGCCAACGGAAAGCTGACGTTCGACGCGGAAACGGCAGCGCCCAGCGGCGTTGCGGCCACGGTGAAGGACAACACCGTTTCGGTCACCGGGTTTGACTACTCCGCCAACTGGTGCGGCCCGCGTACGGACGCGGCCGGCAGCACAACCTACAGCGGCCAGAAGCTGATCGTCGAATTCACCATCCGGCCGACGGATGCCTTCCTCGGCGGCAACGGCGTGCAGACGAACGTCGGCACGAATGACGGCATCTACGCACCGGGCGAAACGACTCCGGTCGAGACGTTCGATCCGCAGCAGGTGGATGTGACCGTGAAGGCGGTCGAGCCGAAGGCAACCGGTACCGAGATCTACCGCGGTGAGGAAACGGATCTGAAGGATCGTATCACCACGGACATTCCGCAGCTTGACGGCACGAACAACGCATATGTAAATGTGACTTACACGGTCACGGATGAGAACGGAACGGTTGTCGGCACGTACACAGTTCCCGCCGGAAAAACCAGCAGCGAAGGCACTTGGGCGTGGGTGAACGGCAGCGAGGTTCAGCCGGATAAGACCACGACCTACACCGTGACGAGCACTTCCACCCCCAAGACGGGTGACATGACAAACACAGCCGACGTTGAAAAGCAATTCACCATCACGGTCAAGACCTGCAGCCTGAAGATCACCAAGACCGTCACCGGCGACGGCGCGAACCCGAACCAGACCTTCGTGTTCAACGTCATGAAGGGCGACGATCTCGTGACCACCGTGGTGCTCAAGGCCGGCACGAGCACGACCATCACCGGTCTGGCTGTCGGCGACTACACCGTGGCCGAGGACACAAATTGGTCGTGGAGCTACACGGCTGAGGGTGACGGAACGGCGAAGGTCACACTCGACAAGGATAATGGTTATGACCGCGAGGCCAAAATCACCAACACCGCCAAAGAAAACCACTGGCTGACGAGCATTGTCGATGTCATCAACAAGTGGACGACCAAGGATGGCAAGACGACCATCGACAATTCTGGCCACGTTCCGGCCGCAAAAACGAACTGAACAGGAGGGATGACATATGAAACGTATCTTTAACGGTTCAGGCGGGAGAAAAGCCGCGCTCATCCTCTCCCTGTGCCTGATCTTCGCGCTGGCCGTCGGCACGACGCTTGCCCTGCTCACGGCGCACTCCGAACCGGTGACGAACACCTTCACGGCGGCCAAGTCCGACATCAAGATTGATGAGAACGTGGAAAACGGCGAAAAGTCCAGCATCCAAGTTGAAAACATCGGCACGGCCACGTCCTATGTCCGCGTCAAGCTGGTCATGAACTGGGTCAGCGACGATGAAAACAACCAGACCATCTCCAGCGAGCCGGTGGGCATCACGCCTGAGATTAACACGGATGATTGGTTCCTTGGTACTGATGGCATTTACTACTATAGGAAGCCGGTCGCACCGAAAGATGCGGCGATGGGCAAGGTCACGAGCAACCTGCTGAAGGCAGGCTCGCCCATCACCGAGCCGACGGTGGGCAAGCCCGAGGGCTATCATCTCGAGGTGACGGTGCTGGCCGAGAGCATTCAGGCTGCGCCGAGCACCGCTGTGGAAGGCGCATGGGCGGTCACGGTCGTAAACGGCGCGTTGACCTCGGCAACCCCGACGGCATAAGGAGGGCAACGGTATGAAACACAAAAAACTTACCATGATCGTCGCCCTCGTGCTGGTGGTCGCGCTGGCCGCCGGACTGGGCATTTGGGCGACGGGCGAGACGAACGTTCCCACCGTCACGTACTATGACGGCTCGGACGGCAACGGCGCGCGCTTCACCTTCACCCACACCGGCGACGGTTCGGACACGAACCTGTTCCCGAACTTCTCCAACTGCATGCCCGGCGACAGCCTCACGCAGACCATCCGCGTGCAGGCTGACGGCAAAAACGGTGTGCAGGGCGCAAAGATCTATCTGCGCGCCGAGATCGACGGCGACGCCTCCGCCAAGGAAGGCTCCGCCATCTCGTACAACGATGTGCTCGATCACATCGGCATGACCGTGTCGAAAGACGGCATCGTGATCGCGTCCAACAAGACCGCGAAGCTCTTCAGCCAGCTCGATGCGGTCGATGGCCTCAAGAGCAACGTCTTCATTGCCGAGGTCGGCCCGAAGACCGATCCGGTCGATCTGGACGTGACCATTGATGTTGACCCCGCGATGGGCAATGCGTTCCAGGAAGCGGCTGCGCACATCACGTTCGTGTTCTCCGTCGAGGACAACGAGCTGCCGCCCCCGCCGCTGGAGCTCGACAAGCACGATGCGTATATCTGCGGTTATCCGGACCGCACGGTGAAGCCGGAGCGCCAGATCACACGCGCGGAGGTCGCAACGATCTTCTACCGTCTGCTTCAGGACGAGGCCCGCGAAAATGTGTGGTCTCGCACGAACAGCTACTCCGATGTGGCAAGCGGTGTCTGGTATAACAGTGCGGTCTCGACGCTGACCAACGCCGGTATTCTCACCGGCTATGAGGACGGCACATTCCGCCCGGACGCGCCGATCACGCGCGCGGAGTTTGCGACGATCGCGGCGCGATTCTACCACGCACCGGAAGTTACCGGTGATGCATTCTCGGATATCTCCGGCAGCTGGGCGCGCGAGTATATCAACCGCGCGGCGGCGCGTGGCTTGATCGATGGCTATGAGGACGGCACATTCCGCCCGAACCAGAACATCACGCGCGGCGAGGCCATGAAGATCATCAACAGGGTTATCTTCCGTACACCGGATAAGGAGCATTTCCTGCCCGATATGATCAAATGGCCGGACAACAGCAACACCGGCGCCTGGTATTACACGGCTGTGCAGGAAGCGACCAACAACCACGATTACGAGCGCGTGAACAACACCTCGCCCGAGACGTGGACGAAGATCACGCAGGCCAGAGATTGGCAGGCGCTCGAGGCCGAGCTGGCGCAGAAATATCCCAACCGGTAAGCGCGCGGCGCTGACGGTAAACGAAACAACCATAGCGAACACCCCCTGTGCACGGCACAGGGGGTGTTTTTGCGTATGGGGAAAAAACGTGCGCCCCGGCGGCTGCCGGGGCGCTGACGTAGGGATACATGCAATGCGTGGATGCGTTATCAGCCCAGATACTGCTTGTCGTAGTTGTTCTGGATGCAGGAGATGACCTTCGTGATGACGGTGTTGAACGGGGTGGGCACGCCCAGCCGCTCGCCGTAGCGCGCGATGGCGCCGTTGAGCACGGAGATCTCCGTCTGGCGCTGGTGCAGCACGGCGTCCTGCGCCATGGACGGATAGTAGTTGCCGAGGTTGGCGACGATGTTCGGCTCTTCCTTTTCCATGAGCGGCCAGAGATCGCCGATGCCGAGCGCCTGCGCGACGGCGCAGCCCTCTTTCCACACATGCATGACGATGTCGTGGCCGTAGGGGTCGGCGAAGGTCTCCTTCACCTTCAGGCGCATGACGGCGCTCACGCCGTTATAGCCGCTGTTGGCGATGACTTTCTTCCAGATGTACGGGCGCACGTCTTCGTCAAAGCTCGCGTTGCAGCCGCCCGCCTGGAAGCACGCCTCGAGCGCCTTGCCGGCGGCGTCGGCCTTCGGGTTGTTGTGCACGGCGCCGAAGTGCATCTGGATGCCCTTTTCCGGCTTGCTCACGCACACGCCGGGGCCGGCCAGCTCCGTGCCGATCAGGCCGCTGCCGTAGAGGATGCGGTCGGTCTCCACGAACTGGGCGAGCACCTCGTCGTTGCCGAGGCCGTTTTGCAGCGAGACGACGACCGTCTCCGGCCCGATGCAGGGCATGGTGTCGGCCATGACGTCCGCAGTCTGCGTGGCCTTGACCATGAGGATGACCATATCCATGGTGCCGATGTCGTGCGCGGTGGCGCTCGTGTGGAAGCCGGTGAGCACTTCCTCGCCCTCCGGCGTGCGGAAGACCAGACCGTCGGCCGCGATCTTGTCCATGTGCACCTTGTACTTATCGACGAGCCAGAGCTCGGCGCCGCCCTTGCGCAGGTAGGCGGCGAACACGCTGCCGGCAGCGCCGGAGCCGATCATTGCGATTTTCATGCGTTTGCCTCCTTAGCAAACTGCCGGCCGGTTGTTGGCCGGCCGGCAGAGAAAACTCGGGGTTTGAAATTACTTCAGGTACTGCTTGTCGTAGTTGCCCTGGATGCAGCGCACGACCTGGGACAGGACCTTGCACACCGGGGTGTCGATGCCCAGCTGCTCGCCGTACTCCGCGATCTTGCCGTTGAGCACGTCGATCTCGGTCTGGCGGTGGTTGAAGAGCATATCCTGGCACATGGACGGATAGTAGTCCGCGATGTTGGTGACGATGTCCTTGTGATCGTGAGCGATGAACTCATCGGCGTCCATCGGCACGCCCTTGGCGGTCGCGACCGCGCAGGTCTCGCGGATGACGCTGTGGAACAGCCACTGGCCGAACGGATCCGCCTCGACCTCGCCGATCTTCAGACGCAGGACGGCGCACACGGTGTTGACGGTGGCGTTCACGCAGACCTTTTTCCAGATGAACTTGTAGATGTTGTTGTCGGTGCCCGGCTCGCCGTCGCGCCAGTAAGCGTCGCAGCCGCCGGCACGGTAGCACTTGAGCATCTCGGCGCAGGCCGCGTCGGTGAGCTCCGAGCGGACCGCACCGCCGAAGTTCATCTGCACGCCGCCGGCCGGGGTGGACACGCAGTGTGCGGGTTCGGGCAGAGCCGTGCCCAGCACGCCGGAGCCGATGATGCAGCGCTCTTTCGGGAAGACCTTGAAGAGGTTGTCATCGTTGCCGAGGCCGTTGATGAGGGAGACGGCGACGGTCGTGTCGCCGACGACAGGCATGGAGTCCTGGATGGCCTGCTCGAGCTGGGTCGCCTTGGTCATGTAGATGATGACGTCGACCTTGCCCTCCGCCGCGGCCGCGTCAGCAGCGGTGATGTAGGTGCGGAAGCCCTTGAGCTGGTAGTCGTAATCCTTGTAGCCGCCATCTTCCTCCTGATGGATGGTGAAGTGCATGCCTTCCTCGGCGACTTTCTTCATGTGCGCCTCGTAGCGGTCGATGAGGATGATGTCCGCACCGCCCTTACGCAGGTAAGAAGCGAAGACGCTGCCGGCTGCGCCGGAACCATACATTGCAAATTTCATTACTTTTTCTCTCCTTTTCTGATTCTGTTTGCGATATCTTCGGCCGCTGCAGGCGTATGCCTGACGGCGGATTACCGAACGGTGTTGGTGAGGGTGCCGATGCCCTCGATGCTGCACGCGACCACGTCGCCCGGGTGCAGCCACTTCGGCGGGTCAAAGCCCATGCCCACGCCGGCCGGCGTGCCCATGGAGATGATCGTGCCGGGGCGGAGCGTCATGCCCTGGCTGAGCTCGGCGATCACGTACGGCACGTGGAAGATCATGAGATCGGTCGTGCTGTCCTGCCGGAGCTCGCCGTTGATGCGGCTCTGGATTTTCTGCGGCCTGCGCACGTCGAACTCGTCCGGCGTGACGATCCACGGGCCCATCGGCGTGAAGCCGTCGAGGCTCTTGCCGCGGTACCACTGCTTATGCTGGTTCTGGATCGTGCGCGCGCTCACGTCATTCAAAATGGTGTAGCCGAACACGTAGTCGAGCGCGTCTGCCTCGCTGACGTTGTACGCCGGGCGGCCGATGACGACGGCCAGCTCCGCCTCATAGTCGAGGTCGGCGACCAGATCGCTGTGGCTGAGAATGTCGCCGCCGGGGGCGACGGCCTCGTTCACGCGCTTGGAAAAGTAGATCGGGAACGTGTCCGGCGCCTTGACGCCCTTGCCGGCGACGGCCTCGCTCTCCTTGGCGTGGTCAAAATAATTGATGCCCAGGCAGATCACGTCCTGCTCCGGGCGGGGGATGGGCGCGAGCAGCCGCACGCGCTCGAGCGGCAGCGCGGTGCTGCGCAGCACGGCGGCAGTGTCCAGCGCCGGCCAGATGCCGATGAGCGTCTGCATGTCCGCACAGCCCGGCACGGGATGCACGGCAGTGCCGGCCGCGTTGAGCAGGCCGACGGCGCTGCGGCCGTCCTTTTCAAATGTCACGAGCTTCATAACGTGCGCGCTCCCCTCAAAATCGACATTGGGCAATGGATGTGTACGCAAAATGATGGTTAAAAATTCATCAATCGCGTTTGCCGAACCTGCTGGCCTGTGTCAAAAATATGCCAATCTCGCTTGTCAGAAATTCGACAAAAGATTTGCACTCCCAGCGTTGTTATGATAGCACGAAAGTGTAGACGCCGCAACTGTTTTCTTGCTGTCAAAGCGCTAAAATCGCATAAAATATTACAAAATCGCCAGAATCAGAGTGCATAAAAATACATGCAAGATTTTGTGCAACTCGACAATTTTCAGAAAATGACTGAAAAATATTGGGGATTGGAAGAGGCTGTTATTGACTTTTGTGTGTGAGAGAATTATAAATTTACTATCCCGAGTTGTTAACGACTTGTTCATAAATTAACACATGGGTGTGGATTTCGAGCCCTGTCCCGGTTGGTAGGAGAGCACGAGGCAGGATTGAAATAAAAGAGAGAAAAGCAAAAAAAGAGAAAAAAAGAGAGAGGTAAAAAATGGATAACAAAAAGCTCAAGAGCAGCTGGGCAGCCGCCTTCACCGTGGCGTCTGTCTGGTTCGGCACCCACGTGGGCGCCGGCTTTGCGACCGGCAACCAGGTCGTGAACTACTTTGTCCAGTATGGCTGGACCGCGGCGATCTTCCCGCTGCTGGCCATGGGCATCCTGGCCGTCGTCATGTACATCATGATGAAGTTTGCCAAGCTCAACGGTTTCGACAACTACAAGGACACCTATCGCGCCCTGTATCCGAAGCCGTGGATGGAGATCTTCTTTGAGGTCTTCTACATCATCATCATCCTCGCGGCGGTCGCTTCCTGCGTTGACGGCGCCGGCGGCATCGTCAAGAGCCTGATCAACCTGCCCGATATCATCTGCAACCTCGTCATCATCGCCCTGCTGATCCTTCTGTCGATCTTCGGCGTTGACCTGATCATCAAGGCTTCCACCGTTCTTTCCACCGCGATCCTGATCGTCACCGCGATCCTGGTCATCATGGGCTTCGTCGTTCCGATCGACGCGGTCGCTCAGGAGCTGGCCACTGAGAACGCGGCCTACGCTTCCATCCCGGCCATCGCGGACGTCACCTCCCAGAAGGGCCTCGAGGGCGTCTGGCGCGGCGTGTTCGTGTACGCTGCTTTCCAGTGCGTGTCCGTCCCGGCCATGATCGCTGCTTCCACCGAGCTGACCCACAAGGGCGTCAAGCGCGCCAGCATCCTTGGCTGGCTCATGAACGGCGGCGCGCTCGCCGCTTCCGGCGCCATGCTGCTGCGCTGGTACCCGATCCTGACCACCATCAAGAGCGTTGGTGTTGACACCGTCGCCAGCATTGCAGCCCGCCATATCGGCGATGTCATGAAGCTTCCCAACCAGAGCGTCGTTACCCTCATGGGCAGCGGCTACACCTGGCTGTTTGTCGTGTACACCATCCTGCTGTTCTGCGCGTTCGTGTCCACGTCCGTCACGCTCGTCTACTCCATGATCCAGCGCTTCGAGGGCCACTGCTTCCCGAAGGCCATCAAGAGCAAGGGTGTCCGCAGCGTCATCGTCGGCCTGGTCGTTATTGGCCTGTGCTACGCAGTTTCCCTGCTCGGCCTGTCGACCATCATCTCCAAGATCTATGGCTATGACGGCTACTACGCTCTGATCGTTGTTGTGCTCCCGGCGTTCATCTGGGGCATCCCGAAGATCAAGAAGCTGTCTGCCGACAAGAAGGCAGAGCTGTCGGAGTGATCTGACCGCGGCGCAACTCTCCAGCGTCCCAACAAAAAATACTGACCGCTGCGCTTGCAGCGTCATAGAGAGGCAACCCCGCAGGCTTCGGCCTGCGGGGTTGTCGCTGTCTGCGGTATGATAGATGCGGCGGGAGACGCGACAGAGCAGCAGGGGCTGTCTCTTATACACATCTCCGAGCCCACGAGACACTGAGCGATATCGTATGC
>ENA-UAKS01000013-UAKS01000013.1-human-gut-metagenome-genome-assembly--contig:-NODE-13-length-86153-cov-8.044949_pt1 | contig 86153 bp, 76 predicted proteins | sample MGYA00243692_ERZ654452 | MGnify/ENA primary metagenome ERZ654452 (study PRJEB26926, sample SAMN06164442) | human gut metagenome | biome: ENVO:00009003; feature: ENVO:2100002; material: ENVO:00002003...
ACGAGATCGCTCAGTGTCTCGTGGGCTCGGAGATGTGTATAAGAGACAGCGCGAGCTTCACGACCGCGAACGCGCGGATGACCTCAGGCGGGATCTTCTCGGTGCCGATGCGGAAGTTTTCAAAGCTGCGCTGCGTCTGCGCGCCCCAGTAACGGTCTGCAGGCACACGCACCTCGCCCATGGTATCATGCTCCAGACGGTATTCCATCCTGTAACCTCTTTTCGCAAAAATCTCAGATGCCGCTATTATACGCCCATCTGCCCGCGCACCGCAACCCCGGAAACGCGCAAAAAGCAGCGCCGTCCGAAGACGGCGCTGCTGAAAACTGTCGGAAAACCCAAGCGGTTTTCCGACAAAGGGCTTGCAGTCTGCTGCGCGCAGAATTTGTGTGCCGCCGGCGCACAAATTTCACACTTGCAGCCTGAGAAGTATTTTTTCCGCCGCACATATCGCCGGAAAAGATGACGGGATTTCCTTTCGCCGCTCCGGCGGCGAAGCTCTGCAAGGCTTCTCCTTATCCGGCGCTTAGCCCGCGCGGCGCAGCACCCAGAGGCTCTGGATCTGCCCGGCGAGGGTGTCATAGTCCCAGCTCTTTTGGGAGTTCGTGGGGCTGTTCGGATCGTTGAGCGTGATCTTGTCGCCGTCGCGCCCGGTCAGGACGAGGAAGTGCCCGTCGGTCGTGAAATCGCCTGGGCCGACGACCACGATGATCGGATTGCCAACGTCGAGATTGCGGTAGATGCGGTCCTTGTCCAGCGGGATCTGCGTCACGTCCAGGCCGAGCATCCGCCCGCCCTCGGAGATGAGCGCCCACTTGCTGCCGCTGCCGGGCACGTTGAACTGGTGCGCTTCCGCGAACTGGCACATCCAGAGCGGGTCCTTCGTCGTGTCGCCGGTGAGGTAGATCGTGACCATGGACAGGCACGTCGGCCCGCAGCCGGCCAGACCGATGATGCTCTCGTTGTATTCGCGGTAGCCCCAGCGCTCGTCCCACTGCAGCAGCAGCGGCACGGTCTCCGACCCGGCAAGGCCGCTGAGGTCGATCGTCGGGGTCAGATCTTTTTTCTTCGGGTAGTCGCGCACGAAATCGCGCGCGTCGGGATTGCGGGCATAGAGCTGCACGAGCGCGTCCGGATAATCATCGAGCGAGGCATCATTTTTCTCGGCATAGCTGTCCAGCTCGCGCTGCGCGCGCTCGGCCGTCGTCTTGCCGCTCGTGAGCAGACCGCGCGTAAACACGCCGAAGACGATCAGCGCCAGCAGCACCACAATGACCAGCAGCCGCCGGCGGCCGCGTTTTCTTGTCTTTCGGGACATGGCAGAGTTCCTTTCCGAATGGATGCTCCTGATTATACACGATTCTGGGCCGAAAATCTCGAAAAATTTCTGAAATCTTTTTTAAACACAAAACGGCCGGACGCTCTGAGCGTCCGGCCGGGAGGATCCGGGTGATTCAGTTGGCCGTCTCGCCGGACGTGCTCTGCGTCTGGCGGAACACATCGGTGAAGGCCTGATACGCGCCGTTGTTGCTCATCGGCGTGAGGTACATGAGCCCGTTTTCCAGCGTGCAGCGGAACATCTGCACCGTGCCGTTTTCGAGCGCGAGCGTCAGGTTGTCGCCGTTGAGCGCAAACTCGAAAGCCAGCGGCGTGCCGTTGGCATCCGTGTAAGTACCCGTGCCGTTGGTGCGGAACGTCAGCTCGCGGATCGTGCCGGGCTCCTTGACGTCCGTGGTCTCCTTGGCGCCGGTGTCCGTGCTGGGCAGGATCTGGCTGGCGCTGCCCTCATCCGTCTTCTTGTCGGCGTCCGTGCGCTCAAAAGTCCACGTGCCGGCCAGGATCTTGTTGACGGCGCTGTCGCCGGTCTGGATGCCGGACATAATATCTGCAGTGGCCGTCGGCGTCGCCTCCGGGGCGGCGGTCGCCTGCGCCTCGACGCCGCGGCCGGTGCAGCCGGCGATCAGAAGCGTGCAGAACAGAAAAATTGCGGTCGTAAGAAGCTGAAAACGTTTCATCAGAACAATCTCCTTTCCGGTGCACTGGCGATGCCGGCCTTGACCGGCGCCGCAGCGGTATCGGGCTGCCGCTCCACGACCACAAACATGGCCACCATGAGCAGCGCATTCGGCATCGGGCAGAACATGCCCGGATTCGTCATGGAAATGAGCAGCATGGCAAAGTAGGCCAGCGCGAACGCCAGCGTCATGCGGCTGCGCTTGCGCCAGAGCAGGCGCACGCGGTCATAAAACAGCCAGCCATAGCCGACCGCGCCGACAAGCCCCATACTGCCGAGGATCTGCGCGATGAGGTTGTGGTACCAGACGATGCTGCCCTCCACGCCGAGGAAGATCGGCGCATTGTGCATCGAGCCAAGACCGCAGCCAAAGAGCGGATTCTTCACAAAGTCCAGCAGGCCCTGGATGAAAAACGTGTACCGGCTGTCATCCGGGGAGATGAGCGCACCGTCGACCATGCGCGAGGCGAACAGCCGCGGCACGAGCGCGATGAGCAGCGCGACCGCCGGGACCAGGCTGATGAGCCCGACGCGGCGATAGACCGCGCGGCGCTCGGGATTGCAGTAATACACATAGGCAAGGCACAGCAGCAGCATTGCCGTACCGAAGATCAGGCCGCTGCGCGAGCCGGTCATGAGCATCATGAAGTACAAAAACGCGACCGCGAGGAAGTGCCGCCGGTCACGCGCGGCAAAGTACGACGCGGCGGGCAGCGAGATGAGCAGCATCGTCGCGCTGAAATTGCGGTACTTGAAATAGATCGTGGAAAAGTCCTGCACGAACTCCTGCATATGGCGCGCATAAAACAGCGCCACCACAAAGCCCGTGAACAGACCGCCGGCATAAAGGATCTGCAGCATCCGCTCGGCGACGTCATAGTCGCGCGTGCGGTCCGCCTCGCTGCGGCACAGCAGGTAGACCAGCAGCATCACAACACCGAGGCCGAGAGAATAGTACAGCGCCGTGGGCGAGAAATACTCCTCGCGGGAGATGAAGCCCAGGCCGCCGAGCAGCGTTGCGACCGACACGGCCACCATGCCGTGCAGGCAGCCGCCGTTGCGCGGCGCGCGGGCGTAGGCACCGATGTGCACGAGCAGCGCCGCCGCTGCCAGCAAGCCGATCCACCAGAAGCGAAGCAGGCTGTAGAGCTCATCATAAAACTCCGTGCCCACCATGGCCAGCAGCACGACCGGGAACAGGACGCTCAGCAGATCGTCGCAAAACAGCAGCAGGAAGATCAGCGTGGACATGACCAGAATGCCGCCCGCGACCGGCAGTCCGGCCGCCATGAACACCGCGAGCATCAGAAAGCAGACCGGGAAATACAGCTTGCTGTGCCAGAAGCGGTCCGCCGCGCTCTGACAGGCGGCGATCAGCGCCGACGCGCCGCCGACGCGCTCATCGAGAAACGCGCACACGCGGTCAAACATCCGCGCGAAGCCATGGCCGCGCCCCGCCTGCTCCGTATTCGATTGGACAGGTTTATCAAAAGCATTCATAAGCATCAAACATCGTCCGGAAAGCTCCGCCGGGGCACCCCGGCGCGGGAAGAAAAAAGGATTTGTGTAACCGGCTGATACCAGCCTAAATCTTCCCATCTTTCATTCGCGGATGCATTATAGCGCGCCGCCTGCCGGAAGTCAATACTTAAAACAGATTTAACATTTCTGAAATCTTTTCGCGTGTGTTTTTGATGTATATTACTATATATTCTCCGCGCATTTTGTCGTATTTGCACAACAAAGCCGCAGTTTTCCAAAAACTGCGGCTTCCTACTTGCCGAACATTTTAAGAACTCGGGGCGCGAAAATGTTACAAAATCATGACGAAGTCATCTCACGCCTGCGGAAAATGCCCCGTTTTACGCAGCGCACGCACGAGATACATGGCGGCCACGCCGGTGAACGCGCCGGAGACCACGCTCGCCGCGACGAGCGCGGGCGCATACACCAGAATGGACGGCGTGCCCGTGACCCAGACGGCGACCAGCAGCTGCCCGGCGTTGTGCCCGAAGGCCGCCAGCACGCTCACGACCCACAGCAGCCGCTCCGGCAGGCGGCGGATGGTCAGGCACATGACGAGATAGGCGAACACGCCGCCCGCGATGCTGAAGAGCATCGCCGACACGCCGCCGGTGAACACGCTGCCGAGCACGATGCGCACGAGCAGGATCTCCCCCGCCTGCCGTCGGCCGAGCAGGGCCATAGCAATGAGTGTGACGATGTTGGCAAGGCCGAGCTTCACGCCCGGGATCGGCACGACGGGCGGGATCTGCGCTTCGGCGACGAAGATCGTCAGCGCGATGGCAGTGAACATGGCCAGAACGGCCAGACGCTTCGTCCCCTTCATGGCGACCCCTCGATCTGCACCGTCAGGTGGTGCGGCACGCAGACGATCGGGATGGCCGACGTAGTGATCTTCCCCTGCTGGACACACAGAAGATCCGGACAATCGGCCTGCGTGACGGACACGCCGTCGGACTCGACGTGCACGGTGTTCGTGCCCCAGTCGGTCTGCACTTCAATATCATATGGTATGGTCACGGCGCGCAGGTCGATGCGCTGATAGACCTCGCCGTCGATGCGGATGACGGCCGTCTGCCCCGTCTGCCCATGGCCGCGCAGCAGCAAAAATGCGCCGCCGCCCAAAATGGCGAGCGCGGCGAACAAAAGGACCCAAAATTTCGTCTGTTTCATCATAGGTTCATTGTAGGATGCCCGGCAGTGGTTGTCAATGGATTTTTGCCGTGGTATAATGGTTTGATTTTTTATCGCTGTATTATAAATGTACCGCTCCCCGCGCGGGAGCTTCGGAAAGGAGGCGGACGCCGTGTCTGCCGTAACTGCCTATGCCGCGCAGGCCGCGCACTTCATTCTGCCGGTCATCGCGCTCATCGTGCTCATCCGCTGTGTCGCGTCCATGTTCTACGGCCGCGCCGAGCCGGAGACCTGGGGTCATCTCGTCACGCCGGACGGCAAGGTCTATCCCCTGCTGCACTGGGAGTGCCTGATTGGCCGCGCCCGCAGCGCAGACATCACGCTGCCCTATCCCGACGTGGCCAACGTCCACGCCGTGCTCATGCGCAACGACGCCGGCGAGTGGACCGTCAGCGACCTGAGCCGCAGCGGCGGCGTGTACCTCAACGGCGAACAGATCACCGAGCCGACGCAGGTGTTCAGCGGCGACATTCTCCGCTGCTCGACGCACATGCTCAAGTTCGCCGACATGAGCGAAGAGCGCCGCGCCGTGCAGGAGCAGCGCCGCACGATCGCCGGACGGAAGGTCTCCGCCGGCGGCACGCTGTTTTTCCTGACGGTGTTTCAGCTGCTGCTGGCGCTGGAGTTCGTGTCCTCGGCCGACAGCGCGCACCTGCTGGGCATTCTGATGTCGTTTGCAGCCCTCGCGCTCACGCAGTGGTTCTGCTACGTGCTCATGCGCACGATGGACCGCTCGGGCTTCGAGGTCGAGACGATCGCGTTTTTCCTGTGCACGCTCGGGCTCGAGATCTGCGCGACGAGCACGCCGGACGATCTGACCAAGGAGATCATCCTCATCATCGTGGGCATCGCGCTGTTTTTCCTGCTCGGCTGGTGGCTGCGCGACCTGAGCCATGTCAAGGCGCTGCGCTGGCCGGCGGCCATCATCTCGCTGGCACTGCTGGCGCTGAACCTGTTCGCCGCGCGCGAGGTGTTCGGCGCGAAAAACTGGCTGACGATCGCGGGCTTCTCCCTGCAGCCGTCGGAGCTGATCAAGGTCGCGTTCATCTACGTCGGCGCAACGTCGCTCAACCGGATGTTCCGCAGCAAGAGCATCCTGCTGTTCATCGCCTTTTCCGCCATCTGCGTGGGCGGGCTGGCGCTGATGGGCGACTTTGGCTCTGCGCTCATCTTCTTTGCGACGTTCCTCGTCATCGCCTTCATGCGCTCGGGCAGCATTGCGACCGTGCTGCTGGCCGTGACGTCCGCGGCCATGGCGGGCACGCTGGTGCTGAGCATCAAGCCGCACGTGGCGCAGCGCTTCGCCACCTGGGGGCACGTGTGGGAGGACGTCTCTGGCGCGGGCTTCCAGCAGACGCGCGCGCTGAGCGCGGCCGCCTCCGGCGGTCTGTTCGGGCAGGGCGCAGGCTGCGGCTGGCTGAAAAATATCTTTGCTGCCAACACCGACATGGTGTTCGGCATGCTGTGCGAGGAGCTCGGCCTGATCGTGGCGCTGTGCGCGATGCTGGCCATCATCGCCCTCGCCATCTTCACCGTCAAGAATGCGGCCCAGGGCCGCTCGTCGTACTACGTCATCGCCGGCTGCGCCACCGTGACGCTCATGCTCGTGCAGATGTCGCTCAACGTGTTCGGCGTGCTCGATATCCTGCCGTTCACGGGCGTGACGTTCCCGTTCGTGTCCAAGGGCGGGTCGAGCATGCTCTCGTGCTGGATGCTGCTGGCCTATATCAAGGCGGCCGACACCCGACGCGGCGCGAGCTTCGTGGTGCGGCTGCCATCGCGCAATAAAAAGGAGGCGCAGGCATGAACAAAGTCAAACGCCGCGCCATGAGCGCGCTGCTCGTCGCCGTGCTGGTGCTCGGCGGCATCGGCGTGTACATCGTGCGCTACATCGAACACGGCGCCGAGTGGGCGACCTTCGCCGCCAACAGCAGCGTCTATACCAGCGGTGTGCTCAGCACCGGCACGCTCACTGACCGCAGCGGCGTCGTGCTCGCAACGGCCAACGGCGGCTCGCGCAGCTACGCCGATGACGCTGCCGTGCGCACGGCCTGCTACCAGGCCGTCGGCGACTACACCGGCAACGTCGGCACCGGCGCGCTCAAGGCATTTTCCAAGCAGCTGTCGGGCTACAACCCCATCACCGGCACCTACGCCACCGACGGGCACACCGTCGCGCTCACGCTCGATTCGAGCCTGTGCGTGACCGCCTATGAGGCGCTCGCCGGGCGCAAGGGTGCGGTGCTCGTGAGCAACTACAAGACCGGCGAGATCCTGTGCATGGCCTCCGGCCCGAGCATCGACCCCAGCAGCGACGGCGACGTGCCGGACGGCGCATACATCAACCGCTGCATCAACGGCTCGTTCACGCCGGGCTCCATCTTCAAGCTCATCACCTCCGCCGCCGCGATCGAGAACATCAAGGACATCGACAGCCGCCGCTTTACGTGCGCAGGCAGCGTCGATGTGGCGGGCGTGACCGTCAAGTGCACGGGCGTGCACGGCAGCCAGACGTTTGAGGACGCGCTGGCCAACTCCTGCAACTGCGCGTTCGCGCAGATCTCGCTCGAGCTCGGGGCGGACACCATCGAGAGCTACGCCAAGAAGTTTGGCTTCCTCGATTCCCAGTCGCTGAGCGGCATCCCGACGATGGCCGGCAGCTTCACCAAGGGCGCGTCCGGCAGCGCGAACCTCGCCTGGTCGGGCATCGGCCAGTACGAGGACCTCATCTGCCCGTACTCCATGCTGCGCTACGTCTCGGCCATCGCCAACGGCGGCAGCGTCGTCGAACCATCGCTGCTGCTCGACACACCCAGCGGCTCGACCACGAGCCTGCTGAGCACCGCGACCGCCAACAAGCTGCGCGACATGATGAACTACAACGTCTCGGCCCACTACGGCACAAACCGCTTCCCGGGCCTGAACCTCTGCGCCAAGACCGGCACCGCCGAGGTGGGCGACGGCACGTCGCACGCCTGGTTCACGGGCTTTTTGCTCGACGATGCGCACCCGTACGCCTTCGTCGTGCTGGTGGAAAACGCCGGCGGCGGCCTGACGAATGCGGGCGCTGTAGCCAACACCGTGCTGCAGGCGGCCGTGAACAAGTAATTTAGGAGTCACACATGATCGATCTATCCGTCCGTGGGCTCGTCAAGGGCTTTGAGCAGGGCAACGATATATTAAAAGGTATCACATTCGACGTCAACGCCGGCGAGCGCGTGGGCATCCTCGGGCGCAACGGCTGCGGCAAGACGACGTTTTTCCGCATCCTCTCGGGCGAGCTGCAGCCGGACGCCGGCACCGTGTCCATCGCCTCCGGGCGGCGGCTGGGGCTGATCTCGCAGATCCCCGTCTACCCCGACGGCTGGACGACGGAGGACGTGCTGCGCGAGGCGCACCGGCGGCTCTACGATATGGAAGCGCGCATGAACGAGCTCACCGCGCGCATGGCGACGGACGACTCCCCCGCCCTGCTCTCGGAGTACGACCGCCTGTCGGAAAATTTCCGCCGTCTCGGCGGGTACGACATGGAGCACGAGCGCAACCGCGTCGCCAACGGTCTGGACATCCCGGCCGCGATGCGCGCGCAGCCGTTCGACAGTCTCTCCGGCGGGGAGAAAACGCGCGTGAACCTTGCGCGGCTCATCCTCGAGGACACGGACATTCTCCTGCTCGACGAGCCGACGAACCACCTCGACCTGCGCGCGACCGAGTGGCTGGAGGCGTACCTGCTGCATTTTCGCGGCACGGTGCTCGTCATCAGCCACGACCGGTATTTTCTCGACCGCGTCGTGCAGCGCTCGATCGACTTTACGTCCGGGCAGGCGGAGTTTTACAGCGGCAACTACAGCTTTTACGTCGTCGAGCGGCAGCGCCGCTTTGACGAGCAGCTCAAAAAATACGAGAAAGATCAGGCCAAGCTCCAGCAGCTCACGGAGGCGGCGGCCAAGCTGCACCTCTGGGCCTTCATGGGCAACGACAAGCTGCACAAGCGCGCGTTTTCCATCGAAAAGCGCATGGAAAAGCTCGAAACGACCGAGCGGCCGACCGAGGCGCGCAAGCTCAACGTGCACTTCACGGCGCAGGAATTCCGCGGTGACGACGTGCTGACCATATCGGGCCTGGGCAAGCGCTACGGCGAGCGGACGCTCTTTCACGACCTCGACCTGACCGTGACCGGCGGCGAGCACATCGCCCTCATCGGCGACAACGGCGCCGGCAAGACGACGTTTCTGCGGCTCGTCATGAACGAAGAGACGCCGGACACCGGCTGGGTGCAGCGCGGGCCGTCCGTGCGCACGGCATACCTGCCGCAGATCGTCCGCTTCGCCGTGCCGGAGCGCTCCATGCTCGACACGATGCTCTACGAGTGCAAGTGCACGCCGCAGGATGCGCGCGACCAGCTCGGCGCCTACGGCTTTTGCGGCGAGGATGTGCTCAAGCCCGTGTCGGCGCTCTCGGGCGGCGAGCTGTCCCGGCTGCGGCTGTGCATGCTCATGCGCCGGGAAATCAATTTCCTCATCCTCGACGAGCCGACGAACCATCTCGACATCGCCAGCCGCGAGTGGATCGAGGACGCGCTGAGCGACTATACGCAGGCGCTGCTGTTCGTATCGCACGACCGGTACTTCATCGAGAAATTCGCCACCCGCATCTGGCTGCTCGAAAACGGCACGATCACGGACTACCGCGGCACGTACGAAGAATTCCGCGCCTACCGCGCGCGCCAGACTGCCCTGCAGCAGACGGCCAAGGCCGTCGAGCGCAAAAAAGAGCCAAAGCCAAAACCGAAGCGCGCCCCGAACACCACGCGAGCGCGCGAGCGCACGGAGCGCGAGATCGAAAAGCTGGAGGGGCAGCTCGCGGCGCTCGACGCCGAGAGCGAGGCCAACGCCACGGACTATCAGAAACTCATGGAGATCGATGCGCGAAAGCAGGCGCTCAACGCGCAGCTCGAGGCGCTCTACGAGGCGTGGGAGGCGCTGTGCGAATGAAACACAAAACATCTCTGATCGCCGCCATCGTGCTCGTCATCGCCGGCTGCGTGCTGCGCTTTGCGATGCCGGGGCACGACTTTCTGGGCTACACGCTCTGGGGCATCGCCGTGCTGGTATTTCTATTCCCACGGCTGCACCGCGTGGGGCGCATCGTGCTGGGCGTGCTCGTGTGCGCGGGGGTGATCGTGTTCGCGGTCTTTGAGATCCCCGTCGTGCGCGACGCGCGCACGGACACGGACGCGCACCCGGACGCGATCATCGTGCTCGGTGCGGGCGTCAACGGCAGCACACCGTCGCTGTCGATGTGCAACCGGCTCGACGCCGCACTCGCGTATCTGGGCGCGAACCCAGACGCGCTGGCCGTCGTCTCCGGCGGCCAGGGCGAGGGCGAGGACATCACGGAGGCCAAAGCCATGGCCGACTACCTCACGGCGCACGGCATCGACAGCGCGCGCATCGTGCAGGAGGATCAGTCGCGCACCACGCGCGAGAACCTGGAAAATTCGTTCGCCATCCTCCGTGCGCGGGGGTACGACCCGGCGAACGGCGTCGGCATCGTGACGAGCGAATACCACCTCTACCGCGCCAAACGCATGGTGCGGGCACTGGGCGCAGAGCCCGTCGGCATCGCTGCCGAGACGACGCTGCCGACCATGCGCGTCAATTACTTCATCCGGGAGGCCTTTGCCGCCGCGTATATGCAGCTGGCCGGCACCCTGTACTGAGAGGTGCCCTATGGAAAAAGTCAACGTATACGACTGGGACAAGACCATCTTCCCCGTGGACAGCACAGTGGCGTTCGTGCGCTGGTGTCTGCGGCGGCATCCCGGTGTAATCTGGCCGCTGCTGCGCGCGCTTGTCCTGCTGCCGGGCTACCTGCTCGGCAAGGTGAGCAAGACCGCCTTCAAGGAGCGGATGTACGGCTTTCTGCGCCGCGTGCCCGATGTGGACGCGGAGCTGGAGGCGTTCTGGGCGCAGAATTTTGCGCGCGTGAACCCGTGGTATCTTGCGCAGCGGCGGCCGGATGACATCATTATCTCCGCCTCGCCGGAGTTTCTCGTGCGCATCCCGGCGCAGAAGCTCGGCGTGCGGCTGCTGGCCTCGCGCGTGGATAAACACACCGGCAAGACCGACGGCGAAAACTGCCACGGCGCGGAAAAGGTCCGCCGCCTGCACGAGGCTTATCCCGACGTCGAGATCGCGGAGTTTTACTCCGATTCCCGCAGCGACAGCCCGCTCGCGGAGCTGGCCGAGCACGCCTACCTCGTGCACGGGCAGAACCGCACGCCCTGGTAAGGGCAGAAAGGAGAACGCCTATGTATTCCGCATCCGATTACCGCGGCATGGCCCGCCGCGCGCTGAAAAATTACTGGTGGCTCGCCGTCGGCGTGACGCTGCTGGCGAGCATCCTCGGCGGGACGAGCAGCAGCTTCACCCCGTCATTCAGCCTCACGGTCAACGGGGACGACCTGACGCAGTATTATCCCGAGGCCCTGCGCCACGCGCTGCGCGTGTTTCTCCCCGTCTCCGGGATCGTCTCACTGGTGCAGTTCGTCATCGGCGGCAGCGTCTCCATCGGCCACAACCGCTTCTGCCTGAAGCTGGTCGACGGCGAGCAGGCACAGTTTGAGGATCTGTTTTCCGGCTTTGACATCTTCGGCAACGCCTTCGTGCTCAACCTGCTCATCACGCTCAAGGTGATCGCATGGTCGCTGCTGTTTGTCATTCCCGGCATCGTCGCCGCCTACCGCTACTCCATGGCGACGTACATCATGGCCGAAAATCCGGGCATGCAGGCCACGGAGGCCATCGAGCGCTCCAAGGCGCTCATGGACGGGCGCAAGGGCGACCTGTTCTGCCTTGACCTGAGCTTTATCGGCTGGGCGCTGCTGGCCACGCTGACCGCCGGCATCGGCTATCTCTGGCTCACGCCGTATATGACCGTGTCGCGCGCCGCGTTCTACCGCAGCCTGCCGCGCAGCATGGGCGACCGTGCCCCAAACGGCTGGCAGCCGAACCCTGGCCCGCAGCCGGGCGGCGACTGGTACAGCCAGAACTGAACACAAAAACATATCCCCGGCAGCATGGCTGCCGGGGATATCTGCATCTTCAGACAAAATAGCCCGCATTCTCCCGCACCGGGCAGGACGCGAAGAGCTGGCGCACCGCGCTCTCGTACTCTATCATGTCCTGCGCCTTGCGGATGCGGCGCAGCGGCCGCTCGGCATCCGCGAAGCTGCAGCCGAGATAGCGCCACGCCTCCTTCATGCGAAACAGCAGCGCGCGCCGGTCGGGAATGCGCGCGCGCGTTTCAGCATAGAGCCGGTCATGAAACGCCTGGAACTGCGCCGCCGTCGGCTCGACACCCGTGCGCAGCTGGCCGATAAGGCCGGGGTTGGCGGCCAGCCCGCGGCCAAGCATGATGCGCTCCACCGTCGGAAAGCGCGCCTGAAACGCGCGCACGGCCGGAGCGTCGAACAAATCGCCGTTGTAGCACACCGGGGCGCGGCTGTGCGCGAGCGCGTAGGCAAACATGTCGAGATCCGGGTGGCCGTGATACTGGTCGGCCTGCACGCGCGGGTGCACGATCAGCTCGCGGATCGGGTAGTCATTATACAGCTCCAGCAGCGCGGGGAATGTCTCTGCCGTCGTCTTGCCGAGCCGCGTCTTGACCGACACCGGCAGCGGACAGGCGGCAAACACGGCGTCGAAAAACCGCCGCAGCAGATCCGGCTCCGTGAGCAGACCTGCGCCCTTTTTCTTCACCGTGACGGTGTTCGACGGGCAGCCGAGGTTGAAGTTCACCTCGTCGTAGCCCATATCAGCGAGCTGCCCCGCCATCCAGAGAAAATCCTCGGCGCAGTGGCCCATGAGCTGCGGCACGACATGGATGCCCGCGTTGTGCGCAGGCTCGATCTCGCGCAGCTCACGCGGGGAAAACGTGCGGTTCGCCGTCGGCGAGAGAAACGGCGTATAGTAGCTGTCCGCCGCGGGGAACGTCTGCCGCTGCGCCTGCCGGAACAGGTCGCCGGTCACGCCCTCCATCGGCGCGCAGAGATACTGCATGGTCATCACCTCATCATCCGGCCCATGATAGCGGAAAATCCACCCCGCGTCAAGCTTTACAAACCCGCCGCCGTCAGGTATGATAAAGGGTGCACACATCCAAGGGAGGGGTTACATGGGATATCAAAGCGATCTGGAGATCGCCCAGCGCTGCGCGATGCAGCCGATCTGTGACATTGCACGCACCGTCGGCATCGACGATGCTGATATAGAGCCGTATGGCCGCCATAAGGCGAAGGTGGCCCTGTCCGTGCTCGGGCAGCCGCCACGCGGAAAAGGCAAACTGATCCTCGTCACGGCCATCACGCCCACGCCCGCCGGCGAGGGCAAGACGACCACGACCATCGGTCTGGCCGACGCGCTGCGCCGCATCGGGAAGGACGCGGCCGTCGCGCTGCGCGAGCCGTCGCTCGGCCCGGTGTTCGGGCGCAAGGGCGGCGCGACCGGCGGCGGCTACGCGCAGATCGTGCCGATGGAGGACATCGACCTGCACTTCACCGGCGACTTTCACGCCATCGGCGCGGCGAACAACCTGCTCGCCGCCATGCTCGACAACCACATCCAGCAGGGCAACGCCCTCGACATCGACCCGCGGCGCATCACGTGGCGGCGCTGCGTGGACATGAACGACCGGCAGCTGCGCTGCATCGTCGGCGGGCTCGGCGGCAGGGCCAACGGCGTGCCGCACGAGGACGGCTTTGACATCACGGCCGCCAGCGAGATCATGGCCGTACTCTGCCTGGCCGAGTCCATGGCCGATCTGAAGGCGCGGCTGGGCCGCATCATCGTGGGCTACACGTATGACGGCCGGCCCGTCACGGCGCGCGACCTCAAGGCCGTGGGCGCGATGGCGGCGCTGCTGCGCGACGCGCTCAAGCCCAACCTCGTGCAGACGCTCGAGGGCACGCCGGCGTTCGTGCATGGCGGGCCGTTTGCCAACATCGCGCACGGGTGCAACAGCGTGCTCGCCACGCGCATGGCCATGCACCGCTGCGACTACGCCGTGACGGAGGCCGGCTTCGGCGCGGATCTCGGCGCGGAGAAGTTTCTGGACATCAAGTGCCGGCTCGCCGGGCTGCGGCCGGACGCCGCCGTCGTGGTGGCGACGGTGCGCGCACTGAAAATGCACGGCGGTCTGGCACTGAATGAACTCGGCACGGAGGATCTCGACGCGCTGCGCCGCGGCGTGCCAAACCTGCTGCACCATGTGCGCTGCATCCGCGACACGTTCGGCCTGCCATGCGTCGTGGCCATCAACCGCTTCCCCACCGACACCGACCGCGAGATCGCACTGCTGACGGAGCTGTGCGGGCAGCTGGGCGTCAACGTCGTGCTGTCCACCGTCTGGGCCGACGGCGGCCGCGGCGGCGAGGCGCTCGCGCGCGAGGTCGTGCGCCTGTGCGAATGTGATAACCACTTCCGCTTTGCCTACGATCTTGACGCGCCGGTCGAGGAAAAGATCACGGCTGTCGTGCGCCGGGTCTACGGCGGCGCGGGCGCGGAGATCCTGCCCGCCGCGCGCAGACAGATCCGCGAGCTGGAAGCGCTCGGCTTCGGCGGCCTGCCGGTGTGCATCGCCAAGACGCAAGCGAGCCTGTCGGACGACCCTGCGCTACTCGGCGCGCCTGCGGGCTTCACCGTGACCGTGCGCAGCGTGACCGTGTCCGCCGGGGCGGGCTTTCTCGTCGCTCTCACGGGCGACGTGCTCACGATGCCCGGCCTGCCGAAAGTCCCGGCCGCCGAAAACATCGACGTCGATGACGACGGCCGCATCACCGGCCTGTTTTGAGCGTTTGCGCCCGCACACCGTTTCGTGTGCGGGCGTTTTTTCTGCGCATGGGCAGAAGTTATGTAAACCAATCGGCGCATACCGCGCACCACCTGCTCATAGGATGAAGGCAGAAAGCCGGAGGTGGTGCAATGTACAAAGTGCGGCAAGCCGTCAGAAAACACCGGAAACTGCTGAGCGTGTGCGCGATGGTGCTGGCCATCGCGCTCATGTTCTGGGCGGTCAACAGCCCCGCGATCGTGGGCGTGAGCGCGGCCAAGCGCGTGCTGCCCATCTACAGCGTGCAGCGCGACGACCGCGTCGTGAGTCTGTCATTCGACGCGGCCTGGGGCAACGAGGACACGCAGATGCTCATCGACATCCTCAACAAGTACAACGTCCACGCGACCTTCTTCGTCGTGGGCGAATGGGTGGACAAATATCCGGAGTCGGTCAAGGCGCTCGCGGACGCGGGCAACGAGGTCATGAACCACTCGTCCACGCACCCGCACATGGCACAGCTGAGCGCCGAGCAGATCCAGACGGAGGTCAACACCTGCGCCGATAAAATTGAGGTCGTCACCGGTACGCGGCCGACGCTGTTTCGCTGTCCCTACGGGGAGTACAACGACACGGTCGTGAGCACCATCAACGGCCTGGGCATGCACGTCATCCAGTGGGACGTCGATTCCCTCGACTGGAAGGGCCTGAGCAGCGACGAGATCACCTCGCGCGTGCTCACGCGCGTGCAGCCGGGCAGCATCGTGCTGTTCCACAACGCGGCCGAGCACACGCCGGAGGCACTGGCCGGGATCATTGAGGCGCTCATCGCCGACGGGTATTCCATCATCCCGATCTCGCAGATGATCCTCCCCGGCGACACGAGCATCGACCCCAACGGCCGCCAGTGCCCGGCGGCCGCGGACGAGGGGGCATAGGGCGCGCAGGGAAAGCGGGGCATGATCCCCGCTTTCGTTGCATTTTGCGCGCGAAAACGTTATAATGGAGAAAAAATCACCGCCCACGGGGCGGTTTGGGAGTAATATCTATGGAAAATTTCCAGAAAATCGCCGTGCTCATCGACGCGGACAACACGCAGCTGTCCAAGCTGGAGGCCGTGCTGCACGAGGTGTCGGCCTACGGCCGCATCGTCGTGAAAAAAGCCTACGGCAACTGGCGCAAGGACTCGCTGAAAAACTGGGAGCCGGAGCTCAAGCGCCTCGCCATCCGCGCCGAGCAGCAGTTTGACTACGTTGCCGGCAAAAACACGACCGACATCGCCATGGTCATCGGAGCCATGGATCTGCTGCACAACAATATGTATGACGCGCTCGTGCTCGTGTCGAGCGACAGCGACTTCACGCCGCTGGCCATCCGTCTGCGCGAGTCGGGCCTGTACATCATCGGCGCCGGCGTGACAACGACGCCGGAGTCATTCAAAAATGCGTGCGACGACTTCATCCTCATCGACTACCTGTCCAAGGCGGACGAAAAGCCGGCAGCCGCCGAGCACGCCGCGGAGCCCGCGGCCAAAAAGCCCGCCCGCAAGACGAAAAAGACCACCCGCAGCACGAAAAAGCCCGCTGCCGAAACCGCGCCTTCCGCCGAGCCGGAGCCGACGCCGGAACCCGAACCCGAGCCGGAACCGAAAAAGCCCAATATCGGCGAGATCCACAACCTGCTGCACATCGCGTCCGAGAAGTATCAGGACGCCGACGGCTTTGTCAACGTCAGCTCCTCGGGGCTGTACATCAAGCGCGTCAAGCCCGATTTCAACGTGCGCGCCTACGGCTACAGCAAGCTGCCGGAGCTGCTGGCCGCCTTCCCGAACAAGTATCAGATCAAGCGTTATGAGGGCAAGGGCGGCGCGACGATCATCGCCTATAAATGTCTGTAATATCAAGCATTTGAAAGTCTGATAAGAACCCGCTCAGATTTGCAAAAAGCCCTTGACTTTTACCCCCAAGCGCGCTAGAATTCCTCGCCTGTTGGGGAAGGACACCACCGCGAAGCAACCCTCTTTCTTCGATGCCTCTGCGTCGGCACTCCCCGCAAATTTCAAGAAAGAAGGTCTTTCCATGACTGCTCAAATCCTTGCGGCTGTCATCTTCGTCGGCATGTTCGCGCTCATCATCATGGACAAATTCGAGCGCCAGTATGTCACCCTTGGCAGTGCAGCCCTCGTGCTCGTGGTCGTGTTCGGCATCTGCATGCACAGCTGGGACGCGATCAAAAATGCTCTGAACCTCGGTGCGATCTTCCGCGCCGACTTCTGGTACGGCGCTTCGGAGAGCGCAAGCTCCGGCGTCAACTGGTCGACCATCTTCTTCATCACCGGTATGATGATCATGGTCGAGGGCCTCGGCAAATCCGGCTTCTTCCGCTGGCTGTGCCTGTCGCTGGCAAAGCTCGCGCACTACCACGTCGTGCCGCTGCTGCTGTGCTTCATGGCCATGTCCGCGTTTCTGGCCATGTTCATCGATAGCATCACGGTCGTGCTGTTTCTTGCGACCGTCACGCTGGAGCTGGCACAGATCCTGTGCTTTGACCCTGTCCCGATGATCCTGTCGGAGGTCTTCTGCGCCAACCTCGGCGGCGCTGCCACCATGTGCGGCGATCCCCCCAACATCATCATCGGCACTGCGCTCGGCTATACCTTCACGGACTTCATTAAAAACACCGGCGTCATCATCGGCATCTGCTTTGTGTTCGTGCTGATTTTCTTCTGGCTGTGCTTCCGCAAGCCGCTCAAGGCGAGCGAGGCCGCCCGCCCGGCCGACGCCGTCTGCCCCGCTCCGGCGACCGCCATCGCCAACCGCAAGGCGTTCGTCGCGGACGTGATCGTGTTTCTCATCGCGGTCGCGCTGCTCGTGACGCACGCGCAGACCGGCCTGACCGTCTCGTGCATCGGCGTCATCGTCGCGTGCCTGACGCTGCTGGTGACCGTGTTTACCAACGGCGGCGCCGCCGTGAAGGAAGTCCTCCGCGGTGTGGACTACAAGACGCTGCTGTTTTTCATCGGCCTGTTCATCTCCGTTGCGGGCCTGGAGCAGACCGGCGTGCTCAAGCTCATTGCGCAGTTCATCTCCAACATCAGCGGCGGCAGCATCAAGGTCGTCATCCTCATCATTCTGCTGCTGTCGGCCGTGTGCAGCGCACTGATCGACAACATTCCGTTCGCGGCCACCATGGTCCCGGTCGTGCAGTCCATCGCGGCGACGCAGGGCATGGATCTGTCCGTGCTCGCCTGGGCGCTGTCGCTCGGCACCGACCTCGGCGGCAACGCCACGCCCATCGGCGCGTCGGCCAACGTCGTGGCCACGTCCGTGTCGGCCAAGAGTGGTCACCCCATCAGCTGGGGCAAATACTGCAAATACTGCGTCCCGGCCACCGTGCTGGTCATTGCGGTCTCGCTGGGATGCCTGTTCCTGAAATACCTGTAATTTTACATCAGAAAGGCGGTAACGCATCGTGAAACAGATCATCGTGACCGTCGGCCGCGAACACGGCAGCGGCGGCAAGTACATCGCCGAACAGATCGCCAAACAGCTCGGCATCGCGTTTTATGATAAGGAGCTGCTGCTCGACAGCGTCTTTAACGCCGAGGACGCCGCGCGCTATGACGAAAAGCCCGTGCACCTGCTGTGGTCGCGCCGCATCGGCGAGAACTTCAACGCGCCGGAGGATGCACTCGCACACGAGACGTTCGACTACATTCAGAAGCTGGCGGACAGCGGCGAGTCGTTCGTCGTGCTCGGCCGCTGCTCGGACTTCATCCTGCGCAGCAATCCGAACGCCGTGCACCTGTTCATCGCCGGCAAGCCCGACCAGAAGCGTCAGCGGCTCATGAAGGAAAAATCCCTCACGGCCGATCAGGCGGCGCTGGAAATACGCCGCATTGACCGCGACCGCAAGGCCTACCACAACTACTACTGCGACACGAAGTGGGGCGACGCGCGCGGCTATGACCTCGTCGTCAACAGCGGCAAGCTCGGCATCGAGAAAACCGTTGACACGCTCGTGACCTACGTGCGTGCCTATCAGGCGCAGAACGAATAAGCATGAAAATGCCCCGGATGCATTGGCATCCGGGGCATTGCTGTTTTTCATCCGCCGGTTTTCTGCGGCCAACAGGACACCAGGATCCCGGCTAAAATCAGCGCGCCGCCGAGCAGGCCCGCAATGCCGAAGTGCTCATGAAAGCACACCGCGCCCAGCGTTGCCGCAACGAAGGGATTGAGCGCGCAAAACAGCGCCGCGTGGTCCGCCGTTGTCCCGCTCTGCGCGACCGGCTGGAGCGTAAAGCCAAAGCCGCTGCACACGAGCGCCAGCGCCAACACGACCAGCCACTCCGTGCCGCTGCCGGGCAGGTGCGGCGTCTCGAACAGGAACGACGCGATCAGCGCCAGCGCGCCCAGAAACCCCACCTGCACCACACCGGACAGCAGCGGATCCGCTCCGGCGTGCGTGAGCCGGTCGGTCACGAGAATGGCCGTCGAATACAAAAACGCCTCCAGAATGCAGTACCCGACGCCCGGCGTGAGCGTGAGACCGCCGCGCAGCGTCAGCAGCGCCACGCCCAGCAGGCACGCCAACGCGCCGAACAGCACACGGCGCTCCGGCCAGCGGCGGCTGAGCGCCGCCTGAATGAGCGGCACGATGACGACAGCCGTGTTCGTCACGAACGACACGGTAGAGGTCTCCACGGTTTTCAGTGCCGTGAGCTCCGCCGTCATGACGCAAAAATAGATGCCGCCCATGACAAGACCGCTCAGCAGCGTGCGCCGGTCGATCTGCAGCAGCCGCCGCCGGAACAGCGCCGCCAGAAATGCAAACGCCAGCAAAAACCGCACCGCCAGCAGCGTGAATTTGCCCATGTCCTGCAAGCCGACTTTTGTGAGCACATATGATGTGCTGCGCGCAATGATGACCGCCGCCAGCAGCAGCTCCGCCTGCGTGCGCGTCATGGTCCGGGTCTTCATCCGTATTCCTCCCGAAAATGTCTTGACGAAACGATACCACGGTTATATCATTGCGTAAAGAGACAATGTTTCAACGGTTCCTTGCGGAATCCGCAAGGACGGAGGCAGCTTATGGACACGGAAAAATGCCGCGCACTGCTGGCCGTGCTCGAGGCCGGGAGCCTCTCGGCGGCGGCGGAAAAACTGGACTATACCCCCTCCGGCCTGAGCCGGATGATGGCGGCGCTCGAGCAGGAGCTGGGCTTCCCGCTGCTGAGCCGCTCGCACAGCGGCGTGCAGCCGACGCGCGCCTGCCGGACGCTGCTGCCGACGCTGCGGGAGCTGACGCACTGGAGCGGTCTGCTCGACGCGCAGGCAGCCGAGATCCGCGGCGTCGAGACCGGCACGATCGCCGTCGGCTGCGTCTACGGGGCGTACTACGGCTGGCTCAGCCGCTGCATCGCCCGCTTTTGCGAAGTTTACCCCGGCATCGAGGTGCAGGTCCTGCAGGGCAACAGCAGCCAGCTCACGCGCGCCGTGTGCGAGCACACGGCCGACTTCTGCATCACGAGCTTCCGCGAGGGCGACTTTGACTGGATCCCGCTGTACGCCGACCCCATGGTCGCGTGGCTGCCGCCGGAGCACCCGCTGGCCGGAGGCAGGACGTTCCCGCTCGCGGCGTTTGCGACCGAGCCGACCATTGCGACCTATATGCACCAGGACACGGACAACGCGCGCGTGTTCGCCCGCGCGGGCATCACGCCGAACGTCCGCTACACGTCTGTGGACAGCCGCGCCACCTTTGCCATGGTGCAGGCCGGTCTCGGCGTGAGCCTGAACAACCAACTCATCACCCGCGGCTGGGACACGACCGGCATCGTGATCCTCCCGGTCGATCCGCCGCAGTATGCCGAGATCGGCATCGCCGCGCCCGCGCCGGAGGAGCTGTCCCCGGCGGCGAAGCGGTTTCTCGCCTTTGCCCGGCAGACCCTGCGCACGGACCCCGAGGCCGCGGAACTTGGAAAGGAGCAAGCATGAAAGTATCCGAACTCCCCTACCGGCGCGTGACGCGCGAGGAAATGACCGATGGCCTGCAGCGCGTGATCGAGCGCGTAAAGGCCGCGCAGAGCGTCGAGGAGATCCTCGCCGCGCGGGCGGAATATCTCTCGCTCACGACGGAGTACGCCACGGCGCAGTCGCTTTCGTACATGCGCTACACGATCAACACCGTAGACCCGTTTTATCTGGCGGAAAAGGACTACTACGACGAGATCGGCCCGGAGGTCGAAAATCTCGCGCTGCAGTACACCTCCGCCGTGCTCGACAGCCCGTTTCGAAAAGAACTCGAGACGGCGCTCTCGCCGATCCTGCTGCGCAGCATGGAGCTGCAGCGGCGGAGCATGTCGCCGGAGATCATCGACGACATGGTCGAGGAGAACAAGCTCGTGAGCGAATACGCCCAGCTCATGGCGGGCATGCTCTTCCCCTTCCGGGGCGAGCAGCTGCCGCGGCCGATGCTGATGAAATACGCCCGCAGCGCCGACCGCGCCACGCGCAGGGCGTGCTACGAAGCGCTCGGCACGACGCTGGAAGCGCACAGCGCGCAGCTCGACGATATCTTTGACCGGCTCGTGCACGTGCGCGACCGGATGGCCAAAAAGATGGGCTATCAAAACTTCATCGAGCTCGGCTACTGCCGCATGGAGCGCATGTGCTACGACGTGCAGGCCGTTCAGGCCTTCCGCGAGAACATCGTGCGCGACATCGTGCCGATCGTGTCCCGGCTGCGGCTGGAAAACGCGAAGCGGCTCGGCATTGACACGTTCCGGCTCTACGACAACGAATTTTTCACCCCCGGCGGCGACCCGACGCCCTGCGGCAAGGACGACCTGTTTGCGGCAGCGCAGAAGATGTACGATGCCATGGGCGACGTGCCGGGCGCATTTTTCCGCATGATGTGCGAAAACGAAGCCTTTGACGTGGAGTCCCGCCCGAACAAATGGGGCGGCGGCTACTGCACGGAGTTTCCGAAGTTCCGGCAGCCGTTCATCCTCGCAAACTTCAACGGCACGTCCGGCGATGTGGACGTCGTGACGCACGAGGCCGGCCACGCGCTCAACGCCTATCTGATCGCGGACAACCGCTTCGCGCTGGAGCTCGGCTGCGGCGGCATGGAGACCGCCGAGACGCACTCGATGAGCATGGAGTTTTTCGCCTGGCCGTATCTCGACGCTTTCTTCCCCAAGGCGGGCGACGCGGAGCGCTACCGCTTCCAGCACGCGCTCGATGCGCTCAGCTTCCTGCCCTACGGCACGATGGTGGACGAATTCCAGCACCGCGTCTATGCCGAGCCCGGCCTTGCCCCGGCCGAGCGCAACGCCGTCTGGCTGGAGCTGGAGGCGAAATACCGCCCGTACATCGACCAGCGCGGCATCCCGTATCTCGAGCGCGGCACACGCTGGCAGTACCAGATGCACATCTACGAGACGCCGTTTTACTACATCGACTACTGTCTGGCGCAGACGGCGGCGTTCCAGTTCCTGCTCGCGTCGCAGGACGATTACGACGACGCCTTCGCCCGCTACCTGCACCTGTCGCAGCAGGGCGGCGAAAAGCTCTGGACGGATCTGCTGGCCGAGGCCGGCTTCCGCTCCCCGTTCGAGCCGGGCGCGCTCGCGCAGCTGGCAGCACGGGTAGAGCCGCTCATCCGCAAACACACCGTCTGACAAGGGAGGACACCGCCATGTATGAACTGACCCAGGTGGCCGGAAACAGCTACTACATCCAGAGCCCGGCCAAGATCGGCCTCGTACGCCTGAACGACACCGACGTCTGCCTCATCGACAGCGGCAACGACAAGGAGGCCGGGCGCAAGGTGCGCCAGATTCTCGACGCCAACGGCTGGCACCTGACCGCCATCTACAACACGCACTCCAACGCCGACCACATCGGCGGCAACCAGTACCTGCAAAACCAGACCGGCTGCAAGGTCTACGCCCCCGGCATCGAGTGCGATTTCACGCGCCACCCGGTGCTTGAGCCGTCGTTTCTCTACGGCGGCTATCCGCCGAAGGAGCTGCAGCACAAGTTTCTCATGGCCAAGCCCAGCGACGCGCAGGAGCTGACCCCGGCGTGCCTGCCGGAGGGGTTTGAGTGGCTTTCGCTGCCGGGGCACTTTTTCGACATGGTGGGCTTTCGCACGCCGGACGACGTGGTGTATCTGGCCGACTGCCTGTCGAGCCGGGAGACGCTGGAAAAGTACCAGATTGGCTTCCTCTACGACGTTGCAGCCTACCTGAACACGCTCGAAATGGTCAAGACGCTCACCGCCCGCGCCTTCGTGCCCGCGCACGCCGCGGCCACGGAGGACATCGCCCCGCTCGCGCAGTACAACATCGACAAGGTGCTCGAGATCGCGGACATCATCACGGAGCTCTGCCAGAAACCGCAGACATTCGAGGCGGTCTTGCAGCAGCTGTTCCGGCGCTTTGATCTCGTGATGAACTTTGAGCAGTACGTGCTCGTCGGCAGCACAGTGCGCTCCTACCTCGCGTGGCTGAAGGACAGCGGCAGACTCCGCGCCGTCTTTGACGACAATCGTCTGCTCTGGCAGCAGGCATGAAGTGCATGCAAAAACCTCCGCATCCGATCGGATGCGGAGGTTTTTCATTCCAGAAGTCCGTATTTTTCTTTCACACGCGCGAGTTTACGCAATAGCGGCTGATACAGCAGGAGCAGAAACACGGCCGTCGCACCCGCGTGGATGAGGTTAAATACAAACCCCGATGCGCAGGTCGCAAGCCACAGCTGCCACGAGGGCACGGCGTTGTACATGAGCATGCTCGCCGTATCGAGCAGCACGCCGTAGACGATGAGCACCGAAAAAAAGCCGTAGAGCAGCAGCGGCACGAGCCGTACCTTCCGCCCGGCAAACAGCACGCCGCCGAGAAAGCCCACGAGCCCGAAGCCGAGCATCTGCCACGGCGTCCACGGCCCCTGACCGAAGAAAAAGTTCGAGATCAGGCCCGCCGCCGCGCCGGTGACAAAGCCCGCCTCCGGCGTGAAGGCCACGGCCGTGAGGATCACGATCGCGCACACGGGCTTGCACTGCGGCAGCCAGTAAAACGCCGCGCGCCCGGCCACGGCCAGCGCCGTCATCGTTGCAAGCAGCACGAGCTCGCGCGCCTGCGGTCTGCGGCCTTCAAACCGCAGCACGAACGGCACGAACATCAGCCCCACGAGCAGCAGCGACGTGAGGTAGTACTTCCGCTCGTCCCACACGCACACGAACACCGCCATCAGCGCCGGGATCGCCACGAGCAGGATGCCGAGCGCGGCCCAGGTGCGCCGCGTCAGTCGGTGAGACATTGTACGACCTCCCCGCACAGCACCGCGCCGGGCGCGGCCTCACGCGCGATGCGCGCGGCCGCCGTGGTGTAAAAATAATGATCGGAGAAAAAGGCGCGCGCGGCGTTTTCCGTCACGACCTCGCCGCGAAAGAGCAGGCCGCAGCGGTCGGCATACTGCGCGCAGAATTCCACATCGTGGCTCACGACGCATACGGCCGCGCCCTGCGCGCAGAGCGCGCGCAAAAGCGCGCCGAATTCTTCTTTGAACGCGCCGTCCATGCCCTTCGTCGGCTCGTCGAGCAGCAGCACGCGCGGCTGCATGAGCAGCACCTTCGCCAGCGCGGCGCGCTGCTGCTCGCCGCCGGAGAGGTCAAAGGGATGCCGGTCGAGCAGCGGCGCGAGCGCCATCTGCCGCACGACCGTGTCCACCAGCGCGGCGTCCCTGCCGAGCGATGCGAGATCGGCGCGCACCGTGTCAGCCGCGAAGAGCGTGCGCGGATCCTGCGGCACGGCGGCGATGCCGTCGCGCAGGGGCTGGAGCGCGCGCTGCTTCTTCCCGTCGAGATACACGCTGCCGCGGTACAGCCGCAGCCGCCCGGAGAGCACGCCGAGCGCCGTCGTCTTGCCGCTGCCGTTGCTGCCGGTGAGCGCGTAGAGCTCGCCCGGGCGCAGCGTGAGCGAGAAATTGCGCAGCACGTCCGCGCTGCCCTGCGCGTAGCGAAACCAGCCGTCGCGCACGGTCAGCACCGGGGGCGTGTCCACGGGCGCGGGCGCTGCGGCCGGCATCGGGTGCGGAGCAAAGCGCCCCAGATACGCTCTGCCCGCGCGCACGGTGAGCGGCAGACGCTCTGTCTCGCCGAGGGCGGCGGCGATGCGTGCCGCCGTGGGCATGGCGGAAAAGATCGCGTGGCCGCGCACTGCGGCCGCCACCTCCTGCGGCGCGCCGGCGGCCAGCAGCCGCCCCTGCTCGAGCACGATGAGGTGGTCGGCCAGCGGCACAGCCTCCTCCAGCCGCTGCTCGGACAGCAGGATCGTCAGCCCCAGCTCCTCGTTGAGCTTGCGCAGCGTGTGCAGGAAGGTGCTCGCCGCGATGGGGTCGAGTTGGCTCGTCGGCTCGTCCAGAATGAGCACGTCCGGCCGCATGACCACGACGGACGCGAGGTTGAGCATCTGCTTCTGGCCGCCGGAGAGCGCGGCCACGTCGCGGTCGAACCAGTCGGCAATGCCGAAGTAGCTCGCCATCTCGGCGACGCACAGGCGCATGGTTTTTTCATCGCACCCAAGGCTCTCGAGCCCGAACGCCAGCTCGTGGAACACCTTGTCCGTCACGATCTGGTCGTCCGGGTGCTGGAGCACGAAGCCGATGCGCCGCGCCTGCTCGGCAAACGGGATGCCCTTTAGGAGCGCGTCCCCAAGGCGCACCGCGCCGCTGACAGTGCCGTGCGGCGTGAGGCAGGTCTTGAGCTGGCGCAGGAGGGTGGATTTCCCGCTGCCGCTCTCGCCGCAGAGGACCGTGACCGCCCCCTCCGGGATCGTGAGCGTGAGGTCACTCAGCGCCGGGCGCGTCTGGCCCGGATAGGTAAACGTCAGATGTTCGAGCGCAAACGACGCCATGTCAGCGCCTCCTTTCCATCAAGCAGCAGCGGCAGAAAGCACAGCAGCGCAAAGCACGCCATGCACACCGCGCCGAGCACGCCGCTGCCGCCGATGCGGATCAACGGGTAGTAGCGCACATACAGCGCGCCGCAGCCGACGCCCGCGCACACGCCCGCAAGTGCGAGCGCAAGCACGGCGCTGAGCACGCCGTCGCGCCGGGTGAAGCGGTAATTGCCGAAATATGTTCTTCTGCCGGCGCCGTAGCCCCGGCTCTTCATGGAGTCCGCCGCCGTGATGCCGCTCTCGAGCGCCCATGAGACGGTGACGGACAAAATGCGCGCGCCATTACGCAGCCGCTGCCACGCGCTGCCCTCGCGCGTGCCGCAGCCGAGCGACGCCTGCGCCGCGCGCACAGAGCGGATGTGCGCGGAAAATTTCGGCACGAACCGCAGCGTCATGCTCAGCAGCAGCGATACGCCCGGCAGCGCACTGCCGAACACGTACAGATATTTTTCCGCCGTCATGACGACATTGCAGCACTGGAACCACAAAATCACGGCCGCGAACATCGCCGCCGCGGCCGCGCCGTAGCACAGCGCCTCGCGCGTGACGGGGTTGCCGTTCGGCAGGTAGAACAGCATCGTCACGCCCGCGTGGTTCAGCAGCGCGTTGAGCGCCGCCATCAGTACCAGAAACGGCACGAGCCAGCCGAGCGTCCGCCCCAGGCTGCGCCAGCCGCGCAGCACCGCGCAGTAGCCCAGCGCGCCCAGCAGGCTCAGCGCCAGAAACACCGGGTGCAGCACGAGCATCGTCAGCAGCAGCACGGCCGCAAAATAGCAAAAGGTCAGCGCCGGGTGCAGCGCCGAGAAGGAATCGTTCATGGTTCTCCTTGCAGGGCGCCGACGTCGCGCCCGAGATCGCACGTATAGCTCCAGACGACGGTGTCGCCGTCATGGAGCGTGTAGCCGCTGCAGCCGTAATCCGGCCAGACGCCGTTGACGCTGTACATCCAGCCGGACAGGTCGCCGCAGTCGAATTCGTAGAGGTTGCCGATGCCCTCGATATAGGCGCTGTTGTACGCGGGCGTCCAGGTCGACTCCATGTGGATGCCCTGCGCGCGGCAGACCTGCTGCAGCACGTCAAACACCGTGTCCCCCTCCGAAAAGGCGACCGTCGTCTCCGGCAGGAGCACGCCGTCGGACGGGACGATGTCCGCCTTGCCGGCCTTCAGGTCGTCCATGTGCGCGAGCACCGTGCTGCACTCGATCCGCACCGTGCAGTGCAGCGCACCGGCATCCTCCTGCGCCTGCCCGCCGCAAGCCGTGCACAGCAAAAGCAGCAGGCACAGCAACAGCGCGAGCGCGCGCCGCTTAGCCACGCTGCACCGTCGCATTCACGACCGTGAGCGCGGCCGTCGTCGTGGCAAGGCTCTCTGATTCGTCCGCAGCGGCCAGCACGGCGTCCGACACCGTCAGCGCCGCCTCCGCCACACCGTCGGCAAGCTGAAAGCGCAGCCGCACGAGCACGCTGCCCGTCGATGTGGCGAGCGTGCCGCCCGCCTCCGGCAGGCACAGGGCGCGCGCGCTGCCGGTCTCGTTGGCGCGCTCGGAGTCGCTCTCCCACTCCGGCAGGCTGCCCATCACGAGCGGGATGTCCCCGTCCGCCGTGCCGAGAAACGTGATCTGCGTCGGGTCAAAGGCCACGGCGAGGCTCGCCGCCTCGTAGTGCGCACCGTCCGGCAGACCGGAGAGCACGACATCGACCGTGCACACGCCGTCCGCGTCCGCGCTCTGGCACGTGAGCGTGAGCGTGGGCTCGGTGTCCTCGACGCTCTTTTGCCGTAGGGCAATGCACAGCACCACCACCGCCGCGACCAGCAGCACGGCGAGCACGATGGCAATGTTCTTTTTCGTCCAGAAAGTCTTCATTGTCCGTCCTCCTGCGCCGTGGGCAGCGCCGTATTCTGTACAAAGCTGTCGGCCAGCGCGCGCACATCCTGCGCGTCGACGCGGCCGTTAAGATCCACGTCCATCGTCAGCAGCTGCTGCGTCTCCGGGACCGTGCTGGCGGCGCAGGCCGTGCGGATGTTCAGCGCGTCCTGCGCGTTGATGACGCCGTCGGCATTCCCATCGCCGGCGGTCAGCACCGGCCCCTTACCTTCCGTCACGGTGTAGTTTGCCGTGTCGTTGAGCGCATCATCCGTCACGTCCGGCGCAAAGAGCCAGACCCACGTCGGCGTGTCGCTGCGCTCAGAGAGCACGGGGCTGTAGAGCAGCTGCGTCCCGTCGGAAAACGTGACCGTGCTGTCCGCCGCCGCATCCGGCAGGCACACGGCGACCGTGCGGTATCCGGCCGGGATGAGGCCGCTGCCGTCCGCCGTGCAGAGCACGCGCGCGACCGGCTCGTCGGGCTCGGCGGGCGTTTCGACCGTGGGCGCGTCCGTCTCCTGATAGAGGCCGCTCTGCCCGCGCTGGAAGCGCGAGACGGCCACGAGCGCATACACCGCCTGCTCCGTGGCGAGGCTGTCAACGCCGCCGGAGGCCTTGTGGCGGAACGCGGCCGCGCCCGCATCGTAAAACGTCAGCAGCGCATCGACCGCCGAGCCGCCGTCTTTGACGAAGCGGCTGTCCGTGTCCGGGTCGATGCTCAGCGCCGTGCAGGCGACGATGACCTGCGCGACGCTCTCGGCGTTGGCAGAGCCCCACGAGGTGAAGCCGCCATCGCCGTTTTGCATGGCAGAGAGCGTATCAACGCCGCGCGACACGGCCGCCGCGACGGCCGCCTCCCCGCGGTACGCCGCCAGCGCCTGCAGCACCATGGCCGTCACGTCCGGATCGGCCGCCGCGCCGTTCATCGCCCAGCCGCCGCCGGAGAGCTCCGCCGCGAGGATCGCATCCACGCACTGGCGGCGCACCGCGCTGCCGGACAGGTAATTGCGGCTGTCGAGCGCGAGCAGGGCAAACACCGGGCCGTTGATGCCCTGATTGCGCACCCAGGCAAAGTCGGTATACGGCGCAGTGAGGTCGCAGCCGCCGACCTGCGTCGCGTCGCGCCCGATGGCGGACAGCGCGAGGATGACGCGCGAATTGTCCGTGGATTTATAGGCGTTGAGCGCGCCGGCCTTGCCGGACGCCGCCGTGAGCTCCGGTGCTTTGGATGCGACGTCTGCATAGTAGCGCGCAAAATAGTCGCTGTCCACGGCAAAATACCCGCCGCGGGCCAGGCCCAGCACCGTCCACTCGTCGCCGTAGCCCGGCGAGGGGACGGCCGCCGCCTGATGCGCCAGCGCGGCCGAGAGCACCGGCTGCACATCCGCGCCCTGCGCCGTCGGGGCCGGCAGCACCGCGCACACGAGCAACAGCGCCAGACACAGCGCCAGAAACCGTTTGTTCGTTTTCATGATCTGCCTCCTGAAGGGGTCTTCTACGCACGCGGCCAGAGCGCGTGCGGGTTTTCCGAAATCACGCAACATTATACCAGCCGGATCGCGCAAAAGCAACGCTCTGCGGCATTTCCCGCCCCGGCGATGCATGGACTTTCTGTCAAGTTTTCCGGCAGGCCGCTTTTGCGCAATTTCCCACGCGCGGCGTGCTAGGATACCCCCATGGACGTCATCTATCTCGACAGCCTGTTCGGGCTGAATCTGCTGATCGACTACTGCCTCGTGCTGGTCTCCGCGCGCGTGTGCGGCGTGGTGCTGCGCCGCTGGCGGTACGCGCTCGCAGCGCTCATCGGCGCGCTGTATGCCGCCCTCATGGTCCTGCCCGGCTTCGGCTGGCTGGCAAACGGTATGATGAAGCTCGCGCTCGGCGCGGCCATGGCGCTCATCGCCTTCGGCGGGGACGCGCACCTCGTGCGGTGCACGGTGGTGTTTTTCGCCGTGTCGGCCGCGTTCGGCGGCGCGGTGTACGCTGCGAGCATGCTCGCGGGCGTGTCGCCGGGCAGCGGCGCGCTCGTGACGGTGTCGGGCCGGGTGCTGGCGCTGTCGTTCGCCGCGTGCTACGCGGCCGTGTCGCTCGTGTTCCGCCGGCGGGCCAGGGCCGCCGACCGCGAGGTGCGCACCGTGACGGTCACGCTCGCCGGGCGCAGCGTGACGCTCAGGGCTCTGCGCGACAGCGGCAATGACCTGCACGACCCGGTGTCCGGCCTGCCGGCGGCGGTGGTCGAACGCGCGGTGGTGCTGCCGCTGTTTCCGGCGGTGCGCGCACTGCCGGACGACGCGGTGCAGGCGCTGGAGGCGCTCAGCGCGCTGCCGGAGTGCACCGGCCGGGTCGTGCTGCTGCCGTATCGTGCGGTGGGCGTGACCGGCGCGCTGCTGCCGGCGTTCCGGCCGGACAGCGTGAAGATTGACGGCGCGGCAGAGCCGATGCTGCTGGCGCTGAGCGCGCAGGCGCTCACATCCGACGGCGCATTTGCCATGGTGCTGCCGCCAAAAAGCTGAGGAGGGGGTTTTCATGCCAGGATTTCTGGAAAGACTACATACGCTCTGGGCGGCGCTGCGGCTGCGGCTGCGCGGCGGTGCGCCGGGGCTGTTTTACATCGGCGGGAGCGACACCATGCCCGCCCCGCTCGACCGCGCGGCCGAGCAGCAGGCCATTCGGGCGCTCGCCGCCGGCAGCGAGGAGGCCGCCTCCCTGCTCATCGAGCACAACCTGCGGCTGGTGGTGTACATCGCGCGCCGGTTTGAAAACACAGGCATCCACATCGAGGACCTGATCTCGATCGGCACGATTGGCCTCATCAAGGCCATTCACACCTTCAAGCCGGACAAGAACATCAAGCTTGCGACCTACGCCTCGCGCTGCATCGAAAACGAGATCCTCATGTACCTGCGCAAGTGCAGCGCGCAGAAAACGGAGGTGAGCATCGACGAGCCGCTCAACACCGACTGGGACGGCAACGAGCTGCTGCTCTCGGACATTCTCGGCACGGACGCCGACGCCGTGAGCCGCCCGCTCGAGGACGACGCGGAGCGCGCCATGCTCCTGCGCGCCATCGAGACACTCGGCGAGCGCGACCGGCAGATCATCCTGCTGCGCTTCGGCATCGGCGGCGCGCGCGAGGCGACGCAAAAAGAGGTCGCGGACCTGCTGGGCATCTCGCAGAGCTACATCAGCCGGCTCGAAAAGCGCATCATCGCGCACCTGCGTCAGGAAATGCTCAAGCAGATGCAGTGCTGAAAATATGCCAAAGCGGCGGCTCCGGTCGGAGCCGCCGCTTTGTCTGTCATTTTTTCACGCGGCACTGAATGCGCTGCACACCGCAAAAGAGCAGGAACACCACAAGATCGACCACCACGACGCTCGCGCCGGACGGCGTCTCGAGCACATAGGACAGCACCATGCCGAGCAGGAAATTCACCACTGACACCACGGCCGCGCAGATCGTGACCGAGCGGAACGTGCCGAACACGCGCATGGCCGTCAGCGCCGGGAAGATGATGAGGCTCGAGATGAGCAGCGCGCCCATCATGCGCATACCCAGCACGATCGTGACCGCCGTGAGCACCGCGAGCAGCATATTATATGCCTGCGTGTGCACGCCGGTCGCGCGCGAGAACGTCTCGTCGAACGTGACGGCGAAAATGCGCGGATAGCACAGCACGAACAGCGCCAGCACCGCCGCCGACAAAATCAGGCTCAGGCGCAGGTCGGCCGACGACAGCGACAGGATACTGCCGAACATGTAGTTATTCACATCGGTGTTCATGCCGCTGGTCATGGACACGGTCATCACGCCGATGGCCAGTGCGCTGCTCGAGAGCAGCGCGATCGCGGCATCGCCCTTGAGCTTGCCGTTTTGCGACAGGCGCAGCAGCAAAAACGCCGCCACGACCACGACCGGCACCGCCACGGCCAGCGGCGCGAGATTGAGCGCCGTGGCGATGGCGAGCGCGCCGAAGCCGACATGGCTCAGCCCGTCGCCGATCATGGAATAGCGCTTGAGCACGAGCGACACGCCGAGCAGCGACGCACACAGCGACACGAGCACGCCCACGACGAGCGCGCGCACGAGAAACGGATACGATAGCATTTCGAGGATGACTTTCATAGCTTCCGCCCTCCCAGAAACCGGCGCGCAGCATCGCTCTGCTTATACTCCGCCGCCGTGCCGAAAAAGAGCTGCTGGTGGCCCAGGTGCAGCACGTGTGTAGCGTAGCGCAGGGCGGCGTCGATGTCGTGCGTGACCATGATGACCGTGATGCCATTGCAGAGGTTCACGAGCTTGATGAGGTTATACAGTTCCCCCGTCGCCACGGGGTCGAGCCCCGTGACCGGCTCGTCGAGCAACAGGAGCTTGCGCGTGGCGCACAGGGCGCGCGCGAGCAGCACGCGCTGCTGCTGGCCGCCGGAGAGCGCCTGATAGCTGTGGTGCGCCAGATCCTCGATGCCCATGCGCTCCATGTTCTCCTGCGCGCGGGCGCGGTCGGCCCGCGAATAGAATGGGCGGCCGTGCATCTGGTTGATGCAGCCCGAGCGCACGACCTCCGCCACGCTTGCGGGAAAGTCGCGCTGGAGCTGCGTCTGCTGCGGCAGATAGCCGATCTCGTTGCGCACGAGCCCGTCTCCGAGCGTGATGCTGCCCTGCTCCGGCGCTTTGAGCCCGAGCAGGCCCTTGATGAGTGTGGACTTGCCGGAACCGTTTTCGCCGACCACGCACAACAGATCGCCGCGCGAGACCGTGAAGTTCACGTCGCGCAGCACCGTCTGCCCGTCGTAGCCGAGGCAGACGTGTTCACAAGTAATGAGTGCCATAATTAGTTCAATGCCTCCCGCAGCGCCTGCACATTGCGCTCCATGAGCTGCAGGTACGTCGCGCCGTCTGCAAATACCTGCGCCGTCACGTTGTGACAGGTCGCAAACTCCAGTTTTTTCGCGCCCGTGGCCTCGCAGATCGTGTCGGCGAGCTTGCCGTTCGACAGCTCGATCGTGAACACGACCGGGATGTTCTCCGCGCGCACCTTGTCGATCAGAAACGCCACCGTGGCCGCCGATGGCTCGGCTGCATCCGCGCAGCCGGGATAGGCGGCATAATAGTCCAGACCATAGGTCTCGGCAAAATACCGCAGTGGGAAACGGTCTGCAAAAACCATCGTTTTTCGCGCTGCATGCGCCACTACATCCTGAAATTTCGCATCCAGCTGGTCCAGCTTCTCCACATAGTCCCCACACCGCTGCGCATACGCCGCCGCGTGCGCGCTGTCGGCCGCAGCAAACGTATCCGAGAGCTTCTGGCAGATGCGCGCCGCGTTGCGCGGCGACGTCCAGACGTGCTCGTCCGGCTCCGTGCCGTCAGCCTCATGGTCGTGCTTTTCCGTCTGCATGCCCTCGACGGTCTCCTCGTCGAGCAGCTCCACGCAGTCCATGAGCGTCACGACGCGCAGGTTCGGGTTGCCTACACCCTCAAGCACGGTCTTGACCCAAGCGTCCGACTCGCCGCCGACGTAGACGAACACGTCGGCATTGCGGATGGCAATGATGTCTTTCGGCGTCGGCTCATAGGAGTGCACCTCGCAGCCGGGGCGCAGCAGCATCGTGACCGACACATCGTCTCCGCCGACCTGGCGCGCGAAATCGTAGGGCGCGAAGATCGTCGTGACGACGTGGAGCTTGCCGTCGTCCGCGTCCGGATTCTGCTGCACGGTGCAGCCCGAAAACGCCGACACGGCCAGCACCATTGCCAGCAGCACACACAGGCTCTTACGCATGGCCGTCACGCTTTCTGCCGCAGGCGGCGCACGTGCCGTAGATCGTCGTGCTGCGGCCGTCGACCGTGAAGCCGGCCGCGCGCAGCAAATCCGACTGCAGCGCATCGGACACGTCCTCGTCCAGATGGATCAGCCGCCCGCAGTCCACACACTTGAGGTGCAGGTGCGCGTCGCAGTGGCCGGGGTCCATGGCCTGATAGGCCGCGCTGCCGCCGCTCTCGGGCGCGAAGCGGCGCACGGTACCCTCTTCGACCAGGCGGTCAAGCGCACGGTAGACCGTGCTGCGGCCGGGAGCTTCGTCGCCCATGGCCGCGAGCAGCTGCTCGACCGTGAACTGCTCGTCCGCGTGCGCAGACAAAAACGCCAGCAGCGCACAGCGCTGCTGCGTGTGATAACTGTTTCGCATGGTTTCGCCTCCAAATCGGGAATGAGTCCCGAATTCAAGCCGTAGCATACACGCAGTTTGCCCGTCTGTCAAGGGGAAAATGTAAAAATGTAAAAAATCCCGCCGGACATTGCGTCCGGCGGGATCTTGGGTTTGGATTCAGGCGAGGGCGGCCTCCGGCTCGCCCGCATCGCCGAGCGTGTCGCTGATGAACTGCGGCACCTGCTCGCGCGGCATGTCCAGCGCGATGGCAAGCTCTCCGTGGAGCATCTCCTCGGCGCGCTTCATATAGCGCTCGTCGACGAGGCCGAGCTTCTTGCCGCGCTCGGTCATCCGGCGGCGCTTGGCGCGCACGTCCTTGATCAACTGCAGAAGATCTGCGCAGGTGTAATTCTGAATGCACTGCTGATAGTGCTCATTGAGAAAGCGGAGGTTGGAATTTTCATAGACCTGCGCGGTCATCTGCGGAATGCGGTCAATGAGCGCGAGCGCCTCCTCGCGCGTGATCACAGGCCGCATGAACACCTTGCTGTCCACGGGTGTGAACACCTTGCCCTCCCGGTAGATGGGCGCGAGCGTATAGTAATCCCGGTGCTTGTCCACACCGGAGATCTTCGGTGTACCGATCTCCTCCACGCGGCAGACGCCCTCGTTGCCATACACGATCAACTGACCAATTTCGTACATTTGAATATCCTTTCCTCAGCCAAACAAAACCAAAAACAAACAAAGCAGGGCGGCATTGCAGCCACACTGCGGCCGCAATCCTGCCCCCTGATAGATAGTTTAGCACAAAATTTGCAAAAAGGTAAGACTTTTTTCATTTAGGACTTGATTTTTTTATGGAAACGGATAGAATAAACAATTTATAGAGCGTAAAGGCAGGAAGGAAAATCCGCATTTGCTACTTTGAGGGGGAGAATCGGGATGCATATCGGGTGGAACCGCATCTGGAAAGTGCTGCTGGGCTGTGCCTGCGTCATCGGGAGCATCGTCCTACTCGCCTGTGGGCAGGTCGGCTGGGGCATTGCGGCATTGGAAGCAGCCGTGCTGCTGCACGCGCTGCAATATGCGCCGCGCGCGGCGCGGCTGCGGAAAACGTGGTGGTTCGTGGAGCTGGTGCTCGTGCTCGCCGTCACCGTGGGGTACGCCGGCTTTGCCGCCGTGCGCGCAGCGCAGACACCGGCGTCCGCCGTCGTCATCACGACGGAGCGCAGTGTGCCGCCAGTCACGCCGGCGCTGGAGACCGCAGCGCCGGAACCGACCGCCACACCGGAGCCGACGCCCGCACCCGACACGGCGGAGGCGACCTGTGTCGCCAGCCGCAAGGCAAAGAAATACCACCGGCCGTCGTGCCAGTACGCCGCCAAGATCAAGGACGAGAACCTCGTGACCTTTGACAGCGCCGCGCAGGCGCAGGCCGCGGGCTATGCGCCCTGCGGCGCGTGCAAACCATAAGAAAAACCGCGCTCCCGTGTATCGGGAGCGCGGTTTTGCCGTTTGGAGATCACATGTGCAGATCCGGATAGAGCGGGAAGCGCGCGCACAGATCCAGAACCTGCGCACGCACGGTGGGCACGGCGGCCTCGCCCTCGTCGATCAGGCGGCAGATGAGCGCGCCGATCTCGCGCATCTCCCCCTCGCCCATGCCGCGGGTCGTGACGGCCGGCGTGCCGAGCCGCACGCCGCTCGTGACGCGCACGGACTGCGTGTCGAACGGGATGGTGTTTTTGTTGGCGGTGATGTTCGCCGCGTCGAGCAGGTCCTGCATCTGCGCGCCGGTGCGACCCCGGCTGTAGACGTCGGCCAGCATGAGGTGGTTGTCCGTGCCTCCGGAGACAAGGCGCACGCCGCCCTGCTGCAGCGTCTCGGCGAGCACGGCGGCGTTTTTGACCACCTGCTGCTGATAGGCGCGGAAGGCCGGCTGCAGCGCCTCGCCGAAGCAGACCGCCTTGCCGGCGATGACGTGCATGAGCGGGCCGCCCTGCGTGCCGGGGAAGACGGCGCTGTCGATCTTTTTAGCAAGCTCGTCGCGGCAGAGGATGATCGCACCGCGCGGGCCGCGCAGGGTCTTGTGCGTCGTGCAGGTGACGACATCGGCATACGGCACCGGGCTCGGGTGCACGCCAGCGGCGACAAGGCCGCCGATGTGCGCCATGTCGACCATCAGGTACGCGCCGACGGAATCGGCGACGGCGCGAAAGCGCGCAAAGTCGATCACGCGCGGATAGGCGCTCGCCCCGGCGATGATGAGCTTCGGGCGTACCTCCTCGGCCACGCGCGCGAGCGCGTCGTAGTCGATGGTCTCGGTCTCGGGGTCAACGCCGTAAAAATGCGCCTCAAAATATTTCCCGGACAAGGATGCCTTGCTGCCGTGCGTCAGGTGGCCGCCGTGGGAGAGGTTCATGCCGAGGATGCGGTCGCCCGGCTGCAGCAGCGCAGCGTACACGGCCATATTCGCCTGTGAGCCGGAGTGCGGCTGAACGTTGGCGTGATCCGCGCCGAAGAGCCGCGTCACGCGGTCGATGGCCAGACGCTCGACCTCGTCAACATAGTCGCAGCCGCCGTAATAGCGCGCGCCGGGATAGCCCTCGGCGTATTTGTTCGTCAGGTGGCTGCCAACGGCCTCCATCACGGCCGGGCTCGTGAAATTCTCGGACGCGATCAGCTCCAGATGGTCGCGCTGGCGCCCCAGCTCCCGCTCCATGGAGGCGTACAGCTCCGGGTCGGCCTGCTTCAGATGTTCATAATTCATATCGGAAACCTCCGTTTGTGTCAAAATCGCGCAACCAGTTTACCACAACTCAGACGTATTTAACAAGGGGAAAGCGCGTAAACTTATACTATCCCGATCTCGTCCGAGGTGATGCAAGTTGAACAAATGGAAGCGTATCCGCCCGTATGTCGCCTTCAGCGCGATCGCGCTGGCCGTCGGCGGCGCGTCGAGCTTTGCCACCCGCGCGAGCATGGCTGACTTCGACCTGCTGACAAAGCCGCCGGCCGCCCCGCCGGACTGGCTGTTTCCCATCGCGTGGACGATCTTGTACCTGCTCATGGGCATCGCCATGGGGCTTGTCTGGCGCAGCAGCACCGGCCGCGCGCGCAAGGAGGCCACCGCACTCTGGAGCATCCAGTTGGCTGTCAACGGCCTGTGGCCGGTGCTGTTTTTCCTGCTGGGCGCGCACGGGCCGGCGTTTTTCTGGCTCGTGGGGCTGATCGTGCTCGTGCTGTTCATGATCGCGGATTTTTCCCGCCGCAATGCCACGGCCGCGTGGCTGAGCGCGCCGTATCTGCTCTGGCTGCTGTTCGCGGCGTATCTGAACCTCGGCATCTGGCTGCTCAATCGGTAAGGTTTGGGTAAAGATCACGTCAAGAATGTGTTTGCATGGTGCGGGAGATTGTGGTACACTGCCCCCTGAGGAGGGAACTGCCCCATGAAAAAACCGCTCAAGATCATACTCATCATTCTGGCCATCCTTGTCGGCCTGGTCGCCGCGCTGCTCATCTGGCTGACCGCCACGCAGCTGAATGTCAAGACCGAGACCGCCGTCGTGACGCACGGCGAGGACAGCACCGCCAGCTTCGCCCCGGGCGACAGCGTGTCCATCCTGACGTGGAATGTCGGCTACGCCGGACTGGGTGAAGAGTCCGATTTCTTCATGGACGGCGGCAAGCAGGTGCGCGCGCCGAGCAAGGCCATCGCAGAGAAGAACATGGACGGCATCGTCAGCACCGTGAAGGAGCTGGACGCCGACTTCACGTTCCTGCAGGAGATCGAGGCCGACCCCTCGACCCGCTCCTACGGCATTGAAGAGGCCGAACGGATGCGCACCGAGACCGGACTCGACACCGCGCACGCGCGCAACTACAAATGTGCCTTCGTGCCCTACCCCATCCCGCCGATCGGCAAGGTGAGCTCCGGCATCATGACGCTCTCGACCGCGCCCATCGCCTCGGCCGAGCGCATCGCCCTGCCGAGCCCGTTCAAGTGGCCGGTATCGGTGGCCAACCTCAAGCGCTGCCTGATGCCGGTGTATATCGACCTCGAGGGCACGGACGCGCAGCTCGTGCTCGTCAACCTCCACCTGGAGGCGTATGACGACGGCGAAGGCAAGGCCGCGCAGACCGCCGCGCTCAAATCGTTCCTCGAACAGGAATACGCCAAGGGCAACTACGTCATCGCCGGCGGCGACTTCAACCAGACGTTCCCCGGCGGGCTGGACAAGTACCCGATCAAGAACGCCGATCTCTGGACGCCCGGTACACTCGACGACAGCATGCTGCCCGACGGCTGGCACTTTGCCTACGACACGGCCACGCCGACCTGCCGCCTCGACAACCAGCCCTATGACGCCGAGAGCGACGCCACGCAGCACTACGTGATCGACGGCTTCATCCTCTCGCCGAACGTGGAGCTCACGGGCGTACAGACGCAGGACGACGGCTTCCGCTTCTCCGACCACAACCCCGTGCTGCTGAATATCCGGCTCAAATAAAGCATATCAAAAAGCCCGCTTCCGACCGGAAGCGGGCTTTCGTGTGTCAAAAAAGCATTTTTGACACACGCTCCAACGAGAACCACTGTGTTGGGTTCTCGTTGGAATAGACTGCGGCTCGCTGCAGCGCACGCGCAAGCGCGCACGTTTGCGAGCCGAAAGGTATTTTCTCCGCCGTACACGCCGCCAGAGAAAATGATTGAGATTTTCTTTGCGCCTGCGGGCGCAAACTCTGCGAGGCCTTTTGGCCATCTACCGAAGCCGGTTTTCAACCGGAAGCGGGCTGATTTTTTATTTTGCGCTCGTGATGTGCAGCTCGCGGCAGGAATTGGGGCCGAAGAGCGCCTCCATCCCCTTTCGGTACGCGGGGAAGGTATCGCGCGGCATGAGCGCCTGCACGCACCCGGCAAAGCCGCCGCCGTGCACGCGCCACGCGCCCACGCCGTCGAGCAGCGCGGCCGCGCGCGCCAGCCCGCGCTCAAGCCGGTCGTCGCCGCCCGGGGCGCGGATGTTGCGCAGCAGCTGCTCCGACGAGCGGCCGGAGGCATTCATCAGGCGCAGGTACGTCTCGGCGTCCCGGTGCACGAGCGCGTCGCGCATGAGCGGCACGCGCGCGTTCTCCTCAAAAAAGTGCGCCGCGCGGTCATCGGCAAGGCCCGGCTGCCGGTGGGCATAGAAATCCGCCGGATCGACCTGCGAGAGCGTCTCGGCGCCGAAGCGCCGCGCCACGCGGCACATATCGGCCGGCAGCGCCGCATACGCCGCCGTCAGCCCCGCATGGCTGCCGCCGGTGTCCGTCAGGCTCAGCGTGAGGCCCATGTCGGCAAACGGCGCCGCGACCGGGGCGATCTCCCCGGCGGCGAAGTCGATGTACACCGCGCCGTCGAGCGCGCACGCGAGCTGATCCATGAGGCCGGACGGCTTGCCGAAGTGGCGGTTTTCCGCCTGCTGGCCGAAGCGCGCGAGCTGCTCGGGCGAGAACACGCCGCCGTTGTAGAGCGCGTTGAAGATGCGGCCGACGAGGATCTCAAACGCGGCCGACGACGACAGACCGCCGCCCGGCTTGAGCGCGGAGGACGCCCACGCCTCGAAGCCGCCGACAGCACCGCCGGCGTCCAGAATGGCCGCCGCCATGCCGCGCACGAGCGCCCACGGCTTGCCATACGCGCGTGGATCCACGGCCAGATCGTCGAGCGCGACCGTGAACGGCCGGTATCCCTTCGAGTGGATGCACACGCGGCGGTCGCGCCGGCGCGTCACACGCGCGGTGATGCCCACGTCCACGGAGGCCGCCAGCACGCGGCCGAGCTGATGATCGGTATGGTTTCCGGCCAACTCCGTGCGGCCGGGGGCAAAAAATCGCTGCATGATCTTCCTCCGAAAAAAGCCGGCAGGCGTCCTGCCTGCCGGCTTCCGTGCAAAAAACTCAGTGCTTGCGCGCGAGCACCCGCTCGATGCCGCGCACGACGCCGGCCGCGTCCACGCCGTACTTGGCCAGCAGGTCGGTGTACTTGCCGGTCTCGGTGAACGTGTCGGGGATGCCGACAAACTCCGTCGGCGCGCCCGTGCCGCCCCAGGCGAGCACTTCCGCCACGGCGCTGCCGAGGCCGCCGTAGATGTTGTGCTCCTCGGCGGTGACGATCGCGCCCGTCTCCTGCGCGCAGCGCAGGATGAGCTCGCGGTCGATGGGCTTGATGGAGTACATGTCCACCACGCGCACGGACACGCCGCGCGCGGCCATCTGCTCGGCCGCCTCGAGCGCCTTGTGCACGAGGATGCCGCAGGCGATGACGGTCACGTCCGTACCGTCGCGCACGATCGCGCCCTTGCCGCACTCGAACTTCGTGTTCTCGTCATACAGGTCCGGGTACACGTCGCGCGACAGGCGCAGGTACATCGGGCCGTAGGTGTCCACGGCGTACTTCGTGGCCCAGCGGGTGCTGGTCGCATCCGACGGGACGAGCACGGTCATGTTCGGCAGTGCGCGCATGACGGCGATGTCCTCCGTGGCGTGGTGCGTCGCGCCGTCGAGCGCGTCGGACATGCCGCAGTAAGCGCCGCCGAACTTCACGTTCAGGTTGCCGTAGCACACCTGCGCGCGCGCGGAGATGAGACCCAGCGTGGTCAGAAAGACCGTGAACGTGTTCACGAACGGGATCTTCCCGGTCGTGGCGAGGCCCGCCGCCGTGGCGACCATGTCGGACTCGGCGATACCCATATTGAAATGGCGCTCGGGGTGCGCCTTGGCGAAGATGCCGCTCTTGGTAGAACCGGACAGGTCAGCATCGAGCACGACAATGTTCTCATTGGTGTCGCCGAGCTCGGCGAGCACGGTGCCGTAAACTTCACGAATGGACTTTCCCATCACACGTTACCTCCCAGTTCCTGCATTGCCTGCGCGAATTCGGCGTCCGGAATGGCCTTGCCGTGCCAGGCGGACTTGCCCTCCATGAAGGACACGCCCTTGCCCTTGATCGTATCGGCGAGGATCACGGTCGGCACGCCCTTGCAGGCGGCGGCCGCATCGAGCGCAGCGTCGAGCGCCGCCAGATCGTGCCCGTCGCAGCGCAGCACGTTCCAGCCGAAGGCGCGCCACTTGCCGGGCAGGTCGCGCAGCGGCATGATCTCGTCGGTCGTGCCGTCGAGCTGCACCTTGTTCCAGTCGACGATGGCGGTGAGGTTGTCAAGTCCGAACTTCACAGCCGAGGCGGCCGCCTCCCAGACGGCGCCCTCATCGAGCTCGCCGTCGCCGAGCACGGCGTACACGCGCGCATCGGAATGGTTCAGCTTCAGGCCGAGGGCCATGCCCTGCGCGGCGGCCAGGCCGATGCCCAGCGGGCCGGACGGCATATCCACGCCCGGCGTGCGCATGCACGGGTGGCCCTGCAGGGGGCTGCCGGTCTGGCGCAGGGTGTTCATGCTCTCGGGGGGCAGGAAGCCCTTGCCGATCAGGTTGCGGTAAAGCATGGGCGCGGCGTGACCCTTGCAGAGCACGAGCCGGTCACGGTCCGGATCGTCGGGGTGCGCGGCGTCCACATGCATGCGCTGCTGATACAGCAGCGTGAGGATCTCACAAACGGACAGGCTGCCGCCCGGGTGGCCGGACTGCGCGCCGTGGATGGCGGTGAGTACGTCGATCCGATACTGCCGGCAAAGCTCCTGGAGCTCGGCCGTGCGTTCCGGGGTCAAAGACATGGTGGTTTGTCCTCCTGTTTGATGTTACTTAATACAAGATACAACGCACGTTTTTTGATGTCAACGGCGCGAGCCGATTTTTCGCGCGTTTTCCCTTGTTAATTTTATAATCGTTGCTTTACCGGGCGACAATCGTTATAATCAAAGGGACTATATTTATTGTCTGCATCCCCGCAGACCATTCAGGAGGCGAGGTCAATGGACCCCAACAAAGCGCTCAACATGACCATGCTCTGCGATTTCTATGAGCTGACGATGGGCAACGGTTATCTTGAGCACGGCATGCAGGACCGCATCACGTATTTTGATGTGTTCTTCCGCAGCGTGCCGGACGACGGCGGCTACGCCATCGCCGCCGGTCTCGAGCAGATCATCGACTACATCGAGAACCTGCACTTCACCGACGAGGACATTGCCTATCTGCGCAGCCGGAAGCTGTTCAGCGAGGCATTTCTGGACTATCTGAAAAACTTCCGCTTCACCGGCGACATCTGGGCCGTGCCGGAGGGCACGCCCGTGTTCCCGCGCGAGCCGCTCATCACGGTGCGCGCGCCCGCCATCCAGGCGCAGCTCGTGGAGACGTATCTGCTGCTGCAGATTAACCACCAGAGCCTGATCGCCACAAAGGCCAGCCGCATCTGCCGCGCGGCACAGGGCCGCACGGTGCTCGAGTTCGGCTCCCGCCGCGCACAGGGCGCGGACGGTGCGATCCTCGGCGCGCGCGCTGCCTACATCGGCGGCTGCGCCGGCACCGCCTGCACGATCTCGGACGAGGTATACGGCGTGTACGCCGGCGGCACGATGGCGCACTCCTGGGTGCAGATGTTCGACTCCGAGCTCGACGCCTTCCGCGCCTACTGCCAGACGTACCCCGACAACGCCACCCTGCTCGTGGACACCTACAACAGCCTGCAGTCCGGCGTGCCGAACGCCATCCGCGCGTTCAACGAGGTGCTGCGGCCGAAGGGCATCACACACTGCGGCATCCGCTTCGACTCCGGCGACATCGCCTACCTGACGAAGAAGGCGCGCAAAATGCTCGACGACGCCGGCTGGCCCGACTGCAAGATCACCGTGTCCAACGCGCTCGATGAGCGCCTGATCGCGGGGCTGCTGCGCCAGGGCGCGCAGATCGACAGCTTCGGCGTGGGCGAGCGGCTCATCACCGCGCGCAGCGAGCCGGTGTTCGGCGGCGTGTACAAGCTCGCGGCCATCGAGGACGAGAACGGCAACATCATCCCGAAGATCAAGATCAGCGAGAACGTCGGCAAGATCACCAACCCCCACTTTAAAAAGGTCTACCGCTTTTACAGCAAGGACTCCGGCATGGCCGAGGCGGACTACATCTGCCTGCACGACGAGGTCGTGGACGACACGCAGCCGCTCGAGATCTGCGACCCCGACGCGACGTGGAAGAAGAAGGTGCTCACCGACTTCACGGCGCGCGAGCTGCTCGTGCCCATCTTCCGCGGCGGCAGGCTCGTGTATCAGAAGCCCGCGCTCGATGACATCCGCGCCTACTGCGCGCAGCAGCTTACCACGCTCTGGCCGGAGGTGCTGCGCTTCGACTACCCGCACAACTACTACGTTGACCTGTCGGAAAAGCTGCTGAAGATCAAGCTCGAGCTGCTCAACGCCGGCGGAAAGTCGCAGGGCTGAGCCGTGGAAGCTGCTGCCCGCCGTCAGGCCATTCTCGACCGGCTCCGGACGGCCGACCGGCCCGTGAGCGCGTCGAGCCTTGCCGCCGAGCTGAATGTCAGCCGCCAGATCATCGTTGGCGACATTGCGCTCCTGCGCGCCGGCGGTGCCGAGATCTCCGCCACCCCGCGCGGCTACGTGCTGCCGCGGGCAACGGACGGCATCACGCGCACGATCGCCTGCCGCCACACGCTCGAGCAGACCGGGACCGAGCTCGACATCCTCGTCGACAACGGCTGCACCGTGCTCGATGTCATCGTCGAGCACCCGGTCTACGGGCAGCTCACCGGCCAGCTGCAGATCAGCAGCCGCTACGATGTGGAGCAGTTTCTCGCGCGCGTGCAGGCGCACGACGCCGCCCCGCTGAGCATGCTCACCGGCGGCATCCATCTGCACACGCTGCGCTGCCCGGACGCGGCCGCCTGCGAGCGCGCCTGCGCCGCGCTGAAAGCGGCCGGCCTGCTGCTGGACGATTGACAGAAGTTTAATTTAGTTGACAAGTGCACAGGAAGACTTTATAGTATGCTTTACAGGTGTCATGACACCTGTAAAGCATACTTATTTTCTGGAGGAATGCACTATGCAGCGGTTCCGGGACTTTCTGAAGCGAAAGGATATTGAGATCTCTCTGCGGCGCTACGGTATCGACGCGCTCGGCGCGATGGCACAGGGCCTGTTCTGCTCGCTGCTGATCGGCACGATCCTCAACACGCTCGGTCAGCAGTTCCACATCGGTTTTCTCAACGCGATCATCTTCACCCTTGGCAAGGGCGACGCCGCGGTCGGCTACACGATCGGCGGGTGCGCATCGCTCATGGTCGGCCCGGCGATGGCGGTGGCCATCGGCTATGCGCTGCACGCGCCGGCGATGGTGCTGTTCTCGCTCGTCCCGGTCGGCTATGCGACCAACGCCATGGGCGGCGCCGGCGGCCCGCTGGCCGTGCTCGTGACGGCGATCATCGCGGCCGAGTTCGGCAAGGCCGTGAGCAAGGAGACGAAGGTGGATATCCTCGTCACGCCCATCGTCACGATCCTCGTCGGCATCGGGCTGGCCATGCTCGTGGCCGCGCCCATCGGTAAGGCGGCCAACTGGGTCGGCGCGCTCATCATGTGGGCGACCGAGCAGCAGCCGTTCGTCATGGGCATCCTCGTGTCGGTCATCGTGGGCATCGCGCTCACGCTGCCGATCTCGTCGGCCGCCATCTGCGCGGCGCTCTCGCTCACGGGGCTCGCGGGCGGCGCGGCCGTGGCCGGCTGCTGCGCGAACATGGTGGGCTTCGCCGTGCTGAGCTTCCGCGAAAACGGCTGGGGCGGTCTGGTCAGTCAGGGACTCGGCACGAGCATGCTGCAGATGGGCAACATCGTGCGCAACCCGAAGATCTGGATCCCCGCCATCGTGACGTCGGCCATCACGGGCCCGATCGCCACGTGCGTCTTCAAGCTGCAGATGAACGGCGCGGCCGTCAACTCCGGCATGGGCACGTGCGGCCTGTGCGGCCCGATCGGTGTGTGGACCGGCTGGGTCGCACCGAGCGAGGCCGCCGTCGCCAACGGCGCCGTGGCCATCCAGCCCGGAGCGATGGACTGGATCGGGCTCGTGATGGTCTGCTTTGTGCTCCCGGCCGTGATCTGCTGGGCGATCGGTCTGCTGTGCCGCCGCCTCGGCTGGATCCGCGAGGGTGACCTGAAGCTGGACTAAATCCCCGTACATACAAAACCCCGCACAGGACGGTGTCCCGTGCGGGGTTTTCTTTACATCCCAAAGAGCCGAATGCCCTTGACGAGCATCGACAGCCCCAGCGTCCCGACCAGCACGGCGCTGCCCTTGACGATGTATTTCATCCAGCCGCGCGGCAGAAACGACTGCAGCGCGCCGAACAGAAACAGCAGCGGCACCGTGCCGAGCGAGAACACCAGCATCACGAGCGCGCCGCGCAGTCCATGCCCGAGATGCGCAGGATCACGTCCGTCATTTTTGCCGCCGCCTTTCGTAATTTACCAACTGGTCAGTAAAAAAGATAGCACGCTGCCACAATTTTGTCAAGGCGCGGCGTGGATTTTCCCGGCCATTTGACGGACGTCGAAAATCGCAGTATAATCGAGACATCCCAGTAGCCAGGAGGCGACCAAGATGCCGATCATTGTCGACCGTGACCAGATCCGCATGGACATTCTCATGGCGTTTCAGCGCTGCATCGAGCGCAAGCCCATGATGAACGTGTCCCTGCGCGACATTGCAGCCGAGGCGGGCATGAGCCACGCCAAGCTGCTCAACTATTTCGAGAGCAAAAACGATCTCATCCTCGCGTATGTGCGCTATACGCGCGAATATATGAGCGAGAAGTGCAGCCAGTGGTTCGCCGGGCACGACCGCGCGGACTACGCCTCCAACCTCGCGTACATGAACGCTTTTATGGACTATGTGGCCAATGCCCCGGCGCACGAGCAGCGCCCGAACGCCACGACGCAGACCTATGTCCTCGCGCGCTACGACCCCGAGATCGGCCGGCTCGTGCAGGAGGAGTTCCGCGCGTGGCGCACGCTCATGGAGCAGTGCCTCATCCGCATCTACGGCGAGGAGGTCGGTATGCACGAGGCCGAGGCGATGATGATCCTCATCGCTGGCACGTTCATCTGCAACTACAATCAGGCGCTCACCGGCGAGATCAATGACAACATTCTCGGCTATCTCGGCAACCTGAACCGCTCCTGACACCGAAAAAAGTCATCCGCCTGACGGCAGCAGCCGTCAGGCGGATTTGCATAGGGGGGGAAGGATGTGAAAAGGTATTACTCGTTTGGGTGTGCATCACAGTAGTGATGATAGATATTCTCGATATACAGCGCAGCGTCGCGGCCGCGGCCCTCGGCGAGCATGGCAGTGATGCGCGTCTCCTGCTCGATGACCGTCTCCGGCCCCCAGAAGGTCACGCACCGCTCCCAGAGCACGCCGCTCACGTCCGCGAGGCTGTTCATGAGCAGCGGGAAGATAAGGTTGCCGCTCAGCTCGGTGATGGTCGTGTCAAACTTGCGCATCCACCGCGCGTAGGCAGCGATGCCCTCCCCCGTGGCGAGGGACGCGCGCAGCCCGTCGGTGATGGCGCGCAGCTGGTCGATATCGGCCGGCGTGCCGCGCTCGCCGAGCAGGATCATGGCGCCGCCCTCGATCGCGTCGCGCGCCTCGACGAGGGAGCTCTCGATGGCATGGTCGAACTGGCCGCCGTATTTCCCGAGGGCCATGAGCGTCTCAAAATTGCCGTGGCGGGCGTAGTCCTCGATGTAGTTGCCACGGCGCGGCTCCATGCGCACGAAGCCCATGCGCTCGAGATCCTCGAGCCCGGTGTGCACCATCGAGCGGCTGATGTGCATCTGCTCGGACAGTTCGCGCTCCGACGGCAGCCGGTCGCCGACCCGGAGCTCACCGGAAAAGATCATGCCGATGACCTGATCGACGAACAGTTCCCGGAGCGTCGGGGCCTGAATCTGCTGAAATCCCATCAGACCTTCTCGTCGACCTTGCGGTGGTCGTAGAGCTGATCCAGCAGCGGGCGCACCAGGAAATAGATCGCCTTGTTATCGAGATTGAACCAGTAGATAAGCATGCTCCCCACCCAGACGCCGGCCGCGCCGAGGAGCAGCTTTGGCAGCAGTTTTTTCATCGTCATTTCCTCCTGTTTACCAGCCTTCGTAGTCGTCATACTGCAGCAGGGACGCATCGAGCGGCTCGGCCTGCATGACGGAGTACATGTAGTCGTTGACCTGCTGGCGGATGTCGGCGCGGGAGATGGTGCGGTGGTCGAACATATCGTTCGAGACCACCATGAGCTTCGTCGTCCGCTCCTTCGCCTGATCGAGGATGACACCCGTGAGACCGAGCGCGCCCTTGCAGGTGATGTCATCGTGCAGGATGACCATGTCGCAGTGGAATTTCTCCGCCTCGTCCCAGAACTCCACGAGGTGCCGCCAGCCGCCGGTCAGGTGGCGGCGCATGACACCGGTCTCGTAGTTGCGGGCGATGCCGTCAAGGATGGTTTCCTCGTCGGTCGTGTCGATGATGACGTTGCCGGAGAACAGGTCCATGCCCGCGATCATCAGAATGCCCCAGCAGTTATACAGCCAGTTCGGGAACTGCAGCCAGTAGCACGGCGGACCGCCCCATGTGAGGGCGCGGTAGCGCGTCTTGGGGAAACAGTTGGTCTTGTCTGCATACGCCTGCTCGAGGATGCGCATGACCTTGTGCTCGGTCTTCATGACCTCGGGATTCCGGCCGCCGGAGAACGCATAGTAAAAGGTGTGGAACAGTGCCGGGACCGCGAGCGCGGCGGCAGTGTAGGGCGAGGCCATGAAGCCCCACTTCTCCTGCTCGTTGCGCACCTCGTCGTTGTGCTTTTCCATGATGGCGCGGCAGGCGTCCCAGTCATAGGTCTCGCCCGTGTGCCGCTCGACAAAGTCGATGATGCGGCGCAAGGACTCGCGGGCATACTTGCGCGTGTGCGGGTCGTCCCAGCGCATGGGGATGGCAGCCGGCAGCGTGTCCACGTCGAGGTGGCGCTCGATGAGCTGGCTGTTCATGGTCGACGAGTCGCACGGGGCGTTATTCGAGATGCAGCAGGCGCCGATCTTCGGGAACTCATCGAGCAGCGCGACGCCGGCGGCATTGTTCGACAGGCGGCAGGAATCCGCCGGCAGGCCGACGCTCTCCATGGCGTCGATATAATACGGGTTTGCGCCCTGATCCATGTAGCACAGCAGCAGCCCCTGGAACGGCTCAAGCTGCGCGGGGCGCAGGTTCGGGAAGCCGGCGAGGATCTCCGGGCACATGGTCTGCTCGAGCACGACCTGCGTGCGGCCGAAGGCATTGTCGCCGAAGCGGCGGTCGCCCATCATCATCTCGGCGATGGAGGTCGTCGAGCCCTTCATGATCGTGTTGAGGTACAGGCGCGCCACGCGCAGCGCCGGGCCGCGCAGACCCTCGACGCAGCGATCGATCATGTTCAGCGCGCCGAGGTATGAGCCCATCCAGCGGTAGGTCAGCATACCGCGCGCGATGCGCACCGGGCTCTTGGCCACAAAGCCGCCCATAATGCCGAGCACCTTGACCCACTCGACATAGTCGTACCAGGTATCCTTCAGACCGCGCCACTCGCGGTGCTTTGCAATATTGCTGCCGGGCAGAAAACGATCCCCGGCGCCTTTGACCTTCTTGTCCGCCATCACAGTTTCCCTCCCTGAATGTGCTTGATCTCGAGACTCTCCACAAACGCCTGAATGCGCGTGCGCAGCTGACCGGCGCCGGCGAGGGTGTACTCCTTCTCGATGCCGACGGTCGGGATGCCCAGCTCCTCCTGCAGGATGTGCACGCCGAGCACGCGCTCATAGCTCCAGAACTCGCAGAACTTCATCTGCTCGTAGAGCACGCCGTCGGCGCCGTATTCCCGGCACAGGTCGCGGATGTAGGTGCGGCGGCCGTCGGAACGCGCGCGCTCCATGAAGCGCGGGCACTGGCTCGTGCGCAGATAGCGGCGTCTCCCCGTCGAGAATTTCGATCTGCTCGCGGCCGGGCAGACTGCCGTAGCAGTAGCGGTCAGCCACGACCATTGCGCCGCAGTCCTCGATGAGCTTCGTGAACGCGGGGTCGTCGATCTCGCTGCCGGTCACGACCAGACGCACACGGAACCACGGCTGCGCGTCCGGCTTGCGGCGCTTGAGCTCGGTGAGCGTCTGCTTGAGGTACGGCAGGATGCGCTTGTGCGGGCACACCTGACTCACGAGCTGCAGCACGTGAAATTCATAGCCCGTGATGACGGGGTTCGCCGCCTTGCGCAGGTCGCCGATCTCGGTCATGACGCGGGAAATTTCGTTGTGGTCGCGGATCGCCGCACGGATCGCCTGATCGGAGATGTCAATACCGTAGGTCTCGTGCAGCGGCTCGAGCACGTGCACGCGCAGCTGCTCCTCATAGTGATCGACGGCGAAGTCCTCGTCCGAGAACGGCACGTCCATCATGCTCATGAAAAACTGCGGATTTTTCTCCTTCACAAGGCCGAGGATCTCAAAATGCTCGTGCCCGCGGTGCATCATCTGGCACGTCTCGGACGAGAGCAGCGCGTCGAGATAGTCATAACCGCCCTCGATGCCGCGCTCGAGAATGCTGCGGGTATACGAGCAGATCTTGCTCGACATGTAGTACGTGCCCACGTCGATGCTGCCGGTATTCGGCGCACGCAGGCGGCTTGAGAAGCAGCCGGGCAGGTTCAGCAGCGTCTCCGGCACGAAATAGCAGGTGTAGCCCAGGGCGTGTTCCCCCTCCGCCTTGGCCTGCTGTACCAGCTCGTTGTTGGCCTCCTGCAGCAGATTCTCAAAATAGATCAGATGCTTCAGGTCTTTCATGGTTTGCTTCCACCTCTCACAGTTCGTCGCGGGTCTCCGGTCTTACATCTGGTTCGACCAGAAGCCTTTTGAACCAAAGATAGCATAATTTTTGACAATGTGCAACTGGTTTTCGTCCACTGTCCCATTTTTTATTGCTTATCACAACGTATCTGGTCAGACCACGACCAGATGCCTGCCAACAAACCGGACAGTTTTTGCACTTTTCCGAACAACGATTGACAAGGCAGGGCGTCAGATTATAATATGATATGGTTTGCCTCACAACAACGCCAAAGGAGTTACACAATACATGAACAGAATCTACGTCACCGGCCACCGGAATCCGGACACGGACTCCATCGCGGCCGCCATTTCCTATGCCGCACTGCGCAACGCGCTCGGCAACCGGGATTACGTGGCCGCACATCTCGGCCACATCAGCGATGAGACGAAGCGTCTGCTCGATCGCTTCGGCTTTCAGGAGCCGGTCACGATCAGCAACGTCCGCACACAGGTGCGCGATCTGGACTTTGACACGCCGCCGGCGCTCAACTCCAGCGTCACGATGGACCGCGCCTGGCACATCATGCGCGACCAGGACATCTCCGCCATGCCCATCATCAACGAGGACGGCACGCTCTACGGTATGCTCTCCGCCGGCGATATCGCGGCCTACAGCATGCGTACGATCAGCGACCGGCACGTGGACGCGCTGCCGCTGTTCAACCTCCTGAGCGTCATCGAGGGACGCATCCTCAACGACGGCGCCGAACAGGTCGACCGCGTGTCCGGCGTGGTGACGATCGCCCTGCCGCAGAGCTGCGACAACCTGCTCTTCTCCGACCCCGACAGCATCATTCTCTGCGGCAACCAGCCGGATATGATCCGCCGCGCGCTCGACATCGGCGTGCAGTGCATCATCCTCTGCCAGACCGACGTCGACCCCGCGTGGCTTGAAAACGCCGGCAAGACCTGCGTCATCTCCACCCCGCTCGATGCCAGCCGCGTGGCGCGGCTGGTGTATCAGGCGATCCCGATCTCCCGCCCGTGCAACACGGAGGATCTGGTCAGCTTCCACCTCGATGATTACATCGACGACGTGCGAGAGGTCGTGCTCGAGAGCCGCTACCGCTGCTACCCCGTGCTCGACGAGAACGAAAAGGTCGTCGGCACACTCTCGCGCTATCACCTGCTGCGGCCGCGGCGCAAGCGCGTCGTGCTGGTCGACCACAACGAGCTGGCGCAGGCCGTGCCCGGTCTGGAGCAGGCCGAGATCCTCGAGATCATCGACCACCACCGTCTGGCCGACATTCAGACCACGCAGCCCATCCGTGTGCGCAACGAGCCCGTCGGCAGCACGACGACCATCATCACCAATATGTATCAGGAGCACGGCGTCATGCCGTCGCCGAACATGGCGGGTCTGATGGCGGGCGCCATTTTGTCCGACACGGTCATGTTCAAGTCCCCCACGTGCACGAAACGCGACATCGCCATGGCAGAGCGTCTGGCCCGCATCGCCAACGTCTCGCTCAAGGAGCTGGGCAACCTGCTCTTTGCCGCCTCGAGCGCAGGCGACAAGTCGGCCGACGAGCTGTGCTTCACTGACTTCAAGGAGTTCCACATCGCCGACCACTATCTCGGCGTCGGTCAGGTCACGTCGCTCGACTCGGCCGCGGTGCTCGAGCGCAAGGACGAGCTGCTGGCCGTCATGGCCACGAAGCTCGAGCAGCAGCACTATGACATGATCGCGCTCATGGTCACGGACGTGCTCCTGGAGGGCACGAACCTGCTCTACATCGGCAGTGACGACACGATCCGCTCCGCCTTCTCGGTCGAGCCGAAGGACAACGCCGTGTTCCTGCCCGGCGTGATGAGCCGCAAAAAACAGATCATCCCCATGCTGACCGCCCTCTGGGGCTGAGGCCGCATATACAAAAAAGTCCGCACAGGCAATGCCTGTGCGGACTTTTTTGATTCAATCCGTCATGCGCACGATGCGGTAATACGTGCGCGCCGTGAGCAGGTACACAAAGGTGTACAGCAGCGCAAAGACGCCGAACGTGCCGAGCGTGCACAGCAAAAACAGATGCACGTTTTGCAGCCCGAAGGCGAACACGATCTGCTTGATGAGCGGAAACGCGAACGCGATGTGGATCGCCGCCGTCACAAGCGGCAGGAAGAACATGAGCAGCACCTGCGTGCGGATGGTCGCCTTGACCTCCTTCGGCGTCATGCCGACCTGCTGCATGATGCGGAAGCGCCCGCGGTCGTCATAGCCCTCGGAGACCTGCTTGTAGTAGATGATGAGCACCGTCGCAAACAGGAACACGAACCCGAGGAAAAAGCCGAGGAACAAAAAGCCGCCGTACGTGCTGCGCAGCGTGGGATAGCCGTCGGCGCGCATATCAGTCGTGTAATTCACGTTCGCCGCCTCGGCGGCGGACTCAAGCTCGGGGTCGCAGAGTAGCGCGTGCAGCGCGTCGAGCTGCTCGTCGTCCGTGCCGGAGAGGTCGAACTGGTACGTGTAGTTGAGCATGCTACGGATGCCGCCGTGCTCGTTAGTATAGGCGTTTTGCTGCGCGCGCAGCTCGAGCACGCTGTCGAGATCCGGCATGACCAGATACAGCGTGTGCAGACCCATGATGGAGCTGCCGCTGTCGAGCGGGAAGCTGTCGAGCTGCCGCAGGCGGAACGCGCGGCCGCCGAGCGTAAGCGTGTCGCCGAAGGGCTTGCCGTCCGTCCATGCGAGCGCCTCGCCGGGCGCAAGCGTCACCTGCTCACCGGTCAGGTCGGCATAGCCCTCCGTGTCCAGAACCATGACGGTGTATGCATAGACGCCCGAGCCGGTGAACTGATCGAGCGCATCGCCGCTGCGCAGCGTGGAAAACATGACGGTGCGATAGCCGTGCACGTTGCTCTGCGTGAGCCCCGCGCGCGTCATGGTGTCGTCCACCACCCGCAAAACCGGCGCGACGTCCGGCACTGTGTTCGTCCGGGTGTCGGTCATGAGCGTGATCTTCACATCCTGCGGCCATTGCACGGCGGCGTAGGCATCCACGCCCTTATACAGGCTCACCGTGGTCGAGACCGTCACGAGCACCATCGTCGAGAGGATGCAGATGCTCGCAAGCCCGGCCGCGTTGCGGCTCATGCGGTAGATGAGACCGGAGACGGTGGCAAAGTGGCTGGTTTTATAGTAGTAGCGCCGGTTTTTGCGCAGCGCCTTGAGCACGACGACGCTCAGCGCGATGAACGTGAGATACGTGCCGATGATGACAAGGATGACTGCCGGGAAGAAATACTGAATAGCGTACAAGGCCGCGCTTGCGCGCAGGGAAATGATATAGCCCGCGGCAAGGCACACCGCGCCGAGCAGTGCGAGGATCCACTTGCTGCGCGGCTCGCGCTCGCCCTCACTGCCGGCGCGCAGCAGCTGCACGGGGTTCGACAGATGGATGATGCGGATGGTATTGAGCAGCAGCAGCAAAAACAGCGCGCCGAAAAACACCACCGTATAGCCGATGCTCATCAGTCTGATGTTCAGCCCGAACGTGGCCTCCCCGCCGATGAGCCGCATGAGCACGAGCTGCAGGAGCTTGGAGAACACACCCGCCGCCACGAGGCCGAAAAACAGCGCCATGGCCGCCGTATACAGCGACTCCCAGAAGAGCACGTAGGAAATGTGGCGCTTTTCCATGCCGAGGATGTTGTAGATGGCAAACTCGCGCTTGCGCTGTTTGGTGAAGGTACTGTTCGTATAAAAGAGGATGATGGCGGAAAACAGCGCCATGATCGACACGCCGAAACCGAGCACCTGACTGACGCTGCCGCCGTGCTGCATCTGACCGAGATAGGGATCGCTCGCGAGCGTGAGGATGATGCAAAACAGCGCCACGATCACGATGCAGGCCAGCAGATACGGCAGGTAGAACCGGCGGTTTTTCTTCAGATTCGTCGCCGCCAGACGCGGGTAGAGATTACGCATGGTGCTCACCGCCCGTTGCCAGCATCGTGAGCGTGTCGGAAATCTTCTGATAGAGCTGCTCATCCGAGCTCTCGCCGCGATAGATCTCGTGGAACACCTCGCCGTCCTTGATGAACAGCACGCGCGAGGCGTGGCTGGCCGCCTTGACCGAGTGCGTGACCATGAGGATGGTCTGACCGCCGCGGTTGACATCCTCAAACAGGCGCAGCAGCTCGTCCGTCGCGCGCGAATCGAGCGCGCCGGTCGGCTCGTCGGCAAGCACGAGCTTCGGCTGCGTGATGAGCGCGCGGGCGACGGCTGCACGCTGCTTCTGGCCGCCGGAGAGCTCATACGGGAACTTCTGCAGCAGCTCGGCAATGCCGAGCTGCCGGGCGATGGGCGCGAGGCGCGCGGCCATCTCCGGATACGCCTTGCCTGCGAGCACGAGCGGCAGGAAAATGTTATCCTGCACGGAGAACGTGTCGAGCAGGTTGAACTCCTGAAACACGAAGCCCAGCTGCGAGCGGCGAAACGCCGCGATCTCCCGCTCGGGGATGGTGCTCAGCGGCCGGCCGTCGAGCACGACCTCGCCGCCGGTGGGCTTATCGAGCGCGGCAAGAATGTTGAGCAGCGTGGTCTTTCCGCTGCCGCTCTCGCCCATGATGGCGACGTACTCGCCCTTCTCGACCGTGAAATTCACGTCCGTGAGCGCCTGCACCTTTGTGCCGCCGAAGCGGGTGGTGTAAATTTTCTGAACATGACGAACTTCCAAAAACGACATGACCGTTACCTCCTGTGTAATGACAGGCTCAGTATAAACCGCCGGGGAAATGGCTGCCATGCATCTGGCTTACATTTTCCCGGCGGAAACTTACGATTCTGTAAGGCTCACTCGACCTCGAGCGCGTCCTGCTGCAGGCCGATGCGCACCGTCGTGCCCTCGCCGGGCGTCGAGGTGATGGCGATCGTGTGGCCGAGCTTTTCAAGGATGCGGCGGCAGAGATACAGGCCGATACCGGTCGCGCGCTTGTCCGTGCGGCCGTTGCTGCCGGTGTAGCCCTTTTCAAACACGCGCGGCAGATCCTCCGGCGCGATGCCGATGCCCGTGTCGCGGATGCAGAGCGTTTTCGGCGCCTCGAGCGTGATGGACACCGCCCCGCTGCGGGTATACTTGAGCGCGTTGGAGAGCACCTGTTCGATGACGAACAGCAGCCACTTCTCATCCGTGATGACGCTGACGTTCAGCGGCGTATACTCCAGACGCAGCTTGCGCCGGATGAACTGCGAGGCATACTTGCGCACCACCTGCCGGACGATATCGTCGAGCGCGTAGTTGCGGATGACATAGTCCGACGACGGGCTCTCGAGCCGCAGGTAGCCGAGCACCATCTCCACATACTGCTCCACGCTCTGCACCTGCTCGAGCAGGGCGCGCTGCTCGTCCGTGTCCGCGTCCTGCAGCAGCAGGCGCATGGCGGCGATGGGCGTTTTGATCTGGTGCGCCCAAACGGTGTAATACTCCACCAACTCCTGATAGCCCTGCTGGCTGCGCGTCAGCCGTGCGCGGCGGTCGGCATCGAGCGCGCGCACGAGCGCCTGATACTGCGCCTCGAGCGCACCGTCCGGCTCGGGCAGCTGCTCGGTGCTGAGCGTGATCTCCTGCTCCAGCCGCCGCAGCAGGCGCAGGCGCACGGCAAAGCGCCGGTAATCGACCGCAAGCCAGACCAGCAGCAAAAACAGGCACACGAGCGCCGCATACCCCACCGCGCCCAGCGGCAGCCGGTAGAGCCAGAATATGAATGCGAACACGGCCGTGTAGACCGCGAGCGCGATCACGACCTTGCGGTTTTCCCGCACATAGGCACCAAACATATCTTGCCCCCTCACTCGATGAGATAGCCGAGGCCCTTTTTCGTCGTGATATAATCCGACAGACCGGCGGCCTCGAGCTTGCGGCGCAGACGGGCGATGTTGACCGTGAGCGTGTTTTCGTCCACGAAGCTGTCCGTCTCCCAGAGCTTTTCCATGAGCGTCTCGCGGCTGACGACGCTGCCCTTGCGCTCGAGGAGCGTCTGCAGGATGCGGTAGTCGTTTTTCGTCAGCTCGATGCGCTGCCCCTGATACATCAGGCTCGCATCCGCCGTGTTGAGCACGGCGCCGCGATGCTCGAGCGTGGGCGCGGGCGCGGCAAAATCATACGTGCGGCGCAAGATCGCCTGGATCTTCGCCAGCAGCACGTTCAGATCAAAGGGCTTGGCGATGAAATCATCCCCGCCCATGTTCATGGCCATGACGATGTTCATATTGTCCGACGCCGAGGAGATGAACACGACCGGCACGTTCGACACGCGCCGCAGCTCCTGACACCAGTGGTAGCCATTATAAAACGGGAGCGCGATGTCCAGCAGCACAAGCTGCGGATCGAACGCCGTGCACTCGGCGAGCACATTGCGGAAATCCTCCGCGCAGCGCACGTCAAAGCCCCACGTCGTCAGGTGCTTTTGCAGCGCGGCGGCAATGGCCGCGTCATCCTCCACGATAAAAATGCGATGCATACGATCACCCCAAAAAGAAAATAGCAGGTACCGTTCGTACCTGCTATTTTACGATACTTTGCCGTCGATTGCAACGGCTGTGTCAATCCCGGCGGCGGCTGCCGTAGAGAATAATCAGCCGCAGCAGCTGCGCGAACGACACCAGCAGCGCCGCGACATACGTCATGGCGGCCGCCCGCAGGACGCTGCGCGCACCGCGCAGCTCATCGTCCGTGAGCAGGTTGCGCGACTCGATCGCCGCCAGCGCGCGGCGGGAAGCGTTGAACTCCACCGGCAGCGTCGCCAGCTGGAACACCGTCACGAGGCCGAAGAGCAGAATGCCCGCCCAGACGAGCACCGACCAGTTGAAGATCAACCCCGCGATGAGCAGCGGCCACGACAGGTTCGAGCCGATGCGCGTGGCCGGGATGATGGCCGCGCGGATGCGGATGGGCGCGTAATCGGTCGCGTACTGCACGGCGTGGCCCGCCTCGTGCGCCGCGACGCCGACGGCCGCGATCGACGCGACGCCGTACACCTCGTCCGAGAGGCGGATGACCTTCGCCTGCGGGTCGAAGTGGTCGGTGAGCTTGCCCGAGATGTGCTCGATGCGCACATCCGTGATACCGTTGGCCTGCAGGATGCGCTGCGCCGCCTGCGCGCCGGTCAGCCCGCTCGTGCAGCGCACGCGCGCATAGCGCGAAAACGCGCTCTTGACCTGGATCTGCGCGATGAGCGCGATGAGCAGCGCCGGCACGACCAGCACCAGATACGTCATATCAAAGCCATAATAATAACCGTTGTACATGGCAGTCATCCTTTCTGATTCGTGCTGCTATTGTACCGCCAAAGCGTGCACACGTCAACCGGGACAAGCATTTGCATATTGTGTGGTTTTTTTCCCGAAAAAACATCCCCCCACCGGGCTTGCGCGGCGGTCGTTTTTTGTTATACTTGTGTCAAATACACGATAAAGAGTATGGGCGATCCGATCATGATTGATGCACACGACATTCGATTTTCCTACGACGGGCCGGGCGGCCGCCGCTCCCTCAACGGTGCGCAGCTGCACGTCGCCCCCGGCGAGTTTGTGGCCGTGCTCGGGCACAACGGCTGCGGCAAATCCACGCTCGTCAAGCACTTCAACGCCCTGCTGCCGCTGCAGCACGGCACGCTGACCGTCGACGGCATGGACGCTGCCGACCCCGCCAACCGCTGGGCGCTGCGGCGCAAAGTCGGCATGGTGTTTCAGAACCCGGACAACCAGTTCGTGTCCACGATCGTGGGCGAGGATGTTGCCTTCGGGCTGGAAAACTACGGCGTGCCGGAAAACGAGATCCCCGCGCGCGTGGCCGCGGCGCTCGCCGCCGTGGACATGGCAGGCTATGAAAACCGCGCGACGCACACGCTCTCCGGCGGGCAGAAGCAGCGTGTGGCGCTGGCCGGCGTGCTGGCCCTGTCGCCGGACATTCTGGTGTTCGACGAGGCCACCGCCATGCTCGACCCCGACGGCCGGCAGGAGGTGCTGCGCACGATCCGCCGCCTGCACACGCAGCAGCGCAAGACCGTCGTCATGATTACACATTACATTGAAGAAGCCATCGGCGCCGACCGCGTCTATCTCATCCACAACGGCAAAATGATCGCCGACGGCACGGCGCACGAGATGCTCACGCAGCCGGAGCTGCTGGCCGCGGCAGGGCTCACGCCGCCGATGCCGGTGCAGATGTACTACGACCTGAAGCAGGCCGGGATCGTGCTCGCCCGCTGCCCGCTGACGCTCGAGGAGCTTGCGGAGGAACTATGCCGATCACAGTAACGAATCTGACGTGTGTCTACGGCGCGGGGACACCCTTTGAGACCACTGCGCTGCGCGATGTGTCCGTCACGGTCGAAAACGGCAGCTTCGTCGGCATCCTCGGCCGCACCGGCTGCGGCAAGTCCACACTCATCCAGATCATGGCCGGCCTGCTCACGCCGACGGCCGGCACCGTCATGCTCGACGGGCAGGACATCCACGCCCGCCGCTATGACCGCAGCATCCTGCGGCGCAAGGTCGGCATCGTGTTCCAGTACCCGGAGTGCCAGCTCTTTGAGACGACCGTGGAAAAGGACGTGGCCTTCGGCCTGAAGCACAGCGGCCTGAGCGCCGCCGAAAAGCAGGCGCGCGTGCGCTGGGCGCTCGAGACCGTGGGCTTCTCGTTCGAGAAAGTCCACGACCAGCCGCCGATGGGCCTCTCCGGCGGGGAGAAGCGGCGCGTGGCCATCGCGGGCGTGCTGGCGACGAAGCCGGAGTATCTGATTCTTGACGAGCCGATCGCGGGGCTCGATCCGCTCGGCCGCGAGGCGTTTCTGCAGCTCATCACCGAGCTCAACCGCGGCGGCATGACCATCCTCATGGTCTCGCACAACGCCGACTGTCTGGGCGCGTATGCGCAGCGGCTGCTCGTGCTGGAGGACGGGCAGCTCGTGCGCGACGGCACGCCGGAGGAGATCTACGCCGACCTCGACTGGATGCGCGCGCACCGGCTGGGCGTGCCGCAGAGCCGCACCGCCGCCGCCCTGCTCCGGCAGGGCGGGCTGGACATTCCGCAGGACATCGCAAGCTATGACGCACTGCTCGCGGCCGTGCTGCGCGCGAAGGGCGGTGGCCGCCCATGAGGGAACACCTGACCGGGCAGTTCACCCCCGGCACCTCGATTCTGCACCGGCTGGACGCGCGGGCAAAGTTTTTCGGCTTTCTCATCCTCATCGCCGCCACCGTGTGCACGGACGCCTGGCTCGGCTATGCGCTGCTGCTCGCCGTCACGGCCGCCGTCGTGGCCGTCTGCGGTCTGCCGCTGCGCACCGCGCTCGCGTCCGTGGCGCGCATGGGCTGGTTTTTCCTGCTCATCTTTGTGATGAACGCCCTGTTTTTCGCCACCGACGACGCCATCTGGCACTGGTGGATCCTCACGCTGTCCGTGCCCGGCATCGTGCAGGGCGCGCAGGTGACGGTGCGGCTCGCGCTCATCCTCGTGATGAGCAACGTGCTCACGTGCACGACGCCGCCGCTCGAGATCACCGGCGCGATCCAGACGCTGCTCAGCCCGCTGCGGCTCGTGCGGCTGCCGGTCGAGGACATTGCGATGATCCTGTCCGTCGCCGTGCAGTTCATCCCGACGCTGCTCGAAGAGACCGACACCATCCGCAAGGCGCAGATCGCGCGCGGCGCGCGCTTTGAAAGCCGCCGTCTGCACGAGCGCGCACAGGCCATGCTGCCGCTGATCGTGCCGATCTTTCTCAGCGCCTTCAAGCGTGCCGACGAGCTCGCCATGGCCATGGAGGCGCGCGGCTACCGCGGCGCGCGCGGCCGCACCCGAAAAAAGTCCGTTCCCCTGCCCCTGAGCGGCTGGGGCGCGCTTGCGCTGTGCGCCCTTGTGTGCGCAGCGGAAATACTCCTGTAAATCCGAAATCAGAAAGGAACCGAAGTCCGATGCAAACCATGTCTACCGTCAAAAAATCCATCATCACCGCCGTGTGCATTGCCCTGTGCTATGTGCTGCCGCTGCTGTTTCACGGCATTCAGGGCGCTGGTCAGATCTTCTGCCCGATGCACATCCCCGTCTTTCTGTGCGGCCTCGTGTGCGGCTGGCAGTTCGGCCTGCTGTGCGGTCTGGCCGGCCCCGCGCTCTCGAGCGCACTGAGCGGCATGCCCCCGGTGAGCATCCTGCCGTCGATGATGATCGAGCTGGCCGTCTACGGCCTGATTGCCGGCATCATGATGCGCTGCGTGCGCACGCGCCACGTGTACGCCGACCTCTACATCAGCCTCATCGTCGCCATCGTCGCCGGCCGCGTCGTCAACGGTCTGGTCAATGCGCTCATCTTCGCGCGCGGCAGCTACTCCATGGCCACGTGGGTCGCAGGCTCCGTCGTCAAGAGCTGGCCCGGCACCGTCATCCAGCTCGTGTTCATTCCGAGCATCGTGTTCGCGCTCATGAAGGCGCGCCTCATCCCCGAGCGCTACCCGAAGGAGGTGCCTGCCGATGATTGAACGCAGTGACGTCATTTCGTTTTTCGACCGCTGCGCCCCGGACTGGGACGCGGAAATGATCCGCAACGAGCCGGTCATCCGCACCATTCTCGACAATGCGGACATCCGCGCGGGCGTGGACGTGCTCGACGTGGCCTGCGGAACGGGCGTGCTCTTCCCGGACTATCTGGCACGGGACGTGCACAGCGTCACCGGTGTGGACATTGCCCCGGAAATGGCCCGGCGCGCCGCCGAAAAGTTCCCGGATGCGCGCGTGACCGTGCTCTGTGGCGACATTGAGACCGTGCCGCTCCCGCAGCAGTTTGACCGCTGCATGGTCTACAATGCTTTCCCGCACTTTCCCGATCCGACGCGCCTGATCGCGCATCTGGCGACGCTGCTCAAGCCAGGCGGCCGCCTGTCCGTCGCGCACGGCATGAGCCGCGCCATGCTCGACCGGCATCACGCGGGCGCGGCCAGCACGGTCTCTGTCTCCCTCATCAGTGAGACGGAGCTCGCCGCGCTCATGGCCCCGTATTTTGACGTGGACGTCGTCATCTCGGACGACCGGATGTATCAGGTCTGCGGCACGAAAAAATAAAAGAATCCCTTCCCTCTTCTTTCCCCAAAGCGCAAACGCCCCCGAACCAAAGTTCGGGGGCGTTGAGCGTATCAAAAAGCCTCACAGAGTTTACCGCCCGCCGGCGGCGCACAAATTCTGTGCGCAGCAGACTGCAAGCCTTTTGTCGGAAAACCCCTGCGGTTTTCCGGCAGTCGAAACACCCCCGAACCGAAGTTCGGGGGTGCTGCTGTTTTGTGTGTTATTTGCCGATGAATGTGCTGAGAATCTTGGCCATCTCGGCACGGGTCGTCCCGGCGTTCGGGGCAAGGATCGTGTCGCTGCGGCCGCGGATGAGCTGTGCGGCGTTCGCCCACTGCATCTCCGCCAGCGCCCAGGACGGGATCTCCGCCGCGTCCGCATACGCGGACAGATCCGCGTGCTGCGTCGTGTCGCGTCCGGCAAGCTTCGCGTACCCGCACAGCATGACCGCTGCCTGTGCGCGCGTGGCCGGCTCGTTCGGCCGGAACGTGCCGTCGCCGAAGCCGCTGACGATGCCGTTGGCCGCCGCCCAGATCACGGCGTTCGTGTACCACTGACCGGCCGGAACGTCCGTGAACGGGTTATCCGCCGTCACATCCGGTTCGTCCGCCAAGCGGTAGAGGACGGTCACGAGCATGGCGCGGCTGAGCGCCTGGTTCGGCGCAAAGCGCGTGTCGCTCACGCCGAGCATGAGGCCGCGGTTATACACGCGCTTGATCGCGCTGTACGCCCAGTGGTTGTTTACATCGGTAAACGGCAGGAACAGCCCCGGCTCGTCCATATAGTTGGCAGTGAAGAGCACCTCGATCACGTCGCCGTCCGAGAGCTGGTAATCGCTCATGGCAACGTCCGGGAACTCCCCGTTGACGCGGAAGAGCCAGCCGGAATTTTGTCCCTTGCTGAACTCGGCCACGCGCGTGCCGTTGGGGTGGGTGATTGCCTGCACATAGCTGCCCTTGGCCTCATAGGTGTAGCCGTTGGCCGTGAGCACCTGCTGGAACACATCCATCGCCGTCGTGCCCTCGGGCTGATCGTAAACGATGGTCGGCTGGATCCACATGTCGGTGTCTGTGTGCAGCTGGAAGGTGACGGTACTGGTCGTGACCTGCGGCTCGTCGCTCGTGGGGGCCGTGCCGCGGACGATCAGGCGCGCGGAAACGGCCTGATGGCTCAGCGCCTGGAAATCGGCGTTGTTCGGGTAACGCGCGGCGTACTTGCCGAGCGTCTCGCTCGAGAGCTCGCTGACGATCGTGACGGCCTTGTGCTCCGTCGCGCGCGTTACGAGCAGGTTTTCATGGCTGATGACGGCCGGATTCGTCGAGCGGAACAGACGCCACCGCTCACTTGCCTGCCAGCCCGGCAGCTCCGAGGGGACGATGCCGTGGTTGGCCTGATCGTCAACGTCGTACACCCAGACGAGCTGGCCGTCGGCGTTCAGATACACCTCGCGGAAGGCGTGCAGGTTGCCGGTAATGTGCTCGGGATCGGTGTTGCCGTTGCGGATGCCGTCAAAGTAATGCGCCTTGACCTCGGCCATGAGCGCGAGCTCGTCGTCGATCTCCTGCTGCGTGAGCGGCTGGACAGCGATGACAAAGTTGCGCGAAACGGCGATGCCGGTCTCCTTATCCTTGATCGTCACGGTGACGGTGACGTCCTTGGCATCCTCGCCGGGCAGCGGACGGTAGACCTCCACGCGCGCGGCGTTGTTCACGCCCGGCGCCACGATGGTGTCCGCATCGCTGCTCGTGATGATGACCGGTGTATCCTTGCCGTCCACACCGAAGTCACCCGTTGTCGGGAAGTGGATATCATTGGCGGCGATGTACTTGCCGTCGCGCTCCTCCAGGACCTCGCCGGTCACGGCATCGCGCAGGCCGCCATAGGCGGCAAAGCCCGCGTCGAGCTTGGCCTGCAGCTGCTCGCGCAGCGTCGCCTCCTGACCCTTGACGGTCACGGTGAAGACCTTGCTGACCGTGATGGCCTGCTCCTGCGTGCCCGTGAACTGGAAGGTCACGGTCGCGGTAAGGGTGACGGTCTTGTCCTGTGCGGGCGTCTTGACCACGCCGACATAGGGGTCAAAGAGCGTGTCGGCCGTCTGCTGGTTTTTGTCGCTGACGGCGATCACGGACGGATCGCTGGACGTCCAGGAGATGAGTGCCCAACGCTTGCCGTCAATAACTTTCGGCAGCGTGAGATTCTGCGTGACCATGGCCGGGGTCTCGCCCGCGGCGCACAGGCCCTCGGCGGTGAGCTTCGCCGTAATCTCGTTCGAGATCGTCGTGCGCACGCGCAGCGCGTCCCAGCCGATGATGACCGGAACCTTCAGCGTCTCGGTCGCGCCGGCCTTGCTGAGCGCAAACGTGACGCAGTAGCTGCCGCAGTGCATGAGCGGCGTAGTGTTCGGGTCAACGTAGTAGTAAGTGATCGTGCCGTCGGCCGCGACGCCCGCGCCGCCAGAAACTTCCTCCACATCGGCAACGCTGACCGCGATGCTGCTGTCGTCGAGCTTTGCGCTGAGCATTGCGTTCACATTCGTGTCACGGCCGTATTCCGGCGTGAGGGTCACGTTGCCGTCGAGCTGCTCAACGAGCTTGCGCAGTTCGCCCTTTGCAGCGTCCTTGTCGATCTCCGCCTGCGACCAGACGCGGATATTAAAATTGCGGTGCGCGGTGGCATCGCCGCGCGTGAGCGTCGCCGAGAGGGTGACGGTCTGGATGCCGCTGGCCGGCAGCGTCACGGCGCCAGTGGCAGGGTCGATGATGCTGCTGTCCGAGCTCGTCCACGTGATGGCCGAACCGTTCACGGCCCCGGTCGCCGGCAGCGCGATCCTCTTGGCCGCGCGGATGTCGGACGTGTCGATCGTCAGGGCCGAGGCGTCAGCCTGGAGCTTCGCCGCCTCGGCGGAAACAATGGGAACGGTTCTGTTCGTGTCGATGCCATTCACGCGGCAGGCCAGATAGTTTCCGGCCATATTCTCCGGAATGGTATATTCCAAACCGGTCGCACCGGCGATGTCCTGACGGGTGCCGGCGGATTCCGTGGCATAACGCCACTGGATCTGCAGCGCCGGGAAGTTCGCATAATCGTACTCGCCGCCGCCGAGGACATACACCTTGGCGCGTACCGTCGCGCCCACGGCGGCCGTGCCGTCGATCTCGACGATCGTGATCTGGGGAATGACATAGAGCGTCAGGCTTGCCGTGATGTTGTTGGCCGTGCTGGCCGTGATGACCGCCTTGCCGGAGGCATTGGCCAGCGCCTTAACGATCACGGACTGGTTGGCCGCGCCCGCGCCCTCCGGCATCTCGAGCGTAACAATGCCCTCGCCCTCCGTCAGCGTCCAGTCGACGCGCGTGTCCTTGTTCATGTCCTTGCAGGCAGCGGTGAGCGTCGCCTGCGGCTGCGGCTCCGTGTTCGTGCGCCAGAGCGTGGCCGGGCCGGTCAGCTCGATGCGCGGGTCGGGCTTAACTGCTTCGCCTGCCTGCCAGACAAGGATGGGATAGCCGTTGTTCGCGCCCGCCGTGTCCTCTTTGAAGGCGTTGCCGAGCATGTCCGCAAGGCCGTCGGGAGAGGTAATAGCGGTCGCCGTAGTGGGTGTGCCGTTAAAGAGCGCATCCGCCGCCGGATTCGCATAGTAGCTGTTGCTGATCGTGCCCCTAAAGTTTGCGGTGATGCCCGCGTAATAGCTTCCGCCATTCGTCGCGGTGATCGTGCCGCTGTTATAGCAGTTACGAATACTGCTCGCCTTGTTTGTGCTGCTGCCGCAGATGCCGGAGGCGTACCACTGACCGCTGATTGCGCCGGTATTATAGCAATTTTCAATCGTGACCTTGCTGCTGCCGCCATAGCCAAGAATACCGGCTGCAATGTTGCCATTCCCGTTTACGGTCGCAGTATTCGCACAATTTGTGATCGTGACCGTGCCTTTGTTGTTGACCTTACCAACAATACCGGCCGTTGCGTTTGACGAGCCACTTTTTTTCGTGGAGGTGACAGTTCCGGCAAAAGAGCAGCTATCGATCGTGGCGCTGGTCTGCGTTCTGCCGACGATGCCGCCAACAAAAGCGCTGTTGCTCGCAGAAACATTGCCCTCGACCTTCAGATTCTTGATGGTCGCGCCGCAGACCGTGCCGAACAGGCCGGCACCGGCGCTCGAAGTCGAGTTCACCGACAGACCCTTGATGGTGTGGTTCGCGCCGTCAAAGGTGCCGGCATATGCGTCGCCCACCGAGGGCCCTTCAAATGGCTTCCAATCTTCGCCGCCCAGGTCAATGTCGGCCGTCAGCGTCGCGCAGAGCTTGCTGGACGCCTCCGCATTGGCCATGTCGCGGAACGCCTTGAGGTCTGCCGCCGTAGCCAGCAGATACGGATCGTCCTCCGTGCCGCTGCCGCTGAGCGTGTCCGCGGCCAGTGCCGCCGGCATGAGGCTGAACACCATCGTCAGCACCAGCAGCAGGGACAGCAACCGTTTTTTCATGTGATTCCCTCCTGAAAGAAAAAATTCTGCCCGCCGAAACCGGCGGACAGGTGCAGCAAAACCGGCCGGACGAAATTCCTTCGTTCAGCCATGCAACTTCCGGTTCCGGCAGAAATGCCTGCAGCCTTCGGGTATTCTGACTGATCCGCCTTCCGGCGGCTTCACAGTGACCGACTCGCGGGGCTTTGCACCCACATTTCCCCTGCCGCCCGAAGCGGCGAAGACTGCGCAATATACAGTTCTGAGCGTAGTGTATCACAGGCCGGAACGGTTGTAAATCTTTTTCCGAGCGTCGGCACGGATAAAAAAATCTCCTCCCGGCGGTTACGGGAGGAGATTTTTTGTGCGGGAAACCGCACATTAGGGGGGTGGTCACCGGGAGGCGGTTACTCCCGGAAACCTTGGAGAAAAAAACAGAAATGGATGAAAAATAGCAAAGGAAAATGAGATCAGCGACGGATGCTCACGATGTCTCTGCCAAGCAGGACCGTGTAAATGCCGCCGATCACGAGCGCAAGCACACCCAGCAACGCCATCGCAGCAGAGCCCGCGGAGTACGCGCTCATAAAGGAGACAGCGACGATCTCGATCGCGAGAAACGCAACGAACGCAAGAATGTTCAGCCAAATGTTTTTCATAGCAGCTACCTCCTGAAATTTTTTCGGTTCTGGGGAGGCCGTCAGCCAATCCCCTCGCTTACAGTTGCATGATAGCATATCGCGCGCCTGTTGTAAAATTCACAATTCCGAAAGGTACGTTTTGCGTTTTCGATTCAATTCAAAATTTTGATGATATTCTTTCGCAAAAATGATATTTTCCTGTCAATCCTTCCCTGCCACCTGTTGGATAGGCGAAAAAATGCTTGACGCAGGCCGGATTTGCGACGTATTATAAGCTCGAGAAAAAAACGGAACCAAATCGGGATAAGGAGGCATCGCCTTATGGAACTTCGTTTGCTGACCACGTTTTTAAAGGTCGCGCAGCTACAGAGCTTCTCCAAGGCCGCAGAATCCCTGGGGTATTCCCAGTCCGCCGTTACGGTGCAGGTCCAGCAGCTCGAAAACGAGCTGGGCGTGCGCCTGTTTGACCGCATCGGAAAAACCGTATCCATCACCCACTACGGGCAGGAGTTCATCCCCTACGCGCGCGATGTCGTGTCGGCCGCGGCGCGCGCCGTGTCGTTCACGGTGCAGGAGCGCGATCTGACCGGCACGCTGCGCATCGGCACGATCGAATCCATCATGACGGCCAGCTTCGGGGAGATCCTGCCGCTGTATCATGAGCACTGTCCGCACGTGAACACGCAGCTGGTCGAGGGCGACACGAAAACGCTCTCGGATATGCTCATGCACAATGAAGTCGACCTGATCTACACGCTCGACGACATGGGTTACGACGCGCAGCGGATCAAGCTGTTCGAGTGTCCGCAGGAGATCGTCATCGTCGCCAGCCCCAAGCACCCGTTCGCCGCCGCCAAGCAGCTCAAGCTGGCCGACCTCGTCAATGAACCGTTCGTGCTCATGCCGCAGTTCAACAGCTATCGCCACCAGTTCGACATGGAGCTGGCGCACCAGAAGCTGTCGATCCGGCCGTTTCTGGAACTGGAGAGCACGAGCATGGTCATGCAGCTGCTCGAGCACAACCCCTATCTGTCCGTGCTGCCGCGCTACACGGCGCGCCGCCGCGCGGAAGAGGGCCGGCTTGCCATTCTGCCGGTCACGGACTGCCACATGGAGCAGTGGAGCCAGCTGGTGCACCACCGCGACAAGGTGCTCACGCCGCAGATCCGCGCCATGGTCTCCGTTATCGCGCAGGTCGAGAACATTCCGCTGCACCTCGGGGACTGACGCGGCGCAAAAGAAAAAGAAAAATCGCCCCCATCGTTCGATGGGGGCGATTTGCTGTCTGTGAACAGAAACTCAGTCGGTCACGTACGGCAGGAGGGCGATCTGACGCGCTCTCTTGATGGCCTCGGTGAGCTCGCGCTGATGCATCGCGCAGGTACCGGTCGTGCGGCGCGGCAGGATCTTGCTGCGCTCGGACAGGAAGCGGCGAAGCTTCGCGGTGTCTTTGTAGTCGATATAAGTGCACTTGTCCACACAGAACTGGCAAACTTTTCTGCGTTTGCGGTTCTTGCTCTTATCTCTGTCAAAAGCCAAGACTGTAATCCTCCTTTATCAAAATCAGAACGGCAGATCGCCGTCATCGTCGTCCAGCTCGGAAAATGCGCTGCCGCCCTGGGGGACATTGTCATATCCGCCATAGCTGCCGCGATGAGCCGGGGCCGATGCGCTCGGCGCTGCCGGGCGAGACGTATCGCCGCCGTCGCGGCGCTTGCTCTCGCCGAAGTAGACATTGTCCGCCACGACCTCCGCGGTCGTGCGCTTTCCGCCTTCGCGGTCAGTCCATTCGCGGATCTGCAGACGGCCGCTCACGGCGGCCATGCTGCCCTTGGTGAAGTACTTGGAGACAAACTCCGCCGTGCTTCTCCAGGCGACAATGTCGATGAAGTCCGTCTGCCGCTCGCCGCCGTCACGGCCGCCGAAATCACGGTCGACCGCCAGCCGGAACGACGCCACGGGGATCTGGGACTGGGTATAACGAAGCTCGGGGTCACGGGTCAGACGGCCCATGAGCACAATGTGGTTCAGCATTGCCGTGCCTCCTTATTCCGGGCGACGGGTGATCAGGGAGCGGAGAATACCGTCCGTGATGCCCAGCACACGATCCAGCTCGGCCGGGAAATCCGGGCCGCTGGTGAACTTGACGAGCACGTAGTAGCCCTCAGAAATGTAGTTGATCTCGTAAGCGAGCTTGCGCTTACCCATCTCCTCCATTTCCTCCAGCGTGCCGTTCTGCTCGACAAGCGCCTTGAACTTCTCGACGACTGCTGCAGTCTCTTCCTCCGACAGATTGGGGTTGATGATATACATCAGTTCGTACTTTTCGGTGGTTTTTGCCATTTCAGTTGCACCTCCTTCTGGTCTAGTGGCCCTCATCTCAAATGAGAGCAAGGATCACCCACGTCAACACGCAGGCCATATTATTATACCTGAAAAAGTGAGAAAGTCAATCCCTTTTTGCACTTTCCGGCGTATCGAGCACGTGCACGTTCATCTGCGGGTAGGACATGGACACGCCGTGCGCGTCAAATGCCGCTCCGACGGCCTCCATGAGGTCATAATACACGGTCCAGTAATCGGCCGTTTTGCACCAGACGCGCACCGTATACTCAATATTGCTCTCCCCGTAGCCCGACACGCGCACGAACGGCGCCGGCTCCGGCAGGATGCCGGACACGAGCGACACGGCGTTGTGCAGCGCCGCCTTTACCTGCTCCGGGCGGCAGGTATAGTCCGCGCCGAAGGTCAGATCCACGCGCCGCTGCGGCTCGCGGCTGTAGTTGACGATCTTGGACGCGGAGAGGTCGCTGTTCGGCACGTAAATGTCCTTGTTATCCAGCGTGCACAGCTGCGTATAGATCAGGCCGATGTCCTTGACGGTGCCGCTCACGTCGCCGGCCTCGACGAAATCGCCGTCCTCGAACGGCCGCGTGAGCAGGATGGTGATGCCGCTCATGGCGTTTGACAGGCAGTTTTGCACCGAGAGCGACAAAGCCAGGCCGAGCAGGCTGAACACGGCCAGCAGCGCCGTAACGTTAAAGCCAAGACTGTCGGCCACGATGAGGATGGCCATGAACTCCAGCGCGATCTTGAGCACCTTGAGGATGAACCTGCTCAGGCTCTCCGACAGCCGCGAGTGCGCCGAGATGCGCCGCGCGACACGCATGACGAGCCAGATGACGAGCACGCAGATCACGAGCGTGATGGCGGAGGTGATGAGCTTTTCGAGCGTGAGATTGCCGAGGCTGAAGCCGATGGCGCTGTTCACGTCCTCGATGCTGTCTTTCGTGGATTCGAGCGCGTTCTGATAGGTGTCCGTATTCAAATGGCGGTCTCCCCTTTCGTGCGGGATTTGTTATCTAGTATACGCCATGCCCCGCCGGTTTTCAACACGTTCCGGCGCGGCGGGGCAAAGCCTGAATTATGAGTACAAATATTTTACTTTTGAAGAATCCATGCTATAATTAAAGATAGAGGGACGCTGTTGGTAACAACATCCCTCTGCTTTGTTACTCTGCACAGACCTTTTTATTCTTGACTTTTACGTTATCGGTGCTATAATCAAATTAACCAAATGGTTAAGATGCGCGCGGTGGTGAAGTCTATTGAGGATAACCTATGCGAGTCCTAAAGTTGAGAAGTATTTTTCGGATTTTAATAAATTGAAGAAGGAACTACCGGCAGACTGGGTCAGAACAATTAAGAAGCATCTCGATCGTATGATAGCTGCTGATTATTTTGGGGATTTTTTAAAGTTGGGTTTGGGAAGGCCTGAGCAACTAACTGGCTATGAACGAATCCGATACTCTTTGAGAGTATCGGCTAATGCACGACTGATAATTGAACCGAATGCCACACAAGATACTATAATGATTTGTGAAGAAATTGAGATTGAAGGAGTGAGTGATTATCATGGCGACAAAGAGAACTGGTATATCCCGTGACCTGATTATTCACCCCGGTGAAACCATCGCAGATGTCCTCGAGGAAAGAGGCATCACCCAATCGGAACTTGCTGCCCGCACGAATGTCTCACCCGCTTATGTCAGCAATGTCATCGCTGGAAAAAAAGATATTTCTTCGAGGTTTGCTATGGCTTTGGAGTATGCATTGGATGTCCCGAAGTCTTTCTGGCTAAATTTACAGGCTAACTATGATGCCGAATTACTTGAGCTAAATGAAGCCAACACGGTTACAGATGAGGAAAAGTCTGTTTTACAAGTATTGCACGAAATGATTGCTTGCCTTAGAAAAGTGCAAATGATTCCAAACGATCAGGGCAAAGAAGACACCGTTCTTTCGCTTCGCAAGGCATTTCATATGAGCGACATTTCAAAGTTGGACACTCTAGTTGCTGGTGGTGCTTTCCGAATATCGAAAACGGCAACGGTCGACCCAATGGTAATGGGAGCGTGGCTAAGGCTTTGTCAGATCATTGGAGAGCAAGACTCAAATGTTATATCGCAATTTGAGGTTAAGAATGTAAAGCAATTGATTTCCGATTTAAAGGCGGTCATGATTAACCCGCAATCTGATTTACAGAACGATTTGAAAAATGTTATGGCACAATACGGTATTAAGTTTAACGTGGTGCATAATTTCCGAGGTGCGCCCGTTCATGGCTACATCTCTCAAAATAAAAATGGAGAATATCAGATGGTTTTAACTATCCGCGGTTCCTTTGCAGACATTTTCTGGTTTTCGCTTTTTCACGAGATCGGACACATCGTTAACGGCGACATTTCTAAGGCATCTGACTTTATTGATGCACTGAATGATGTAGATACCGCTAGAGAAGAGGCCGCAGATAGGTTCGCAAGTGATGCATTACTTGACCCAGAAAGTTATGTTCATTTTGTGGAAAAAGGAGATTATGCGATTGGAGCAATAGAGAGATATGCGTCTAGCCAAAGTGTCGCCCCTTACATTGTTATTGGGCGATTGCAGAGAGAAAAACGAGTGCCGTACAACTGGTATAGCAAATATAAGGCGAGATATAAATGGGCTGAGTGAGGAACTGCAATAGTTGTCTTGACTGCCGACAGGCATTTATCGTGCACAGTAAAAGGCGAGGCCGTTTGGCCTCGCCTTCGTCATGTCAAAACTTACTGCCACAATTATTGCATTTCCACGTCTTCCCACAATCGCCAAGTCCATAAATTCCAACCAGCGCTATTTTTGCAGCCTTCTTCATCGTGGTCAGTCGCGTGAGATTTTCAGAGCCGCAGATGGGGCATTTGGGAACGTGCTTGGGACGAGAAGTAGCGTCTGTGTTTTGCGGAAAGTAGAAGTTCTCGATTCCGCCGTATTGCTTGAAGTATTCTATGCTTTCTTCTGATTCTGGGTACATGAGTGCGTAATGGTATTTATATGAATCTGACTCTGTGTCTAGTTGTGACTTGTCAAATATTGTCTCGAATACGTGCCTATTAGCCGCGTATTCTGCTAAAATTTGTGCAGATGTGTACCATTGCCCAGGCCACCATGTTTCTACTTTATAATTGACACGGAATAAATTCCCGTATTCCTCGTATGTTATATCTAGTTCTTCATATGGAACGTTGCATGAGCATTGCCCAACAACGTGTATTTTTTGTGGAGCCGACATTAGTTTTTTACGATTTGAGATCGTTGGTCTGACAATTGCGGCACATTCGGGGCAAGCAATTATTTTTGGTGAATATCCACAATAATCACATTTTTCTTCAAATACCCATTCATGCTTACATTGCGGGCAAATGTCACCGTTTATATGCCGCCCTATGCTATTAACAATATCTCCCCATGCCATAGTCTCACATCCTTTTACATTAGTTGTTAAGATTACCGCGGTTTCTTTTATTTGTCAACTCGCACATTAGTTTCCTAAACTCCTTGGATATCGCAGCGCAAGGCCCACTGCGAATGGAATAGTGCCTTTTTGCACTTTTAAGCGCAAAAAGGCGGGGCTGAAATCAGCCCCGCCTGCGTGGGTAGGTAAACTTATGCCTCGTCGTAAAGCTGCTTGAGCTTGAGCAGGTGCTCGTAGCGGGCCTTGGCGTTGGCCTCGGACTTGGCGAACAGCTCCTCGGCACGCTCCGGGAACTCGTTGGTCAGGCGGGCGTAACGCGCCTCGTTCATGAGGAAGTCGCGGTAGCCGTCGGCCGGCTCCTTGCTGTCGAGCGCGAAGGGCTTTTCAGCGGACGGATCGTAACGGAAGAGGTTCCAGTAGCCGCAGTCGACCGCGCGCTTCATCTCGCCCTGGCAGTTGGTCATGCCGCCCTTCTTGATGCTGTGCATCTCGCAGGGGGCATAGCCGATGATCAGGGACGGGCCGGGGTAAGCTTCCGCTTCCTTGATGGCCTTGATGGTCTGCGCCGGGTTTGCGCCCATGGCGACCTGCGCCACGTAGATGTAGCCATAGCTCATGGCGATCTCTGCAAGGCTCTTGCTCTTGAGCTCCTTGCCGGCAGCCGCGAACTGCGCGACCTGGCCGATGTTGGAGGCCTTGGACGCCTGTCCGCCGGTGTTGGAATAGACCTCAGTGTTGAAGACGAACACGTTCACGTCCTCGTCCTGCGCCAGGACATGGTCCAGGCCGCCGAAGCCGATGTCGTAGGCCCAGCCGTCGCCGCCAAAGATCCAGCAGCTCTTCTTGTTGAGGAAGTCCTTGTTGGTCATGATGCGCTGGTAGCGCTCGCAGTCACAGGCGGGCTTGGCCTCCATCACAGCGAGGAACTCCGCCGTGGCGGTCTGGTTGGCCTCGCCGTCGTTATAGGTCTCGAGGTACTTCTTCGCAGCCGCGACCTTGGCGGGATCCTTGCCGTTTTCGGCGATGTAGCGGATGTCCTCCGCCAGATCGTCGCGGATCTTCTTCTGGCCGAGGTACATGCCGAGGCCGTGCTCCGCGTTATCCTCGAACAGGGAGTTGGCCCAAGCGGGACCCTTGCCTTCCTTGTTGACGGTGTACGGGCTGGTGGCAGCCGGGCCGCCCCAGATGGACGAGCAGCCGGTCGCGTTGGAGATCATCATGTGATCGCCGAACAGCTGCGTGATCAGGCGGGCATAGCTCGTCTCGGCGCAGCCGGCGCAGGAGCCGGAGAACTCGAGCATGGGCTGCCGGAACTGGCTGCCCTTGACGGTGAAGTCCTGAAGCTCTTTCTTCTCAGCGACCTTGGCGACCATGTAGTCGAACACGGGCTGCTGATCTTCCTGGCTCTCGAGCGGCTGCATCGTCAACGCGCCGACCGGGCAGACGTGCGTGCAGACGCCGCAGCCCATGCAGTCGAGCGGGGAGATGGCCATGGAGAACTTGTAAACGCCCTTGCCGGCGCCGACCTTGAAGTCGACCGCCTTGGTCTGCGCGGGCGCGGCGGCCAGCTCGTCGGCCGTGAGCGCGAACGGGCGGATGGTCGCATGCGGGCAGACGTAAGCGCACTGGTTGCACTGGATGCACTTGGTGCTGTCCCACTCGGGCACGGAGACGGCCACGCCGCGCTTCTCATACGCGGAGGCGCCGAGCTCGAACGTACCGTCGGCGTGATCGACGAACGCGGAGACCGGCAGGCTGTCGCCGTCCATCTTGTCGACCGGGGTGAGAATGTCGCGCACCATCTTGACGGTGGCCGGACGGCCGGTCAGTTCCTTGGCAGGCGCTTCGTCGACGGCGTTGGCCCAGTCGGCCGGAACGTCGATCTTCACATACGCGGTCGCGCCGAGGTCGATGGCCTTGTAGTTCATCTCGACGACGTCCTCGCCCTTCTTCATGTAGGAGGCCTTGGCCTTCTCCTTCATGTAGCGGATGGCGTCCTCTTCCGGCATAATCTTCGCCAGGGAGAAGAATGCGGACTGCAGGATGGTGTTGTTGCGCTTGCCCATGCCGATCTTGATGGCCAGGTCAATGGCGTTGATCGTGTAGAGCTGGATGTTATTCTTGGCGATGTAGCGCTTGGCGGAGGCGTCCAGATGGTGGCTGAGCTCCTCAGGCGTCCACTCGCAGTTGATCATGAACACGCCGCCCGGCTTGACATCCTGGACCATCTTGAAGCCCTTGGTGATGTAGGACGGGTTGTGGCAGGCCACGAAGTCGGCCTTGTTGATGTAGTACGGGCTCTTGATCTCGTGATCGCCGAAGCGCAGGTGGCTGATGGTCACGCCGCCGGTCTTCTTGGAGTCGTACTGGAAGTAGGCCTGAACATATTTATCGGTGTGGTCGCCGATGATCTTGATGGAGTTCTTGTTCGCGCCGACGGTGCCGTCGCCGCCGAGACCCCAGAACTTGCAGGCGATGGTACCCTCGGCAGAGGTGTCGGGCGCATCCGTCTCCGGCAGGGAGAGGTTGGTCACGTCATCGACGATGCCGATGGTGAACTGACGCTTCGGCGTGTCGCGCTTGAGCTCTTCATAGACCGCAAACACGGAAGACGGCGGGGTGTCCTTGGAGCCGAGGCCGTAGCGGCCGCCGGTGACGACGATGTCGTTGCGGCCAGCATTGGCCAGCGCGGTGACGACGTCGAGGTACAGGGGCTCGCCCTGAGCGCCGGGCTCTTTCGTGCGGTCGAGCACGGCGATCTTCTTGCAGGTCGCCGGGATGGCCGCGATGAGCTTGTCGGCGCGGAACGGACGGTACAGGCGGACCTTCACGAGGCCGACCTTCTCGCCGTGCGCGTTGAGGTAGTCAATGACTTCCTCGGCCACGTCGCAGATGGAGCCCATGGAGATGATGACACGGTCAGCATCCGGGGCGCCGTAGTAGTTGAACAGCTGGTAGTTGGTGCCGATCTTGGCATTGATCTTGCCCATGTACTCCTCGACCAGATCCGGCACGGCGTCATAATATTTATTGGACGCCTCACGGTTCTGGAAGAAGATATCGCCGTTTTCATGGCTGCCGCGCATCTGCGGATGCTGCGGGTTCAGGCCGCGCTGACGGAAGGCATTGACCGCATCCATGTCCACCATCTCGGCCAAATCGTCATAATCCCAGACGGCGATCTTCTGGATCTCATGCGAGGTCCGGAAACCGTCAAAGAAGTTCAGGAACGGGACGCGGCCCTTGATGGCGGCCAGATGCGCCACGGGGGACAGATCCATAACTTCCTGCACATTGCCCTCGGCGAGCATGGCAAAACCGGTCTGGCGGCAGGCCATGACGTCGGACTGATCACCGAAGATGGACAGCGTGTGCGACGCGAGCGCGCGCGCCGTCACATGGAACACGGCCGGGAGCAGTTCGCCGGCCATCTTGTACATATTCGGGATCATGAGCAGCAGGCCCTGAGAGGCGGTGTACGTCGTGGTCAGGGCGCCGGCATTCAGCGAACCGTGGACAGCGCCGGCTGCGCCGGACTCTGCCTGCATTTCCTGCACACGGACCTTCGTGCCGAAGATGTTCTTGCGGCCGGCAGCAGCCCACTGATCGACCAGGTCGGCCATTGGGCTCGACGGGGTGATCGGGTAAATGGCAGCCACTTCCGTGAACGCATAGGACACGTGGGCGGCAGCGTTGTTGCCGTCCATGGTAACGAGCTTTCTTGCCATAAACTTCATCTCCTATTTCTCTTATATGTTATCCTATATTCGTGCAATGGGCACCTATCCGCCCATTCACGTCAATAGGATAACACAGTTTCAAAAAAACGTAAATAATAGTTTTTTGATTCTTGTTTCAATTTTCGAAACGCAACTATTGAAAACGTGCAAGTTTCCGGGTGAAAACCGGCGTTTTCACGGAAAATGTCCAGTTTTTTCGCTAATTTTTCGCTTGTGATTTCTCACCTATTGTTATATAATATATCACTGCTGTTAAGAAAGGGGCTGTCTACATGGTCAAAATCGAACAATCGAATGGCACCATCAGCATCACCAATGAAGTATTCACCAACCTTGCAGGCGACGCCGCGACCAGTTGCTTCGGCGTGAAGGGTATGGTCGGCCGCAGCAAAGACAGCGGACCGTTCCAGCTCTTGCGCCGCGAATCCATGTCCAAGGGCGTCAACGCCACGTTCGCCGATGACGGCAGCATCTCGCTCGAGCTGCACATCGCGGTCGATCACGGCGTGAACATTTCCGCGCTTGCCCACAGCATCATCAACGAGGTCAGCTACAAGGTCAACCAGGCCACCGGCGTCCCCGTGGCGCACGTGGACGTGTACGTGGACACCATGTTCCTCGATTAAGCGGGGACATTTCGCACTGCTTCCCACCCGGGAGCCGCGCTTCCGGGCCATTTTCATTCCCCCTGTCGGAGGTGTACAGATTTGAGAGAAATCATTGATGCCGCAGCGCTTCGGGAAATGCTCCTGTGCGCAAACGCGGCACTGGAAGAAAACAAACAGAAGATCAACGAGCTCAACGTCTTCCCTGTTCCGGACGGCGATACCGGCACGAACATGAGCCTGACGATGAACTCGGCCGCCATCGAGCTCGGCCGCAAGCAGACCGACACCGTCGGCGCCGTGGCCGACTGCGCCGCGAGCGCGCTGCTGCGCGGTGCGCGCGGCAACTCCGGCGTCATTTTGTCGCTGCTGTTCCGCGGGATCGCCAAGTCCCTCAAGGGCCGCGAGACTGCGAGCGCGGCGGAATTTGCCGCCGCCGTCTCCGCCGGCGTGGACGCCGCCTACAAGGCCGTCATGAAGCCGGCCGAGGGCACGATCCTCACCGTCAGCCGTCTGGGCGCGCAGGCCGCCGTGGCCTTCGCCAAGGACAGCACGGACTTTGAGGGCATGCTCGATGCGCTGCTCGCCGCCGCGCGCGAGGCGCTGGCCGACACGCAGAACATCAACCCCGTGCTGCGCCGCGCAGGCGTGGTCGATGCCGGCGGCGAGGGCTTCGTGCTCGTCATGGACGCCATGCTCGGCTATCTGCAGGGCCGCACCGCCGCCCCCGTGACCTCCGCCGCTCCGGCTGCCGCGCAGGCGCCGAAAGAGGGCGCGGACTTCTCCGAGTTCGACACCGGCGAGATCACGTTCGGCTACTGCACGGAGTTTATCGTCGCGCGCGAGAACAGCAAGAGCCCGGAGCTCCTGCGCTCGTTCCTGAAGAATCTCGGCGACTGCGTCGTCGTGGTCGACGACGACGAGATCATCAAGGTGCACGTGCACACGAACGTGCCCGGCGAGGTGCTGACCGAGGCGCTGACCTACGGCCCGCTCCAGACCGTGAAGATCGAAAACATGCGCAACCAGCACACTGCGCTCTCCGGCAAGGAGACCGAGGCCGAAGCTGCCGCTAAGGCGGAGGCCGAGCCCGAAGTGGCCAAGCCCGAAAAGCAGTTCGGCGTCGTGGCCGTGTCTGCCGGCGAGGGCATGGCGAATCTCTTCCGCGAGCTGGGTGTGGACCGCGTCGTCACCGGCGGCCAGACCATGAACCCCTCCACGGAGGACATCCTCACCGAGGTCAACAAGACCCCGGCGGAGGTCGTGTTCGTGCTGCCGAACAACAAGAACATCATCATGGCCGCCCAGCAGTGCATCCCGCTGTCGGACAAGAAGGTCATCGTCATCCCGACCAAGACCGTGCCGCAGGGCATCACCGCGATGCTCTCGTTCGACCCGGCGAGCGCCGAGGACGTCATTGAGGCGGAGATGAGCGCCGCGATCGAGAGCGTGCACACCGCGCAGATCACCTACGCCGCGCGCGACTCCGACTTTGACGGCCACAACATCCGCAAGGGCGAGTATCTGGCGCTGATGGACGGTGCGCTGCTCGGCAGCGACGCCGACCTCGACAAGGTGCTGACCAAGATCGCGGACGCCGCCAACGATCTCGACCCCGAGATCGTCTCCATCTACTACGGCGAGGACGTGCAGGGCGACGCTGCCCAGCACGCGGCCGACCTGCTCGGCGAGCGCCTGCCGATGGCGGACGTGAACGTCGTCAACGGCGGCCAGCCGGTGTATTACTACATGATCTCGTTTGAATAAAACGTGCACCATCATACAGCAAAGCGCCCGGACGAAATGTCCGGGCGCTTTGCCGTGTTTCCGCTTTTCTGCGGCAGCGCGCCCCGGCCTCAGCCGGGGCGCGCCGTTGTTTTTTATTGTTCCTGCGCGCGGATGAGATTCTTGTAGAAATCGACCGCGCCGGGCAGGCAGCTGTATTCGATATTCTCGTTGATGCCGTGCATGCCCTTCATCTGCTCCGGGCCGTAGATCACGGGGGCGAAGCGCACGCAGCTGTCGCAGATCTCCTGATAGAAATGCGCGTCCGTCGCACCGGTCATGACATAGGGGCTGACGGGCAGGCCGGGGAACGTCTCGTCGATGACCCGCTCCACCTGACGGAACGCCTCGCCGTGGATGTCCACGGGCTCGGAGTAGTCGTTCGTGTGCACGACCTCCATCTCCAGGCCGTGCTTCTCGGCGAGCCGGCGGATGATGGTCAGGCTCTCCTGCTCGCCCTGGTGCGGGATGAAGCGCATATTCGCGCCCAGCGTCGCCTCCTGCGGCAGAACGTTGTACGCATCCGAACCGGACTGCATCGTGAACGCGATCGTCGTGCGCAGCATCGCACCTGCCTGCGCCGACACGTGCGGCAGCACGACCTTCATCAGCGGGGCAAACAGCCAGAGATTGCCCATTACGAGCCGCAGGCCAAACGGCGCATACGGCGCCAGGCGCGTGAACATGGCCGTGACCTCGGGCAGGAACTTCTTGCGGAACGGCGCGTGCTTTTCCACATCCGTCACGAACGCGGACAGGCGCGCAATGGGGGTGTTCGCCGTCGGGGCGCTGGCGTGGCCGCCGGTGCTGCGGGCGGTGAATTTCACGTCCGCCTTGCCCTTTTCAAACACGCCGACCATGGCAAAGTTGCCGGGGATGCCGCCGATCGGCTCGGTGATGATGCCGCCGCCCTCGTCGCAGACGAGAAACGGCCGTACGCCACGGCGCTTGAGCTCGGCAACGAGCTTCGGCGCGCCGTCACCCGCCCACTCTTCCGTGCACGACGAGGCGATGTAGACATCGTTGGCCGGCTCGTATCCGGCGGCGAGCAGTTCCTCGACCGCCTGGAAAAACGCCATGACCGAGCACTTGGTGTCCGACGCGCCGCGGCCCCAGACCTCGCCGTCGGCAATGTCGCCGGAAAACGGCGCGTGCTCCCACGTGCCCTCGGCAGGCACGACGTCCTGATGGCTCATGAGCACGATCGGACGGTCGTGCGCGCGGCCCGGCCAGTAATAGAGCAGGTTGCCGTCAATGTCCGTGCGCTCCAGCTTTTCATGCACGAGCGGGAAGAGCCCGGCGAGCAGCGCGTGGAAGCGCTCGAACTTTTCCGGCTCGCGGACGTTGGCGTAGGATGTGGTGTCGCACCGGATCATGGCCGAGAGCTTCTCGGCGTAGGCCATGGCGCGGTCGGGATCCGGCTGCGGCTGATAAGCGGACGTTTTGCGCGGTGTGAGCGCAGCGTGCGCCACGGCCGCCCCCAACGGGGCCAGCGGCGCGAGCGCGAGATAACCGGGACGGAATTTCATTTGACATCTGCCTCCTTTTTCTGCTTGCGATACATGCTGTAGGCAATGCCGATGGCCAATGCGCCGCTCGGAATGATCATAAAGCTCGTGGAACTTGTCAGCGACGGGACGAGCATGAACAGCAAGCTCATCACGACCAGCGGAGCGACGGCTACCTGCACGTTCTTGCGGAAGTACTGATACGCCATCGCGCCGAAGAGCGCCGGGACGACGTTGGCAAACGCCGGCTGGAGCACGGGGCTCTGCAGCACGGGCTGCAGCGGCACGAGCAGCGCCACGCCGAGCGCGAGCACGACGATGGTCACGAGCGAGGATGTTGCGATCGAGAGCGTCGAGATGATCTCGTTTTCGGCCGTGCCGGTCTTGGTGCCGACGATGTCGCGCGCGTTGACCGCGCACGGGATCTTCATGTTGATGAGGTTGCCGGTGATGAAGGCGAGGTAGCCGCCGCCGGCGCCGAGCATGGGCGTGTAGATGAGAAACTCCGCCACGCTGCTGACCGTCCACACGAGGCCGACGGACAAAAAGCCCTTGGCGACGGCACCCATGTCGGGCATGGCGCCGAGGAACGTGCCGATGAGAAACGGCGCGCCGACGAGCAGCACGAGCGTGATCGCGCTCACGATGCGGCCGAGGACGTGCGTCCGGCGGTTGAACTGTTCGAGATATGCTTTACGTTCGGTTTCGTTCATGATGTCCCCTCCTCACAGCCGCACGAGCACGGCCGCCGCCATGCCGATGAGCATACTGCCGGCGATAGAGAAGCTCTCCAGCCAGGCCATGTTCTTTTTTTCCGACAGGTACACAAACAGCGCCATCACCGCAGCCGACACGGCCACGACGATCAGCGGTGTCCAGTCGCCGGTGCAGGTGAACAGCCCCTCGCCGGACACGAACGCGCCGATGTAGCTGCCGATGTACGCGCACACGAGGCCGATGAACATGGCCGTCATGGCGCTGTCGCCGAAGCCGACGCCGGAGGCGGACTTGGCCCCGTCGTTGCCGAGGCGCTTGAGGTAGCGCTTGTTGAAAAAGATCGACAGGATCATGCCCCACATGATGCACACGCTCATGAGCAGGGCGATCGTCGTGAAGCCCTGCGGCGTCATCTCGGCGGCGGACAGGGCGTGCATGCCGACCTGCTCGGCCGCAGCCTGCGCGACCTGCGTCTCATAATGCAGCGCGCCGATGACGGACAGGCGCAGCCACGGCCACGGCGTGCCGAGGCTGCCGGACAGGGCGATGACGCCGAGCAGGATGCCCACGCTCGGCAGGACCGAAAACGTGGCGCTCGACGTGATGGCACGCTTCATGCGCGCGGGGTCGATGCCGATGGCAAGACCCGCGCGGTAAGAGCGCACGAGGAAAATGACGCACACCACCGCAACGAACGCGATGATGCCGCCGCAGATCGCGTACATGGGTACGCTGTTGAGCTGGGCCAGGATGTTGTTCATAGACGTTTCTCCTCTCCGGCGGATGCCGGTCTCTATATGAAAAGGCCCGCATGGCAGCGCCATACGGGCTTTTCACAGCTTATTGCGCGCCGCCGACCGGCCCGGACACGGCCGGGCGGATGTTGGATGCGGTCAGGTAGGACTGAAACAGCAGAATGCCCGCGATGGCCGCCAGCATGAGCTGCTGCCCGCCGGCGCGGTCATCCGGCAGCGCCGTGATGCACAGGAAGGCCGCGAACTGGCTCCAGAAAATGCTCTTGATCGCCTTCGGGCGGCCGTAGGCGAAGCCGGCAAACTCATAAGACGCGATGAGCGCGGCGCACAGCGCCAGGATCTCGACCGCGTAGGCAGAGACGGTGGGGTTGATGATATTGACCTTGTAGCTCACGATCAGCCAGAACGCGAGCAGCACGATCGGCATGGACGCGCACACGACCGCGCCGGACGCCGTCTCGGCATCGCCGGGGGCGAGCATCTGACGCGCGAACGCCGCGCCGGCCGCGATCGTCAGCACGGCCAGGACCCGCTGCAGCCCCGGCGACGCGAGCGTGCCGCTGCCAAGCAGCAGCCACAGGCCGCCGACTGCCAGCAATGCGCCGAGCACGATGCCTCCGATGGTGCGCACACGCGGCGACGCGGCAAGCGCGGCCGGAAGCGAATCCGGAAAATACGTATGCGGCTGGTTTTTCATCCGAAAGCACACCACGGCCAGCACGACCGCTGCGATGACGATCATCAGCGCGACGGCGTACGGCCAGATGCTGCCGCGCACGGCAAGGCCGGTGTCGGCCTCAAAACAGACCTGATCCTGCAGCCAGCGGAAAAAGGTCCCGAACGCTGCCAGCACAGCCGTGCAGCAGCAGATTACCCAAGCATTTTTGCGCATAACAAACTACCTGTCCCAATACATATTGAATAGACTTATTTTATACTGATTTGCCCCCTGCGTCAAGGCGCAAAACGCCTCCGCAGGGCAGAAAGGAGGCAGCGCACGTGCGCAAAGTTTTCCTGCTGTCGCTGCTGCTCGTGGTGCTCTCGCTCGTGATCCCGTGGCTCGTGGTCACGCTCGGCCCGGCCCAAGAGCCCGCTGTGCAGCCCATCCCGTCCGTGACGGCGTCGGCCGCCGTCGCGCCCGACAGCGAGACGGCCATCACGGCGCTCAGCGGCGGCGAGCTCGTCGAGACGACGATGGCCGACTGGCTGCCCGGCGTCGTGGCCGCCGAGATGCCCGCGTCCTTCGCGCCCGAGGCGCTGCGGGCGCAGGCGGTCGCCGCGCGCACGTATATCCTCCAGCGCATGCGCGGCGGGGCAGCCAACCACCCGGAGGCCGGCGTCTGCGACCAGTACACCTGCTGCTGCGCGCGCAAGGACGACGCCTCGCTGCGCGAACAATGGGGCGCGGACTACGCGCGCAACATGGCGCGCATCCGCCAGGCCGTGACCGACACGGACGGGCAGTACCTCACCTACGGCGGGCAGCTCATCCGCGCGGTGTTCCACGCCTCGTCCGCCGGGGCGACCGAGAGCAGCGCCGCGCTCTGGAGCGGCGATGCGCCGTATCTCGTGAGCGTGTCCTCACCCGAGACGGCGCAGGACGTGCCGAACTACGTCTCTACGGCCGAGATCGTAGCCGACGCCGTGCGCGCAGCCGTGCTCGACAGCTACCCGGACTGTGTGCTCGGCAACGATCCGGGCACATGGTTCGGCACGCCGGAGCTCGATGACAGCGGCCGCGTGGCGCGCATCCCCGTCGGCTCCGAAACGCTCACGGGCGCGCAGGTACGTGCACTCTTTTCCCTGCGCTCGGCAGCGTTTTCCGTTGCCTACAGCGGCGGGACGTTCACCTTCACCGTCACAGGCAGCGGCCACGGCGTCGGCATGAGCCAGTACGGCGCGAACGTCATGGCCATCCGCGGCAGCGGCTATGCCGACATTCTCGCACACTACTACCCCGGAACGACGCTCATCCGCGCGGAGGGGTAGATGAAGAAAAGAGACGTTCTGAGAACGTCTCTTTTCTTCGTTGATTGTGCAATTTACTGCATCGTTTCGTCCGTATAGGTGTTCTCGTCCACATAGTAGACCATCACGGACGCGGTGGCGAGCAGCTCGCCCGCATCATTGAACACCTCCGCCGTCACAAGGCCGGTCGTGCGGCCCTCCTTGACGACACGGCTGTGCGCCACGAGCTTGGATGTGTCCTTGCCCGGACGCAGAAACTGGATGCTGCTGTCGAGCGTCACGGTGATGCGCCCGCCGGTACGCGCGGCAACGCCGGTCGCCACATCGCACATACTGAAGATCAGCCCGCCGTGTGCCATGCCGAGCGGGTTCATGGCGTCCTGCGTCATCTCGACTTCGACGACGCTCGTGCCTTCGCCGACCTCGGTGACAACGATGTGGTTGTGTGAATTAAAGCCGTGAAACGTGTTGTAGCGAAACGGGTCACGAAATGCGCTCAAATCTTTCTGTACTTGGTTCTGCTCCATGCTGGGGTACGCCTCCGTCTGAATGCTTTATCATTTTTTACATTAAGACGTTATCGTACCACGTTCGCGCGTTTTCGTCAAAACAATTTTTCCGTCGTACACCTCCGCCGTCACGACATCGCCCTGTTGGAGCGTGCCGTCGAGCAGCATGCCCGCCGCCTGATCAGCGATCGTGCTCTGGATGGCCCGGCGCAGCGGCCGCGCGCCGTACACGGGGTCATACCCCGTGGCCGAGAGCGCATCGAGCGCCGCGTCCGGCACCTGCAGCTCCACGCCCGCGCGCTCCATGCGCGTGTTGACCGTGTCGAGGAGCTTCTGCGCGATCTGGCGGATGTTGGCGCGCGTGAGCTTGTGAAAGACGATGATGTCGTCGACGCGGTTGAGAAACTCCGGCCGGAACGTCTTTTTCAGGTCGGACATGACCATGCTGCGGATCTCGGCGTCCGTGCGCCCGGCGCCCTCGCCCGTCTGCTGCGTGAAGCCGAGGCTGCGGCGGCTGTCCGTGATGGCCTTCGCGCCGACGTTCGAGGTCATGACGACGACGGCGTTGCGGAAGTTCACCTTCCGCCCGAGCGAATCCGTGAGCTGGCCGTCCTCCATGACCTGCAGCAGGAGGTTGAACACGTCCTCGTGCGCCTTTTCGATCTCGTCGAACAGCACAACGGAATACGGCTTGCGGCGCACCTTTTCCGTGAGCTGGCCGCCCTCCTCGTGGCCGATATAGCCAGGGGGCGAGCCGATGAGCCGCGAGACGCTGTGCCGCTCCATATATTCCGACATGTCCACGCGGATGAGCGCCTTCTCGTCGCCGAAGAGCGCCTCGGCCAGCGCGCGGCAGAGCTCCGTCTTCCCGACGCCGGTCGGGCCGAGGAACAGAAAGCTGCCGATCGGGCGGTTCGGGTCGCCGAGACCGACGCGGCTGCGGCGGATCGCGTTCGAGACCGCGTGCACGGCCTCCTCCTGCCCGACGACGCGGCGGCGCAGCGACGCCTCCATCTGCAGCAGCTGCTTGCTCTCGCTCGAGGTGATGCCCGCGACGGGGATACCCGTCCAGAGCGAAACGATCTCGGCCACGTCCTCGCCCGTCACGGCGCGCACGGGGCCGGCGTGCGTCTGCTCCCACTGACTGCGCAGCTGCTCGAGCTCCGTGCGCAGCTTCTGCTCGCGGTCGCGCAGGTGGGCCGCGCGCTCGAAATTCTGCGCGCGCACGGCGTTTTCCATATCCGCGGTCGTGTTCGTCAGCTGCATCTCCAGCGCGTGCACCCGCTCCGGCTGCACGAGCGCCTGCATGCGCACGCGCGAGGCCGCCTCGTCCACGAGGTCGATGGCCTTGTCCGGCAGCCAGCGGTCGCCGATATAGCGCACGGAGAGCGTGATGGCCTTGCGCAGCGCATCGTCCGTGATGTGCAGGCGGTGGTGTGCCTCGAGCCGTTCGCGCAGACCGCGCAGGATCAGCAGGCTCTGCTCCGGCGTGGGCTCTGCAATGCGCACGGGCTGAAAGCGCCGCTCGAGCGCCGCGTCCTTTTCGATATACTTGCGGTACTCCTCGAGCGTCGTCGCGCCGATGATCTGCAGCTCGTCGCGCCCGAGCGCGGGCTTGAGAATGTTCGCCGCGTCGATCGCGCCCTCGGCCGAGCCCGCGCCGACGATCGTGTGCAGCTCGTCGATGAAGAGAATCACATTCCCCGCTCGCTGCACCTCGTGCAGGACGCACTTGACGCGCTCTTCAAAGTCGCCGCGGTACTTTGTGCCCGCGAGCATGGCCGTCAGGTCCACACTCACAATACGCTTGTTGCGCAGGTCCTCGGGCACGTTGCCGTCCGAAATGCGCTGCGCCAGCCCCTCGGCCACCGCCGTCTTGCCGACGCCGGGCTCGCCGATGAGCACGGGATTATTCTTGCTGCGGCGCGAGAGAATCTGGATGGCGCGCTCGATCTCCCGGTCGCGGCCGATGACCGGGTCCATCTTCCCGCCGGCTGCCAGCTCCGTGAGGTCGCGGCCGTACTGGTCGAGCGTTTTCGTGTCGGCGGCGCGGCGCGTCTGGGCCCGCGGAGCCGACTGCTGCGGCCGGGGCTTATACTCCGGCCGGCCGAACACGTCCATGATGTCCGTGTAGATCTTGTTCAGGTCGCCGCCGGCCGCCACGATGATGCGCGCACCGGCGCTGTCCGCCTCGCGGAGGATACCCATGAGGATGTGCTCCGTGCCGACGTAACAGTGACCGAGCCGGTTGGCGTCCTCGGCGGCCAGCTCGATGACGTGCCGCGCCCGGGGGCTGAGCCCCTGCTCGGGCGCGCCGGGCACGCCGCGGCCGACCGTCTCCGTGACCATGCGCGTGAGCACGGCGTCCGTCAGCGCGTTATCGGTCAGGACGCGGGCGCCGAGCCCCTCCCCCTCCCGGATGATGCCGAGCAGGAGATGCTCCGTGCCCACATAACTGTGCCCCATGCCCAGGGCTGCGTCGTGCGCCTTTGTGATTGCCGTGGATGCCCGCTGTGTAAACCGTTCGCTGCCGCGCATAGATCGTTTGCCTCCTTCGCTGGTCATACGCCTCTATTATCGCCCGGCCGGCACAAGGAAACTGCCGAATCCGGGAAGCTGATTTTTATTATTTCCACCCATTCCTGTATTTTAATCAACATGCTTTTCCGAATTTCGAAAATGACGGTTGATTTTTCGGATTTTTGTGCTACAATGACTCCATACCAGAGGAAGAGAAGTCTGGTCAAAAACATAGGAGGTAATTACAATGGCATTTGTTATTGGCGACGATTGCGTCATGTGCGGCACCTGTGCTGCGAACTGCCCGGCTGAGGCGATTTCCGAGGGCAATGGCAAGTACGTCATCAACGCGGACAGCTGCATGGAGTGCGGCACCTGCGCTGCGAACTGCCCGGTGGGCGCGATCTCTGTCGACTAATTCGACCGAGAACAACGCAAACGGATGAGGCGATATGCTCCAGGCATATCGCCTCTATCTATTTCAGACGATTTTCGCGGAAGGAGCGGATGCCATGCCCCCCTGCGTACAATATGACGAGCTGTGGCCGGGCGGGCCGCGGTTTGCGCGCTCCGGCGCCGGGTTCGCCCTCGGCACGGACAGCGTGCTGCTGGCCGATTTCGCGACTGACCGCCGCGTGCGCCGCTTTGCCGACCTCGGCTGCGGTTTGCGCGCTCCGGCGCCGGGTTCGCCCTCGGCACGGACAGCGTGCTGCTG